>Ga0182748_1002406_pt1 | contig 16932 bp, 12 predicted proteins | sample eDN3rd37CKraftOP_FD_128877 | JGI IMG/M metagenome (GOLD analysis project Ga0182748, IMG submission 128877) | Enriched Organic Plus compost microbial communities from Emeryville, California, USA - eDNA 3rd pass 37_C Kraft OP (version 2) (version 2) ...
CAGGCCGTCGCCTGCCCTGCCGCTCCGATGCTTCCGGCGATGCTAGCCTTCGTTCCGGCCGGCTCCTGCCGCCGGGGCAGGCGCGGCCCAACGGAGATCTGCGCCGAGCCGCCCGTTCGCCATCAGCTCGTCCAGCACCTTCAGCCGGATCTGGCGGGAGGCGCGAAAGTCCCGGTCGGCAAAGCCGATGGCACCCAGCCCGTCACGCAGCGCGCGGACGCTGTCGGCCAGGGTCATGCGCGGCTGATGGTCCGGCGCCAGGCGGCGGAACAGCGAGAAATCCACCCGATAGGACCGTTTGTCAGGCGGCGCGTCCGCGTTGATCGAAACCCGGGTACCGGGAATCTCCGCTGCCACCGCCTCGGCGAGCTCGCGCACCTGCACGTTCCATGCGTCGCTGCCGGCATTGACCGAGAGGATCTCGCCCGGGCCGACGGCCTCTCCCGTCAGCGCCCATTCGATCGCGCGTGCCATATCGGCCACGTCGATCAGGGGCCGCCAGGGCGTGCCGTCTGACAGCACGGAGATCTCGCCACTGGCGATGGCGCCGGCGACGAAGTCGTTCAGCACCAGATCGAGGCGGAGCCTGGGCGACATGCCGCAAGCGGTGGCGAAGCGCAGGCAGACCGCAGCCATGCCGCCGCGGTCCATCTGGCGGAGCCCTTCCTCGGTGCTGATCTTCGATCGCGCATAGGCGGTCAGCGGGTTCAGCGGATCCGTCTCCCGCCGCGCCTCGCCAGAGGCGAGCCCGTAGACCGAGCAGGAGGAGGCGAAGACGAAGCGGCGCACCCCCGCCTGCCGCGCCAGTTCGGCCAGCCGCAGGCTGGCGCGGTGGTTGATGGCGTCGGTCACCGCCTCGAAGCGGTTGCCCATCGGGTCGTTGGAGATGGCGGCCAGATGAACCACTGCATCCACGCCGCGAAGCAGCGCGCCTGGGATGTCGCGGATGTCGCCGAAATGCTGGGCGTCGAGCAGGCGCTCGGGCAGTGGCTCCGGGGTGGTGAGGCAATGCGCGAAGAAGCCCGCATCGAAGCCGATGAGCTCGGCGCCGGGCAGCGTGGCGCGAAGATGGGCGGCCACGACCGGGCCTACATAGCCCATGTTGCCGGTGATCAGGATGCGCAAGGCGGGCTCCTCCGTGCGGCGGTTGCACGGGTCGGATAGCAGCGGGACCGCGCGCTGGCCGCTCAACAGGCCATGACGGGAGCGGCTTCCCGACCCGCAGTCGATCATTTATCTGCGCGCGTGAGACGCGACGAGCGGTGGATGCGGATCCTGCTCTGGTACTGGGGACGGCGAGGTGCGGGGGGACAGATGACCCTGGCGCTGGCCGAGGCGCTGGCCCGTCGGCCGGATATGGCCGTCGCCCTGTCCCTGTCGGCCCAGGCCGAGCTGCGGCCGGAGATCTTGACGCTGGGCCTGCCAACGATGGCAGTGGAGACCTATCGCGGGCCCCTCGGCTTCGCCCTCGGTACCCTGCGCGTGCCGCTGCTGGCGCGGCGGCTGGTGGCGCTGGCACGTGCCTTCCGGGCGGATGCCGTGGTCTCCGTCATGACCCATCTCTGGACGCCGCTGGTGGCGCCGGCCCTGCGCGGCGCCGGCCTCGCCTTCGTGCCGATCGTGCACGATGCGCGACCGCACGCCGGCGATCCCGGCCTGCTCTGGGATTGGCGGCTCGATCGGGAGCTGGATGCGGCTTCCGGCGCCGTTGCACTGTCCGCCTCGGTGGCGGAGGCACTGCAGGAGCGGCGGCCCGGGCTCCCGGTGCTGCGCCTGCCGCTCGGTGCGCATCTGCCAGCGGGACTGTTGGAGGAGGGGGCGAGCCCGGATGGCGGCCGACGTGACGGCGTGGAGTTCCTGCTGTTCGGAAGGCTTCTGCCCTACAAGGGGCTCGACCTGCTGCGCGACGCCTTCCGCCGGTTGCATGCGTGCCATCCGGAGGCACGACTGCGCGTGGTCGGGGAGGGCGATGCGGAGGCGCTTGCGCCTGGTCTCGCCGCGTTGCCGGGCGTGCGGCTGGAGACGCGCTGGGTTCCCGAAGCGGAGATCCCAAGGCTGATCCGGGGAGCCGATGCGCTGGTACTGCCCTATCGGGAGGCCAGCCAGAGCGGCGTTATCCCGCTGGGCTTCGCCCTGGGCGTGCCCGCGGTGGTAACCCCCGTAGGCGGCCTGGCCGAGCAGGTGACGGATGGGGCGACGGGCATGGTTGCGGCTGCTGTGGCACCGGACGCCCTGGCGGTGGCGATGGCGCGGCTCTGCGACCCAGGGGAGCGGGCCCGGCTGGCCGCTGGCGCGCGGGAGGCGGGGCGGCGGCTGGCCGATTGGGACGCGCAGGCGGCTGCCTTGGTGGAGGGGCTGCGCGAGATCGGGATCGGCGCAGGGGAACGATGCCAGGGTCGGGACGAACCACTTGCGGGGCGACCTGCATGACGCAGCGCGATCTCATGCATGCCAGCAGCAGTGATATCCTTTGGTTGGACGGCACCGATGGTCTGCCGGTCTCGTGCCTCCGCGACCGGCGAGGTCCGCTGCCGTGCGATTCAGGCGGGCGGTTTGCGACCTGACGCAGCCGGGCGACGTTGGGGTGGACTGGCGCGTAGCACGACACCGTGATTGGGCGCCGGCTAGGCCGACAAGTACCTCGTATCGGGCGGATGTGGGTGACCTATATGGCGTCGCCGCGCCAGCCGTCGTTCGCAGCGCCAAGGTTCGCCAGTATGCGGGCTTGCGGACTAATCGCCGAACCGCAGGGAATGGCACACGCCGGCGGTGGGCAGCACTGGATGCTCCGGTCATCTCACCCAGAAATTAAGCAGCCAGGATAGAGGCCTCGCTCCGGTGCCAGTAGGTGAACATGTCCGGATAGTCCCAGGGCGGCGCGATATCATGGATTATGGATCAGCACGCCCGGCTTTAAGCCGGCAGGACATGGACCGTGAACGCGGCGGCGTCGCCGTTCATGAAGACGTGGTGCGAGTCGTCGAGGAACAGGATGTCGCCAGGGTGCCAGCGCATCGAAGACCAGGAGGGTGCAGGTCTCGAGCTTGGTGCGAACCATCTCGTCGCAGGTGCCGTCGATCGTGGCGCGGCTCCAGATCGATGGAGACGATGCGGGTGGTAGGCCATGATTGCGGATGGTGCGGTGCAAAGGTGGTGGTCACGCCGGAGCCGGTCTCAAGATAGAGACGTGGTTTCGTTGCCCCGATCAAGGTGTGGAGCGCCGCGGCATCGAAGGGCGCGCAGGGCATCCCGCGCCAGACGGGCTCCGGCAGCTTGGCCACATCGAAGTCGCGCGGGATCGATGCGAGCCGGTCGGCGCGGGTGTGCATGACATCGAGCAGCTTGCGGCAGTCCGCGTCGTGTCGGCCCGTCCAGGCGGCAGGCGGCAGGCGGCAGGCGGCAGGCGGCAGGCGGCGCGATCGCGGTGCGGACGTTGCTCCAGCGCGGCCGGAAGTCGCGCAACGGGGGATAGCCGATGGTCAGGGCGTAGCGGGCATATGGCTCTGCCGGGCGCGTTTCGAACCGTGCCGCATCCGCTATGGCTTGGCCGTTCCCCATGGGCGTGACCAGTAGGCAGGGTGCCGTCGCGCGCCTTTGGGCCGGCCGGTATCGGCTTGCCCAGGCGCAGTGATGCATGCTCGGGTGCCACTGGCCGTTCGCCCCCGGACAATGGTTGGGATCCTGGGCGGTGTACTGGGGGCAAGGCATCGCGGCGGGCTGGCTCTTGGAGGAGATCACATGGTTCGCGCAGTGATTCGCCTAGCTGCAATGCAAGTGCCCCAGGTGCGGGCTCTGGTGGAGAGCCGTCGCGCCGCTCTGCAAGAGCGTGATGCTGCTCTGATGGAGCGTGGCGCCGCTCTGCAAGAACGTGATGCTGCCCTAAGGACAGCGACGGCGCTACAGGAGCACTGCCGCGATATCGAGGCGGCCCTTGCTCGTGTCACTGCGGATACTTTCAGAAGCATGCTCGATGCGTGTGCTCCGGAGACCTGGCTGCGGCTTATGCTCAATGACGCCGACCTCTGGCTGCCACGCGATACGCTGCGGACCATGGTCCATTGCGCGTTCCGTCGTCCGGATGGCCGGCTCTTGCTGCACGTGGAGGAGGCGCATCTGCGCTGGATGATGGAGCGGCTAGCTGAGGGCGGTACCTTCCTCGATGTGGGCTGCGCGACTGGCGCAACGACATTGCCGGTCGCTGTGATCCTTGGCGGACGCGTTCGCATCATTTCCTACGAGCCTGCGACCGCAGCGCGCAACCTCCTAACCGCGACGCTCGAGCGCAACCGTATCGAGGGTGTGGAGCTTCGTCCGGTCGCAGTGGCGGACCGTCCGGGCACGGCCGAGTTCCGCGAATTCCAGCCTGATGAAACGGGCGAAATCCCCTTCCTTCCTGAAACATCGACGCTGGTTGGTACGATCATTGCGGACCGGCCGCATCTTTCGCTTCAGGTACCTGTGGTTACGCTCGACGACGACGCGCTGCCGCGCTGCGGCGCGGACCCGGTGGTGGTGAAGATCGATGTGGAGGGCTTCGAAACCTTCGTGCTGCGCGGTGCGGCCGCGCTGATTGCTGCGCGGCGCCCCTGGTTCTGCATCGACATCCACAGTGACCCCTTCGGGGACGGAACGGTCACGACAGAGTCAGCAGTGCGCGATTTCCTTGCGGAGCGGGACTATCGCTTCGAGACGATGGGCCATGTGCTGCTCTGCTCGCCACTCGGCTGACATGCAGCCCAGTTCGTCCTCCAGGTAGCTGCGACCATCCGGCATCACGGTCCGCTGGCCGACCCGGGGCCATGAGCGGGTGTCGCGCGGTGAGCGATGTCGCCTATCGGGCGAAGGTGGCGGCGGCGATCTTCAACATTGGGCGGACCGCGCATTCGGGATTCAGCCCAGGGCCAAGGATCGCCGCCTGAATCGACTGTGAGCCTGGTGCGATTCGGGACGTGAGAGGTCCCGCCCTTCATTCAGCCCAGCGTCAGCATGGTCGCGTTGAAGCCGAGACTCCAGCAAACGAGCCCGACCACACAAATTGCCACGGCTGCGCCGCTCACTATTTGCCAGGAGAGCCCGATCATGCTCAGCACGACGAAGCCGACCGCAGTCAGTAGTGCGCGAACCGGTGGGACGCCGATGAGCCACAGGCCGATGAGGGTCAGGGCCGCGACCTTCGCCCGCGCCTGCCAATGCCGCAGCAATTGCAGGCCGCTCGGGCCGGCGAGGAGCAAATAGCCTCCCATTAGCGCATCCCCGATACTCCACCGCAAGGCGGACGGCTGCTGTGCCATATCCCGGACCTCCAACCCGATGCGCAGTTCGGAGAATTCGCCGCGGAGATCGGAGAGGGATAATCAAGTTTCAGTGACAGCCGCGGCGGCACGCGGGTCAGCGGGGCGCGAGGCTAATCGATCATGGGCGGTAACCAGCCGTCGAAGGCGGGCAGGCGGCGCACCCGTGCGCCGGTCCAGCGCAGCGTCGGGTCGGCGCCGGTCAGGAAGCGGAGGAAGGGCGTGATCCGGGCCGAGCGGTCGAGCTGAATCACCCAGTCCGTGTAGGACTCTGCCATAAAGGCGGTGCTGGTATGGTAGCGGAAGACCGTTTCGCCATCGGCTTCGAGCCCGGCGAAGACCTCGTTGTTGCGTCCTTCAGCTGTAAACTCCGCCTTCACGATGTAGCGGCCGGGTGGCAGCTCCAGCGGCGTTCGCAAGCGGATATCGCCATTCGGCGCCCGGGCGAAATCCCCCGCGGTGAGCGCAGTGACATCGACCGGGGGCGCCTCACCGAAGTACGGGCTAGCGGTCATTGACTCCTCCGGCACGAAGAGCACATTCGCCACGCTCGTACCGGGGGCGAAGTCGGCCGCACCATGCACGCGACGATAGGTAGCGAGGTCCATGGCCGCATAACTGGATTCCGTCAGCAGCGCGTGGCAGCGCAGATCCTGCGGCGATTGCTCGAGCACGAGAACCGGACGTGCTTCCTGCAGCAGGCGAGGCATGCCGCGCAGCGCATCGAACTCCGCTCCCTCGACATCCATCTTGATGAAGCGGGGGCGGAAGCCTCCGGCCTCGGCGAGGTCATCCAGGGCGATGGTACGCGCCACCATGCCCGTCGCGCCCACCTCGATCCGGTCATTGAGATGCGAACCGGCGGCGATGTTCACCAGCGCACCGCTCGTATGCCAGACCGCCTTGTGGAACAGCGTCACGTTGGCACAGCCTGCATGCACCAGGTTGTGGTGCGTCTTGGCGATGATGCGCGGACTCGCCTCGAAGGCCAGCACGACGCCACTCGGGCCGACGAGCCGCGACATCATCATCGCCAGGGCGCCGGCATTGGTGCCAACATCGAAGACCGTGTCACCGGGCCGGCAGTGATCGCGAATTGCCAGCGCGACTGTCGGCTCCCAGAAGCTCCTCTCCCACCAGGGCTGCAGCGGGAAACTGTCGGGCCCGCTGGCAGGCAGTGTCGAGGGTGGTAGCGCACTCAGCGCGGCCTCAGCGCGCTGCAATCGCGCCTCGAGATCGCGCAGGCGGCCGACAAGCTGCGCAGCACCGGGCATGCGGCGAATCAAGGGAAGGATGGGCTCGATCATAGTGCCTAGTGATTCCTCGGGCGGGCGGCCCAAGTTAGAAGCGATATCGCAACGATGTCCAGCCAGGTGCGCGGCCACGCGACCGCCGAGGAAGCCTGCTGCGGGCAGAAACGGGCCCCTGCGGGGTTGAGGGCGGGCTGCGCCACAGGCAGCGAGGCCTCGGCCTGCCGGCCCGGCTTGGCGCGGTCCCCCCTTGTCCCTAAACCGGCAGCATCGGCGCCGTGCACGACGAAGGACCGGCGCCTCAGGAGCGGGATGCCATCATATGATCGCCCTCGAACGCTGGCTGTCCGAGGCTGAGCAGCTTCTGGCCGCAACGCGCGCCCTCGGGCTGGATGCCGCCATGGACCGGGCCGTCGCCGCCACTGCCGCAGCGCTCGGCGCAGGCCGGCCGTTGCTGGTCTGCGGCAATGGCGGATCGTCGGCCGACGCACAGCACATTGTGGGTGAGATGGTCGGACGTTTCCTGAGGGAGCGGCGGGCGCTGCGCGCGATCTGCCTTTCCTCCAACCCGGCCGTGCTGACGGCCTGGAGCAACGACTACAGTTACGATACCGTATTCAGCCGCCAGGTCGAAGCCTATGGAGAGCCGGGCGGTGTTCTGCTCGGCCTCTCAACCAGCGGCAACTCACGCAACGTTGTCGCTGCGCTGGAGGCTGCGCGGGCATGTGGCATGACCACCGTCGGCCTCACTGGCCAGGGCGGGGGGAAGATGGCATCGCTTTGCGATCATCTCTTCGCTGTGCCGAGCACCTCCACGCCTGCGATCCAGCAGGTACATCTCTGTCTTTACCATTGTTTCTGCGCCGCGGTGGAGGAGGTGCTGGCCGATGGCTGAGCCGCTGCGTCAGGTGGCGCTGCTGGTCGGAGGCCGTGGCACGCGGCTGGGGCCGTTGACGGAAGCGCTGCCCAAGCCGCTGGCGCCGGTCGCCGGCCGCCCTTTCCTCGACTGGCAGGTCGAGGAGGTGGCGCGCTTCGGCTTCGCGCGTATCACGCTTCTGGCCGGCTACATGGCGGAGCAGATCGTCGCGCGCTACCATGGCCGGACCGTGCGCGGTGCAGTGCTAGAGGTACTGGTGGAACCGGAGCCGCTCGGCACCGCCGGCGCCCTCCGGCTCTTCGCGGACCACCTGGATCGGCGCTTCCTGCTGCTGAATGGCGACACGCTCTTCCCGGTGAATCTGTATGATCTGGTGCTGCACGCTGGAGAAGCGCTGGCGACGCTCGCGCTGCGCCGCACTGCGCCAGGTGGGCGCTACGGAACGGTGGACCTCGACGCTCATGGCCTGATCCGCGGCTTCGCTCCGCGTGCGCGGGAACGTTCGGGCCCGATCAACGGCGGTATCTATCTGCTGGATCGGCGCGTCACGGAATGGATCGGCGAGGGCTCCATTTCGCTGGAGGCCCAGGTGTTCCCACGCCTTGCTGAGGCCGGCCTGCTACGTGGCGCACTCTATGACGCGCCCTTCGTCGACATCGGCGTTCCCGACGACCTGGCGCGTGCTCAACGGGAGATCCCGGCCATGCTGCGCCGCCCGGCCGCCTTCCTGGACCGCGACGGCGTGCTGATCGAGGATACGGGCTACCCGCACGACCCTGCCGCGGTGCGCTGGACCCCGGGAGCGGCTGCGGCGGTGAAGCGCCTGAACGATGCGGGTTTCTATGTCTTCGTCGTAACGAACCAGGCCGGGGTGGCGCGCGGCTACTACCCGCCGGTGCAGGTGGGCGTGCTGCATAGCTGGATGGCGGAGCGCTTGGCCGAGATCGGCGCTCATATCGATGCCTTCGAGCACTGTCCCCATCACCCGGAGGCGCCGCTGCCTGAGTACCGGCGCGCCTGTCGCCGCCGCAAGCCGGCGCCAGGCATGATCGAGGACCTGTTGATCGCCTGGCCGGTGGATAGCGCACGGTCCTTCCTGATCGGCGACAAGGAGACGGACTTGGCCGCGGCGGCCGCCGCCCATATTCCAGGGCATAGATTTGTGGGTGGTGATCTCGCGCAGTTCGTCGAGTGCCTTATGAATGAGCAATGAATGCCGGGATTCATCTCTCCAATGTGTGATGGACGTCTCATCCGCGCCGAGGCACGCCGGTTGCCCCTTTCCGGGCCCTTCTCTATGAACCTGCGAATGCCCCCGACGCGGGCTGGGGGGCCATTTCCCGAGTCGGAGATCCATGCGAATACTGGTGACGGGCGGAGCCGGCTATATCGGCTCGATGCTGGTGCCGGCGCTGTTGCAGCGCGGCTGGCAAGTGACGGTGCTGGATACCTTCGCCGCCGGCGAGACATTCCTGGCCAATTGCTGCGCTGATCCGAATTTCGAGCCGGTTCGTGGCGACGCGCGCGACATGTCGGTTGTGGAACCGCTGCTGGCCAAGGCCGATGCCGTGATCCCGCTGGCCGCGCTGGTCGGTGCACCTCTCTGTGCGCGCGACAAGATTGGCGCCACGACGCTGAATCGGGACGCCGTGGTGGACCTGATGAAGCGCCTCTCGTCCGACCAGCGCGTGGTTTATCCCACCACCAATAGCGGCTACGGGGTGGGCGAGGCGAATGCCTTCTGCACGGAGGAAAGCCCGCTGCGTCCTGTCTCGCTCTACGGCACCACGAAGGTGGAGGCCGAGCGGGCCGTGCTGGACACGGGGCGGGGGATCACGCTGCGCCTGGCCACCGTCTTTGGGATGGCGCCACGTATGCGGCTCGACCTGCTGGTGAACGACTTCACCTGGCGCGCTGTGCATGACAAGGCCGTGGTGTTGTTCGAGGCCCACTTCCGCCGTAACTTCATCCATGTTCGCGACGTGGTGAAGGCCTTCCTGCATGCGCTTGACAATTATGGCGCGATGCGGGGTGAGCCTTACAATGTGGGCTTGTCTGAGGCGAACCTGTCCAAGTTGCAGCTCTGCGAGCGCATTGCGCGTCACGTGCCGGGCTTCATGTATCTGGAGGCCCCGGTCGGGGAGGACCCAGATAAGCGCGACTACATCGTGAGCAACGAGAAGCTGGAGCGAACCGGCTGGCGTCCGGACCACGGCCTCGACGCTGGCATCCAGGAGCTGATCAAGGGCTACCGCATGCTGCGAAACGGGCGCTTTGCCAATGTCTGACATGGTGGTGCCGCCTCCCGGCCACTTACTGGACATGGCCTGCCGCTGCTGCGGTGCACGCGCTGTCGAGCTGGTGATCGACCTAGGCGACCAGCCGCACTGCAACCGCCTCGTGCGGTCGGACCTGCCGACAGGAGTCGAGCCGCACTATCCACTGCGGCTCGGGTTCTGCCAGAATTGCTCCATGGTGCAAATCGACCACACCATCCCGAAAGAGTCGATGTTCTCCGACTATCCCTATGTGTCGGGGACAACGAAAACATTGCCTGCGCATTTTGCGGATACCTGCCGTCGGATTGCCGAGGCCTACGGACTCGGACAGCAGGACTTGGTGGTGGATATCGGCAGCAACGACGGCACTTGGCTGAAGCAATACGCGCCCTTCGGCTGCCGCGTGCTGGGCGTGGAGGCGGCAGGCAATGTTGCGGCGATCGCCCTGAAGGCTGGTGTGCCCACCTGGAACCGGTTCTTCAACGAGGCCTGCGCCCGGGACATCCGGGCGCAGCACGGGCCGGCCAAGATCATCACTGCCGCTGGCGTCTTCTTCCATCTGGAGGAGCTGCACAGCGTCGTCCGCGGAATCGAGGCGCTGCTGGCGCAGGACGGCGTCTTCGTGGTGCAGGCGATCTATCTCGGCGGGATGGTGGAGAACACAGCCTTTGACCAGATCTATCATGAGCATCTCTGCTACTACACGCTGAAGTCCCTCTCCGCCCTGCTTGAGCGCCACGGGCTCGAGGTCTTCGATGTCCGCTGGGTGCCGATCCATGGCGGCTCGATCGAGGCACATGTGGCGCGCCGCGGTGTGCGGCCGGTCGGCGAGAGCGTGCGGTGCATGCATGCGGAGGAAGTCCGCAAGGGTTTCGGGGAGATTGGGACCTACCGGCAATTCGCCCAGAACGTGCTTTCGCTCCGTGACCGCTTGGTCAGGCTGCTGCGCGATTACCAAGGCGCAGGCCGCTCGGTCTGGGCCTATGGTGCGCCGGCCAAGGGCGCAACGCTGCTGAACAGCTTCGGAATCGGCCCCGATCTCGTACAGCAGGCAGTCGAGCGCAACCCGCTGAAGGTCGGCCTCTCCATTCCCGGGGTGCGCATCCCGATCGCGGAGGAGCGCAGCGACCAGCGACCGGATGCCTATCTGGTCCTGGCTTGGAACTTCATCGAGGAGTTTCTGAAGAACCCCGTGAACCAGGCCTTCATGGTGACGGGCGGGGAGTTTATCGTGCCCATTCCGAAGGTTCAGGTCGTGAGCGCGAACGGCGTTCGGCAGGTCTGATATGACCGGGGCGCCGCTTCCCGACGCCGTCGTTCTGTTTGGTGCGAGTGGCTTCATCGGCCGCAATATCGTCGAAGCGCTGTGCGGCCGGGTCGGGCTGCTGATCGGTGTGAATGCCTCCGGCCGTGCCGTGCCGGGTTGCGACCGTACGGTGGCGGTGGCGGATCTTGCATCGCTGCCGACGCTGCCGGCACGGACGGCCATCATCCATGTGGCAGCCTTCCGCTACTTCGCGTCCCGCTTCGCGCGACAGCAGGCGGAGATTCTCTCGGCGAATCTCGCATTGACGGATCTCGTGTACCGCTTCGCGCTGGAGCACGGCATCACCGAGCTCCGCGTGGCGAGCAGTGCCGCCGTCTACCCTGCGGATTGGGCGGTGCAGGACGACGCGCGTCCACTCGACCTCAACGCTTGGCCGCATGCCGGGGAGGCAGCCTATGCTTGGTCCAAGCGCTGGGGCGAGATCACGGCCGAGCTCTGGCACCGGCGCGCGGGAGTGAACACGATTAGCCTGCGCCTGACCAACCCCTACGGGCCCTTCGACACGCTGGACGAGGCCGAAGCGCATGTGGCGACTGCCTTCGTCATCCGTGCGCTCTCCACGGCACCGGAATTCGAGGTGCGCGGCAACCCCGAGGCAGAGCGAGACTTCGTCTTCGCCGGCGACGTGGCACTGGCCTTCGTTGAGGCGCTGCGCATAGAAGGCGTGCAGGCCGCGTTGAACTGCGCCTTTGGGGAGACGACGCCGGTGATCGGTCTCGCCCGCGCCGCCATGCGAGTTGCGGGACGAGAGCGGCCGATCCGCGCCAACCCGCTGCCGCCCGGCGCCAATGCTGGCGTGAGGCGTCGCCACGCCACCGCCGCACGGCTGCGCGAGCTGATTCCCACCCTGCCGCCCTTTCGTGGCCTGGATGAGGGCCTGCGCCTGACCATGGAATGGTACCGCGATGCCCTACGCTGACCGGCCGACGATCATCCTCGGAGCCGACGGTTTCATCGGGCGAAACCTGGTGGAATACTGGCATGCGCGGGGCTGGCCCGTGCACGCCATCGGCCGCAGCGCCGGGGACTTCACCGATCCTTCCGTCGTGGATGCTGCCTTCCGGGCCGCGCCACGCAGTGCGGGGCGGATCCTTCACGCCATCACGAAGCAGCGCACCGGCGCCATCCAGTACGAGATGCAGGGGGAACTGTTGGCCGACAACGCACGCATTCACCTGAACGTGCTCGAGGCCTGGCGGCGCTACCAAGCGGGGGCGAAGCTGATCTCCCTCGGCAGCTCCTGCGTCTATCCGGAATCGCCGAAGCCAATTCCGGAGGGCGCGTTTCGCTCCGGCCCACCGCACCCCTCTGTCCGTGGCTACGCCCTAGCGAAGGAGATCCTGGCCACTGGCTGTGAGGCTTACGGATCGCAGTACGGCCTGACGTGGCTGCACTGCGTGCTGGCGACTGTCTATGGCCCCCATGCACATACGGAGCCGCACCGGAGCCACTTCATGGCCGCGCTGATTGCGCGGGCTGCCGCCGCTAAGGCCGCGGGCGCCACCGAGTTCGAGGTCTGGGGTAACCCTGACACGGTGCGTGACCTGCTCTTCGTCACCGACCAGATCGAAGCGGTCATCGCGGCTGATGCCACGTTCGAGAACACTATCCTGAACGTCACGCCGAACGCGCCCGTCACCATCGGCGACTGTGCACGCGGTATCCTCGCGGCGCTCGACTGGGATGCGCGTATCGTGCATCCGCCGGGCAGCTTCCAGGGGGCGGGCTACAAGAGCCTCGACTCCTCGTGCTTCCTCGCCACCACGGGCTGGCGCCCGCGCGTGGGGCTTGAGGAGGGCGTCCGTCGCTCGCTCGCTGTCGGAGCCAGGGAGGCAAGACCCGCATGATGATCGTCTCCCGAACGCCCCTCCGCGTCAGCTTCTTCGGCGGCGGTACCGACTACCCGGAGTATTTCCGGCGCGCCCGCGGTGCCGTGATCGGCATGGCGGTGGACAAGTATGTCTACATCTCGGCCCTGCGCCTGACCTCGATTCTGGACTACCGTTACCGGGTCAGCTACTCGCGCATCGAGACGGTATCGGAAGCGGCGGCGATCCATCATCCCGTCGTGCGCAGTGTCATCCAGCATTTAAATGTCGAGGAGGCGCTGGACCTGTCCATCATGGCAGACCTGCCAGCCCGCAGCGGTCTCGGCAGCTCCTCGGCCTTCACCGTGGGCTTCCTCAACCTCATCGCTGCACTGCAGCAGCGACAGATCACGAAGCTGGACCTCGCACGGCAGGCCGTCTTCGTGGAGCGCGAGCTGCTGCGCGAGAATGTAGGGGTGCAGGACCAATACCATGCCGCCTTCGGCGGACTGAATCGCTTCGACTTCGAGGGGGACCGCACGCGCATCACGCCCGTGCAGATGACGGCACCCTGCCTCGCGGCACTCACCTCCTCGCTCTTCCTGCTCTACACGGGCGTCACGCGCTTTGCCTCATTGACCCTCGATGAGCAGATGGAGAAGACACGCAGTGGCGCCGTGGACCACGACCTCTCGCACCTGCTGGCGCTGACCGACCAGGCGATCCAGGTGCTGGAGGGCGCTGATCCTGACCGCATGCTCGTGGATTTCGGCGCCATGCTGCATGAGGGGTGGGAGACGAAGAAGCGCCTGTCCTCCAAGGTCAGCAGCCCGGAGATCGATGCGCTCTATGACACGGCGCGCGCGGCGGGCGCGCTGGGAGGCAAGCTCTGCGGCGCCGGCAGCGGCGGCTTCCTGTTGGTTCTCGTGCCGCCCGAGCGGAAGGAGCGGTTCCGGTCCCGCATGACGAGTACGACCATTATCCCGGTCGGGCTCGACACCATCGGCTCGACGATCCTGACCGGATGAACGTGATGGACGATAGCCACGGCGTCGCGCGGCCGCTGGTCGGGTCGCACTCGGCGTCGCGGCAGGGCCGCCGCGTGCTGCTGCTCGATACCGACCTGTTCCATGCGATCGGCGGTGGCCAGTCGGTCTATGGGCGGATCATCCTCGGCCGGCCTGAGGACACCTTCTACTATTTCCGGGAATTCGAGGCGCCGGATGCTACGCGGCCCGCAAACGCCGTCGCATTGCCGCTGCGGCGGATTTACACGGCAAGCCACGACCTCCTCTCCTCCGATCTCATCGGCTTCGTGCATGACTACGCGGCATGTCGGAACTTCGCGGCCTCGGCTGCAGCAGCGGCGCCCGGCATTGGCTTCGACGTGGTGGATGTCCCGGATTACCGACCCCTCGGCGCCTTCATCCGACCGGCGTTCCGGGACGAGGGTGTGTTCGTGGGTCAGGTCGCGCTGGCGTTGCATGGCACGCTATCCGAGGCCTTCCGCAGGGGGTGGCCGACGGGGGTGGACGACTCACGATTCCTTGCGACGCTTCGGGTGCGGGAGCATCTACAATTCCGCGCTGCCGACATTCGCTATGCCATAAGCGCCGACTATGCTGAGCACTGGCGCCGCTACGCGCCACTACCGGTCCATTTGCTGGATCCGCTCTGCATCGTGGCCGGGAAGGGCGAGCTGTGCATGGAGGCGCTTGGTGAGGGACCGCCGGATCTCGCCTTCGTGGGGCGCAAGGAGAAGTGGAAGGGGCCTGACCTCTTCCTCGACATCGCCTGGTGCTTGGACCAAGCGAGCTACGCGCGGTTGATCCTGGCTGGGCCGGATGGTCCCAACCGCCTGGGTCAGGGTTCGGATGCGATATTGGCGGCGATGGCGCAACGGCGTGGCCTTGCTCCGGAGATTCCCGGTGCCCTGCCGCGTGCTGAGATGGATACGCTCTTCGCGTCTCGCACGCTGCTGCTGCTGCCTTCCAGGCACGACACCTTCAACTTGACCGCGCTCGAGGCCGTCCGCGCGGGCTGCCCGACCATCGTCTCCGCTCGTGCTGGTGTGGCGCGTTGGTTGCGGGAGCATGTGGGCAACAACCTTGACTGGATGACAGTCGAGGTGGACTGCAGCCGCGTCTCCGCCATGGTCGTTGCTGGCGTGCTGCGCGACTATGATCGCCATCGCGCAGAACTGGCTGATGTGGTCTCGCGGGCCACGCTCCGGGCCGACGCCGAGAGCCTTCGTGGGCTCTACGCTTCTGCCGGGGAACAGGATCTGCATGCGCGTCAGCGTGTGATCGAGATTGCCGCTGCGCTCTCTGCCTCAATTTTGGCCAGGCCGGCCACCGAGGGGAAGGGGAGCAGCCCTGGTCGTGCTCTCGTGCCGCTCCGCAGAACGATGGGCACCACGTTGCGTGGGGCGCGGCAGCTGATGCTGTCCGATCCAGTACGGCAGCGCTGGAAGCGACTGCCCTACCGGGTGCGCGCCGGTGCGCATGCGGTGCGGGAGACAGTTCAGACAGCCCTTGCAGTGGCGCGAAGCGGTCCGACGAGCCCCGCGGCCCGCGGCGCCATGCAGGATTTCGTGCGCCGGCGCGCCGGCCTTTCACCGCGCACCTTCGGGCAGGCGGACCATCTGCGCCGGCTGGACGAGCTGCACCGCTTCATCAGGGAGGCACCGGAGCGCTCGCTGCGCGATGTCACGGTCAAGCTGTGCCGCTTGTCGGAGGAGATCCCCGCTCACCTGATCGACCGTGCCACCCTGTTCCAGGTCATGGCCAAGCTGGAGCGGCGCCGCGGCAACGACCTAATTGCCGCCACCTACCTGCTGCGGGTCATGCGATGGCTGGGTGCCGACAGGCGCGGGGACCTGCCCTATGTCGCTGCGACACTGCGCAGTCATGGCTACACGCAGGAGGCGCTGGCCGCCGAGGCCATGTTCGGTGCCGAGAGGCCGGAGGCTCAGGAGCGCTCTCTGGACCTGATGCGCGCCGCCTATGAGCGCAACCGGACGAAGCCCGACCTTCCGCTTTCCATCCTCGAGGATCGCCGTGGCCAAGTGGCCTCGCGTGTGGCCGTCATTGTCTCGCTCTACAACGCTGCCGACAAGCTGCCGATGCTGCTCGCCTCACTGGCGCAGCAGAGCCTGGCGCAGCGCGCTGAGTTGGAAGTGGTGCTGGTCGACAGCAACTCGCCCTCCGACGAGCGCGGCGCCTTCCGGGCCTTCGCCGATGCGCATCCGGACCTGCCGATTGTCTATGGCCGTTCGGCCGAGCGAGAGACGATCCAAGCGGCCTGGAACCGCGGCATCAAGCTCTCCCGTGCACCATATCTCGCCTTCCTCGGCGCTGACGAGGGTTTGCATCCGGATGCGCTGCGCCAACTCGCTGCCGTGCTGGACACCAACCCAAGCGCGGACTGGGTGATGGCCGACAGCCTAGTTACCAGCGTGGATCGGAACGGCATCTACGATCAAGACATAATGCCCTACGACCGCACAGGATACCACCAGGACCTAGTCTACCTGGAGACCTGCTATCTCTCCTGGGTTGGTGGCCTGTACCGCCGCACCATCCACGATCGTTTCGGCTGGTACGACGAGAGCTTCCGCGCTGCCGGTGACACGGAATTCAAGAACCGGATCCTGCCGCATATTCGTTCCGTGCATGTGCCGCGCATGCTGGGCGTCTTCAACAATTACCCGGAAGAGCGGACCACGCAGCACCCGCGCGCCGAGATTGAGGATCTGCGTGCCTGGTATCTCTGGCGCACCGAGGCTGGCATGCATTATGCCTTCGCGCGCCGCCCGATCGAGGATGCCGTGCGGCTCCTGCGGGCGGCGCTCAATTACCGCAAGTCCTACTGCGGTCACCTCAGCACAGACTTCGACCTCGCGGACGCCCTCGCTCGCCATATCGCCACGCGTCCGGATGCGCCGGTCTGGGCCCTGACCGCGCCGTGCGAGACCGGGGCAGCGCTGGCGGCGTTGCGCGCGCTGGAGCAGGCCCCGCCGGGCAGCCGGCCGGAAGTCCGGCCCATGGCGCTCGCTTGGTGGGGTTGGCAGCGGCTACGGGAGGTGCGCGCACTGGCGG
>Ga0182748_1002419_pt1 | contig 16904 bp, 17 predicted proteins | sample eDN3rd37CKraftOP_FD_128877 | JGI IMG/M metagenome (GOLD analysis project Ga0182748, IMG submission 128877) | Enriched Organic Plus compost microbial communities from Emeryville, California, USA - eDNA 3rd pass 37_C Kraft OP (version 2) (version 2) ...
GCTTGTACAGCGCGAAATGCATCGCGCAGTCGCGGATCGTGCCGATGATGGGCGCGCGCCCTTCAAGGTCGATCATCGTCGCGGGCTGATCCCACGGTATGGCGTTGACGGACATGCTGTTTTCCTTCTTCGGGCGGCGGCCTACCACTCAATACCGATCTTGCCGAAATGCCCGCCGCCCTGCTCGAACCGGAATGCGTCGGCCAGCCGGTCGAGCGGGAAGCGGCGGTCCACCGCCGGGCGCAGCCCTCCGGCCTCGATCGCGCGGACGAAATCCTGCTGGTCCCGCCTGCTCCCGACGATCAGCCCCTGAAGGCGCGCCTGCTTCGCCATCAGCACGGCGGTCGGCACCTCGCCGCCCCGGCCGGTCAGCACGCCGATCAGCGAGATATGGCCGCCGATGCGCACCGCGTCGATCGACTGCGGCAGCGTGCCGGGGCCGCCGACCTCGACCACATGATCGACGCCCGCGCCGCCGGTCCAGTCCTTCACCGCGCGGCCCCAATCCTGCCGCTCGCGATAGTTGACGAGGAAATCGGCGCCCATGTCCCGCGCCCGCTCCAGCTTCTCGCCGGAGGAGGAGGTGATCGCGACCGTGGCGCCCATCAGCTTGGCGATCTGCAACGCCCAGATGGAAACGCCGCCGGTGCCGAGCAGCAGCACCACGTCCCCGGCCTTGAGCTTGCCGTCGACCACCAGCGCGCGCCAGGCGGTCAGCCCGGCGGTGGTGATCGTCGCGGCCTCGACCGCGTCCAGCCCCTTGGGCGCGCGGGTGAAGGCCGTCGCAGGCAGCACCGCATGCTCCAGCGCGAAGCCGTCGATGCCATCGCCGGGCACGCGGCGGAAATCGCCGACGCGGGCCGGGCCGTCCTGCCAATCCGGGAAGAAGCAGGACACCACATGGTCGCCAGGGGCGAACTCCGTCACGCCGGGGCCGACGCTTTCCACCACGCCCGCCCCGTCGGCGAGCGGGATGCGCCCGTCCTCGGCCGGGATGCGCCCCAGCACCACCGACAAATCGTGAAAGTTGAGCGAACTGCCGTGCAGCGCGACGCGGATCTCGCCCGCGCCCGGCTCGCCGGGGTCGGCGCGCTCTTCCGGCGCCAGCCGATCCAGACCGCCGGGGGACCGCAATGCCATTACCTTCATCCTTCGCTCCTTCCAGACGCGCGGCGTTGCACCGAAGGGCAAGGGATAGCCCCGGACCGGCGCCGTTTCAATTCGCGCCTTCCCGAAAGGCGGCGATGGGAGGCGATACGACCGGCCCGGTTCAGGCGTGCTTGCTGCCGTCCCCGTTGCGCAGCTTCACCCCCATCAGCGCCAGCGCGGCGACCAGCGAACCCGCGCCCAGCGCCGCCGCGACGACGGGCAGGGCGAAGCCCGCCTGGAACAGCACGCCCGCCAATATCGGCGAAAGCGCCGCGCCGCCGCGCCCGACGCCGATCGCGAAGCCGGTTCCCGTGCCGCGCGCATGGGTCGGGAAGGCATGGGCGAAGATGGTGTAGAGGCCCACCACGCCGCTGTTGGTGAACAGCCCGGCGGCAAAGGCGAGCAGCGACAGCCCTTGCAGCGTCGTGACCCCGACCGCGCCGAACAACGTCACCATGCCGAAGGACGCCAGCAGCACCAGCATCGTCATCCCCCGCAGCGGGAAGCGCTGCGACAACAGGCCGAAGATGCCGCCGCCCAGCGCGCCGCCGATATTCGCCCACACCAGCACGCCCGCCGCATCGGCCGGGACATAACCCATGTCGACGACGATCTTGGGCGCCCATTTCAGGATGAAATAGAAGGTGACGATGTGCATGAAATAGGCGGTCGTCACCAGCAGCGTGGTGGCGAGGAGGCCGGGCTTCAATATGTCCGCGATCGAGGATTTCTCCTCGTCCCGCGTCACCGGCGGCAGCTCCGCGACGGGCTGGTGCCCCATCCGCCGCATCAGCCGGTTGACGCGGTCGAGCGTGCCGCCGTCGCGCCGCACCAGCAGGAAATGGACCGGTTCGGGCACGAGGAACAGCACCAGCGGCAGGAAGCAGATCGTCACCGCCGCGCCGAAGACGAACACCGCGCGCCAGTCATAATGGGCGAGCAGCACCGCCGAGATCATCCCGCCGATCACCGCGCCGATGGGATAGCCGATCGTCATGATCGCCAGCGCCAGGTTGCGCCGTTTGCGGTTGGCGAACTCCGCCGTGATCGCCGCCGTCGCGGCCAGCATGCCGCCGATGCCGAGGCCGGTCAGCACCCGCCAGCAGGAAAGCTGGAATATCCCGCTCGCCCACGGCACCATCGCCATGCCGAACGCCATGACGACAAGGCAGGTCAGGATCGTCTTGCGGCGGCCGATCCGGTCGGCGATGCCGCCGAACAGCACCGATCCCACCGCCATGCCGATCAGCTCCATCGACAGCACGACGCCCAGCGCCGCGCGGTCGATATTCCATTCCTTCGCGATGCCGGGGGCGGCGAAGCTGATCGACAGCACGTCGAAGCCATCGAGCGCGTTCAGCCCGACGGCGATGGCGATCGCCACCAGTTGAAGCCGCGACAGCGGCGCGTCGTCGATGATCCGGCGCGGGTCCGATCCACGGGACATGCTCTTCCTCCCCCATTGCCATGGGCGCGCAGGCTCCCGCCCCTTGCGAGGGAGGCGCCGCGCGCATTCTCCGGTTGTTACGGTTATGCATCATATCAATTCAGCCGCCAACTGCAATCGCTCGCCAACGAAAGGACGATTATATCCTTTGCGGACAAGCGGGTGCACCACTCTCCCACACCCGTTCGCCCTGAGCCCTTCGACAAGCTCAGCCCGAATGGTGGGGAGGGAATGTCCGGCTTTCCGTTTCGCCGCAACGCCCTTGCCCTTGGCCGCCGGTTGGGACAGGTTGCGCGGGTCCCCGGCCCATCCAATCCTATCGAGAGGCTATCATGACCATTACCGCCCGCGCCGCCATCTGCCGTGGCCAGGACCACCCGTTCGCCATAGAGGATGTGCGGCTCGACAGCCTGCGCGCCGACGAGGTGCTGGTGCGCATCGTCGCCTGCGGCATCTGCCACACCGACCTCGCCGTGCGCGACCGGCAATTGCCGGTGCCCCTGCCCATCGTGCTGGGCCATGAAGGCGCGGGGATCGTCGAGCAGGTCGGCAGCGGCGTCACCAGCATCAAGCCCGGCGACCGCGTGATCATGAGCTTCAACAGCTGCGGCCATTGCCCCAGTTGCGAGATCGACGCGCCGACCTATTGCTATGAATTCTTCCCCAACAACTGGTCGGGCGTGCGCCCGGACGGCAGCCCGACCCTGTTCCAGGGCGATGCGCCGATGAACGGCAATTTCTTCGGCCAATCCTCCTTCGCCACCCATGCGATCGCCCATGAGCGCAACGCGGTGGTGGTGCCGGAGGACGCCGCCGACCTGCCGCTCGAACGGCTGGCGCCGCTGGGGTGCGGGCTGATGACCGGCGCGGGCGCGGTGCTGCGGGCGATGAAGGTGCGCGCCGGCCTGCCGATCGCCATCGTCGGCGCGGGCACCGTCGGCATTGCCGCCGTCATGGCCGCGAAGATCGCCGGGACCGATCCGATCATCGCCGTCGACGTGCACGACAGCCGCCTCGAACTGGCGAAGGAACTGGGCGCCACCCACGTCTTCAACGCGAAGGACGACGCGATGGGCAGGATCAGGGACCTGTGCCCGAAGGGGCTGGGCTATGCGTTCGACACCACCGGCATCAACAAGGTGATCGAGGATCTGTTCGCGCTGCTTGCGCCCAAGGGCGTACTGGGCATGGTCGGCGCCTCCGCCCCCACCGACATGCTCGCCTTCAACGAGGCCGAGTTCATGGGCAGCGGGCGCACGGTGATGGGCATATTGGGCGGCGACAGCGACCTTGACGGCTTCATCCCGGAGATGATCCGCTATCATCAGCAGGGCCGCTTCCCGTTCGACCGGCTGATCCGCTATTTCGATTTCGACGCGATCAACGAGGCGATCGAGGCCAGCGAACGCGGCGCGGTGGTGAAGCCGGTGCTGCGCATGGCGGCCGCCTGACAGGCATGAAAAAGACCGCGCCGGAGAAGGCCTATCCCCTCCGGCGCGGCCTTTCCCCGATATCAGCGCATGCTGAGCATGGCGGGCTTCGCGCCGGTGGCGGCGCCGGCCGCGTCCGAGACGTCGAAGCTCACGGCAACGCCGTTGGACACGCCGGACACCTTGCCGTCGCGCACGCGCAGCGAAAAGGCCGCGCCGCCGGGATAGCGATGGCCGGAAATCACCTGCGCCTCGCCGACCTGCTGCATCTTGTACACATAGGTATAGCCGCCATGCTTGAAGGAACCCGAATCCGGGGTTTCGGCAATGGCGGGGGCAGCGAGGGACGCGACGACCGAAGCGGCTGCAATGGAAAGGACAGAAAGCATTCGCATAGGAAATCTCCTCATTTGAATGCCAGACAAACACCCTTGTTCTTGTTTTTTCGCCTTTACCCTGTTGCGGCGCAGCATTCGGAGCAATCGCAAAAGTTGCAGATGCACATGCGAATCTTGCATCCTGTATCCGTGGGATACAAAATGCCTATCCCCCGGCCGGGCGCGGACGATAGCTCAGCGCCTCGGCGATATGGCCGCGGCCGATGCGCTCCGCCCCTTCCAGATCGGCGATGGTCCGCGCCACCCGGAGCACCCGGCTGTAGGATCGCGCGGATAGCCGCATCGCCGCCGCCGCGTCGGCCAGCAGGCGCCGCCCGGCCTCGTCGGGCGTGGCGACCTCTTCCAGCACCGCGCCGTCGGCCTCCGCATTGGTGCGTATGCCGCTGCCGCCATAGCGGGCGGACTGGATATCCCGCGCCGCCGCGACCCGGCGCGCCACCTCGACCGATCCTTCGGCGGGCGGCGGCAGCATCAGGTCGGCGGCGCTGACCGGCTGGACCTCGACATGCATGTCGATCCGGTCGAGCAGCGGGCCGGACAACTTCGCCTGATAATCCGCGCCGCAACGGGGCGCGCGGGAACAGGCGAGCGCGACGTCGCCCAGATGGCCGCAGCGGCAAGGGTTCATCGCCGCGATCAGTTGCACGCAAGCCGTAATATATGTAGACTGAAAAATATTCTGCCCAAAATCCGCAGAAATCTGCGATTTCAAAGGGCGTTCCAAAGCGTGCGCCCAAGGGACAGCGCCATTTGAACGAACCCCCAAAGCACCAACGCCGCAACGACGATAACCTCAGTCCAAAACAGTAAGCGCCTCATCGTGTTATCCGCAGATACGTCGCTGGTCGTTGAATTTCGGCCAAATGACGGTGGTGCCGCTTTGAACCATGGCGCAGTTTATCTCGACGTTTGCCTCGTTGCGACAGATGGCCGTCACGCGGTTGTAACTGGTTCCAGTCTGTTCGCATCGAAGCGTTTGACCACTTGTCAACTCAGTCAGTTTTGCCGTGGCGGATGCGCCTGATGCTGAGGGGCAAGGATGACCCGGACTACAGGTTTCGTCCTTCTCTCGAGCAGCAACAGCGTGAAGGCGAACTCTCGTCCCATCGGAACAGCGGAGCGTGTCTCCATCCGTGATGCTACTCACCTGACATTGAAAGCCACTGCTGGATACCAATGGCTCCGCCATGCTGGTCGATCCAGTGGGCCAGAAAAATACGGCACAGAACACCGCCACGAACAGCACCACAATGATGGCATATGGTCTGAAATCTGTTTTGCGCTTCCCTGGACGCAAGGGAATGACGTTGGGCTGTCGTTGTTTATGGTATCTCATTTCCGCGAACCTAGTCTGCAATCCGTGATACATAAATACGGCATGAGATTTTACGAATTTGCCACAACCAAGCCCAAGAAGCCCCGCAAACCTATGACGCCTGAACAATCGCTTGAGACGGCCAAAAAGCGCGAGGTCGATATGGCGAAAAAGGCCCTGCGATCCGTGAAAGACCAGCACAAGCGCCGTAGGGAGATGGAGCGCGCCCGCAGAGACAGCTACATTGGGCAGCTACAGAAGCGACAGCAGCCGAACTAATCGCCAATCGGCCTTCGATCTGGAAGGCAGACTCCCATTCTACCCACATATATCCACCGAACGCGATGTCGACGCCGATCAGGCACGGTAATTTACTATGTAGATAATCCCAGATCACGGCGTGGCCCACTATTAGTGGGTGGGCAAACGAAAACGCCCCCACGGCGAACCGTGAGGGCGTCTTACCAACCATCACCGTAAGGCATAGCGCCCTCCGTGGGTAAATATGTGCTGCCACACTGACGCGGTGACAGGTTGCAGGGCTTTTAGCCGTCTAACGACATCGTGACGGCATCCTCGAACATTTCCCTGTCTAGCCAGTTGAGCTTATGGCCCCGCCAAAGAACGTCGATAGGCTTGTTAGGCTGGTTGACCTTGGCGCAGAATTCATGCCGCTTGGCATGGAACCACTCAATGGCATTTTCTGCCCAGCCGCCCTTGGGCAGGTTGGTGAGGGAATAGACCCCCACCTCGCCGCCAATCATAAAGCCGACCACCAGACATTGCCTGCCTTTCGATTTGAGATGATCCAGCTGGCCGACAACCCGCTGGTCAAGCTCGTCACCCTGAAAAGGGACGGAAATCGAGTTGCCGCGCATTAGGCCGTCACCTCATTTGCTTTACGCTTGACCAAGGCAATCTTAGGCTTGGATTTAGCGACTGGTCCCGCCTCCGAGCTGTCAGGAAGCACCAATTCCATGAACGCAACGTCCTGCTTCTTTTTCTGCGCGTCCCTCACGCGGCCGCTGTTCTTCTTGGCCTCCTTCTCAGCGTCGATGATGTAGGCCGCGTAATCAGGATCAGCCAAAAGCTTCTTCTTCAATGCTGCCAACTTGGGTTCTTGAACAACCAACTTCGTGACGGCTTTGCGATCCGCTTCCGTGGTGGCCGAGACTGCATCAGCGGCCTTAGAGAGATCGTCGTCGCGCTTCTTGATGACCTTGCCGCGAGCGATTGCCAGCTTCTTGAACTCGCCTTCTTCCAGCTTCGTCGCACCAAAGATAATCATCTGCTTGTTTTCGACCTTGAAGAAGCAGGAGCCGTATCCAATCGTCGGATCAAGTTCGGCGGGGAGCGGGATACCCATCACGTCAGGTTCCGAGCGGCTGGTGCCCAACTGAAGCTGATCGCTGGTGTCAGGCTTGCTACCGTCACGGGCATTCGCCTCACGATCCGCAACCTCAAGCCCCTGTAGCTTGCGAACAGTGATCCCCTCCTTGTTCGTGTATTCAAAGGTCGGGATGAAGCCCGCGACTTCCTCAGGCTTCTTTTCCAATTCCTCAAGGTGGCGAAGGACGTTGGCATACTTTTCCGAAGAACGATCATGCTGCCAAACATGAAAGATGGTTTTAGAAATCGTCTTTTCTTCCCACGATCCGTAGAGTAGCTTGGTAACGAACAACCACCTGTTGGTGTAATTGTTGTTGCCGTACTTCGTGGCCTGATCGACCATGTTGTGCGACTTCATCAGGTTGATGAACATCATGGCATTCTTGTGTTCCATGAGGATCAGGCCGATGCGATACGCTTCCGCAATCTGGCTGTAGAGAACCGCCTGACCAGCGACCTCAAACTTCCCCATTTTCTGCTGGTCGTCAGCAAGGCGAACCTCGCGGAAATCAGTGACCAGCTTCTTCAGTTCGTCAAAATTAATAGTAACCATAACAATCAAAGTCCTTATTTTCCAACGCGGCACCGTGCGGCGTGGTGAGGAGTTGATACGTCACGGTTGTCCTGATAGGTGAATGACAAGATCATTTTGGATAAAAAAGCCAACCTCTGATGTCGGAAAAGCACCTGTCAATCCTCAGTGAGGACGCAAAATGGTATCAGCTTTGGGGTTGGTATCTCAGGGCAAGTCCTAGCTATGAGCGTGCGCGCTTTTACCGAACTGGGGTGTCGATTGGCGGCGACGACCTACCCGCCGATTTTGACGATGTGCTGAAGGTATATGACGCCTTTGGGGACGTGAGGTTCATGTCCATCACACGTTGGTGGCGATCCGTGGCAATCCCTCAATTCGGTGTGTCGGCGGATCGGCCGAGAGTGACGCGCTTGGGGTCTATCAGGCATTATGACGAAGATGATCGTTTCGCGCGCATACGGAGCAGCCTCAGAGATTATTTGAACGAGGAGTGGCTGGATCAAATTCAGCCTACGTCGATTATCGCATCAATTCCCATTGGTTTGCCCAAGGCGCAGATCATGGCGCAGGTATCTGCGATGATCGATGACCTGACTGAACGTGAGGCTGAAAGCGGAGCAGCCACAATGACCGGCGATGCGCCTTACAAGCTGTCGCGGGCAACAAAGCTGCATTATGTCAGTGTGTTGCGATACCTCAAGTGCCTGCATGTGAAGTCGGCAAATCCCAAGATGACCTTGTGGCAGGTTGGGGCGACGGCAGGGCTGAGCGTGCAGCATCGCTCATTGGACCCGTTGGCGGAGCCACGTGCCGAGAATGAAAAGCAGAGGACGGCGCTCAAGGAATTGACCAGCCGCGCCTTGAGCCGTGGCCATATGATCGCGGAAAACGCGGCAAGGGGTATTTTCCCCAGCTATGCCAAGTGCGAACATGCGCTGCCTGTCGATTATCCATTCATCTACCGCAAGCGCTTTGGTCCGATCCAGAAGGCTTGGAAATCGCCGTGATCGGCCACTACTAGTGGGCGCTTGCGGCCTGCAACGGGATAAATACGGGCAGCAATGACCCTTGCCGAGTTATTGCGCTCTTTCGCAGGCAACGATGGGCATCGTGGTGCTGAACGCGGTGCCCATCGTCATGGGTGCCAAAATTACCCGTTTGTCCAATTTCCCCGGCGTCCGGTATAAATAGGAATGCGGCGAGAGCGCAGATAATTCAAACCCCAGCACATCAAGGCCGTGGCAGGCAGTTGGGGATCGGGCCACCGGCAGGACAGGACAATGCGACCTAGTAATCCACTTGCCCAAGATGCGGAGTTGAGCCGCGACGTGAGGTTTACGAGTTCGTTACAATCGAGACGTTGCGATCCGAGATACTGGGTCTAAGCAAGCGAATGAAGATGTCCTGCGTCTAACAAACCAATCCAACATCAAAAGAACGCCAGAAGGACGAAACACGGTCCACTGGCACGTCGCATGGAGCTACTGTAAAGGTTCCATGCGGCCACCGGCCGGAGAGGCGAAAGCCAAAGGGATGACAAACCAGCCCAACTGAGTGGTAATACGGCCCACCACTAAATCGTCGTCGGAAAACCTGACGCGCTCTCTGCCGCCCGATGCGGTTTGTTTGCTTACAGTGCGGTGATACAGGAATGTCGCCAAGATTTATCCCCGGTCGGGAATGCTCTTTGGGTGCCTGCGATAAGGGCGCTTGAAGCTCACACGCAACGCGATAGGCGAGTGCGGAGGAAGGAATGGCGGCTGGGAAACCAGTCCATTCTTTTTGCGGACCCAGGGGCCGGGGAAATCGTGTGGCTCAACGGAATGCCCTTCATCATCCGATCCAGCCAAAAAACCAAACCAATCGACAAATCCGGCAAAAGACGATCATTCCGAGCGCCAGCGATGAATGAGCGGCGATGCCGGTTTGTCAGACACCAAGCGAGCTTGCCGAGCTTTGTGGCTGTCGAACTTCCCACTAGTAGTGAGTCCGTCCTTTACCCGCCCATGAGGCGATAGACGGATTGCCTGTTGATGCCCATCTGCTTTGCGATAGCGGATGGCCCCATTCCCGCGTCCCTGAGTTCGCGCAGCATGGCAATGTCGATGCTGGGCTTGCGGCCCTTGTAGGTTCCGCCTGCTTTTGCCTTGGCGATCCCGTCGCGCTGCCGTTCGCGGCGCAGGTCATTTTCAAATTCCGCGACCGCACCCAATATGGCGAGCGTCAGCTTGCCCGTGCTGGTGCCTGTGTCGATGGACTGATGCAGGCACTGGAACGCAACGTCCTTTTCGTTGAGCAGGTCGAGCAACTGGAACAGGTCGGACAGCGAACGCGCGAAGCGGTCGAGCCTGCTGACCACCACCACATCACCCTCGCGAACGAAGCCCAACATTTCATTCAGGCCGGGGCGGTCCCTGTTGGTGCCCGTCGCCTTGTCCTCGAAGATGCGTTCGCATCCGTGCTTGGCAAGTTCGTCCTGCTGGACGGCCAAACTCTGCCCGGTTGTGCTGACACGCGCATATCCGACAATCATGTTTCCTCGTCACATTTGGGTTTAAGACCCAAAGCGTCTGCTGTCTGATATGTGCGAGGTCGATCCGAAAGTGACAGGAAACGGCCGGTTTTAGGCCGTCATACGACGGTAAACCCAAATGTGACGGCCTCACTACTCGTGGGGAATGATCGCCGAAGAAATCAGAACCATACCGGCCTTCTTCGATCGACCGTCTTGTCGTCGGCATTATCGCCATGGGCATCAACACCGGCCAAGGAGATGCCACCATGTCGATCCTCAAGACCCTGAAACTCGCCGCCGCTGCCCGTAGCAATCTCGCTGCGTCCGAATTTGCCTTCCGCGCCAAGGTGCTGAACTGGCTGGCCGAACAGAAGGCGATGGCCGATGCGGAAATCGCTGGAACGCCGTTCAATGCTATGCGGACGGTGACGCGCACCAATGAGGCGGGCGAGAAGGTCCGTGTCGAAGCGCCCCGCAAGGTTCGCAAGGGCTGGTTCACCGACGCCACCGGCAAGATGTTCTTCCAAATCCGCTATGGGAGTAAGCCGCTGGAATTTGCCAAGGGCATGAACGCGGTCGAGGTCGAAAACCTTGCCGATGTGCCGGTCATCATCGGCTCGATCATCGAGGCAATCAACGCGGGCGAACTCGATCCCCAGCTTAATGCCGCCCGCGATGCCCGTCGCGCTAACTTCAAGCCCAAGGCGAAGAAGGCCACTGCGTGATGCCTCTCGGATAATTCCATCTTTACTATATGTTATTCACCATGGCGTAGCATCTGCACCACTGCAAGCATGGACTCTTGGACGCCCTTCTGATACGGCTTCGTAACCTTTTCGAGCGATTGTTAGGCGGTGTCGGATTGATCTGGCGTGTGAACAAGGGGCGCGAAAGGCTACTGAGTAACAGGGGAATCAGATGAATCGTAAGTTTCTCAAACCGTTAGCTGTATCCGTAGCGGCGCTGCTCGGTTCCGCGCAGGCGCAGGCCGCACTTCCTGAGCTTGTCTCGGATAAGACGGCGGCCAGCATTGCGTCTGCCGAACCGCTTGCCGGTGCCGACCTGACGATTGATCGGGCCAGCGACGCGGCTGTTCATTTTGCAGCCCATTCTTCTCATCGCTCGCACTCGTCGCATAGTTCGCACTCGTCCCATTCGAGCCATCGGTCACATTACTCTAGTTCGTATTAACAACGGCGGTTCGTCCGCCGGTTAGGGGGGAAATGTGAGTCAGGTTGGGGGTGCAATGGTCGCGTTCGCGGCCGGTCTATACTCGCTTGAAGCGATTAAGCGGGCTGCCTACGCCCTCATGGCGCGAGCGACTATTTCCATTGATCCGAGTGATGCCGAAGTGCGCTGCACGATTGAGCCTGCGTCCGGTGAGGACGTGGCGCAGCTTGTACGCGACTTTCAGCGCGAAGTGCTCGACCAAGACTTGCGGCTTGATGTCGAAGCCAAGACCGAGCCTCTGCGCAATATGATCCTTGGGTTGGCCTTCTCGCATCTATCCCAAAATGGCTAAGTTCCTTGCCCTTGCCGAATATGAGAAACCGATGGCGGCTGGTGGCTACCGGCCGTTGCCCTATAGGTTTATGCCGCTTTCCGGTGATCGCTATGTGTTGACCAATCTCGTTGGCGAGTTCGTCATCACGGAACGCGAGTCCCTGCGCGTCTTTGCCGATGGGCAGCTTTCGTATCAGGACGAATTATACAGCGAATTAAAGTCCAAGCATTTCCTGATAGATGGCGACTCCGACGTTGCGCTTGATCTCTTGGCCATCAAAGTTCGCACCAAGCTAAGCCCGCTGGCCAACTTTACCGGCCTGCATATCTTTGTGGTGACGCTTCGCTGCGAACACTCCTGCCCATACTGCCAAGTGTCTCGCGCCAACGATGATCGCCGCGAGTTCGATATGACACGGGAAACGGCGCTCAGGAGCCTTGATCTCGTGTTCCGTTCGCCATCGCCTGCCATCAAGATTGAGTTTCAGGGCGGTGAGTCGTTGCTGAACCTTGATCTGGTTGAGTTTATCATTGAGGAAGCCAAACGGCGGAATGAACACGAACAGCGTGATCTGGCATTCGTGTTGGCAACCAACCTTGCCGTCTTAGATGACCGGGTGCTGGCGCTGGCGGCCCGCCATCAAGTTCTGATTTCTACGTCACTTGATGGCCCCGCCGATCTGCACAATAAAAACCGGCCGCGTCCAGGTGGTGACTCTCATGCCCGTGCCATCGCAGGCATTCATCGCGCGCGGATGGCGTTGGGCCGTGACCAAGTGGGCGCGTTGATGACGACCACGGCGGCCAGTCTGTCGCGTGTGCGCGATATAATCGACGAATACATTACGCAGGATTTTGATGGCATCTTCTTGCGGCCGCTCAGCCCGTATGGATTTGCGGTCAAGACGAAATCCTATGCCGCATACAACGAAACCAAATGGCTCGATTTCTATTTCGAGGGTCTGGACTACATCATCGATCTGAACCTTGGCGGCTTCCCGTTCGTCGAGCACTACGCGGCGATGATCTTGCAGAAGATGCTTACCCCCTTTCAGCCGGGCTACGTTGATCTCATGAGTCCGGCCGGTATTGGCATCGGAGCGGTGGTCTATAATTACGATGGCGACGTGTATGCGTCCGATGAAGCCCGAATGCTGGCGGAAATGGGCGATACCCGTTTTCGTATTGGGAACGTCCACGCGAACACCTATGAGGAGATTTTTCTCGGGGACGCTTTGCTCGATCCCTTGGAACAGTCATTTGCGGCTAGTGTCCCGATGTGTTCGTGGTGCGCTTTCGAGCCGTGGTGCGGCTCTGATCCGGTTTTCCACCATGCCACACAAGGCGATTTCGTAGGGAAAAAGCCGCTGTCTGCTTTCTGCGGACGCAACATGATGATCTTCAAAGGGCTGCTGCAACGCCTCAATGATCGTCCGCAGGTGCGCGAAGTATTTGAACGGTGGGCGAACATCAGATGATTACGCTCGGTTCCAGAAAAATTGATTTTGCGGCGGGGCAAGAAATCGACCCGCGCGCGATCGTTCGCGTCTCGACCGATTACCACCGCCCGCTGCCGCTGCGCGCTCGTGAGGCATTCCTTGTTCGGGGCGACGATGCCCCCGCTGGGTTTGCTTCGTATCTCGTGCTCCCCAATGGCCGGTGCCCCGATAATGTGGCCGCGCAGCGGCGCGTCCATCTCCCGCCAGAGTTTGAATATCTGGACGATGGCGATGTGGTGCGATTGGTGCCGGAGCGCGGAGAAATCCGCACACTCTATCGGCGGTCATCGCCCCATAACAGCTTTCTGCTGACGGAACGCTGCAACAACTATTGCCTCATGTGTTCGCAGCCCCCGCGCGATGTGAACGATGGCTGGATCGTGGACGAAATCCTTGCAACGATTCCGCTAATCGACCCTGACACAGGAGAGATTGGCTTTACGGGTGGCGAGCCGACCCTTCTGGGCGGTCGGTTCTTCGAACTGGTGCAGGCGTGCAAATCATACCTGCCGCGCACCGCTCTCCATATTCTGACCAACGGGCGCACCTTTAGCGATGACGCATTCGCGCGGACACTTGGGTCATTGCAGCATCACGACCTGATGCTCGGCATTCCGATTTATGCCGATCTCCCCCACGTCCATGACTATATCGTGCAGGCGGACGGTGCGTTTGACGAGACTATTCGCGGCATCTTGAACCTGAAACGTCATGGGGTGCGGGTGGAAGTCAGGGTTGTCCTGCACAAACAAACGGTGACACGCCTGCCTGCGCTGGCCGCATTTCTCGCGCGCAATCTCCTGTTTGTGGATCACGTCGCCCTGATGGGCTTGGAGATGATGGGGTTCACCCGTGCCAATCTCGACGCCCTATGGATTGACCCCGATGACTACCGGAGTGAGCTAACCGAAGCGATTGGCATTCTCGACCGCGCCCGTATGCGGGTTTCTCTCTACAATGCTCAACTCTGCCTGACAGACCAAAGGATCTGGCGCTTTGCCAAGCGTTCGATCAGCGATTGGAAGCAGGAATATATGCCGGAATGCGAAGGGTGCATCATGAAAGGTGATTGTGGTGGATTTTTTGCGTCGGCGAAGCATCGGTATAGTGATCGTATAAGCCCTATTGCGGCCTAAAAAGCCAGTGCCTTCCAGTATCTGAGACGCTAGGCGCTTTCCCTTCGCGCGGAACATCCAGATAAATATTTCTGGTCACCGAGTTGGTCACGTTATAGCTTCAAACGGCTCTCACTACTAGTGGGATTGCGCTGTCTGAGCTTCTGAGCGCAGGGAACGTGGGCGCTGCTGTCAGGCTGCTGGGCAGGTGCAGATTGCCTTCGTCGGGCAGGAGAGCGCACGACAGGGCAACTACGCCGCGCGCCAAATCTGCTCCCCGTCCAAAAGCGTCCCGTTCTCATCAAATCGCCACCACGTGTCCTCGTCGGGCCATATGATGAACGTGTCATATGGGGTGATTTCAATGCGGTGAAGCAATCGCCTCAAGGCCATATTCACGCGACCGCGAGCATAAGTCCGAACCTCGTCGTCCTGACTCTCAAGCTCCGCGCGTAATCCTGCAATCAGGGCGGTGTCGTCCTTGTCGCTGGGCGCTGCTAACAGAACGTCCAATTGCTTGTTTTTGGCCTCAAGCTCATTCTGTTGAGCTTCCGTCTCAGCTTCAAGCGCCGCCAATCTGGCCATTACCGCTTTGCTCGCGCTATCCCCCAGAGCATCCAAGAGGTTAGATTGCTGCTGCTGTTTGACCGCAATCTGGCGGGCAAGCTCAGCGGCACTGGCTCGCAGTTCCTTGACGGCCCTGTCCTCCTGTGGGCGATCCACCAGACGGGGCAATAACTCGTCTAACACGGTCTTCTCGATCACGTCATATTTGAGGATCGTGGGGTTGTCGCAATTGTGTTTGCGGCGGGCACGATCACAGCGGAGACGGCGATAACGTTGACGGCGGTAGTGGGCTATCTCGCCATTCTTGCGCTTGTAAGTCTGATCGCGGTGCCCTGTTTCCTCATAGTGAGCACCGCCCCCGCATTCCGAACAATACACCAGCTTGGTAAGGAGGCTATTGTTCCGCGTAGCAGGCACCTTCCTGTTGCTCTTTCGCATAGAAAGCGCAACCTGCGCGCGATTGAATTTCTCTGCCGTGATCGCTTGCGGGTAGAAATCAGCGGCGATGGTCTTGCCATCACCTGTTACATATTCACCTAAGACGGCCCGTTTCGTGAGCAAGCGCCACACGTAGCTGTAGAACCAACCATTCTTGGACCTGTTGACGGCTGTGGACCATCCAGCCTCACCACGGTCATTCAGGATCGTAACAATGCGGTGGATACCCACACCATTGATATACAAATCGTAAATTTCGTTCAGCACGGCGGTTCGATGTGCGTTCAGCACGAGCTTGCCGTCGATACGGTCAATCCATGTTGGGGTATGGGGGATTGGCTTGGTCTGAGTTCCATCCGCCATCGCAGCAAAGCGCTTTTCCCAAGTGGCCTTGGTGTAGCCGCTTTTCACCTTGCTCTCTTGGTGGGCTTGGTCAGCGAGTATGACGACCTTGAAAATGTCGATCATGTCGCCGCCGTCACCAGCGCGGTAGATATGGCGATCGCTGGCACTGAATGTGGCTACATCAACGCCAAACCCATTGAGCGACCAAATCAACTGAGCTGCTTGTTTCGCACCTTGGCGGCTCAAGCGGTTAATATGCTCGACAACAAGCACCTTGCCTTTGTGAAGGCCCTGCCGTGCTTCTACCTCGAACTGGTGGAGCGCAGCGCCCTCAAGCATGTTAGCGCCATGGAAGGCAGACTTGCCCTCATCGCTGATTATCTTCTCAACATGCCAGCTATGCTCTGCCGCGAACTCAAAAGCCTTGGTTTTCTGACGTTCTAAACCCAGTCCGTCCTTTTGCTCAGCAGAGCTAACACGGATATAGATGATTGCGGTTTGCGGCATATGCTTCTTCTAGCGATCTAATCGTTAGAAAATCGCATACGTGCATTGCGGGCTGGACCCGCGCCGGAAAGGTCAGATGCGCATTGGCGCGCGCCACCGTCACCTCGCCGGTTTCGAGCGGCTGGCGCAGCGAATCGAGCACCGCCCGCTGGAATTCCGGCAGTTCGTCGAGGAACAGCACGCCGCGATGGGCCAGGCTGATCTCGCCGGGCCGCACCCGCAGCCCGCCGCCGGTCAGCGCCGCCATCGACGCGCTGTGATGCGGCGCGCGGAAAGGCCGCCGCCGCGTCATCCGCCCGCCCTCCAGCGTACCCGCGACGCTGGCGACCATCGACACCTCCAGCGCCTCGGCGGGCGTCAGTTCGGGCAATATGCCGGGCAGACAGCTCGCCATCAGCGACTTGCCCGCGCCGGGCGGGCCGATCATCAGCAGATTATGCGCGCCCGCCGCCGCGATCTCCAGCGCGCGCTTGGCGCTCTCCTGCCCCTTGACCTGCCGCAGGTCCGGGCCGGACACGCTTTCCTCCACCCCGCCGGGCTGCGGCGGCGGCAGCACGCCGCTGCCCTTCAGATGGTTGAGCAGCCCCGACAGGGCCGGCGCGGCGACGACCTCGACATTGCCCGCCCATGCCGCCTCGCTTCCTTGCGCGGCGGGGCAGATCAGCCCCATGTCGCGCCCGCCCGCATGCAGCGCGGCGAGCAGCACGCCGGGGCTGGCGGCGACGCGCCCGTCGAGGCCCAGTTCGCCGACC
>Ga0182748_1002420_pt1 | contig 16896 bp, 17 predicted proteins | sample eDN3rd37CKraftOP_FD_128877 | JGI IMG/M metagenome (GOLD analysis project Ga0182748, IMG submission 128877) | Enriched Organic Plus compost microbial communities from Emeryville, California, USA - eDNA 3rd pass 37_C Kraft OP (version 2) (version 2) ...
CGGCGACCTTTGAAAATCCTGCCACGCGCTGGCCTGATTTCGAGGAGGGTATGCCGCCCCGCCCTTCGATCCTCGCCATCACCAAGCGCAGCGGCGGCAAGATTGCCGTCTGAAAGGCATGTTTGGAGCGCCGCGACCGCATGCCGGTCGCGGCCGTTCAGGCCTGCGGCGCCGGCTGCAGCAGACCGCTCTCATCGGCCGCGGCGCCGCTTTCCACCCGGTTGCGGCCCAGAGCTTTGGCGCGGTAGAGCGCCCGGTCTGCCATGATCAGCAACACGTTGACGTCAGCCGGTGGAGTTGCCATTGCCGCGACGCCGACGCTGACGGTTGCGCGAACGGTCACATCGTCGACCACGACGGCCGCATGGCGGAAGGCCTCGCGGATGCGCTCCGCAACCGCCATTGCGTGCTGCTCCTCGGCATTCATCAGCAGCGCCGCGAATTCCTCGCCGCCCAGCCGCGCAATCAGATCCGTCGGCCGCAGCCCGTTCGCGGCCGTGTCGGCGAAAACCTCCAGAAACCGGTCGCCGACGGAATGCCCAAAGCGGTCGTTGAGCGCCTTGAACTCGTCGATATCGAACAGCAGCACGGCGACCGGCTGCGGCTCATGCGCCAGTCGCTGCAGCCGCCGCGCAGCCTGGTCGAGAAAGGCCCGCCGATTGGCAACGCCCGTCAGCGGATCGATCAGCGCGGCATTCTTGTGCCAAAGCTCCGCCCGGTCCTTCGTCAGAGCCAACATCAGGAAGGCGATCGCAATCGCATAGACGATGCTGCCAAAGGCGAGCGCGGGGAACCAAACGCTGAGAAACAAGGGGATGGAAGGCGAGATTGGAAACAGCAGCGTCAGCACGATTCGACCGATCGACGCCAAGCTGTAGCTTCCAAACAGGACGATCAGCGGCCAACGCGAAATGAGCGGTTCAGCGCGGCCGCGCCAGAGCTCCCAGGCCGACAGCGGTGAAATCACCGCCAGCAGCGCCGACCCCAAGATCATGCGGTGATTGACGTCGTCATAGATCGCAGGCACGCGGCACGCGATCACCCACACGGCGGGGGCGATAAACAGCGACGGCCAATGAACCGGACGTCCGTCGAACGTGCGCGCGCCCGCCCACGCCAAGCCGAAGCCGAGCAGGACGAGTGCATTCCCCACGTCGATCGCGATCACCCGGGGGATAGTGCCGTGGCTCACCACCAGCCCGATCCCCGTGGCCACGGACAGATAGGTCGCACTCCACACTAGCAGGGCCTTCTCGGCGCGGTTCTGCAGCCAGCCCATCGCCAACAACGCAGCGAGGACCACCGTCACGAAGACGGCGACCACGGCCAGCGTGGGGAGATCGAGTTGCATGGCACACCACAGATGCAGGAAATGCGAACTTACATCCCGTTCGTTCCACAGCCGTTACCAGCAGGGTTGTTCTGGGAGATTTGTCGGTTCCCTTGGCGCAGATACGAAAAAAGGGCGCGCCATCGGGCGCGCCCTTTGCATCCGCATATGCGGCTCGCGTCAGCGCTTCGAGAACTGGAACGAACGCCGCGCCTTCGCCTTGCCGTACTTCTTGCGCTCCACCACGCGGGAGTCGCGGGTGAGGAAACCGCCGCGCTTCAGCACCGAGCGCAGATCCGGCTCGTAATTGGTCAGCGCCTTCGACAGCCCGTGGCGCACGGCACCGGCCTGGCCGGACAGGCCGCCGCCGGAAACGGTGCAGATCACGTCGTACTGGCCCTGCCGGTTGGAGGCGACCAGCGGCTGCTGGATCATCATCCGCAGCACCGGGCGAGCGAAATAGGTCTCCACGGCACGGTCATTGATGATGATCTTGCCGGAACCCGGCTTCACCCAGACACGCGCCACGGCGTCCTTGCGCTTGCCGGTCGCATAGGCGCGACCCTGCGCGTCGAGCTTCTGCACGTATTTCGGGGCTTCCGGGGCCGCCGGCTTGAGCGCGGCGAGCTGGTCGAGCGACTGCATGGTCTCAGCCATCGTCACGCGCTCCTCGTGTTCTTGCGATTCATGGCGGCGACATCGAGCATTTCAGGCTGCTGCGCCGCATGCGGATGATCCGGTCCCGCATAGACACGCAGATTGCTGAGCTGCTGGCGCCCGAGCGGGCCCCGCGGGAGCATCCGCTCCACCGCCTTCTCGACCACCCGCTGCGGAAACCGGCCTTCCATGATGGCCTTCGCCGAGCGTTCCTTGATGCCGCCCGGATAGCCGGTGTGGTGATAGTAGACTTTCTGCTGCAGCTTGCGGCCGGTCAGCACCACCTTGTCGGCGTTGACGACGATGACGTTGTCGCCGCAATCGACATGCGGAGTGTAGGTTGGCTTGTGCTTGCCGCGCAGTCGCATGGCGACGATCGTGGCCAGGCGCCCGACGACGAGGCCTTTGGCATCGATCATCACCCATTTCTTTTCGACTTCGGCGGGCTTGGCCGAATACGTGGTCATGGGCTCGATCCGTGAAAGGAGGCAGGTGCCATGGGCACCGGTCGGGAGGCTTCTACAGACGCAGCCCGTCTCCGTCAACACCGCACGATCTGATTTCTTCTTTAAATATCAGCGCGTTAGAAAATAGGTATGAAATTACCGCCTGCTAAGCATCAGGAGGAATGGAATAGGTTGCCGTGACGTGGGCGACCACCGCCTCCTCCCCTTCGGAGCGGATCGCCACCTCGCCCACCGCCAGGCGCCGCCCCAGCTTGAGCAGCTCCGCCTCGGCCAGCAGCGCCCGCGGCTGCGGTTTGCGCAGGAAATTGATGGTGAGGTTGGTCGTGACCGCCAGCGGCACTGGACCGATCGAGGCCAGGACGGCGACGTACATGGCTGTGTCGGCCAGGGCCATCATGGTCGGGCCGGAAATCGTTCCGCCGGGCCGCAGCAGCCGCTCGGCATAGGCCTGCCGCACCCGCGACCGCCCGAAATCGGCGGCCTCGATGGACAGCCCGGCCTCCGCGTTGAAAGCCTGAGGAAACGCATCCGCCAGGAATTGCGTCAGTTCGGCGACCGTCATCCGCGCTTCCGCCATTCCGCCCCTCCCTCGGAATGGCAGCGCCATTCCACCGTCTCGGCATTCGCGCTCTCGTATCGATCGGATACAATGCCGGCCGACGATTACAAAGGCTCCCGTCATGAACCGTCCCGAGCCCGTCCCTGCCGCTCCCGTGCTCCGCCGCGAGGACGGCGACCACATCGCGATCCTCACCCTGGACCGACCGGCTGCGCGCAACAGCCTCTCGGAAGCGATGCTGGCGGCGCTGGGCGACACGCTGACGGCGATTGCCGCCGACCGCGACATCCGGGTCGTCGTCCTGGCAGCCGAGGGGCCAGCTTTCTGCGCGGGCCACGACCTCAAGGAGCTCACCGCTCATCGCGCCGATCCGGACCGCGGCCGCGCCTATTTCGCAAAGATCATGGATATGTGCAGCGCCGTGATGCAGGCGATCGTCGCGCTGCCCCAGCCGGTGATCGCAGCCGTCGAGCGCACCGCCACGGCCGCTGGCTGCCAGCTTGTCGCCAGCTGCGATCTCGCCGTCGCATCCGAAACGGCGACCTTCTGCACCCCGGGGGTCCATATCGGCCTGTTCTGCTCGACGCCGATGGTGGCGCTCTCGCGCAATGTCGCCCCCAAACACGCGATGGAGATGCTGTTGACCGGCGAGCCGATCGGCGCCGCCGAGGCTGCGCGCATCGGCCTCGTCAATCGCGTCGTGCCGGCCGGAACCGCGCGCGAGGCTGCGCTTGCGATGGCGCGCACCATCGCCGCCAAGTCGAGCGCGACGGTGGCCATCGGCAAGAAGGCCTTTTACGCCCAGCGCGAAATGGGCCTCGCCGAGGCCTATCGCTATGCCGCCGCAGTCATGGTCGAGAACATGCTCGCACGCGACGCGCAGGAAGGCATCGGCGCGTTTATCGAGAAGCGCACGCCAAATTGGGAACACCGCCAATGACTGGAATGACTTCTGCCGCCCGGACTGGGTTTGCACTGCGGCCGGGCGCCATTCACCGCGGCTTCGTCGCCGGGACCGTCTGGGGCGTGGCCACCGCCGCCGGCCTCCTCGGCCTGACCGCATCGACCGAAGGTTTCGTCTGCACGCCCGACGTGGTGGCAACCACCGGCTCCGCGCTGCTGCTGGGCTGGCTCACCATCGGCCCCTTTGTCGCCCTGGCGCCGTCCCGACGCACGAAGGGTTGAACCGGCGCCCTTTCGCCCCGCGCCGCGCGCCATTATGTTCCGTCGGCCGACGGACAGGACCGATGAATCACGACAATTATCCCGACTCCTACATTCGGGGCATCCTCAACACAGTCAAAACCATCGCCATGGTGGGCGCGTCGCCGAAAGACAACCGCCCCAGCTATTTCGCGTTCAAGTATCTGCTGGAGCGCGGCTACCGGATGATCCCGATCAATCCGGGCCAGGCGGGCAAGGATCTGCTTGGCCAGCGCTTCTATGCCCGGCTCGCCGACGTGCCGGAGCCGATCGACATGATCGACGTGTTCCGCCCCTCGTCCTATGCGTCGGGGATCGTCGACGAAGCTCTCGCTTTGGCGCCGCGGCCGCAGGTGATCTGGATGCAGCTCGGCGTGCGCAACGACGAAGCGGCGGCCAAGGCGGAGACCGCCGGCCTCAAGGTCGTGATGAACCGCTGCCCGAAGATCGAGTACGGCCGCCTCTCGTCCGAGATCGGCTGGATCGGCGTCAATTCCCGCACGCTCTCCTCCAAGCGCGCGCCGCTGCTGGGCAAGGGTGTGCAACGCATGTCGCTCAACCGGCAGACCACCGCCGGCGGGGCCACCGTCGCGGCGCCGGCGCCGGCAGAGGAAAAATCCTCCTGAACCGGCGCTCCGCAACAACGACCAACTCCCGATGCGCCGGTGGCGAAACGACTGTTCCCCACCGGCCGTGATGTCTTGACGCACTGCCAAGGTGCGATAAACCCAGGCGAAATCGCGGACCGGCGCCCCGGTCCCTGACCGGAGGACCGCCATGACCGACCGCACGCCCGGCTTCTCGACGCTCGCCATCCATGCCGGTGCGCAGCCCGACCCGACCACGGGCGCCCGCGCCACGCCGATCTACCAGACGACGTCGTTCGTCTTCGACGACGTCGACCACGCCGCCTCGCTGTTTGGGCTGCAGGCGTTCGGCAACATCTATACGCGCATCGGCAATCCGACCAACGCGGTGCTCGAAGAGCGCGTCGCCGCGCTCGAGGGCGGCACCGCGGGCCTCGCGGTCGCTTCCGGCCACGCCGCCCAGGTTCTGGTGTTCCACGCGCTGCTGCAGCCCGGCGACGAGTTCGTCGCCTCGAAGAAGCTCTATGGCGGTTCGATCAACCAGTTCAACCACGCCTTCAAGAACTTCGGCTGGAACGTGGTGTGGGCCGACCCGGAGGACATCGGCACGTTCGAGCGCGCCATCACCCCGAAGACCAAGGCGATTTTCATCGAATCGATCGCCAATCCCGGCGGCGTCATCACCGACATCGAGGCGGTGTCCGCCATCGCCCGCCGCGCCGGCGTACCGCTGATCGTCGACAACACGCTGGCGACGCCGTATCTCTGCCGGCCGATTGAGCACGGCGCCGACGTGGTCGTGCATTCGCTGACCAAGTTCCTCGGCGGCCATGGCAACTCGATCGGCGGCATGATCGTCGATGCCGGCACGTTCAACTGGTCGCGCGAGGGCCGCTATCCGATGCTGTCGGAGCCGCGCCCCGAATATCACGGCCTCGTCCTACACGAGACCTTCGGCAACTTCGCCTTCGCCATCGCCTGCCGCGTGCTCGGCCTCCGCGACATCGGCGCGGCGTTGTCGCCCTTCAATGCCTTCCTGATCCTGACCGGCATCGAAACACTGCCGCTGCGCATGCAGCGTCAGTGCGACAATGCGCAAGCCGTCGCGGAATGGCTCGCCGCGCATCCGAAGGTCGCGTGGGTCAGCTATCCTGGCCTCCCCGGCGACCGCTACTTCAACCTCGCCAAGAAATACGTTCCGAAGGGCGCGGGCGCCGTGTTCACCTTCGGCCTCAAGGGCGGCTACGACGCCGGCGTGCAGCTCGTCTCCAACGTGAAGCTGTTCTCCCATCTGGCCAACATTGGCGACACGCGCTCGCTGATCATCCACCCGGCCTCGACCACTCACCGCCAGCTTTCGGACGCCCAGAAGGTCCAGGCGGGCGCCGGGCCGGATGTGGTGCGGCTGTCGATCGGCCTCGAGGACACGGCCGACATCATCGCCGATCTCGAAGAGGCGCTGGCGCAGGCCTAGCCGCGCAAGGACACGCCGGCCCTGCGGCCGGCGTGTCCCCTACCCTCCGAATAAAAGGTTCAGGCCGGCGCCGGGGACGCCTGATGCTGCCGTCCGGCGCGTGGCGACAGCCGCTCCGCATGGACCACGGCGATCGCCAGCGTGACGACCGCCATTCCCTGATGCGCGAGGGCCAGTCCGATCGGTACCTGCCCGAGCAGCGTGGCAATGCCGAGCCCGGCCTGAACGGTCACGGCCGCAGCGAGCAGCGTGGCCCCGCCGCGCGCCGCGCCAGATCCAGAACGCCAGGCATCGATTGCGTGCAGGCCGGCCACTGCGAACAGCACGTAGGCCATCATGCGATGGACGAACTGCACGGTAAGGACGTTCTCGAACAGATTGCGCCAGGCCGGCGAGATCGCCAGCAACTGATCCGCCCCGGGGACCAACGTCCCGTCGATCAAGGGCCAGGTGTTGAAGGCGCGGCCGGCGTCGAGCCCGGCCACGAGCGCCCCGAGATAGATCTGGAACAGGATGAGCAGCACGAGCGCCGCAGCGGTCCGGCGCAGCCGCGGCGGCGCCTCGACGGGCGGCATTTCGTCGAGCCGCTGGGCCGTCCAGACGATCGCGGCGAAGATGATGCAGGCAAGCGTGAGATGAACCGCAAGCCGATACTGCGACACGTCCACCCGGTGCACCAGGCCGGACGCCACCATCCACCAGCCGACGAAACCCTGCAGCGCACCGAGACCGAAAAGCGCCCAAAGGCGGCCCCGATACGGCGGCTTCACCCATCCGCGCCAGAGAAACCACAGGAACGGCAGGAGAAACGCGACGCCGATCAGACGACCGAGGAACCGATGGCCCCACTCCCACCAGTAGATCGTCTTGAACTCCGCGAGGCTCATGCCCCGGTTGATCTGCTGGTATTGAGGGATCGCCTGGTACTTCTTGAACTCGGCCTGCCAGTCGGCATCCGAGAGTGGCGGCAGCGCGCCGGTCACCGGCTTCCACTCGACAATGGACAGGCCGGATTCGGTCAGCCGCGTGGCACCGCCGACAAGGACCATGGCGAAGATCAGCGTGGCCACGGTCAGCAGCCACAGCCGCAAGGATGACCTTTGGGAAGACGTCATCGGATCAGGGGACGTTCAAGGGGTCTGCGGGTTGCTCTTTTGCCCGCCGGCTTTATAGACGAGGCCGCCCGCACCTGCCACCGTCCGGTCGGGATCGGGCGATCGGTCGCATCCTCTTGGAGCTGCAATGGGAATCCGCACGCGAAAATTTATCGGCGCGATTGCATTGCTGCTGCTCGTGACCGTCTGGGCACTCCTGGCCATGGCCTTCGCGCAGGCGCCGGCGATCAGCGGCAATGCAATCGCGGCCCTAATCTACTATGCGGTCGCGGGCATGGGCTGGGTCCTCCCCGCCATGCCGATCATCCGATGGATGTCGCGGCCCGACGCCGCCTCGTCGTGAGGTCGCAGCCGCGTCAGGCAGCATCCACGCGCCGGAACCGTGTCCACAGCGCGGTCGCCGCGCCCGATAGCAGCACGTCCAGATAACGCCGGTGCTGGAATTCGCCGTTGAGCGAGATCCGCGGCAGGGCCATCAGGTGCGCGCGATGCTCCGGAAACAGCACGCCAGGCCGCGTTGTGACCGCCGTCTTGAACCCCAGTGCGCCGGCGGTTGCGAATTCCCGCGGCCCCGCGGCGACGCGATCGCCGACCGGATACGCAAAATGGCGGGCCTGGACGCCGAGCCGTGCCTCGATCTGCGCCACCCCGTCGGCCATTTCGGCGCGAACGGCTTCAGCAGGCACCTTGCCGAGCATCACGTGATTGACGGTGTGCGCGCCGATCGTGACCAGAGGATCCGCCGCGAGGGCTCCGATCTCCTCCCAGCTCATGCAGAGGTCTCGGCACAGCTCCGCCATGTCGACGCCGTGGGCACGGGCCAGATCAGCGACGGCAGCGCGCAGCGCCGTTTCGGTCGGCAGGCTGCGCAGCCACCAATAGATGGTGTCGTATGTCGCCCACTTTTCCTCAGTCGATGCGCAGGAAAAGCTCTTCTCCGCACCTTCCATCGTCAGTGTCACCCGCTCCGCCCGGGCGACGACCGTTTCCAGCGCGACCCACCACAATTCACCTGCACCGTCCGGGAAACGGGTCGGCACATACAATGCGTAGGGCACGCCGTGGCGTTCGAAGATGGGATGCGCCCACTGCGCGATGTCGCGGTAAGCGTCGTCGACGGTGAAGCAGACGAACCGTTTGCCATGATCGCCTGAGACAAGGCGCCGGTGAACCTCGTCGATCGAGACGGTCTCCAGGCCCGCAGCGCGGACACGCGCAATGGCTTCGTCGAGAAATTCCGGTGTGACTTCGAGCAGGCGGTTCGGCTGAAATGCGCCGTCTCGTGCCGGTCGCACGTGATGGAGGGTTAAGATCACGCCGATTCCGGCCGTCACCGGCTGCAGCAGCCGATAGGCGCCCGAATAATAGAGGGCTTCGAAACCGGCCCGCACGATTGTCTTGTTGGTCCCGGCCACGGCCGCGTCCTTTCGCCATGCGGGATCCTGATCCGGCTTGGTCAAGACACGGTTAAGCGGCCGCCGGCCCCCTCACGCGACGTTCACGCGCCGAAAGCCGTTCGTCACCGCGGTCGGAAGCCCGGACAGCATCACGGCCAGATGGCAGACCTCCTGCTTCGTCCCCGTCATGGTGAAGCGCGGCAGCGCCGTGAGGTGATGGCGGTGCTCAGGGAACAGGACGCCGGGCCGCGTGGTGACGGCCGTGTCGAAGCCCGCCTCCGCCGCAATCGCATATTCGCGCGGACCGGCGGAAACAGACTCTCCGAACGGATAAGCGAAGTGTCGCGGTCGCCGACCCAGCCGCCGCTCGAGCACCGAGGCGCTGTCGACAAGTTCGGAACGCACGTCTGCGGCTGACACTTTGGACAGGATCGGATGCCGCACGGTATGTGCCCCGATCGTGACCAGCGGATCGGCCGCGAGCCCGCGCAATTCGTCCCATGTCATGCAGAGATCGCGGCAGATCGCGGCCGTATCGATATCGTAGCGTTGCGCCAGGGCGCGCACCGCTTCACGCAGTTCTTCCTCGCTCTCGCGCCGGCGCAGCCAATGATAAATCGTCTTGAACGTCGACTTGCGCTTTGTCGTGCTGCTGCAGTCGAACACCTGCTTCGTTCCGTCGAGCGTCGCTTCTATCTCATCGCGCTCGGCGACCACTTTTTCCAGCACGCGCCACCACAATTCGCCAGTGCCGTCGATGAAGCTTGTGGTGACGTAGATCGTGAAGGGAACGCCGTGCGCACGCAGGACCGGATAGGCGTGAACCAGATTGTCGCGATACCCGTCGTCGAAGGTCAGGCAGACACAGCGCTCCGCGCAGTCGCCGCTCTGCAGCCGGCGATGCACCTCATCGATCGAAACGAATGAGAATCCCTGCTGTCTCAGCGCGACGATCGTGTGGTCCAGGAAGCCCGGTGTGATTTCGAGAAACCGGTTCGGCTGGAACGCCGCGTCCGATGCGGGACGGACGTGGTGCAGCGTAAAAATGGCCCCGCTCCCGGCGAGCCATCGCTGCAAGCCCTGCGGAAGTCCGCTCCAATGCAGGATTTTGAGGCCCGTGCGGACCACGGCGCCGCGCAAATCGGACAATATTCCCCCCACTGCCCGGGAAACCTACGAACTTTTTGTTGAGGTTTCCTAGCAATATTCAGCCCTTCAGCAAGTGCGGCACAGGGAAGCGGATGTCGGCGCGAGTCTCCACCATGGCCGAGAAGCGGCGCTTTTCCGGTCGAGGACGGCTGCACTGGCTCGAGCATATCGAGCTCTTTAACGATTTTGCCGCCGCGGCCGCCGACTGGCGTACGCTGGAGCGCGCTGGCGCCGTCGCAACGCCATGCCAACGCTTCGACTGGCTTGAGCCCTGGCACCGTCATGTGGGCACCGCGCAACACATTCAGCCGCTGATCGTCGTCGGGTACGACATCGCTGGCAAACCCGCTTTCCTTTGGCCGCTCGGCACACAACGGCAAGGGCCGGTCACGGTCGCGCGCTTTCTCGGCGGCAAGCACGCCAATTTCAATTTCGCACTCTGGCGCCGTGATATTGCGGCGATGCTGCAGCCGACCGATGTCGAAGCCCTGATCGAGACGCTGTCGCACCAGACGGCCGGCGTCGACCTGCTGATGTTGCTGAACCAGCCGGAGCAGTGGGATGGACTGAGCAATCCGCTTCTCCTGCTGCCGCATCAGGATTCACCAAGCAAAGGTTATCATCTCGGTCTCGGCGGTTCCGCTGACCATGTCCTGGCGCGCCTGAGCCGCTCGCTTCGCAAGCGGATCCGCTCCAAGCATCGCAAGCTCGCCGAGCGGGGGGCCGTCGTGCATCGCCGCGCCACCACCGCCGAGGAAGTCGAGCGCTATCTCTCGGTGTTCCTTGAGCAGAAGTCGGCGCGTTTCGCCGAGCATGGCGTTCAGAACGCGTTTTCCGAGCCGGGCGTCGAGGCCTTCTTGCGCGAAGCCAGCAAGTCCGGAATTGAACAGGGAACGCCCGTAATTGAAATCCACGTGCTCGAAGGAAATGGCGAAGTGCTGGCGCTATTCTCCGGCACGTCGGACGGCCGCCACTTCTCCTGCATGTTCAACTCGTACACGCTTGGAGAGAACGCGCGCTTCAGCCCCGGCTACCTGCTGTTGAACGAGCTGATTTCCGACTGCGCCAATCGCGGCCTGAAGGTGCTCGATCTCGGCGTGGGCGAGGCACGTTACAAAGCCGAGTTCTGCGACAAGGTCGAACCCTTGTTCGACAGCTTCCTGCCGCTGACTCCGCTCGGGCGCCTCGCCGCCCTCACCTATCGGTCGACCTTCGACGTCAAACGCCGGATCAAGCAGTCGCCGTCGATCTGGGCCACCGTCACCAGTCTGCGCCGACGCCTCGTCCGATCTATAGGCGGTGACGACACGATGTGAGCCGCGGCTCACGCCGCGGCCGCGTCCGCCGGCTTTGCCGTCGCCAGTTCCAGTATTTGGACCGACCCGCCTTTGCTCGCCTCGGTCACCCGTTGCAGCAACGCGGCCGAGCCGACCCCCTCCGTAACGATCAGGACATTGGCCAGCGCCGCCTGCGCCTCTACCGAGACCCGGCGGCCGGCGTGAATGACGACACGGTCGTAGGTCTGCGCCAGAGCTTCCAGTGCAAGCCGCAGTCGCGGTGAATTCGCGATCGTCTCCGGCTCGCCGCCGTGGCCCGCAAGAATGACATGCGCCGGCGAACCGCGATCACGGCCGATCACCGGGCCGAAAGCCACAAGGCCTGCGACGAGTTCGCTGAGACCGGGCACGCCAGGATCGGCGGCAATCGATGCGAGCCCGGGCTCCTCGAAGGAGAGATCGAGCATGATCACGCGCTCCGACACCGACAACGCCCGAGCAAGCCTCAGCGTTGCCTCCAACCGCAGCCCGGCCGCCCCTTCGCCAGTCACCACCACGCGCTTTGCGGCCGCGCCCGCTGCCCGAATTGCTGCGATCACCTCTTTTTCGGCCAGCGCAGCCGGTCGCGATGGCGGCGGGGGTTCCGCAGCCGGTGGCGGCACTTCGCGCACGGCCATCCGCGCTTCGATCGGTGCCGCCACCGGTAATGCCGCCGGTTGCTCGGGGAACACGAACACGTTGCCCGACAGGACCTCGTTGGTGGCGATCAGACCGCTGGTCAGCGCGAGCACGGTCAGCGCGACGATGAGAACGATCGGCAGCGTCTTCGGGAAATACGGCGTGTGTGGCGCCACCGCGCGCGAAATGATGCGGGCATCCGCCGGCGAGGCCGACGGACTATCACGCGCGGTCGCTTCGCGATACTTCACGAGATAGGCTTCGAGCAGGTCGCGCTGCGCTTTCGCCTCGCGCTCCAGCGCCCGAAGATGCACGTCGTCGTCGCTCGTGGCCGCGACCTGCTTCTTCAACTGATCGAGGCTGTTGGCCAGCGCCTCCGCGCGTGCCCCCGCGAGGCGCGCGTCGTTCTCGAAGGCACGCGCCAGCGTGTTCGCTTCCTGCCGCAGCTGCCGGTCGAGATCATTGATCTGCGCCGTCAGCTCCTTGATCCGCGGATGTCCCGGCAGCAACGTCGACGATTGTTCCGCGAGTTGCGCGCGCGCGGTGACCCGCTGCTCGGTCAGCCGGCGGATGATCTCGGAATTGAGCACATCCGTCGCCTCGATCGGCCGACCGGCCTGCAGCATGCCGCGGATCAGCTGTGCTTTCGCCTCCGCCTCGGCCCGCTGCGCCCGCGCCTGCGACAGCTGCGTGTTCACCTCCGACAGCTGCTGGCTCGCCAACGTGGTGTTGTTCGCACCGACGAACAGATTCGACTTCGACCGGTAGTCTTCGACCTTGGCCTCCGCCTCCGCCACCTTCTGCCGCATCGCCTCGATCTCGGTGGCCAGCCACTGGCTTGCCGCACGCGTCCCTTCCTGCTTGGCGCGCTGCTGCACCACCAGGTAGCCGTCGGCGATCGCGTTGGTGACCTTCGCCGCCAGATCCGGATCCTGCGAATAGAACTCGATCACGATGACGCGCGAGCGGTCGACGGGATAAACCGTGAGGCGCTGGAAATAGGCCTCGAGCACGCGGTCTTCCGGTGCCGTTCGCAATGGATCGCGCACCAGGCCGACCAGCGCGAGCAGTTGCTTCATCGGCGAGACACCGCCGAGGACCGGGTCGAATTCCGGCAGCTCGCCGAGCTTCAGCTTGTTGATCACCTGCAAGGCGAGGTCGCGCGAGAGGATCAGCTGCACCTGGCTCGCGATCGCCTCCGGATCCATTGCCGAACGGTCGGCATCGCCGACCCGCTCCGCCTCCGGCCGCAGGAACACGCTCTCGCGCACGCCGACCAGGATGCGCGCCTCCGACTTGTAGCGTGGCGGGATCATGCTGACCGCCACGAAGGCAAGAACCGCGGCGAGGATGGTCGGAACGACGATCCACCACTTCCGGCGCATGAGGGCGCGGCCGATGGCGCCGAGATCGAGCTCGCCGGCGGCGATCTCCTCGGTCATCGCTGAACCTCGCGGCCCCATTCCCAAACGCATTGCACCACTCCACGCCACTGCCGCCCTGACGGCATTAACGCTCCTTATGGTTGCCGTGCGGTTAAGACCGGCCAGCTCGGCGGTGAGGTTTTGTTAACCATGCGCAGCGTTAATCGGCGCGACGTTCCTCGTTCTCCGGCATGGATTCGTATGCGGTTTGGCCGCTTCATCGTTGTCTGCCTTCTGGCTCTCTGGGCGGCCGGCTGCGCACGCAATGCCTACACCGCTCTTCCGGTAGCGCCGGAGGAGACGCCCTACACTCTGGATTCAGGCGACAAGCTGCGGGTGGTCGTGTTCGGACAGGATTCCCTGACCAATTCCTACGCCGTCGACACCGCCGGCAAGGTAACCATGCCATTGATCGGTGCGGTCGAGGCCCGCGGCCGCACCACGGCGGAACTCTCGCGCGCCATCGCCGCGCGCCTGCGTCAGGGTTATCTGCGCGAGCCGCACGTCGCCGTCGAGGTCGAGACCTATCGGCCGTTCTTCATCCTCGGTGAGGTGACGTATCCGGGCCAGTATCCCTATGTCGCGAACATGACGGTGGAGACCGCCGTCGCCATCGCTGGCGGCTATTCTCCGCGGGCCTTGCGCGGCAAAGCGGAAATCACCCGCACCGTGGACGGCCAAAGCGCCAAGGCGACCGTTCCAGCCATGTATCCCGTGAAACCCGGAGACACGATCGTGGTGCCGGAGCGTTGGTTCTGACCCATGCTGATGGTGCCTGACCCGCTGCGCGTCCTTCTCGTCTACCGCGCGCCGGTCGGCGGCCTCTTCCGCCATGTCTACGATCTCGCGCGCGAGCTGGTCGGCCGCGGCCATCAGGTCGGCATGATCGCTGACGCCAGCACCGGCGGCGAGCGCGCCCGCGCCCTGCTCGACGATCTGGCGCCGACGCTCGCCCTCGGGCTTTCCCGCGTACCGATGTCGCGCGCGCCCGGCCCTTCCGATGTTCCGGCGACGCGTCATGTGCTCGCCCGCATCCGCGAAACCCGGCCAGACGTCGTGCACGGGCACGGCGCCAAAGGCGGGGCCTATGCCCGCATCGGGGCAACCCTTGCCGGCACGGGACCGTTGCGCTGTCCCGTTCGGGTCTACACGCCGCATGGCGGTTCGCTGAACTACAGCGCGACCACCCCGTCGGGAGCATTCTATCTCGCGGCCGAGAAATGGCTGCGCCAACGCACCGATCTGTTCCTGTTCGAGAGCCGCTTCGCCCAGGACGTGTTCGACGCCAAGATCGGCCTTGCCGGTCGCCGCGCCAGGGTCGTTCATAATGGCCTCTTCTCCGACGACTTCGCGGAGATCCCGGCCGACGAAGGCGCGACCGACCTGCTGTTCATCGGCGAGCTGCGCCCGGTGAAGGGCATCGACGTCCTGTTCCAGACCATGGCCGCACTCCGCCAGAACGGGCGCGAGCTGTCGCTGACGCTGGTCGGCGACGGGCCGGAAAAGCCGAACTTGGAAGCGCTGGCCCGAGCGCTGGGGCTCGATGCCCAGGTCACCTTTGCCGGCGCCATGCCTGCGGCGGCGGCTTTCCGGCGCGGCCGCGTCGTCGTCGTTCCGTCGCGCCGAGAGTCCCTGCCCTACGTGGTGTTGGAGGCGCTCGCGGCCGGCAAGCCCGTCGTCGCCACCAATGTCGGCGGCATCCCGGAAATCTATGGCGACGACGCGCCGGCTTTGGTCCCGCCCGACGACCCGGAGCGGCTGGCCCAGGCCATCGTCGCGACCCTGGACGCCCCTCACGCTGGCCTGATCGGGCGCCTGCGCGAACGGTTGCAGCACGATTTTACCGTCTCAGCCATGACCGACAACGTCCTGGCCGCCTATCGCGCCGCCAGGCACGAAACGGCGCCCGCGCCTTAAGCCTTTCGTCGGGAATTTAATCTAACGTCCCCGGCTGTCGAACAGCGACTGCCGCCTCGAAGCGGCACGAGCCGATGAGGCCATAGGCCAACATCGGCCAGCAGGGACGTGTCATGATCGAGATCACCCCGCGCAGCCTTCTGCGCGCGGCGCAGGCTGTTGGCGACAGCGCGCGCCCGCGTGAGACAGACCCGAATGCCGCGAGCCTCGGCGAACTGGCCCGGGCGATCGCGGCACAGCCGATTCCGGCGGCCATTTCTCCGCGTGTTCTCGCCGGTTCGGTACGGATCCTCGAATTCGCGACCATCGCAGCGCTCGGCCTGGCGATCGCCGCCGGGTATGTCGGTTTCGACTGGGAGACCGCATCGCTCTATGCAGCGGCGACGGCAGGGATGTCCGCCGCCGCGGTGCTCGCGTTCCAGTTCGCAGGCATTTACGACACGACCGCCTTCCGCAACCCGGTCCGCTCGCTGAGCCGGCTTGCCGTCGCCTGGACCGCGGTGTTCCTCCTCGCTGCCGCTGTCTCGTTCTTCGCCAAGCTCGACGGCTCGTTCTCCCGCGTCTGGGCGGCGACCTGGTATGCATCCGGGCTCTTTTCCCTCTACGCCGGGCGATTCTTGCTCGCGCCCCTCGTGCGCCGCTGGACAGAACAGGGCCGCCTGATGCGCCGCACGGTCATCGTCGGTGGCGGCGAACCGGGCGCTGTGCTGATCGACGCCTTGCGCGGCCAGAGCGATTCCGACCTGCAGATCTGCGGCGTGTTCGACGACCGCGGTGATGATCGCTCGCCGCCCATCGTCTCCGGCATTCCGAAGCTCGGCACGGTCGATCATCTGATCGAATTCGCCCGCCGCACCCGCATCGATCTGCTTCTCGTCTCCTTGCCCATCTCGGCAGAGGAGCGGGTGCTGCACATGATGCGCAAGCTCTGGGTGCTGCCGGTCGACATCCGCCTCGCCGCGCATATGAGCCGGCTGCGCTTCCGCCCGCGCGCTTATTCCTACATCGGCAACGTTCCCATGATCGACGTGATGGACAAGCCCATCACCGACTGGGACTACGTGCTCAAGTGGCTGTTCGATCGCATCGTCGGCGGCCTGCTGCTCCTTCTCGCCGCGCCGGCGATGCTGGCGGTCGCCATCGCCATCAAACTCGACAGCCGCGGCCCGGTCCTGTTCCGGCAGAAGCGCTACGGCTTTAACAACGAGCTGATCGAGGTGTTCAAGTTCCGCTCGATGTATGTCGACCAAGCCGACGCCACGGCCAACAAGCTGGTGACCAAGGACGACCCGCGCGTGACCCGTGTCGGCCGCTTCATCCGCAAGACAAGTCTGGACGAGCTGCCGCAGCTCTTCAACGTCGTCTTCAAGGGCAACCTGTCGCTGGTGGGCCCCCGCCCGCACGCCGTTCACGCCAAGGCTGCGAACGAACTCTACGACGCCGTGGTGGACGGCTATTTTGCCCGCCATCGCGTCAAGCCCGGCATCACCGGCTGGGCGCAGATCAACGGCTGGCGCGGCGAGACCGACACGCAGGAGAAGATTCAGCGCCGTGTCGAGCACGATCTCTATTACATCGAGAACTGGTCGATCCTGTTCGATCTCTACGTCCTGCTGCGGACGCCCTTCGCGCTGTTGAAGACCGAGAACGCGTATTGACGGC
>Ga0182748_1002425_pt1 | contig 16857 bp, 15 predicted proteins | sample eDN3rd37CKraftOP_FD_128877 | JGI IMG/M metagenome (GOLD analysis project Ga0182748, IMG submission 128877) | Enriched Organic Plus compost microbial communities from Emeryville, California, USA - eDNA 3rd pass 37_C Kraft OP (version 2) (version 2) ...
GGCCGAGGCACTGAAGATAGACCCGCTGGAGCTGCGCCTGAAGAACGCGGCGAAGGAGGGTACGAAGGCGGCCTACGGCCCGGTCTACCCGCGGATCGGGTTTGAGGAGACGCTCCGGGCCGCGATGGAGCATCCGCACTACCGGGCACCGCTCGGCCCCAACCAGGGTCGCGGTGTTGCCTGCGGCTTCTGGTTCAATGCCGGCGGCGAGTCGAGCGCCCAGGTCAATATCAATGAGGACGGCACGGTGGTGGTCATCACAGGCCACCCGGACATCGGTGGCTCGCGTGCTTCGACCGCCAACATCACGGCGGAGCTGCTCGGCATCGACTACAGGAAGGTCTCGGTCCTGATCGGCGACACGAGCACGATCGGCTTCAGCAACCTGACCGGCGGCAGCCGCGTCACCTATGCCTCGGCGATGGTGGTCACGAAGTCGACGGAACAGGTGATCAGGACACTCTGCGAGCGGGCGGCAAAGATCTGGAAGATCGATCCGGATGCTGTCGTCTGGGAGAATGGAGAGGCACGTCCTGCCGGCGACAATGCGGGCAAATTCCCGCCGCTGACACTGGCCCAGATCGCCGCCAAGGCCAGCGAGACTGGCGGACCGATCGGTGCCGGCTCGCAGCTCAACACCACCGGCGCCGAGGGTGGCTTCGCAACGCATATCTGCGACGTCGAGGTCGATCCCGAGCTCGGGACGGTGCGGGTCCTGCGCTACACGGCCATCCAGGATGCCGGCCGGGCGATCCACCCGAGCTATGTCGAGGGGCAGATGCAGGGCGGCGTCGCACAGGGCGTCGGCTGGGCACTCACGGAGGAGTACATCTACGACAAGCACGGCCGCGTGGATAATCCGAGCTTCCTCGACTACCGGATGCCCGTCTGCTCCGACCTGCCGATGCTCGATACGGTCATCATCGAGGTGCCGAATCCGAAGCACCCGCAGGGTGTCCGCGGGGTTGGCGAGGTGCCGATCGTGCCACCGCTCGCGGCGGTCTCGAACGCCGTTCACAATGCCCTCGGCCACCGCTTCTACAGCCTTCCCATGTCACCGCCGAAGGTGTTGGAGGTACTCGAGGCGCTGGAGCCGGCGTGAGTCTGCATTGAGGCGCTGCGGCCCGCTTGCCATCACCGAGGGCTTGCCGGGTCCGCAGCGCTGCATCTGCAGCAGCAAGCTTGAATGCTCCTGTGCGCCGGCTACAGGCGAGACCAACCTGGCCAGTCGCAGTGCTCCGAGCCAGAGCCGAGGCACTGCCGGGCACGGCCCATACCGTCGCAATAGGATTGCAACCAGACCTCGCCTGATGCAGGTCTGGTCATCTGGTGAAGCATCTCGTTGCGGAGGGCCTGCGGGCGGCGATTGAACCGCTGCCTTCGCTCAGGCATCCACAGCCGAGAGGCGGCAGATCCCCATATGCCCGATCGGGCGCGCTCGCAGCGGTCGTCCTCATCCCACGCAGCAACCGCTGGTGGGAGCGCACGCGCCGTCGAGGACGCCGCCATCACGCCCCTCATCCAGGCGCCGGGATGCTGAAGGTGCATGTCCTGGAACAAGGGCTTGTCCAGCGTGGCGAATTGGCCCGCACCACGTCATCCCGGGACCAAGCACCCAGCGCCCGATCCGCACAGGAAGGCCCTTGTTCGGGGCTCCCGGGCGCGCAAGGATCGAGGCCAACCGGGGGAGGAAATGTCATGCCGGTGGATCCGCAAATCCAGGCGCTGCTCGACGCTGCCCGCGATGCGCCGCCGACCCCGAGCCTCAGTGTCGCAGAGGCGCGGGCACTGTATGAGGCGCGCATTGCCGCCATGGCGCCGCCCGCACATGTCGCCCGTGTCGAGGAGCGCCACATCCCGGGACCAGAAGGCCGCCTCCTGCGGCTGCGCCTTTATACGCCGGAAGGCGCTGCAGGCGCGTCCTTGCCGCTGCTCGTCTTTTTCCATGGCAGCGGCTTTGTGCTCTGCAGCCTCGACACGCATGACGGCATCTGCCGCAACCTCTGCGCTGGCGCGAGCTGCGTCGTGGCGTCCGTGGACTATCGGTTGGCGCCAGAGCACCCCTTCCCTGCGGCGACAGAGGACTGCCTCACTGCCGCGCGTTGGTGCGGGGTGAACGCAGCGACGCTCGGTGCTGACCCCGCACGCATCGCGGTGGGCGGCGACAGCGCAGGCGGCAATCTCGCCGCGGTAACGGCACTGCGCATTCGGGATGAGGGCGGGCCGGCGCTCTGCGGCCAGATGCTGCTCTATCCCGTGACCGACTGGCACCGGCCCGGCACCCCCTCCTATGCCGAAAACGCCGAGGGATATGGCCTGACCCGCGCAACCATGGAGTGGTTCTGGGGCCATTACCTGACCCATCCGGAGACACAAGCCACCCATCCACATGCTGCGCCGCTCCGCGCTGCAGACCTGTCCGGCCTGCCGCCGGCCCTGGTAACAACCGCCGAGTACGACCCTCTCCGGGACGAGGGCGAATTCTATGCCGAGCGCATGCGCGAGGCAGGCGTGCGTGTCGCTGCGTCACGCTGGCTCGGCCTCAACCACGGCCACCTCTTCTGGGTCGGCCGCGTGGACCGTGCAGACGAGGCCATGACGGAGGCTTGCACCTGGTTGCGAGATGCCTTCGCCGGGCGCCCCCCCTCCGCACCCCTCGCCTTCCGGTAGAGCCTGCCGTCCGGCAGCATTGCCTCCTTGTGCCGTGCCTGGATCGGGACCGTGGACAAGTTGCTACGGAGTGCTTCACCCAGCGAAACCTCGCGCAGCACGCTTGCCACTTGCGGGGTCGGATCACCAGGCAACGGCGCGACATAGCAGCGCGCCGCCCTGACCGACACCAATCCGATCGTGCTTGCCCCAGACTATCACCGCCGGGACACGCACGCCGCCCAGTAGATGCGGCAGGATCTGGCTGTCCGTGCAGGGCTTCCAGGCAATGCGGAAGCGGATCCTACTGGGGCATTCGGCGGATCAGGACAGAAGCATGTCTCAACAGGCTCATCAGCCCGGTGACAGATGGCCTATGCATCCCGTCGGCGTAGCATGAGATGCGCGCTGCCCAGCAGCACCGCCGCTAGAACGATCGTGAGCGTGGAGACCGCAGCAATGGTGGGGTCGATCGCGAAGCGAAGATCGTCCCACATCCGCCGCGGTAGCGTGACGGCGCCGGAACCCGACAGGAACAGTGCAACCACAAGCTCGTCGAACGAGGTAAGGAACGCGAACAGAGCACCCACGATCACGCCCGGCCGGATCAGCGGCAGTGTCACCTGGCGGAAGGTGCCCCAAGGTGTGGCGCCCAGGCTGAGCACCGCCTGCTCCAGCCTGGGATCGAGGCCGGCGAGACTTGCGCTGACGCTGGTCGCCACGAAGGGCACGGCGAGACAGGTATGCGCCAATACGACGCCCGCTGGCGATCCGACCGGGCCGCGCCCCGGCTTGCGCGCGAGCCTGGTCTGTCATGTGGCACCGGACGCCTCGAGCAGAGCACAGGATGGAATGCCGGGCTCGCGCCAGGCAGCGATCAGCGCGGACGACACCGATTGGCGGGGAGCTGCAGGTCGCAGAGGGTCCGAGGCCGGAGGAGGCTGCAGTTCGTTGCGGACTCGACAGACGCCTCCGGCAGATGGGAGACCCTTTTTAAAGCCGCGCGGAGCCAGACAGCCCCCCGATCCTCTCCGCCGCAGGTCATCTCACTGATGAACGCAGGTCGACCCTTACACAGCATTCGCTCATAGCGGCGCGCCCGCACCGTGCCCCGTCCCGCGAGCCGCCAGACGCGCCCCCGGCGGTGGACCCTAGACGGCCAGCCTCCACAGCAGAGAGCGAAGGCGGGGCAGCTTGTCACATTCTGCCGCTCCTGTGTAGCTGGACGACCTCTCAGCCGAGCAGTTGCTGCAATTGGTGGGTACAGGGCGATCGTTTTCCATCGCCAGAACGCCTGTGCAGCGAGATACTAGCCTTTGGCGCTGCCTGATCTGGACGACATGGCTGCGCCGTCGTTGCAGACACCGACCTTGACGATGTCTGCTGCCCCGATGACCTGGTGTGTGTCCGCCGTGACTATCCTCGCAGGCAGTACCCAATCCCGGAGCAGCGGAGACCGTGCTCGGCCCTCACCTCACGTCGTCAGGTTTGGCGCGAGTGCTGACGGAACCACCTCGCCCGTTCCGAATTTCTCTGTCCGCCCTGCGGACGGACCGGTGGCGCCGTGATCCATGCCCTTCCATCGAGTGTGCATGCCTCCAACTTCAACTGCTTGCCGTCCCGGTTCTCCCGCAGAATGCCGGCGATCAGCCGCAGCGCCTCGACATGGGCGCGGATGAGATCTTGATTCGCAGCACTCAGCACATCTCCTTGCAGAAGGCGACGATCCGCTCGCAACCTTCCCGGAGGAGCGCATCGCTCGTGGCATAGGACAGCCGGACGAACGGGCTCATGCCGTAAGCGGCCCCATGGACGGTGGCCACCGCCTTCTCCTGCAGAAGCGCGATCACGAAGTCCTGGTCCGTCTCGATGCGCTTACCCCCCGCACTAGTCTTCCCGATGCAGCCCGCGATGTTGGCGAACAGGTAGAACGCGCCCTCCGGCTTGCGGCAGTGCAGCCCGGGAGCCTTTGCCAGGATGGACAAGGCGAGATCGCGCCGCTCTCGGTAGGCGGTTGCCCGCTCGCGCAGGTAGTCCTGCGGGCCCTCCAGGGCCGCAACGGCAGCGGCCTGGCTGATTCCCGAGATGCCACCGGTGGACTGGCCCTGGATGCGGGCCATCGCCTTGATCAGCGGCTTCGGCCCGCCGCAGAACCCCACGCGCCAGCCGGTCATCGCATAGGTCTTGGAGGCGCCGTTGACAGTGAGCACGCGGTCCCGCAGCTGCGGCTCCACCTGGGCGATCGTGCAGAACTCGGCACCATCATAGAGCAGGTGCTCGTACATGTCGTCCGTCATGACCAGGACATGCGGGTGCCGCAGCATCACCTCGGCGATGGCGCGCATCTCCTCCTTCCCGGCACAGGCCCCGGAAGGGTTGTTGGGAAAGTTCAGCACCAGCCAGCGCGTGCGAGGCGTGATGGCGGCTTCCAGATCTTCGGGTCGCAGGCGGAAGCCATTGTTCTCGGGACATGCGACGACCACAGGCTCGCCGCCGAACATCCTGGCGATGTCGGCGTAGCTCACCCAGCAGGGCGCCGGGATGATCACCTCGTCGCCCTCGTCCAGCGTCGCCGCGAAGGCATTGAAGATGACCTGCTTGCCGCCATTGGCAACCATGATCTCGTCCAGCGCGTAGTCCAGCCCGTTGTCGCGCCGGAACTTCGCCTGCACCGCCCGCTTCAGCGCGACCGTGCCTTCCTGCGGCGTGTAGGTCGTCTGGCCCGCCAGGGCCGCCCGATGCGCCGCCTCCACGGCGTGGGACGGCGTCGCGAAGTCCGGCTCGCCCTGCGACAGGCTGATCACCTTCACGCCAAGCGCTTTCAGCTCGTTGCCCGCCTGCGTCATCGCAATGGAGGCGGAGACGCTGACTCTGTCGAGGCGCCGTGCCAGCTTGAACATTCAACGTTGTCCTTGGGCAGAAGGCCGCGACGGCTTCAGATTTTGAAGCCGAGTTGCCGTATCACCGGCCCGATGCGCTCGTAGTCACCCAGCACGCGCGCGGTGAAATCCTTGTGTCCCATGAAGGCGGGCACGGCGTAGTAGCGCCGCATCAGCTCCTGCCAGCCCTCGCTGGCCACGGCCTCGCGCAGCAGCCCTTCCCAGGTCGCTACGATCTCGGCAGGCAGCCGTGCCGGGCCGCCAAGGCCGTAGAAGATCTGCGTGGGCAGCGGGTAGCCGAGTTCACCGAAGGTCGGGATGGATTCCATGCCCGCCAGGCGCTCGGTCCCGATCTCCACGAGCAGGCGCACCTTGTCGTCCTGGAGAAGCGGCGCGTAGTCCGAGGAGACGATCATGTCGATCGTACCGTTGAGCAGCGAGGTGATGCCGTCGGCGATGCCGGTGAAGGGAACGTAGGTGGCCTGCACGCCTTCCTTCCGGAGAGCGGCTTCCGTCGCGATATGCGCGGCGCCGCGCGCGCCCGAGGAAGTCCAGCGCAGCGAATCCGGCTGGGCGCGCGCCCTGGCGATCAGCTCCTGCCAGCTCCGGGCCGGGTAGGAGGAGAGCACGTAGGCCGGCGTGGGTGTGACCAGGAACTGCCCGATGAAGGTGAAGTCCTTCCGCACGTCGTATGGCACGGTCTGCAGATGCGGGAAGATGGTGAAGGGGCTGCTGGTGACGATCGTTAGCGTGTAGCCGTCCGGCCGGGCCTGGGCGACGCGCTGGGTGGCGATCGTCGCGCCGGCGCCGGGGCGGTTCTCCACCACGACAGAGGCGCCGAGTTTCTCGCGCACCACCTCGGCCAGGTAGCGCGCCATGACGTCGGTGAGGCCGCCGGGCCCGAAGCCCACGACGATCGTGACGGGCCGATCCGGATAGCGCGCCTGCGCCCGTGCGACGGAAGGCCGCCCGATCGCGGCCGGAAGCGCCGCCACGGGAGCGGCGAGAAGGGAACGACGATGGATCATGGGTGCGCCTTCGGATCAGGAGGTCGGGCGGGTTTCCCGTTCACCGGGATGACTTAATGCCGTATGGTGAAATCACATTGCGTCTGACGCATCGGCTCTGTCAATGCTGGGGACAACGCGGATTGCTGGTCCGGCGCGGCCGCCTCGTTCGGAAATGGCGGCGATCCGGGCGCGGTGGCCACACCGGATGGCGGACGCTTCGCGACGTCTCGGGCCGCGTGGTAAGCCCGCCGCAATACGAGGGAAGCACTGAGACATGGCTGAGGAGGGCGTGGCCGCGGTCGATCGGGCCGTGGCGTTGCTGGAGGCGTTCCGGCCAGGCGAGGAGGCGGTCAGCCTCACCCAGCTCTCGGCGCGGACCGGTCTGCACAAGACCACCGTGCTGCGCCTGGCCGCCTCCCTGGAACGCGCCGGGCTGGTCATGCGCATGCCGGGCGGCAGCTTCCGGCTGGGCGGGCGCATCCTTGCCCTGGCCAGCGTGTACCGCTCCTCCCTCCAGCTCGACCGGGTGGTGCGGCCCTTCCTGGAAACGCTGGTGCGGGAGACGGGCGAGAGCGCCTCGCTCTATGTGCGCGAAGGCCGCTCCCGCCTCTGCGTGGCCCGGATCGAGACGGCGCGCTCCCTGCGCGTCGCCATCACGGAAGGCAGCTTCGCCCCGCTGGATGACACAGCCACCGGCCTCGTCCTGCGCGGCAGGCGCGCAGCCCACGAACCCTCTGGAGCGGGCCCGCCCGGCCCGGTCTTCACCACGGGGATCGGGGATCCCGAAACCGCCTCGGCCAGCGCCGCCGTGCTCTCCACGGAGGGCGAGATCATCGGCGCCCTCACCGTCTCCGGCCCCGCCTCCCGCTTCACGGAGGACGCCGCGGCACGCGCCATGCCCATCCTGGCCCGCGTGGCGCGTGAGTTCTCGGCCGTCCTGGCGGGCACGCCGATGCCCAAGGCGCCTTCCACCCCGAAGCGCGGCCGCACCGCGGCGGAACCGCCCGAGGCCCGATCCATCCCTTGACGCGCGTTGCACTTGTTGCAACCGTATTGCGCGATACGGCACGACGAGGTGATCGGGTGGACATTGCGCGCGTCAGGGCGCTGGTCGAACTGGTGGCGTCCCGCCCGATCGCGGAGCTGACCCTCTCCGAAGGCGGAAGCCGCATCCGGATCGTGAAGGCTCCCTCCGGCGCGCCCGTGGCCCCGGCCTGGCGGGCTCCGCCTGCCATGTCGCCGCCCTTGCCGGCAGCGAAGACAGAGGCACCCCATGCCGCGCCCGACGAGGAGATGCTCGTCAGGGCTCCCACGACCGGTATCTTCCACCGCTCTCCCGCCCCCGGCGAACCACCCTTCGTGGCGGAGGGCGACCGCGTCACGCCCGGCCAGCAGCTCTGCGTGATCGAGGCGATGAAGGTCTTCACCGCCGTCACCGCCGAACGGGAGGGCCGGATCACGGCGGTGCTGGCCGCAAATGGCGAGATGATCCAGGCGGACCAGCCGCTGTTCCGGATCGGCTGATGTTCGACACCGTCCTGATCGCCAACCGGGGCGAGATCGCGCTGCGGATCCTGCGGGCCTGCCGCACCCTCGGCCTGCGCTGCGTCGTCGTTCACTCCGAGGCCGATGCGGGGGCGCGCCACGTCGCCCTGGCCGACCAGGCGCTGTGCATCGGGCCGGCCGCCGCCTCGCGGAGCTATCTCGACCCGGCCGCCATCCTCTTCGCGGCGGAGGCGATGGGGGCGCAGGCGATCCACCCCGGCTACGGTTTCCTTTCCGAACGCGCGGATTTCGCGGCGATGGTGGAGGAGGCTGGCCTCACCTTCATCGGCCCGCCGTCCCATGCCATCCGCACGATGGGCGACAAGGTCGCGGCCAAGAAGGCCATGCTGCGTGCCGGCGTGCCTTGCGTGCCCGGCCCGGACGAGCCGCTGCCCGAGGACCCGGCGGTGGTCGCGGCCGAAGCGGGGCGGATCGGCTACCCCGTGATCGTCAAGGCGGCAGGCGGTGGCGGCGGGCGCGGGATGCGGATCGTGCGTACGGCGGAGGAGCTGGCGGGCGCCGTCGCCGTGACGCGGGAAGAGGCGCAGCGCGCCTTCGGCAACCTCGCACTCTACCTCGAGAAGTTCCTGGAACGCCCGCGCCACGTGGAGATCCAGGTGCTCTGCGATGCGCACGGCAATGCCGTCTGGCTTGGCGCGCGCGACTGCTCGATGCAAAGGCGCCACCAGAAGGTCCTGGAGGAGGCACCCGCCCCCGCGATCGACACGGCGGCCCTGGCGGCGGTCGGCACACGGTGCGCCGAGGCCTGCCGGCAGATCGGCTACCGCGGCGCCGGCACCTTCGAGTTCCTCTACGAGGAGGACACCTTCAACTTCATCGAGATGAACACGCGCGTTCAGGTCGAGCATCCGGTGACGGAGATGGTCACCGGCATCGACATCGTGCAGGAACAGATCCGCATCGCGCGCGGCGAAGCCCTGGCCTTCGCGCAGGCGGATGTCAGGGAGGCCGGCCACGCGATCGAGGCCCGGATCAATGCCGAGGATCCCAAGAGCTTCGCGCCCTCTTCCGGTCGTGTCACCGCGCTCGACCTCCCCGGCGGCCCCGGCATCCGCGTGGACACGCACCTGGTCGCTGGCGCCGAAGTGCCGCCCTTCTACGATTCCATGGTGGCCAAGGTGATCGGCCATGGCCGCACCCGGGCGGAGGCCCTGGCGCGGTTGCGCGTGGCCCTGGACGAGATGCGGGTGGAGGGCATCAGCACCAACCTGCCCTTGCACCGCCTCCTGCTGCGGGAAGAAGGCTTCGTGCGGGGCGGCGTGGACATCCACCACCTGCAGCGCTGGCTGGAGACCGGACATGCCAGCTGACCTTGGCCTGGATGTGCCCCGCATCGGGTTGCTCGGCACTTCCGCCATGCTGTTCGACGCGCCCGGCGCTTTCGACCTTTCGGTGCAGCAGCGGATCTGGGCCATGGCTCGCGAGGCCGCGCTCTGGCCGGAGGTGGTGGAAGCCGTGCCGGGCATGACGAACCTGATGCTGAGCTTCGCCTCGCCGCCGGCCGATCCCGGCGCGCTGGAAGAGCGCCTTCTTCGCGCCTGGGAAGCGAGCGAACCAGGGCCGGTGGCCGATTCCAGACTGGTGGAAGTCCCGGTGGTCTATGGCGGTACGCTCGGGCCAGACCTGGCGCCGGTCGCGGCCCAGGCCGGGCTGACGCCGGTGCAGGCCGCCGAGTTGCACGCCGCGGCGGAGTATGTCGTCTACGCCGTCGGCAGCTCCCCCGGCTTCGGCTATCTTGGTGGGCTGGACGAGCGCCTCTTCGTGCCCCGTCGCGCCGTGCCCCTGCTGCGCGCCGAGGGGGGCTCCGTGATGATTGCTGGCCGGCAGGCCGGCGTGACCACAGCGGCCGGCCCGACAGGCTGGCACGTGCTGGGCCACTCCACGGCGCCCCTCTTCGACGCGTCGCGGGACCCCCCGGCCCTGCTCCGTCCCGGTGACCGGGTTCGCTTCCGTATCGCGCGGATCGAGGCATGATCGAGATCCTCAGCGATGCGCCGCTGGCCACTGTCCAGGACTTCGGCCGCCCCGACCGCCGGCGCTACGGCGTCGGCACCTCCGGTGCCATGGACCGGCTTGCCCTCGCTACCGGCAACATCCTGCTCGGCAACCCGGAGGATGCGGCGGGGATCGAGGTGCCGCTGTTTCCCTTCCGCGTGCGGCTGGACGCCGATCTGGACATCGCCGTGACCGGCGCGGATGCCCGCGCGACGCTGGATGGCGCGCCCTTGCCGCCCTGGTGGCGGATCGGCGCCCGGGCCGGGCAGGAACTGGAGCTGCGGCACCCGCTACGGGGCGCCCGCGCCTATCTCACCCTCTCCGGCGGCATCGACGTGCCGCGCGTCCTCGGCGCGCGGGCGACGCAGTTGCGCGGCGCGATCGGCGGGTTCGAGGGACGTGCCCTGAAGCGGGGCGACCGGGTTCCGACCGGGCGCATCGGCACCGCCGCGGCGCCATTGGGCGCGGTGCCACCCGATGCCGTCCTGACGCTGCCGGCACCGTCCGGCGCGGCGGAGGGTGACATCGCCGTCCGCGTCCTCCCGGTCGGCGAATACGCCGAGCTGACCCCGGAGTCCCGCGCCGCCTTCTGGCGATCGGGCTGGGTTGTAACGCCGCAGAGCAACCGAGCGGGCTACCGCCTCGGCGGCGCCGTGCTGGAGACGGTCCGGAAACTGGAGATGCGCTCCTACGGCGTGGTGCCCGGCCTGATCCAGCTGCCGCCCGGCGGCGCGCCCATCATCCAGCTCAGCGATGCCAATGCCACTGGTGGCTATCCGAAGATCGGGACGGTGATCGAGGCCGATCTCTGGCGTCTCGGCCAGGCGCCGATCGGCGCCACGCTCCGCTTCGTGGAGGTGGACTACCAGGCCGCACGCGCCGCCTGGCTGGCCGTGGAGGATTACCTGACGAAGCTGAGGCGCCATGCCGCATGGCAGGGGGCCGCAGGGCGATGAGCAGGCCGACGGAGATCGACGAGATCGCCGGCCTCCTGGCCGCCATGGAAGCCGCAGGGGTGGCGGAGGTCGAGATCGAAGGCCCGGACGCTCGTCTGCACCTGCGCCTGGAGCCGGAGGGGATGCCGGCCGGCGCCGCGCAGGCCCGCGAGCCTGCCGAGACCGCGCCGCCGACGCTCTGCCGTGCACCGGCTGCCGGCTTCCTCCTGTTGCAGCATCCTGCGGCCGGTCGGCCCCTCCTCGCCCCGGGTGCGCCCGTCGCCGCCGGCGATACCGTCGCGCTGATCCGCACCGGCCTGCTGCTGCGGCCGGTGACGGCGCCGGCCACAGGGCGGCTCCGCTGGCTGGTGGAGTCCGGCGCCCTCCTCGGCTACGGCACCCCGCTGGCCGAGATCGAGCCGCAGATCCCGCACTGAGGAACAGGAGCCATGGCGATGCAGATCGACCTCAACGCCGACCTTGGCGAGGGCTTCGGCGCCTACAGGATGGGGGATGACGAGGCGCTTCTTGGCATCGTCTCCTCCGCCAACATCGCCTGCGGCTTCCATGCCGGGGACCCCGTCATCATGGACCGCACGGTGCGGATGGCGGGCGAGCGCGGGGTTGCCATCGGCGCCCATGTGGGCTTCCCGGACCTGCAGGGCTTCGGCCGGCGCCGCATCCCGATGGAGGCGAAGGAGCTGGAAACCATGGTGCTCTACCAGCTCGGCGCCCTCGTCGCGATCGCGCGGGCGGCGGGGCAGGAGGTCACGCATGTCAGCTTCCATGGCGCGCTGGGCAATGCGGCCTATGTGGATGCCGCATTGGCCGACGCTGTCGTCGGCGCCGTCGCCAGCTTCAACCCGAAGCTTGTCGTGTCCTCACTGCCTGGTACGCAGACGGAGCGCGCCTGCAAGGAGCGGGGCCTGCTGATGGCCCGCAAGTTCTTCGCTGACCGCGCCTATGACGAGAACGGCTTTCTCGCTTCCCGGAAGCTGCCTGGGGCCGTGATCAAGGACCCTGCGACCGTGCGCGCGCGGATCGCGCAGGTGCTGCGCGACGGCACCGTCACCACGCTCGGCGGCAAGGTGATCAGGCCCGGCTTCGATGCCATCATGATGCATGGCGACACCCAGGGCGCCGTGGACCTGGCTCGTGCCGTGCGGCAGCTGGTGGTCGAGGCTGGCGCAGAGATCGTTCCGATGCCCACCCTCGTCGCCCGACGCGACCGCGGCTGAAAGATCCCACGATGACTTATGGTTTCCGCATCCTTTCCATCACGCGCCGCGTCGGCACCGATCTGGTCGCCGCGTTCCGCGCCCTGCCTGTGGCGAATGTCAGCGACTGCATGTCGCGGATCGTGGCCGGTGGGCCGACATTGCGGCCCATGCATGCGGGGGGCGTCATGGCCGGCCCTGCCTTCACCGTCCGCACGCGGCCCGGCGACAACCTGATGGTGCACAAGGCGCTGGACCTGGCCGAGCCCGGCGACATCGTCGTGGTGGACGCGGGCGGGGACCTGACCAATGCCATCATCGGAGAGCTGATGCTCGCCCATGCCGAGCAGCGGGGGCTCGGCGGCATCGTCATCCACGGGGCGGTGCGCGATTCCGGCGCGATCGCGAAGGGCAGCTTCCCGGTCTATGCGGCAGGGGTGACGCATCGTGGCCCCTACAAGGACGGACCGGGCGAGATCAACGTGCCGGTCTCCCTCGGTGGTATGGTGGTGAACCCGGGCGATCTGATGCTGGGCGACGGGGATGGGCTCCTCGCCCTGCCGCTCGAGGAGGCGCCGGCCATCCTCGAGGCCGCCCGCGCCAAGCACGCGGCAGAGGAGCGCCAGATGGAGGCGATCCGCACCGGGCGCAGCGATCGCGCCTGGGTGGACGCCACGCTGAAGCGGCTGGGTGTCATCTGAGCCGCGCGGCCCGTTCGCGAGGCCGGTCGGCGCCGGCCTTGGGACGGCGTTACGTCACCGCATGGGAGTGCCGTCCAGCGCCAGATCCGTGACGAACATGTGGCCTGCACTGTGCGTGAACATCTCCGGGATGCGCGCTGCCATTGCCACGGCCTGAGGCGTGACGCCGCAGCCCCAGAAGACCGGGGTCTGACCTTCGGAGATGCCGTCGAACTTCACGAATTCCGGCCGCGACAGATCGGTAATGCCGATCTGTGTGGGATCGCCGATGTGGACGGGCGATCCATGCGCCAGGGGATAACGGCTCGTCACCTCCACGGCTCGCACCACCATCGCGGTCGGAACCGGGCGCATCGTGACCACCATCGGACCCGCGAAGGGACCGGCCGGGATGCAGGGGATGGAGGAACGGTAGGTGGCGACGCGGCTCGTCGTATCCCGCAGATGCGCCATCGGGATGCCGGCATTGTCCAGCGCTTCATCGAAGGACAGGCTGCAGCCGAGCAGGAAGCCGACATGATCGGCAGTCCAGACATCCTTCAGGTCGGGCACCTCGGCCACCAGCTCTCCGTTCCGGTAGATGCGGTAGGAGGACAGGTCGGTCCGCAGGTCCGCACCCGGTGCCGCCCGCGTCGGCTCGGCACTGCCGGGATCGGTGACGTCGATCACCGGACAGGGACGCGGGTTGCGCAGGCAGAATCGCAGGAAGTCGAAGGCGTAGCGCTGCGGCAGCACGACGAGGTTGGCCTGCAGCCGCCCGCGCGCCGCGCCATGGGTGGTGCCGGTCCAGTCGCGCGCGCGGATGGCCTGGCGCACCGCGGCGGGCGACCAGCCGGCCAGGTCGGTCCGCCGGATCGGATTCACCCGGATGGCACTCTGCAAGGTCATGACGGTCTCCATCGGTGAGGGGCGGGTCCGCCGGGGCGGCCTGTCACAGGCTGAGGTCCAGCCTGCGGATCTGCGCACCGGTCGCCTCGTACTCCTGCCGCAGCCGGGCGGTGTAGGCGGCGGATCCCTCGAAGGCCGAGACGGAATAGAAGCGCTGGAGCAGCATGTTCCAGGCTGGCGTCGCGAGCAGGTCCTGCAGCAGCGCCTCCCATCGGGACACCACCGCGGCCGGTAGCCCTGCCGGTCCGCCCAGGCCGAAGGCTGTCTGCAGGGGCAGGGGGTAGCCGAGTTCCCCGAAGGTCGGCAGGGCTTCCATGCCCGGCAGGCGATCCGTGCCCATCTCCGCCAGCAGGCGGACCTTCCCTGCGCTGAGCAGGTTCGGGTAGTCGGTCGAGACGGCCATGTCGATCGTGCCGTTCAGCAGGGAGGTGAGCGCATCCGCCATGCTGCCGAAGGGCACGTAGGTGGTCTCGAGGCCGAGCTGGGCGAAGGCGGCCTGCGTGGCGATGCGCGGGCCACCCTGCGGGGCCGCCGTGGTCCAGCGCAGGTCTCCAGGCCTTTCCCTCGCGAAGTCGAGCACGTCCTGCCAACTGGCGAAGCGGCTTTCCGCCAGCACGTAGGCAGGCGTCGGGGAGGCCGCGTAGCGCGCGATGAAGGTGAAGTCCCGCAGCGGATCATACGGAAGGTGCTGCAGGTGCGGCGCGATGGTGAACGGGCTGCCGCTGACGATCGTCAGCGTGTAGCCGTCGGGCCGGGCCTGCGCGACGCGGCCGGCGGCGATGGTCGCCCCTGCGCCGGGGCGGTTCTCCACGACCACGGGAACGCCGAGCCGTTCCTGCGCGAAATCAGCGATCTGCCGGGCCGTCGCATCGGTGGTTCCCCCGGCGGAGAAGCCGACGACGATGGTGACGGGCCGGCTGGGATAGCCGCCCTGTGTCCCCGCGATGCCGGGCATGGTGAGCCCGGCAGGCAGGAGCGCGAGAAGCGATCGGCGTAGCATCATGTTGCACCTCATGTGCCGTGAAGGCCGCACGATCTGGCGCTGCGCGGTCTCGGTGCCGCTTGAGCGGACTCCCTGCCGCCTGTCCTTCGGCGGGGCGGCATGGGGATCAGTCGAGGGTGATGCCGGTGGTCGCGACGAGGCGGCGATAGGCTTCCACCTCGGCGCGCAGGAAGCTCGCGGCCTTTTCGGGCGACGTGCTCATCAGCTCCAGCCCCATGGTCGTCAGGCGGGTGCTGATGGCCGGATCGCGAAGGATCTCGCGGACTTCCCGGTTCAGGCGGTTGATGATCGCGGGCGGCGTGCCGGTGGGGGCGACGAGACCGATGTAGCCGCGCGACACGTAGCCAGGCAGCACGGTCTCGGCGACGGTCGGCAGGTCCGGCATCGTCGCGAGGCGCCGTTCCGTGGTGGCGGCGAGCGCACGAAGCTGATTGGCGCGAAGCGGCTCGACCAGGGTCGGCGTGGTCTCGAACATGACCTGGACATGGCCGGCGATCAGGTCGCTGAGTGCCGGCGCTGCGCCGCGGTAGGGCACATGGATCATGTCCAGGTCGGCCTGGCGGCGGAACAGCTCGCCCGCCATGTGCTCGGCCGAACCGGGCCCGGCGGAACCGTAGCTCAGCTTACCGGGGTTGGCGCGGGCGTAATCCACCAGTTCCTGCATGCTGTGCACCGGAAGCGCCGGATGGACCACGACGAGGTTGGGCTGCAGCCCGATCAGCGCGATCGCCGCGAAGTCCCGCACGGGATCGTAGGGAAGGTTGCGGTATAGCGCCGCATTGGCGCCCAGCGATCCCGCCCCGCCCATGAAGAGCGTGTAGCCGTCCGGCGTCGCCCGTGCCGCATATTCCGCGCCGATGTTGCCCCCGGCGCCCGTGCGGTTCTCGACGATTACGGGCCGGCCGAGGCGAGGCGACAAGGCTTCGCCGATGATGCGCGTGACGATGTCGACGCTGCCGCCGGCGGAGAAGGCGACGATGATGCGCACGGGGCGCTCCGGGTAATCGGCCGCCCGGGCGGGCTGATGGATCCACAGACCGAACATCATGAAAAGCAGCGGAAGCAGCCGCATGTTCGCCGTCCTTCAAGGCGCGCCCACTGCGATCAGGCGCGGCGGAAAGCGTTGCACGGGCGTGGCTCGCTTGGCTCAGACCAACTTGATGTTGGACCATAACATCGGGTTATCCACGCTTTCCGCTTCGTGCACGGCCGGAGGTCCCCTCCCCTCCCGCGTCCCAGCCCGCCGCCGCCAGCAAGGCCCGCAATTCCTGACGCAATCGCCGCACTGCCACCGGCAGCCCCGTGCGCCGGGAGGTGAGGAGATACACGTCGAAGGTGATGGCGGGCCGGAAGGGAATGGAAACCAGCCGGCCCGAATGGCCGCGCAGCGCGCATCCATCCACCAGCGCGACGCCGAGACCGGCTTCGGCCAGTGCCATGGCGCTCGTCACGAAACGCGCGCGGGCCGCTGCGGCCGCATCCGGCATCTGGCCGTCGAATGCCTGCCTGAGCGCGCGTCCATGTGGCGTCTCCGGGTCGAAGAGCACCATCTCGTGCCGTCGGAGATCCTGCACCGTCACCGTTTCAAGACGGGTCAGGGCATGGTCGGGCGGCATCACGCAGAACATGGGCACGCGGCCGATCAACTCGCACCTGACCGCTGGGTGGTCGAAGCCGTGCAGGCCAACGATGGCGTCGCCCTTGCGGTCCAGGAGGTAATCGAGGATCCCCGGCAGCGGCAGGGTGTCGATCCGCATGGACACGGTTGGCAGGGCGCGCCGGACCGCGGGCGTGGCCGGTGCGCCTGGCCAGGCCGCGACGCTGCCGCCCGAGCCGACGGCGAGGGTCGCCCCCTCGGCGCGGGACAAGCGACGCGCCGCATCCTGCAGCCCGTCCACCTGCGCGTACACCCGCGCCGCGCGCTCGTGCAGTACCTCGGCCTCTGGCGTCGGCACAAGGCGGCCGGAGGCGCGCTGGAACAGCTCCACGCCCAGCCTTCCCTCCATGTGGCGCA
>Ga0182748_1002427_pt1 | contig 16849 bp, 20 predicted proteins | sample eDN3rd37CKraftOP_FD_128877 | JGI IMG/M metagenome (GOLD analysis project Ga0182748, IMG submission 128877) | Enriched Organic Plus compost microbial communities from Emeryville, California, USA - eDNA 3rd pass 37_C Kraft OP (version 2) (version 2) ...
CCACTGGATCGGGCGGTCCGCCTCGGGAGCCGGCTGGGGGCGCCGGGTCGGGAGCTCGCGCAGCGCGTCGATCGAGCGTGAGCGCAGACGCAGGACGCGTGCGGCGGGAAGAGGGGTCTCGATGGTCATGGCGGCCTCCCGTCGTCATCCTGTCGGAGTGATCATGCGACGGGATGGCGGCGGAATGAACGGGGCTTGACGAGCACGCGAAGATGCCGTAGCGGATGCCGGCTACGGCATCCGCGGCACCTGGTCAAGGGGTGCGCGCCCCGACCACGCCCGTGTCATCGTCGGCGCATCGACGTGAACGGGGGGACGATGGCCGGCGAGATCCGCATCGGGACATCCGGGTGGAGCTACGACCACTGGAAGGACGTGCTGTACCCGCGCACGCCGGCCTCGCGGTGGCTCGAGGCGTATGCGGAGATCTTCGACACCGTCGAGCTGAACGCGAGCTTCTACCACTGGCCCCGATCGGCGTCGTTCGCGTCGTGGCGGGCGCGCCTGCCGCCGGGATTCCGCATGGCGGTCAAAGCACCCCGGGGACTCACCCATGCACGCACGCTGCGCAGCCCGGAGGTGTGGGCGGCGCGCATCGCGGAGGGCGTCGCCGCGCTCGGACCCGCGGCCGGACCCCTTCTCCTGCAGCTGCCGCCGGACCTCGAGCGCGACGACGAGCGCCTCGAGATCGCGCTGACGGCGCTGCACCCCGGCGTTCCGGTGGTGGTCGAGATGCGGCATCCGTCCTGGCAGGCGGACGAGGTGTTCGCGCTCCTGGAGCGCCACGGGGCGACGGCGTGCGTCATGAGCGGCGCGCACCTGCCGTGCGTCCTGCGGGCCACCGCGCCGCTCGTCTACGTCCGCATGCACGGACCGGACCCCGAGCACCTGTACGTCGGCGGATACCCGGACGACGCCCTGTCGTGGTGGGCGGACCGGATCGCCGAGTGGCGGACCGCGGGCCATGACGTCGCGGTGTACTTCAACAACGACGACCGCGGCTACGCCGTGCAGGACGCGCTGCTCCTGCGGGAGCTGGTGTCCGCGTCCGCCGGCACGGTCTGACCGTCGCCGGCTAGCACAGCGTCGGCATGCCCGCCAGAGGGAGCCGGATGGCGCGTGGGGCGTCTAGCGTGGGCGCATGAGCGATCTCACCGATGACGAGAAGCGTCGGGACCAGCTGCTGCGCGCGGAGGGTTCCACCGAGAAGGATGCCGCCCCGCGCATCGATGTGACCGAGCGCGACGGTGTCACGCGCATCGACGTGCGCGACGACGCGGTCGTGCGCCCGGGACCCGGCCCCGGTGCGGATGAAGCCGAAGAGTCCGCACCGGAGCCGTCCGACGCCTGAGCGTCGGCGTCCGGGAACGCCTCTCAGGCGTCCACGTCCCCCCGCCAGGCACCGGTCTCGGTGCCTCGGGACTCGATGAAGGACTTGAACTGCTCCAGGTCCTTCTTGACCGCGTGCGACGCGACGCCGAGCGCCGAGCCCGCCATCTCGAGGAGCCCCTCGGGCTTCCAGTCGATCTGGACGGTCACGCGCGTGGTCGTGTCGGAGAGCTTGTGGAAGGTCACGACGCCGCCGTGCGCGGTCTCGCCGCCGGTGCTCGTCCAGGCGACGCGCTCATCCGGGTGCTGCTCGGTGATCTCCGCGTCGAACTCGCGCTCGGCGCCGGCGATCCGCACCTTCCAGTGCGTGTGGGTGTCGTCGAGCTGCGTGATCTGCTCGACCTCGTCGAGGAACTGCGGGAACGACTCGAACTGCGTCCACTGGTCGTACGCGGTGCGGACCGGAACGTCCACGTCGATCGTCTCGATGATCTGAGCCATGCGTGGGCTGCCTTTCGTCGGGGTCCCCCTATTCAGCACGGTTCCGACCGAAAATCCAGGGGGGTTGACACGATCGGATCCGGACGGCACTCTGCAGGTCCGACGGAAGGAGGCGGCCCGTGTCCCGCAACGTGCGCACCATGGCATGCCCGCCCGCCGCGGTGTTCCGCGTCCTGGAGAACGGCTGGCTCTACGCGGGCTGGGTGACCGGCGCTTCCCGCATCCGCGAGGTGGATGCCGCGTGGCCGGCGCCGGGCTCGAAGATCCACCACTCCGTCGGGGTGTGGCCGGCGCTGCTGAACGACGAGTCCGAGTCGCTCGAGTGGGAGCCCGGACGCCGCCTCGTCCTGCGTGCGCGGGGCTGGCCGGCGGGTGAGGCGCACGTCCGCATCGAGGTCGAGGAGCACCCGGACGGATGCCGTGTGCAGATCGACGAGTTCGCGGCGAAGGGACCCGCGCGGTTCCTCCCGAAGGCGATCGCGGACACCGCGCTGTACGTGCGCAACATCGAGACGCTGCACCGCCTGGCCCTCCTCGCGGAGGGCGGCGCGCCCTGATCCGGCGCCCCGGCCGAGGCCCTCACGGGCGCGGGGCGGATCCTCGCCGATCGGGCCCCGCCGTTGCATACGCCCGCTAGCATGTGCCCGGGCGCGGGTGCCCGCGGAGGGGGTCTCACATGGAGACGAGCAGTGCAACGCCGGCCGAGGACGATCTGCGCGCGCGCATCGGGCGGTGGTGGTTCGGCGGGATCGCCCTCGTCGTCGCCGCGGCCCTCGTCATCCAGCTGATCCTCGTGTTCACCGGCGGTCAGGACGCCAACACGGGGCGGTCCACCGCCCATCTGAGCCTCGGCACGAGCCTCGTGCGCCTGTTCAGCTTCTTCACGATCCAGAGCAACATCTTCGTGCTGGCCACCTCGATCGCGCTGTTCCTCGACATCCGCCGCGACGGGCGGCTGTGGCGCGTGCTGCGCTTCGACGCCCTGCTCGGCATCATCATCACAGGCCTCGTCTTCGAGACGATCCTCGCGCCGCTCGCCTTCGGCTACATGCGGGGCTGGGCGGTGGTGGCGACGATCGGCTTCCACTACATCTCCCCGTGGGCGACCCTCATCGGCTGGCTCCTGTTCGGCCCGCGTCCGCGCACGACGTGGACGACGACCCTGTGGGCGTTCGTGTGGCCCCTGCTCTGGCTCGTCTACACGTTCGTGCACGGGGCGATCACGGGGTGGTATCCCTATCCGTTCCTGGATGTCGCCACGATCGGCTTCGCCGACTCGGTGCGCAACTCGGCGGTCGTGCTCGTCATCGGAGTCGTCATCGCCGTCGTCATCACCCTGCTGGACCACCATCTGCCGTCGCTCGTGCGCGGCAGATCCCGCCCCTCGGACACGCGCACCGCCACCGACGCCTGACATGGACGCGCTCTGGATCGCGATCGGCGTCGTCATCCTCGTGGTGACGTTCCTCGACACGTTCCTCGCCGTGCTCAACTACGACGAGTCCGGCATCCTCGTCAACCGCGTCGTGCGGTGGGAGTGGCTCGCGATCCGCACGCGACGAGGCGACGGGGGAGACGCCCTCCCGGCCCACGAGCACCTCCACGGCGACGCGTCCGCGCCCGCGCTGAGCACCGCGATCGCGACGCTGCGCGACAGCGGCGAGCGCGTCACACAGGCGCGGCTCGCCGTCCTCGAGGTGCTCGCCCGCACGCACGAGCACGTGAGCGCCGACCGCGTCGTCGCGGAGGTCGAGGCGGCAGGGGTGCCGGTGCACCGCGCGTCGGTGTATCGCACGCTGGATCTGCTGACACGGCTCGGCGTCGTGTCGCACCTGCACGGGGGCGGGGGAACGGTCTACCACCTCGCCGCCACGGCCGCCGGGCACGAGCACCTGCACGCGCACTGCCGCGCGTGCGGGGCCGTGGTGGTCGTGCCGGCGGACGCCCTGGCCGCCACAGCCGACGGGGTCGCGGCGGCGACCGGCTTCCGCGTCGAGCCCGCGCAGACAGCGCTCGTCGGCCTGTGCGTCGCCTGCGCGGCATCCTGATCCCTAGACCGCCTCGCCTCGGGTGTCGCACGGTGCGGAAAGGGGGAGTGCGATCGCGCACAAGGTGACCCGCGAGGCGCCCCTGATCTGCTCGGGTGTCGCGCACGGCAGCCATCGGCGGCGCGAGACAGCGGGATGTGACACCTGGATCCTGTGCCTGCGTCGGCCGGCGGTCCGGGACTCCCGTAGGCTCGATCCTCATGGCACTCGGCGCGACCATCCACACGTTCGCGGTGCAGCTCGCGGATGTCGACCGCGGCGTCTATGAGGACCTCACGCTGCGCGTCGCGCGGCATCCGTCCGAGACCGACGCTTTCATGATGACGCGCGTGCTCGCCTACCTCCTGGAGTACGAGGAGGGGATCGTGTTCAGCGAGGGCATCTCCGCGACGGACGAGCCCGCGGTGCTGGTGCGCGACCTCACCGGGCGCACGGTTGCGTGGATCGAGGTGGGATCACCGGATGCCGCCCGGCTGCACCATGGCAGCAAGCTCGCCGACCGCACGGTCGTCTACACGCACCGTGATCCCGCCAAGCTTGTCGCCGGGTGGGCGGGCAAGCGCATCCACGAGGCGGAGCGCATCGGGCTGCGCAGCTTCGACCGTGGCTTCATCGACGACGCCGTGACCGCGCTCGAGCGGCGCAACACGATGACGCTGTCGGTGACCGAGGGCAGCGTCTATCTCGAGCTGAACGGCGCGACGTCGAGCTCGGCCGTGCACGACCACTCGATCGTCTGAGACCGGGCGGGCGTCAGCGCTTCACCACGACCGTGGTGCCGACCTTCGCCCACGCGTAGACCTTCTTCGCGACGTTGACCGGAAGGTTGACGCATCCGTGGCTCATGACGCGACCGAAGTTGTTGTGCCAGTAGGCGCCGTGCAGGGCCTGGTCGCCGTTGAAGTACATGACCCACGGCACGTTCTTCGTGTAGTAGTACGGCGGACGGGACAGGTTGGGGTTGCCCATGTTCTGGATGCGCAGCTTGGCGCGGATCTTGAACGTGCCCGTCTTCGTCGGATGCGACTTGGTGCCGGTCGACACCTTGTAGGTCGCGACGGCCTTCGAGCCCTCCCGCATCGTCATGGTCTGGCTGCTGAGGTCGACCTCGATCCACCGGCTCGTCCGCTTGGGTGTCGTGGATGTCTTGCTGACGGTGGCGTAGCCGGCCTTCTTGCCCGTCACCGTGACGGTGATCTTCTTCGGCTTGAGGCTCTTGGTGATCTTCAGCGTCGACTTCTTCGCCTTCGTGATCGGCTTGCCGTCGGCGAGCCACTGATACGAGAACTTCGTGCCGGGCGTCCACGTCCCGCGCACGACGCGAAGCGTCTTGCCGACCTGCTTGGAGCCGGAGATCTTCGGCGTGGCCGCTGTCGCGACGCGCGGAGTCTTCGCCGAGGTCTTCGCGACGGCGGTGTAGCCGGCCTTCTTGCCGACCACGCGGACGCTGATCCGCTTGCCCTTGACGGCCTTGGTGAGCTTGAGCGTCGAGGTCGTGGCCTTCGAGATGGCCTTGCCGTTCGCGTACCACCGGTAGGTGAACGTGGAGCCGCTCGTCCACGATCCGGGCTTCGCCGTCAGAGTGGAGCCCACCGCGACCTTGCCGCTGATCTGGGGGGTGGAGGAGACGTAGGGTGCCGGCGCGGGGTCCGGCTCCGGGGCGGGCGGGTCGACAGGTGGCGGGTCGTCCGTGAAGACGACCCCCGTGAGGGTCGTCGGCTCGACCGCCGTGGCGGCGCTCGGCGCCACCGCGACGAGCAGCGATGCCACGAGCATCGCCGCCGTGGCCGTCCCCCATGCGCGTGCGCGCGACCATTTCCGCATGTCCACCCCTAGCTCTCCGCTCTGAGAACGAGAGCGCTCCGCCGGCCCCGAGATACCGGCTCGGGGTCGGGATAATTCAAGCACATGCACGGATCCGCCCGCGGGGCCATTGCCTGCGGGCGGATCCGGTGCTATGCGGGGGCGGCTCGCCGGCTCACGCCGTCACGGCGGCGGGCTCCTTCTCCTCGACGCGGAGGGCGGGCTGGTCGTCACCCGTCTTGACGGCGACCTTGCGCGACTTCGCACGGTCGCTGACCGGCAAGGTCACGGTCAGGACGCCGTTACGGTACTCCGCCGAGATGCCGTCGGTGTCGATGCCCTGACCCAGGCTCAGCTGGCGCAGGAACGTGCCGGACTCGCGCTCGCGCGTGATCCAGGTCTTGTCGTCGCCGGCGGGGACGGTGCGCTCGGCGCGGATGGTGAGCAGCTGACCGTCGAGTTCGACATCGACCGACTCCGGATCGATTCCGGGGAGGTCTGCGGTCAGCACGTACTGGTCGCCGTCCCGGTACAGGTCCATCGGCATCCGCCGGGGTCCGCGACGGGCGCCCTCGAAGAGGTTGTTGGCGAAGCGCTCCAGATCACGGAGCGGATCGTATGCGTTCATCGTCACTCTCCTTGGAACGGGGCAGGATCACTCCTGCCGGATCACCATAGTTGAGCCACCACGACTCAACTACGCATAGATTAGCACTCTCGGTGGCAGAGTGCCAGATCTGGTGATAGCCTGCTCCTACGACATTCCGGCGGGCGGGGGATGCCCGTGCGGACGCGGGCGCATCGCCCCACCGCACGGCGCGAACCACGACACGTTGACGTGTCCCTCTCCCGCACCGCCGCCGATACGGAGGGAGAGACATGTCACCCACGGCGAACAGTCGATTCGAGCTCCGCCGGCTGACGGGCATCGAGTGGATCATCATCGACACGACGCTGCCCGAGAACCACCCGTACCGCACCGTCGCGTGCGTCTACGAGGTCGACGATCTCGAGTACGACGTCGTGTGGCTGCGCGACCTCGACCTGCGCGCGCAGTACTCGTCCCCCGAGGAGGTCCTGGAGGACGTCGTGCGGGCCCACGACGTCGTCTCGCGCTCGCGATCCACCCGTCCCATCGAGATCCCGCACCTGCCGCCCCTCGCGGAGATGACCTCCGTCTGAGGCGGCGCCTGTCCGAATCCTTCCTTGCCGCCCGCGAAGGAATCAGAATTCTTTCGAGCGTTCTGCCCGCAGATCTTTCGAGAACGCCTCCTAGCGTGGCGGCATGACCGACGCACCGCCTCGCGCCGCCGCTCTCGACGCGGATGACTCCGCGTCGAGGCGCGTGCGCGCGGTCTACTTCGTGTCGGACAGCACCGGCATCACCGCGGAGACGCTCGGCAGCGCGCTGCTGGCCAACTTCCCCGCCGTGCGGTTCGCCCGCCACACGATCCCGTTCGTGGACACCCCCGCGGGCGCGCGGGACGTCCGCGCCGACATCCAGCGCGCCGCCGCGTCCGGCCTCGCCCCCATCGTGTTCACGACCGTCAAGCAGAGCGCGCTGCGCGACATCCTCACCGACACCGGGGCGGTGACGATCGACCTCCTGGCCGGTCACCTCACCGAGCTCGAGCGGGCGCTGGGCACGACGGCGTCGGAGCAGCTGGGCCAGTACCACGGGGTCGGCGACATGCAGCGCTACCTCGAGCGGATGCGCGCGGTCGAGTACGCGATCGAGCACGACGACGGACAGAGCGCGCGGGCGCTGGACATCGCGGACGTCGTCATCATCGCCCCGTCGCGGTGCGGCAAGACGCCCACGACGATGTACCTCGCGCTGCAGTACGGCCTGCTCGTGGCCAACTATCCGCTCACCGACGACGACTTCCCCACCGACGGCCTGCCCCGCACCGTCGCCCGCTACGCGGATCGCTGCTTCGGCATCACCACGACGCCGCTGCGTCTGAGCCAGGTGCGCCATGAGCGCCGACCCGGCTCGCGCTACGCGAGCCTCGAGCAGTGCACGCTCGAGCTGCGTCGTGCGGAGGACCTCTATCGGCGCAATCACGTGCCGTTCCTGAACTCCTCGACGAAAAGCGTCGAGGAGATGTCGGCCGTCATCATGCAGACCATGAAGCTGCGTGCGTGACCTTCACCGGGAGAGACGAAATGCGCAGCATCCTCTGGTTCCACGAGATCGGCATGTCCGACCTGCCGCAGGTCGGCGGCAAGAACGCCTCGCTCGGCGAGATGGTGTCCCATCTGTCCGACGCCGGCGTGCGCGTCCCGGGCGGCTTCGCCACGACGGCGGATGCGTACCGCGCGTTCCTCGCGGAAGGCGGGCTGGACGAGCGCATCCGCGCGGCGGTGGACGCGATCGACATCGACGACGTCGCCCAGCTCGCCCGCGTCGGCGCGCAGGTCCGGGACTGGATCGAGCAGCAGCCGTTCCCCGCGGCGCTGGAGCGCGACATCCGCTCCGCGTTCGCGGACCTCGTGGCGGAGGACCCGCATCCCGAATCGGTGACGTGGGCGGTGCGCTCGTCGGCCACCGCGGAGGACCTGCCGGATGCGTCGTTCGCCGGCCAGCAGGAGACGTTCCTCAACATCGGCGGCATCGAGAACGTCCTGCAGGCGATCTCGCGGGTGTTCTCGTCGCTCTACAACGACCGCGCGATCGCGTACCGCGTGCACCACGGCTTCGACCACCACGACGTCGCGCTGTCGGCGGGCGTGCAGCGCATGGTGCGCTCCGACGTCGGCTCCTCGGGGGTGATGTTCACCGTCGACACCGAGTCCGGGTTCGATGGCGCCGTGTTCGTCACGAGCTCGTACGGTCTCGGCGAGGCGGTCGTGCAGGGCGCGGTCAACCCCGACGAGTTCTACGTGTCGAAGACGGCGCTGCGCGACCGGCGCCCGGCGATCCTCAAGCGGCAGGTGGGCGAGAAGGCCATCGCGATGCGCTACGCCGACGGCGTGCACGTGGGCGGCTCGACGGTGTTCGAGGACGTCCCGCTCGCCGACCGGCGCCGCTTCAGCATCACCGACGCGGATGTCGAGGAGCTCGCCCGTCACGCGCTCGTGATCGAGCGGCACTACGGCAGGCCGATGGACATCGAGTGGGGCAAGGACGGCGTCGACGGCCGGCTCTACATCCTGCAGGCGCGCCCGGAGACGGTGGTCTCCCGCGAGGACGGCAACGTCATCCGCCGTTTCGTCCGCAAGGGCGAGGGCGACATCCTCGCCGTCGGGCGTGCGATCGGCCAGAAGATCGGCGCCGGCCGGGTGAGCGTCCTGCGCGGCATCGACGAGATGGAGCGCTTCCAGGCGGGCGACGTCCTCGTCGCCGACATGACCGATCCCGACTGGGAGCCCATCATGAAGAAGGCGGCGGCGATCGTGACCAACCGCGGCGGGCGCACCTGCCATGCGGCGATCATCGCGCGCGAGCTCGGCATCCCCGCCGTCGTCGGCACCGGAGACGCGACGCGTGCGCTGCCCGACGGGCTGGACGTCACGGTCTCGTGCGCGGAGGGCGACGACGGCTACGTCTACCAGGGCATCCTCGACTACGCCGAGGAGGAGACCCGGCTGGACGCGATGCCCGAGCTCCCCGTCGACGTCATGATGAACGTCGGCACACCGGATCAGGCGTTCTCGTTCGCGAAGCTGCCGAACCGCGGCGTCGGGCTCGCGCGGCTCGAGTTCATCATCAACCGGCAGATCGGCATCCACCCGCGGGCCCTGCTCGAGCACGACGCCCTGCCGCACGCGCTGCGCGCTGAGATCGACGAGCGCATCGCGGCCTACCCGTCACCGCGGGACTACTTCGTGCGGCGCGTCGCGGAGGGCGTCTCGATGATCGCCGCGGCGTTCGCCCCTCATCCGGTCATCGTCCGGATGAGCGACTTCAAGTCCAACGAGTACGCGAACCTCCTCGGCGGCGACCGCTACGAGCCGCACGAGGAGAACCCGATGATCGGATGGCGCGGGGCATCGCGCTACGTGTCGCCCGAGTTCCGCGCGTGCTTCGACATGGAGTGCGAGGCGCTGCGGTTCGTGCGCGACGAGATGGGCTTCACGAACGTCAAGATCATGGTGCCGTTCGTGCGGACGGTGGCCGAGGGCGCGGCGGTCGTCGAGCTGCTCGCCGAGAACGGACTGCGCCGCGGGGAGAACGGCCTGTCCGTCGTGATGATGTGCGAGATCCCCTCGAACGCCCTGCTCGCCGACGAGTTCCTCGATCACTTCGACGGCTTCTCGATCGGATCGAACGACATGACGCAGCTCACCCTCGGGCTCGACCGGGACTCCGAGCTCGTCGCGGGCACGTTCGACGAGCGCGACCCCGCCGTGCGCCGACTCCTGTCGATGGCGATCGAGGCGTGCACGCGGCGCGGAAAGTACATCGGGATCTGCGGGCAGGGCCCGTCCGACCACCCCGACCTCGCGGAATGGCTGCTCGCGCAGGGCATCGCGTCGATGTCACTCAACCCCGACACGGTCGTCGAGACGTGGATGCGACTGGCGCGGGCCGACGCGCCGAAGCAGGCAGCCGCCGTGTCGGCGGGCTGACCGCAGCGGGCAACACCCCGCACCGGTCAGAGACGCGCGTAGCGGGCGCGGAAGAGGCAGAAGACGCCGTAGGCGACGAATCCGACGCCGATGACGCCCACGAGCCAGGGCCCGAGGGTGAGTGCGAGGAGCGCATCCACCGCACCGTCGATGCCCGCCGCCTCGGTCGGGTCCACCTTCACCGCGGCGACCAGGGCGAGCACGCCGACGATCGCGAGCGCGATGCCCTTCGCCACGAAGCCCACCACCCCCAGCACCGTGATCGTGCGCCCCAGGGCGCCGGAGGGGATGCTCACCTTGTTCCGGAAGCTGCGCCGCACCCCCATCACCACGAAGGCGATGCCGCCGATCCCGATGCCGAGCCCCACGACCGCCAGCACCCAACTCCCTCCCGGGAGTGACAGGACGCCGCGACTCGCCCCCTCCGCGGTCTCCTCGGCGTTGGGACGCGCGCCCAGGGCGACGGATGCCGTGATGCCGCCGAGCACGAGGAAGACGACGGCCTGCCCCCACTCGCCGATCCGGCGGCCCCACTTCTTCGCCTCACCCTTGACGTCGTCGCCGGGCGCCCGCATGAGGATCCCCTCGGCGAGGTGCCACACACCGAGGGCGGCGAGCGCGACCGCGAGCAGCCACAGGAGCACGAAGCCGAGCGGGGCGGCGGCGATCGTCTTGAGGGCACCGGCCTGATCGCCCTCGCCGCGGGCGCCCGCGGCGAGCGCGATGATGATGGCGCCGATGATGAGGTGCACGATGCCGTTCGCGGCGAAGCCGCTGCGCGCGAGGACGCGCACAGCGGGCTTCGCCTCCGCCTCACGGGCGGCCTGGCGTGCGACGCGTTTGACCGGTGTCGTCATAGGGGTCCCCTCCCCACGTGCCGGCCCCTGGGGAGGGCCGTCACGCGGGGAATCCTCACGCGGGCGGCGCCTCCGGGTCGAGGGTCTTCAGGGTGTCCTCCTCGACCTCGTTGTCCGCCTCGAGCTCCTCTTCGGTGGTCTCGTCCCCGCCGAGGGGGGCGGAGCCGTCTTCCTCCGCGTCGTCCTCCGAGCCCGAGTCCGAGCTCTGCTCATGCGAGTCCGGCGAGCCGCCCGACGCCGTGTCGGCGTCTGTGTCGCCGTCGGCGACTCCCTGCAGGTTGTGCTCGTCGCCCTGGTTTCCGCTCATGGTGTCTTCCCATCCTTGTCGTCGTTCTCGGGGTTCTTGTCGTCGATCGCGGTGAGGAGGTCCTTGAGGGCCTTCTCGACCGACGCGTGGTGGTACTGGCCTGCGCGACTCTCGCCCGAGATCACCGCGCAGCGGTGCAGCATGGTGAAGTCGCCGTAGGGGAACAGGTACCTGCCCTTGGTCTCGTCCGTCTTGTCGGTGTCCTCGCCGAGGTGCCATTGCGCGAACGCCGCCCAGCCGTTCTCGTCGATGAAGCGGTTCTCGTCGTCGGCGCTGGGCGCGTGCTCGCTCCAGTCGTCCCGCTCGTCGTAGGTGACCTGCCCGCGCCGCAACAGACCGCGCGCATGCGAGAGGGCCTTGTCGTTCAGGCGCACCGTCACCGGTCGCTCCCTATTCCGAGATCTCCGCGACCGTCTCGCCGGTGTCCTCCGGGGCGAGCGCGAGCGCGACATCGGCCTGGCTGATGATGCCGACCAGCTCGTGGCCGTCGATCACCGGAAGTCGCCGGATCTGGTGCGACTTCATGGTCTCGAGCGCCTCGGACACGTCGTCGTCGGCGCCGATCGTGACCGGCTTGCCCTGGGCGAGGTCCCCGGCGGTCGTACGGGCGGGGTCGCCGTCCTGTGCGACGCAGCGCACGACGATGTCCCGATCGGTGACCATGCCTTTGAGGCGCTTGTCCTCACCGCAGATCGGCAGGGCGCCCACATCGAGCGACGCCATCAGGCGGGCCGCTTCCACGAGGGTCTCGTTCTCGCCCACGCATCGCGGCGCGGGCGTCATGATGTCGCGTGCGACGGTCATGTCCCTCTTCCTCTCTCTGTCCGTTGTCCCCTGCGGCGACGCTACGGGCCGCCGTCTCCGCTTCCCAGGCCCTTGACATCCGCCCGGGAGCAGGCCCGATCAGCCGGCGAGGTCGCGCACGCGCTCGAGGAGAGGTCCGGCGGCCTCCCGCAGGAAGCGCTCCTGCCCCTCATCGCCGACCTGCACGAAGGCGATGTCCGTGAAGCCCGCGTCGAGGAACGGGCGCACGCTCTCCGCGAGCGCGTCGAGGTCGGGACCGCACGCGATCGACTCGGCGACGTCCTCGGGGCGCACGAAGCGGCTCGCGCCCTCGAACCCCGCGGGCGTCGGGAGGTCGGCGTTGACCGCCCACCCGCCGCCGAACCAGCGGAACTGGTCGTGGGCGCGCCGCACCGCGGCCTCCTCGTCCGGGTCCCAGCAGATCGGCACCTGTCCGATCTTGCGGGAGTCCTCGCCGCGCTGCTCGTGCCACGCGTCGACGAGCTCCGCCTCGGGCTGCACGGAGATGAGGTGGTCCGCGTGGGGCGCGAAGCGCTCGATCGACTCCGCGCCCGACACCGCGACGCCGATCGGCACCGGCTGGTCCGGGACGTCCCAGATGCGGGCGGAGTCGACGCGGAACCAGTCGCCCTCGAGGGTGATGAGATCGCCCGAGTGCAGGGCGCGGATGATCTGCACGGCCTCCTCCAGCATCCCCTGGCGTGCGTCCACGGCCGGCCAGCCCTCGCCGACGACGTGCTCGTTGAGGTTCTCGCCGGAGCCGAGTCCGAGCAGGAACCTGCCCTCGGAGAGCAGCTGCATGGTGGCCGCCTTCTGCGCCACGACCGCGGGGTGATAGCGCATCGTGGGGCACGTCACGTAGGTCATCAGCTCGACGTCGGATGTCGCGTGGGCCACGGCCCCGAGCACCGACCACGCGTAGGGGGAATGTCCCTGACTGGTCAGCCACGGCGAGTAGTGGTCGCTGGAGGCCTCGAAGTCGAACCCGACCTCTTCGGCGATCTGCGCGTACCGGACGAGCTCGCGCGGCCCGCTCTGCTCGGTCATGAGGGTGTAGCCGAAGCGGGTCATCGGGCGCCCCGATCGTTGTCCGACTGGTCGGGGTCGGGCGCGCGCGTGCCCACCCCCGGGATGTCGTTCTGCGAGGAGATGTCGCCGATCGACGCCTCGTCCTCGGGGTCGACCCCCACCGCGTCCACCGCCCCCGAGTCGGCGCCCGCCCCGCCCGCGGGGACCTGGCCGGTCGAATCGGGCTCCTCTTCGTCGAAGCGACGGTCGATGCCGTCGCGGTCCGGTGTGCTCATGCTGCGTCTCCTCCGTGTCCGGCGGCGACGATACGCACCGGGCTCGTCATGCCGGAGGGGGTTGACAGCCCTCGCAGGGCACCCCCACCGGCGCGCGACGTGGGCTCGTCGCCCACGAGCCGCGTGCGATACAGCTCGCCCAGCGCGGCGCGGCCGCGTCGCAGCGCCGCGCGCTGTCGGGACGCGCCGGCGCCGGGGGCCGCCGCCGACGAGAGGAACCGCTCCACGGCTTCCCGCTCCGCGTCGTCGGCGAGGTGCGGGCGCACCCGGGCGTGCAGGTCGTGCAGGACGGCGGTCGCCGTCGAGGGGAGACCGGACAGCGGGTGGAGGAGGCCGGCTCCCAGTCCGTGTCGTGCCGCGTGCCACAGCGCCGCGTCCCACGGTGTCGCGTCGAAGAGGATCGGCGCGTCGGCGGCCGCCGCGGCCGCGAGCCCGCGGACGAGCAGGGCCAGAGCGACCGTGGACGCGGGATCCAGCTGCGCGTCGCACACGCGCACCTCGACGGTCGGCAGGCGCCGCGAGAGGCGGATGTTCCAGTTGATCGTGCCCGGATCGGATGTCGCGCCGAGTCCGCGGAGGGAGGCCACCGCGTGGTCGTAGTCCGCGACGTCGCGGAACAGCGGCGGGATGCCGTACGTCGTCCAGCGGCGACTGTGGATCGTGCGCCAGCTGGCGAAGCCGGTGTCGGCGCCCTGCCAGAAGGGGGAGTTCGCCGACAGCGCGACGAGGACGGGCAGCCACGGGCGCAGGCCGTTGGAGATCCTCACGCCGACGTCCCGGTCCGGGATCCCGACGTGCACGTGCATCCCGTTGATCTGGTGCTCGGCGGCCAGGCCCCCGATGTCGTGCGCGATGCGCGTGTAGCGCTCATCGCGGGTGAGAGCGGAGTGCGCCGGGGCGCGGAACGGCGTGCCGGTCCCCGCGGCGATGACGCCGGCGGCATCCGCCCACGCCGCGAGACGGCGTCGGAATCCGCTCACCGCGTCCCACGCGTCGGCGAAGCCCGTGAGCACCGGCGAGGCGTACTCGAGCTGGGACGCGAAGAACTCGTGGACGACCGCCTCCGCGACGTCCCGGCGGTCGCGGGACAGCTCGCCGACCGCGACCGGGCCGAGGTCGACAGGCTCCAGACGCGTGCGATCGAGGAGGACGAACTCCTCCTCGATGCCGAAAGTCACCGACATGACGCTCCTCCCGCGATGGTGCCCCCAGTGAACACGCCCTCGCGCGCGGGGGCACGGGGATTGACAGCGGGGTCGTCGGTAGGACAGGGCCCGATGCTGACGCCCGAGAGCCACGGCGTCAAGCCCCTCGTGTGTGCCGCGGCGCTCTGCGAGAGTCGGGCTCCCACCGAAGGAGCCGCCGTGTCGGATCAGACCCGCAGTACGCCCCCCGCACCGCAGTCGGTGTGGTGGCAGACATCCGCCCCCATCCCCGCCGACGCGTCCGTGCCGTCCGCGGCGGAGATCGTCGTCGCCGGCGGGGGCCTCACCGGCATCGCGACGGCGCTGATGCTCGCGCGGCAGGGCAGGCGGGTCGTCGTCGTGGAGGCGCGTGAAGCGGGCGCCGGCACGACCGGCAACACGACCGCGAAGCTCAGCCTCCTGCAGGGCGATGTCCTCAGCGGGCTGCGCACGCACGCCGGCGATGCGGCGGTCCGTGCGTACGTCGCCGGTAACCGCGCCGCGCAGGAATGGCTCATCGGCGAGGCCGGCGCCCTGCCGGCGCTCGCGAGGCCGGCGACGGCCTACACGTTCGCGACCACGGCCGAGGGCGCGTCGGCGGTCGCGCAGGAGGCGGAGGCCCTCGAGATCGCCGGGCTCGAGCACCGCGTCGTGCCCTCCGGGGCGGGCGAGCAGATCGGCCTGCCGTTCCCGGTCACGGGTGCGCTCGCGATGGACGGCCAGTACCTGCTTCAGCCGCTGCGCGTGCTGCGACTGCTCGCGGACCGGCTGCGGGAGGCGGGCGGGCGCATCGTGCAGGGATGCCGCGTGACCGGCGCGCGCCTGAACGAGAACGGCGTGTGCGTCGAGACCGACCGCGGTGAGATCGACTGCACGACCCTCGTCCTGGCCACCGGCACGCCGATCCTCGATCGCGGTCTGTTCTTCGCGAAGCTCGAGCCGCAGCGCAGCCTGGTCGGGGCGTACACGGTCGAGGGCGATCGTGGCCTGCCGGACGGCGCCTACCTCAGTGTGGATCCGGTGTCCCGATCGCTGCGCACCGCCGAGGACCGGTCAGGGCGCACTGTGCTGCTGGTCGGTTCGGAGAGCTACACGACGGGACGCGGCGGCAGCATCGCCGAGCGCCTTCGCCGGCCTGGACGAGTGGACGCGCGAGCGGTATCCGACGGCGCGGCGCACCACGTGGTGGGCGGCGCAGGACTATCGGGCCTCGAGCCGGCTCCCCTACGCGGGCGCGCTGCCGCGCGGCGGCGGACGCATCCACGTCGCCACCGCCTACAACAAGTGGGGAATGACGAACGCGGTGGCGGCCGCGCTGTCGATCGCCGGGGCGATCTCCGGCGATCGCCCGGACTGGGCTCGCGAGCTCGAGGCGACGCGCCCGTTCGCCGGCGGCGAGACGGTCGCGGCGAACGCGAAGGTCGCGGGCGAGCTCGTGGCCGGGTGGGCGCGTGCGGAGACCTCCGCCGACTCCGGGGACGAGACTCCGGAGGGAGGCGGCCGCGTGGTGCGGACCGGGCTGCAGCCCGTCGCGGAGTCCACGGTGGACGGCGTCACGTGCCGCGTCTCCGGCGTCTGCACCCACCTGGGCGGCATCCTCGCCTGGAACGACGCCGAGCGGTCGTGGGACTGCCCTCTGCACGGCTCGCGCTTCGACGCCCGCGGGAAGGTGATCGAGGGGCCCGCGGTGCGCGGTCTCGACCCGGTGAAGTGAGGCGGATGCCCGTGCAGTGAGGCGGATCAGTCCGCGCCCGGGCGCAGGGCCTTGCGCAGGAACACCTGAGCGGTGCCGTCCCCGTGGTCGATGCGCTCGGACTCGACATAGCCGCATCGTTCATAGAGGCGGATGTTCGCGGTGCTGAGGCTCCCGGTGAACAGCTCCGCCTCCCGGGCGGTGCTCGCCCGCTCGGCGGCGTCGAGGAGGCGGCGTCCGATCCCCTCGCCCTGCATGTCGGGCGCGATGGAGATGCGGCCGACGAGGAGGACGCCGTCGCTCTCCCGGGTGCGGATGGCGCCCACGAGCCGCCCGTCGACGCGGGCGACCCATCCGTCGGCGTCGCGCAGCTCCGCCTCGAGCTCCTCGAGCGTCTGGGTGAGCGGCGCCATGTCCGGGTCGCGGTAGATGAGCGCCTCCGAC
>Ga0182748_1002432_pt1 | contig 16830 bp, 14 predicted proteins | sample eDN3rd37CKraftOP_FD_128877 | JGI IMG/M metagenome (GOLD analysis project Ga0182748, IMG submission 128877) | Enriched Organic Plus compost microbial communities from Emeryville, California, USA - eDNA 3rd pass 37_C Kraft OP (version 2) (version 2) ...
CTGCCGAAAACGCGCAGCGGCAAGATCATGCGCCGGCTGCTCAAGGCGCGCGAACTCGGTCTGCCCGAGGGCGACATCTCGACTCTGGAAAGCGAAGAACGATGAAGGCCGACTCCGACAAGCCGCATCTGACGCGGGCCCACGCGCTCGATCTTCTGAAGCAGATGATCCGCGTCCGCCGCTTCGAGGGCAAGTGCGCGGAGCTCTATACCGAGGAAAAGATCAGGGGCTTCCTGCACCTCTATGACGGCGAGGAGGCGGTCGCGGTCGGCGTCATCCCGGTATTGGAAAAACGCGACCGGGTCGTGGCGACCTATCGCGAGCACGGGCATGCGCTGGTGCGCGGGGTGCCGATGAAACCTCTGCTCGCCGAGATGTACGGCAAGCAGGAAGGCTGCAGTCGCGGCCGCGGCGGCTCCATGCATTTGTTCGACGCGGCGACCAATTTCCATGGCGGCAATGCCATCGTCGGCGGCGGCCTGCCGCTGGCGATCGGCCTGGCGCTCGCCGAGCACATGCGGGCCAGCGATGTCGTCATCGCCTGCTTTTTCGGGGAAGGCGCGGTTGCGGAGGGCGAATTCCACGAGAGCCTCAATCTGGCGGCATTGTGGGGCCTGCCGGTGCTGTTCGTGTGCGAGAACAATCTCTACGCCATGGGGACGGCGCTGGCGTTGTCGGAATCCGAAACGGACATTGGGCGCAAGGCGGCCTGCTACCGGATCGAATCCGAGACGGTGGATGGCATGGATGTCATCGCCGTCGAAGCCGCCGCCCGGCGTGCCGTGCATGCCGTGCGCGCGAGCGGTAAGCCCTATTTCCTGGAATGCCGGACTTATCGCCTGCGCGCGCACTCGATGTTCGATGCCCAGCTCTATCGCGACAAGGCCGAGGTCGAGGCCTGGCGGCACAAGGAGCCGATCGTGCGCCTGCAAGGCTGGCTGGAAACCAACGGCATGATTCATCCGGACGATCTGTCGCGCATCGAGAACGAAGTGGCGGCGGAAATCGCCGAAGCCGTTGCCTTCGCCGAGGCGGGCACATGGGAGCCGGTCGAACAGCTCACCCGTTTCACCTATGCGAATCCTTCCGTTCCGACCGGGCAGTGAGGCGTCATGCAGCAGGAGACCGCCCGATCCGGGACGATCGAGATGACCTACCGCGAAGCGGTGCGCGAGGCCATTCGCGAAGCGATCAAGCGCGACGAGCGCGTCTTCCTGATGGGAGAGGATGTCGGGCACTATGGCGGCTGTTACGCGGTGAGCAAAGGCCTGCTCGCGGAATTCGGGCCGGAGCGGATTCGCGATACGCCGCTGTCGGAGTCGGGCTTCACCGGGGCCGGCATCGGCGCGGCCATGGCCGGCCTGCGGCCGATCGTCGAAGTGATGACGGTGAATTTCAGCCTGCTTGCGCTCGACCAGATTCTGAATACGGCGGCCACCGTGCGCCATATGTCGGGCAACCAGTTCGGGGCGCCGGTGGTTATCCGCATGGCGACCGGCGCCGGCCGGCAACTCGCGGCGCAGCATTCCCATAGTCTCGAAGGCTGGTATGCGCATATCCCGGGCATCAAAGTGCTGGCGCCGGCGACGCTGGAGGACGCGCGCGGCATGCTGTGGACCGCCTTGCAGGATCCCGACCCGGTGCTGATCTTCGAGAACGTCATGCTCTACAACATGACGGGCAAGCTCGCCGCCGATGCGGGAGCGGTGGATATCGACAAGGCCGTCGTGCGCCGCCCCGGACGGGATATTTCGCTCATCACCTATGGCGGCTCGCTGTGGAAAACGCTGGAAGCGGCAGCGACGCTGGCGGGCGAGAATATCGAAGCGGAAGTCATCGACCTGCGCAGCCTTCGGCCGCTCGACGACGCGACCATCATGGCGTCGGTCGCCAAGACGCGCCGCGCCGTCATCATCGACGAAGGCTGGCGCAGCGGCAGCCTGGCGGCGGAAATCGGCATGCGTATCGTCGAGCAGGCGTTCTACGAGCTCGACGCGCCGATCGCCCGCGTGTGCAGCGAAGAAGTGCCGATTCCCTATCCGCGGCATCTTGAAAACGCGGCGATCCCGCAGGCGGACAAGATCGTCGCGGCAGCCAAGGCTGCCCTCGGGCGAGAGTGAGGAACGCGTCGTGGCCGAATTCCGCATGCCCTCACTCGGCGCCGACATGGAGGCCGGCACGCTGGTGGAGTGGCTGGTCAAGCCCGGCGCCAAGGTCAAACGCGGCGATATCGTCGCGGTGGTGGAGACCCAGAAAGGCGCCATCGAGATCGAGACATTCGAGACCGGCGAGGTCGAGAAGCTGCTGGTCGACTTGGATACCAAGGTGCCGGTCGGAACGCCCTTGGCGTTGATCCGAACGGAGGCAGAAGGAAAGCCCGCGGCGGTGCCCGCGCCCGAAAAGCCATCGCCGCCGGCGGCACCTGCTGTGACGGCAGCCGAGCCGGCGCCGCCCACCGTACCGGTACCGCCGGCGGCCGCGGTGCCGCCGCCACCGGCGCCGGCCCGGCCTATGGCCGCACCGGTCGCGGAGGGGCGTGTGCTGGCCTCGCCGGCGGCGCGCCGCCTTGCCGGCGAACGCGGGCTCGATCTTTCCACCGTCGCCGGCACCGGACCCGCCGGGGCCATCACCTATGCCGATGTCGAACGCGGTCTCGCCGAGGCGGAGCCCGCCGTGCCGGCTGCGCCGGTCGCGCCCCCGGAGCCGTCGGAAAAGCCGCCGCCGGAAAAGAAGCGCGTGCCGACGCTCAATCTCGAGGCCATGCGGGTCGCCATTGCCGCCGCCATGGCGCGCTCGAAGCGGGAAATCCCGCATTATTATTTGGAACACCAGGTTGACGTCACCGCCTGCGAGCGCTGGCTGAGCGAGACCAATGCCTCGCGGCCGCCCGACAGCCGCTTGCTGATGGGCGCGCTGGCGATCAAGGCCGTTGCACTGGCGGCGCGCCGCTTTCCGGCCTTCAACGGGTTTTATCGCGACAACAAGTTCGAGCCGGCGCCGGCGGTCCATGTTGGCGTGGCGATCGCCATTCGCGGCGGCGGGCTGGCCGCGCCGGCGCTGCACGACGCCGACAAGATGCCGCTCGACGAGCTGATGAGCCGCATGCGCGACCTGATCCAGCGCACGCGCGCCGGACGCATCCGCGGCTCGGAGATGGCGGACCCGACCATCACGGTTTCGAGCCTCGGCGAGCGCGGAGTCGAGGTGCTGTACGGCATCATTTATCCGCCGCAAGTGGCGATCGTCGGCATGGGCAAGGCGGTGGTCCGGCCGTGGGTGGTCGACGGCGCCATCGGGCCGCGATCGGTGGTGACATTGACGCTTTCGTCCGACCACAGGGTCAGCGACGGACACGCCGGGGCACTGTTCCTGGCCGAGATCGGAAAGCTGTTACAGGAGCCGGACAAGCTATGAGCGACGTCGACATCCGCAAAGCGGTCGAGGAAGAGCTCAACAATATTGCGCCGGAAATCGATCTGACGGCCGTCAGTCCGAAGGCCGACCTGCGCGAGGCGCTCGATATCGATTCCATGGATTTCCTGAACTTCATCACGGCCATCCATCATCGCCTCGGGATCGATATCCCCGAACTCGATTATCCGAAGCTGGTGACGCTGGAAGGGGCGGTCGGCTATCTCACCGCTCATCGCAAGGCGGCCAAGGATTGAGACGAGCGCAACCGCGCACTCAATCGGCCTCGCGCTCGATCGCGCAGCAATGGGGGGCGTCCGCGCCGGCGCCTTCCGCGCTCAGGACGGTGCCCGTCACCGGATTGGGCCGGAAGGTGGTGCATCCCTTCAGGCCCCGGCGATAGGCGGCGTCGTAGATTTTCTTGAAATCCTCGAACGGGTAGTTCTCCGGCACGTTGATCGTCTTCGAGATCGAATTGTCCACGAAGGGCTGCAACGCGGCCTGGATGTCGAGATGGGCGTCGACGCTGAGTTCGGCGGTCGTGACGAATTCCGGCGGCTGTGACGAGGTGGCGCCGGTGTGCTGCCGCCAGAGCGCGAGCGCGTGATCGGTCAGTTCGAATTCCTGCTCGCTCCCGTCTTCGGTCAACACCTTGCGGGTGTAGGAACCGGCGAAGATCGGTTCCAGCCCGCTCGATACGTTGCCGGCGAGGAGGCTGATGGTTCCGGTCGGCGCGATCGCGATCAGGTGGCTGTTGCGGATGCCGTTCGTGGCGATGCCATCGCGGATGTCGTCGGGCAGGCTGCGGATGAAGGGACCCTGCAGATAGCTGTCGCGTTCGAAGGAGGGGAAAGGGCCCTTTTCTCCGGCGAGCGCGATCGAAGCGCGATAGGCGCTGTGGCAGATCACGCGCATGACCTCCGTGGCGGCCGTCAGCGAAGCCGGATTGCCGTAACTCATCCCGAGCATGACAAAGGCATCGGCGAGCCCGGTGATGCCCAGCCCGATGCGCCGCGAACCGTGCGCGTTCCGGGCCTGCGCGGGAAGCGGAAACTGCGAGGCGTCGATGACGTTATCGAGCGCGCGGACGGCGACGCGCGCCGTTTCGGCGAGACCGTCGAAATCAATCCGCGCTTGCGGTGTGAACGGCGATTGCACGAAGCGCGTCAGGTTGAGCGAACCGAGATCGCAAGCCCCATAGGGCGGCAGCGGTATCTCGCCGCACGGATTGGTGGCGCCGATCCGTTCCCGGTACCAAAGGTTATTCGATCGGTTGATGCGGTCGATGAACAGCACGCCCGGTTCGGCGTAATCGTAGGTGCCGCGCAGAATGAGGTCCCAAAGCTCGCGTGCCGGGACGCGGCGGACGATCCGGCATCGCACCGGCTGCGCGAAACCGGGCCAATCGCGCATGATCGTCTCGCCTTCGCCTTCGAATGTATCGGCCGGAAAGACGAGGGGCCAGGTTTCGTTGCCGTGTACCGCCGCCATGAAGGCGTCGGTCACCAGGACCGAGAGGTTGAACCGGCGCAGGCGGCCGGGCCGCTGCTTGGCGGTGACGAATTCGGCGATGTCGGGATGGTCGCAGCGCAGCGTCGCCATCATGGCGCCGCGGCGGGCGCCGGTCGACAGGATGGTGGCGCACATCGCGTCCCATAATTGCATGAACGAGACCGGGCCGGAGGCGATACCGCCCGCCGCTTTCGCCTGCGTGCCGCGCGGGCGCAATGTCGAGAAATCGACGCCGATGCCGCCGCCCTGCTGCATGGTAACCGCGCCTTCCTGCAAGGCCCGGAAGATGCCGGCGATTGAATCTTCGATCGTCCCCATGACGAAGCAATTGAACAGCGTGACCTTGCGCGCGGTCCCTGCGCCGGCCTGGATGCGGCCGCCGGGCAGGAATTTGAAATCCCGCAGGATGTGAAGAAACCGGTCTTCCCAAAGCGCCTGATCCTGACGCTCGACGGCGGCGAGCGTCCGCGCCACCCGGCGCCACGTGTCCGCGATCGTCGTTTCAGGCGCCGGGCCGTCGGCGAATCGATATTTGGTTCGCCACACATGCCCGGAAATATCGCTCGCAAATTCGTTCATGGCTTTGCCATCGGCCAAATCCGCTGCAGCCACCGGAAACGCAAGTCAATATGCTCATCGCAACGACCGAAACCCCTGATCTGGATCAAGACGCGGAGAAACGGCCGGCGCTAGAGGTGCTACGGGTTATGGAACGCGATCGCCGGATTGAAGGTTCATAGCGATGCCGGTACAGAATGCCGAAATCGCGGCGATGTTCGATCAGACCGCCGACCTGCTGGAGATCAAAGGCGAGAATCCGTTCCGTGTGCGCGCCTATCGCCGCGCCGCGCGGACGGTCGAAGGCCTGCCGCAGAGCATCCGCAGTCTGTTGTCTGCCGAGCAGGACCTGTCGGAGCTGCCGGGGATCGGCAAGGACTTGGCCGGCAAGATCGCAGAAATCGTCAAGACCGGCCATTTCGATCTGCTCGAGTCCCTGAAAAGGAAAATGCCGGGGGAGCTCGGCGACATCGCCGGTCTTCCGGGCCTCGGACCCAAGCGGGTCAAGCTGCTCTACGAGAAGCTGAAAGTGCGTTCGCTCGACGATCTGCGGCGGGCGATCAAAGGCGGGCGGCTGCGCGAGCTGCGCGGGTTCGGCCTCGTCATGGAAAAGAAGATCGCCAAGGCGCTGGAAAAGCCGGCCGCCGAGAAGCGCTTCAAACTGGCGGAGGCCGAGGCGGAAGCGGAGGCGCTCGTTGCTTACCTGCGTAACGGCGGACGGGTGGTCGTCGCCGGCAGTTTCCGCCGCCGGCGCGATACGGTCGGCGATCTCGATATTCTGGTGACGTCCAAACACGGCCCCCGGGTCGGCGACAAACTGGTCGGCTACGACAATGTGGCCGAGGTGCTCGCGCATGGGCCGACGCGCACGACCGTCGTGCTGCGTTCGGGTATCCAGGTCGACTTACGCGCCGTGGCGGAAGAATGCTACGGCGCCGCGCTCATGTATTTCACCGGGTCCAAGGCGCACAATATCGCGCTGCGCGGCATCGCCAACGATCACAAGTGGAAGCTCAACGAATACGGCCTGTTCTCCGGCAAACGGCGCATCGCCGGGGCGACCGAGGAGGAGGTCTACAAGAAACTCGGGCTGGCCTATATCCCGCCCGAGATGCGGGAGGACCGCGGCGAGGTCGCGCTCGCGCTCGAGGACAAGCTGCCGCGGCTGATTACGGTCGAGGACATTCGGGGCGACCTGCACGTCCATTCCGACTGGACCGACGGCACCGCGCCGATCGAGGACATGGCGAAGGCGGCGCAGGCCTGCGGCTACGAGTACATGGCGCTGACCGACCACAGCCGCCGTGTCGCCATGGCGCACGGGCTCGATCCGGCGCGCGTGGCAAAACAGATTCGCGAAATCGACAAGCTGAACGCCAAGCTGAAAGGCTTCACCATCCTGAAGGGCATCGAGGTCGACATCCTCAAGGACGGCCGGCTCGATCTGCCGGATTCGACGCTTTCGCAGCTCGATGTCGTGGTGGCCTCGGTGCACTCGTTCTTCGATCTTTCGCGCGAGGCGCAGACCGACCGTATCATCCGCGCGATGGAGAACCGTCACGTCAACATCGTCGGCCATCCGACCGGCCGCCTGATCGGCGAGCGCGAGCCCTATGATCTCGACATGGATCGGCTGACCTCGGCGGCGCGCGATCTCAACTGCTGTCTCGAGATCAATGCCCAGCCGGAACGTCTCGACCTAAACGACATCCACGCCCATGCGGCGAAGGTGAAGGGCGTGAAGCTGGCCGTTTCGACCGACTCGCACACGGTGAATTCATTCAAATACATCCGCTACGGCATCGATCAGGCCCGCCGCGCCTGGCTGACCGCGGAGGATGTCGTCAATACCCGGCGGCTCGCCGATCTGCGCAAGCTCATCAAGCGGTGAGCCGGCGCTGCGCCAGGCGCGCGTCGACCTCGGCCGCGAGCCGCGTCAGCGGCGCGGCCACTTCGACCGGGTAGGCGGTTTGCGGTTTGAGGCTGCGCAACGGTTCGGGCAGGCGTTCGAGATCGTGCGCGGCGCGTGCGCGGATCTCGGCGAGCGTGGGGCTCGGTGCGATCCGGCGCCCGTCCTTCATGACGGGTAGCATCAAAGGGTCGCCCGATTGCGTATCGGTTTCCACCGACATCACATCGCGCGCCATGCGCCCATCCGGTCCGTAATGGCGCCAGACCTGTTTGCGCCCCGGCCAGGTCGCCTTGCCGGTCGAGCGCTTGCGGCGCGGAAGGCCGGCATATTCCTGGAGCTTGTAGGCGCAGTCGAGCGCCGGCACGTCGGATGAGGTCGCCAGGCTGGTGCCGACGCCGAAGCCGTCGATCGGCGCGCCGGCCGCGACCATCCGAGCGATATTGTCCTCGTCGAGCCCGCCGCTGGCGAAGATCGTCACGTCCGCAAGTCCGCCCTCGTCGAGGATGCGGCGGACGCTTTTCGACAAGGCGGCAAGATCGCCGGAGTCCAGCCGCACCGCGCGGATCTTGATGCCTTGCGCGGCGAGGCGCGGCGCCAGCGCGACGACCGTTTTGGCGCCCGCTTCGGTGTCATAGGTGTCGATCAGCAGCGTGAGATTCCTGGGGCGCGCGCGCGCAAAACATTCGAAGGCCGCAACCTCGCTGTCATAGGCTTCGACGAAGGAATGCGCCATCGTGCCGAAGGTCGGAATGCCGAAGGCCTCTTCCGCCAGCATCGTCGCGGTGCCGGCGAATCCGACCAGGTAGCTCGCGCGCGCCGCCAGCAAGCCCGCCTCGGCGCCGTGTGCGCGCCGCAGGCCGAAATCGACCAGGAGCTTGCCGGGCGCGGCCAGCATCACGCGGGCGGCCTTGGACGCAATCAATGTTTGGAAATGCAGAAAATTGATCAGGCGCGTCTCGACCAGTTGCGCCTGCGGCATGGGCGCGGTGATACGCAGGATCGGCTCATCGGCGAAGAATACGCGGCCTTCCGGCATGGCGTGCACATCGCCGGTGAAGCGAAAAGTCGCGAGTTGGTCGAGCAGGCGCTTGTCGAAGCGGCCCGAGCGGGCGAGCCAGTCGATTTCCTCGGACGAGAAGCGGAGGTTTTCGAGATAGTCGAGCGCCTGTTCCAGCCCGGCGGCGACCAGAAATCCGCGGCGCGGCGGCAGCTTGCGAAAGAAAAGTTCGAAGACGGCCGTCTTGGTTTCACCGTGATCCAGATAGGCCTGGATCATGTTGAGCTGATAAAGGTCCGTCAGCAGCGGACTGGTCAAAGGATTCATCGGACGGCCGCTCCCCAGCCCCCAAAGGCCGCGCCGCCGGCCGCGCCTTGATCAGGCGCCGCGCGGCGGCTCTTCCTCTTCGTCCGCGGTCAGAATCGTGACGATGCCCGACGCCGCGCCTTTCAACGGCTCTCCGGCACCGAAAATATCGGTGTCGCCGGAAAGCCAGCTGGAGGCGGCTTCGACATCCGCGATGGTCGGCTGCAACGCCATGATCGCGAGGAGCTTCTCGTTGTCGATATGGCCGAGGATGTCGGTGATATCCTCATGCGTTGCGAATGCGCGGTCGCCTCCGCTCTTGGCCTGCGACTCTGGCATCGACACCTCCGTGCTCGTTGTCGTTCGGTCCGTCAGGCCTCGCCGGCGCGCGCCGGCGCGGCGAGGTGGGTCGCGAACCATCGGGTAGCGAGTTCGATAACCTTGTCGAGCGCGCCGGGTTCCGGGAACAGGTGGGTGGCGTCCGGCACGATCTCGAGCGCCTTCTCCGCCCGCAGGCGCGCATAGGCCTGTTCGTTGAGTTCGATGACGCCGTAATCCAGTCCGCCGACGATGAGCAGCGTCGGTGCGGTCACGCGCTCGAGCGCGGCATCCGCGAGATCGGGGCGGCCGCCGCGGGATACCACTGCATGGACCCGGTGCCCGAGCCGCGCCGCCGCCACCAGCGCCGCGGCCGCGCCGGTGCTTGCTCCGAACAGGCCGAGCGGCAGACGTTTGAGTTCGGGCTGGCGGTCGATCCATTGCACGACATCGACCAGCCGGCCGGCGAGCAGCCCGATGTCGAACACATTGGCGCGGTCCTGTTCTTCGGCCGGCGTGAGCAGATCGAATAGCAAGGTCGCCATGCCGTGCCGGTTCAGCACTTGCGCGACGGCGCGATTGCGCGGACTGAAGCGGCTGGAGCCGCTGCCGTGGGCGAAGACCACGAGTGCCTTCGCCGGCGACGGCAGGTTGAGGGTTCCGGCGACGCCCAGCGGTCCGATCGCCACTTCGCGTGCGGTCGGCTCGCTTCCTGTTTCCGAGGTCGAGCGGGCGGCAGCGGCGCACATGAAACGGCTCCCTGTAAGCACGTTTGCACTATGCCCGCGGGGGCCGCCCAACGAATTGATCGGAATCAATCGCGGCCGGTGTTACGCGGACCAAAGTGACAGCGCGGTTTGGAACAGGGCACCGTGTCTTTCGCGACGATGCGCACGGACCAAGAGGCTGGCAGCATGACCGGCGAGAATGCGGATGCCGGGGGCGGTTTCCCTGCAAGCGCGGAAACGCGGCCCGCGCGGGTGTTCGTCGCGCTCAAGATCGCGCCCGAGATCGCGCTGGCGCTGGCGGCGTTCGGCCGCGGCCTGGAGAAATTTTCGGTTCGCGCCGTGGCGGTCCCCGACATTCATCTCACATTGGTGCCGCCGTGGGCCGAAATGTCGATGCCGGAGGCGGTCGAGAAGCTGCGATCGGTAGCCGACAAACACATGCCGTTCGAGCTTGCCATCCGCCATGTCGGCTATGGCCCGGAACCCCGGCGTCCGCGTTTTCTGTGGGCCGACTGCGTTGCGAGCGAGCCGCTCGCGAGCCTGCGCGCATCGCTACTGCAGGTCTACGGTCAAACGGACGAGCGGCCGTTCCGCCCGCACGTGACGCTCGCGCGGTTGCACGACAAGGGCCGAAAGATCGCGCGCGCCCTTCCGGTCGATGAGGATCTCGACCTTGTTCAATATATCGAGACGGTCGAACTCATGCAGTCGCCGCGCCCGGGCGAGAGGGGCTATAAAGTCGTTGCCTCGCTGCCTTTGCGTGGAAAGCCGGAGTTCGTTGAGGCGACATGACGCAGCGCTCACGCGGCGGCGGGCGCCGCCGCTGTTGCGGGCGGTTCGATGACCAGAACCGGAACGCGGCGGGCCGAGGCCAGCGCCGCCGCCGCCTGGTCCGCGACGACGTCCCGTGTCACCACGACAAGCCGTTCCCGCAACGGGGCAAGTGTTTCGGCGGGCCGGGCACGGCCGGCCGCGCCCGCTTTGATGTGCGTGATCGTGACGCCGACCTCGCCGGCAAGTGCCTGGAGGCGCGTTTCGTCGGTCATCGTCGCGCCGATGTCGACGACCGCCAGCGCTTCACCCGCCGCGGATGCGATGGCGGCGGCGGCGCGGATGCTCGGATCGTCCGCGCCGGTCGCGATGGCGACCACCGGCCCCTTGTTGCGGACGATGCGCGGCGGGACGATCAGGACCGCGGCGCGCGACCGGAAGGCGGCCTGCATGAGCCCCACGAATTGCTGCGTGGCGCGTTCGGCCGCGCTCAGGGGCTCGACGATCATGACGATGTCGTCGCTGCGCGACATCGACAGCAGCGTCTCGGCCAGCGGGCCGCGCACGATCTCGAATTGATGGCGCGTGGCTAGCCGCTTGGCTGCGTCGGTGAAGATGCGCTCGATGCCGTGCGCAACCGCGTCGATATCGCGCGCGAGGCGGTCGATGTCGATCGGGTGCCAGTCGCCGCCGAGCGGCCTGATCTCACGCGCGAAAGGAATGGCGGCGAGATGCTTCAGGCTGGTGTCTTCGAAGAACAGGCCGACGAGATCGAGCCGCAAGAGCCCGGCAAGTTCCGCGGCGTACTGCATGCTGATGTCCGACGCGCGCAATTGGAGGCCCAGCACGAGGCGCCTGAAGATGTGCAGTTCAGTCGGCATGGCTTAAACGGCGGCAGGCCCCTCCGAGCTTTGACTGCCGAAGGCCTTGCGGATGCGGGCAAAGCCGTGCAGCCGGTCCTCGACGCGGCGATTGATGCTGCCCGGCGGATAGGTGCCGTCGCGGCCGCGCCGGCCGGGTTCGAGGCCGGTCAGAAGCGCGATGCCGTCGTCGATCGTCGCGATCGGATAGATGGCGAAGCGGCCGGCCTTGCAGGCGTCGATGACGTCCTGGCGCAGCATGAGGTGCTGGACATTGGCTTGCGGGATGAGAACGCCCTGCGTGCCCGAGAGGCCGCGCTTCGCGCAAATATCGAAAAAGCCCTCGATCTTCTCGTTGACGCCGCCGATCGCCTGAATTTCACCGTGCTGGTTGACCGATCCGGTCACCGCGAGGTCCTGCCGCAGCGGCGCCTCCGCCAGCGCCGAGAGCAGGGTGAACAATTCGGCGGCGGAGGCGCTGTCGCCCTCGACGCCGCCATAGGACTGTTCGAACACGAGACTGGCGAACAACGACATCGGCGTATCGAGCGCGTATCGGCCCGCCAGGAACCCGGACAGGATCAGCACGCCCTTGGAATGCACCGGGCCGCCCAGTTCGACCTCGCGCTCGATGTCGACCACCTTGCCGCTGCCGGGGCGGACCTGGCAGGTGATGCGGGAAGGGCGCCCGAAGGTGAAGCCGCCCAGTTCGGTGACGCTGAGGCCATTGATCTGGCCGACATGCGAGCCTTCGGTATCGATCAAGGCCACCTTTTCGAGAATGGCCTCTTGCGCGCGGTCGCGCAGCCGCGCGACGCGGCGGATGCGCGCCGCCAGCGCCCGTTCGACGTCGGCGCGCGCAATGACATCGTGCTTGGCGTCGCGCGCGCAATAATCCGCTTCGATCAGGACCTCGCGCAACTGCTCGACCACGAGCGAAAGCTTGCCGGCATGGTCGGCGAGCCGGGCCGCGTGATCGAGCACGAGGCCGACGGCGTCGCGGTCGAGCGCCTTCAGATTGTCGCGCCGTACCAGCGTCGCCAGGAGCCGCGCCAGCGTCGCTTCGTTTTCGGGCGTGCGCGCGAGGTCGTTCTCGAAATCGGCCAGCACCTTGAAATGCTCGGCCAGTTCGGGATCGAGCGCCGCGAGCAGGAAATACAGCAGGCGGTCGCCGAACAGGATGACCTTCACCTTGAGCGGGATCGGATCGGGTTCGAGCGACACCGTATTGGTGAGGCCGAGAAAACGCCCGATATCCTCAATGGCGATCTGGCCGCGACGCAAGGTGCGTTTGAGTGCGGCCCAGCTGAACGGCTCCGTGAGCACGCTGCGGGCATCGAGCAGGAGGTAGCCGCCATTGGCGCGGTGCAGCGCGCCGGCCTTGATGAGCCGGAAGTTGGTGACCAGCGCGCCGCGCAGCGGCAGATATTCGATGCGGCCGATCAAGTTGCCGAGTGCCGGATGAAGTTCCTCCACGATCGGCGCGCCCGGCTCGCGGCCATCCTGGGTGACGAGAACATTGACCTCGTAGCGATCGAACGGGCTTCCGGCCTTGAAATATTTCGGCTCGTCTTCGTCCGTGTCTTCCTCGCCTTTGGCGACGAACATCGCGACGTTCTCGACCAGGTCGGCCCGGACCATCTCGATGTGCTCGGCCACGCGTGGCAATTGTGCGAACGCGGCCTTCGTCTCCTCGATCAACTGGTCCACCGCGAATTTCGCCGTATCGCGATTGAGTTGGCGAAGCTCGTCGCGGCGCTGCTTTTCCCATTGCGGCAATTGGTGAATGATGTGCTCGAGGTTCCTTTCCAGGGCTTCGATCGTGGCCTGTACCTCGGCCCGCTTCTGCTCCGGCCACGAACCGAATTCCTCCGGCGGTACCACTTCGCCCGTTTTGGCGGGCGCCAAGGCGAAGCCGAGCGGCGTGCGCAACAGGACGATGTCTTTTGCGGCGGCCTCGTCGCGCAGCGCGGTAAAGGCTTCGGTCTGCTTCCTGTGGAACGACTCGTCGATGGCGCCCCGGCGCGTCTGGTAATCCTCGCTTTGAAACACGGCCGGCAGCGCGGTCTTGAGGTCGTCGATGAGCTTATGCATCGCCTCGTGGAATTGGCGGGCCCGGCCGGCCGGAAGCTCGATCGCCACCGGACGGTCCGCATCGGTGAAATTATTGACGTAGACCCAATCGGAAGGGCTCGCCTTGCCGCGCGCCTCGTCGACCAGGACGGCCTTCACGGCATCCTGCATGCGGGCGCCGTGCGGGCCGATAACGAACAGGTTGAACCCGCTCTTGTCGACCTGCGTGCCGAAGCGGAGCGCCTCGAGCGCGCGGGCCTGTCCGACCAGACCATCAATCGGCTGCAATTCGGCGGTCGTGGCGAATTGCAAGGCCGAGAGGTCGGTCGCACGATAAAGCTGCTCGGCCGGTAGCGGCGAAATGGTCGGTTCTCCCTCGGTCACGACAGCATCCACCTGCGGTTCTCCGCTCTTCAGCAGACATTTCAACGGGAAGTCGCTGCGCGTTCCTTGACGTGCGTCAAGCGGGGTCGCAGAGACTGGGAGAACGTCCGGAAGGCGAGTGTCATGCCGCGAGAACTGTCTCCGGCGGCGTATAGGCAAGCCGTAAGGCCTCGGCGACGGCGCGATGGGTGATCTTTCCATCATACACGTTGAGGCCATTTCGCAGGTGCGGATCGGCCAGCAAGGCACGCCGGCAGCCATTGTCGGCCAGAGCGAGGATGAACGGACGCGTCGCATTGTTGAGCGCGAAGGTCGACGTGCGCGGCACGGCGCCCGGCATGTTGGCGACGCAATAATGCACGACGTGGTCGACGATGAAGGTCGGTTGCGAATGAGTGGTGGCGCGCGAGGTCTCGGCGCAGCCGCCCTGGTCGATGGCGACATCGACGATGACGGAACCCGGCTTCATGGCGGCGACGGTGCGCGCGCTGATGAGCTTGGGTGCCGCTCCGCCGTCGACCAGGGCGGCGCCGACCACGACATCGGCCGACACGCACAGTTTTTCGATGGTCCGGGAATCCGCCGTCAGCGCGGTGATGCGCGGACCGAAACGCCCGATGAGGCGTTCGACCGTGGTGGCGCTACGGGTTGCGACCGTGACCTTGGCCCCCATGCCGAGTGCGACGTCGACGGTGTGCGTCCCGACAACGCCGCCGCCGAGTACGACGACGTCCGCTGGCGCAACGCCTTCCACGCCGCCGAGCAGTATTCCGCGTCCGCCATGCGGGCGTTCGAGGAAATGCGCGGCCACCTGCGGCGCCATGCGTCCGGCAACTGCGGACATCGGCGCCAGCAAAGGGCGTTGTCCTGCGGGGCCGGTCACCGTCTCGTAGGCGATCGCTGTGACGCCGGATGCGATCAAATCCCGGGTCTGCTCGGGGTCGGGCGCGAGATGCAGGTAGGTGAAAAGCGTCTGCCCGCAGTGCAGTTTCTTTCGTTCCGAGGCGAGCGGTTCTTTCACCTTCACGATCAGGTCGGCGTTCCGAAGTATCGGATCGGCGCTTTCGACAATGCGCGCACCGGCCGCGAGATATTCGTCATCGCTGATTCCGGCGCCGTCACCGGCGCGGGTCTCGACCTCCACGGTGTGACCGCGGCTCACCAATTCCTTGATCGTGGCCGGGACCAGTCCGACCCGGTATTCGTCGGGTTTGATTTCTTTGGGAACGCCGATCAGCATAGCGCCTGCCTGTCCGCCATCAGCCCTTGATGCAAATGAGCGGGCGCAGCCGCGCCACGCGGCGGGCCAGCCCGGCATGTTCCGCCGCCGCCACCACGGCGCCGACATCCTTGTAGGCGCCGGGCGCCTCTTCGGCGACGCCGCGCGTCGATGGACTCTTGATGAGGATGCCTTGCGCGGCCAGATCGTCCATGATCTTGCGGCCGCTCCATTGCTTGAGCGCGGCATGGCGCGAGAGCGCGCGGCCGGCACCGTGACAGGCCGAGGCGAAAGCCTTCTGTTCGGCCGACGCCTCGCCAACCAGGATGTACGAACCGGTGCCCATGCTGCCGCCGATCAGCACGGGCTGGCCGACGGCACGCAGAGCCGCCGGCAGGCTTTCATGGCCGGGGCCGAAGGCGCGCGTGGCGCCTTTGCGATGGACGTACAGTTCCTCGCGCTTGCCGGCGACCATGTGCGGCTCGACCTTGCAGGTGTTGTGCGACACGTCGAATAGCAGATCGAGCGCGTGGTCCGGGAAATAATGGCCGAAGACGCGCCGTGCGAAATGGCCGAGGATCTCGCGATTGGCGAGCGCGCAATTGATCCCCGCGCGCATGGCGCCGAGATAGCGTTGGCCGACTTCCGAATTGATCGGTGCGCAGGCGAGTTCGCGGTCGGGCAGGGCAATGCCGGCGGCCTGTGCGGTCACCACCATTTCCTTCAGGAATTCGGTGCCGATCTGATGCCCGAGGCCGCGCGAGCCGCAATGGATGGTGACGACCACTTCGCCGGTGGCGAGGCCGTAGACCTTGGCCACCTCCGGATCGAAGATGTCGGTGACCGCCTGAACTTCGAGATAATGGTTGCCCGAGCCGAGCGTGCCCATTTCGCGCCGCTGGCGCTCCTTGGCGCGGCCGGAAACGAGGTCGGGGCAAGCGCCGGCCATCTCGCCTTGCTCCTCGATGCGCTCCAGATCGCGCGTCTCGCCCCAGCCGCGCTCGACCGCCCAACGGGCGCCGCCCGAAAGCATGGCGTCCATCTCCACGGCGTCGAGCGTGATCGCGCCGGTGCTGCCGACGCCGGCCGGAATCTGACGGTACAGTGAATCGGCAAGCTCGCTCTGCACCGCCACGATGTCGTCGACGGTGAGGCCGGTCAGCATCGTGCGCACGCCGCAAGATATGTCGAAGCCGACGCCGCCCGCGGAGACCACGCCGCCATGGTCGGGATCGAAGGCGGCGACGCCGCCGATCGGGAAGCCGTAGCCCCAATGCGCGTCGGGCATCACGTAAGAGGCCTGCACGATGCCGGGCAGGGTGGCGACATTGACGGCCTGCTCGTAGACCTTGTCGTCCATGTCGCGGATAAGGTCCTCGTCGGCGTAAATGACAGCCGGCACCCGCATCGCCCCATGGGGCTCGACGCGCCAGGTGGTGTCGTCGACGCGGGTAAAGCGGGCAGGGTCCATGCTTGGCGCTCCGTCACACGTCCACGATGCAACTCGCCGACCACAGGCCGTTGCGGTCGGCGGCGACCTTCAAGGCGGTGTAGGTGGCTCCTTTCGGCTCGCAGGCCGGCGCGTGCCGCGTCACGTCCACGGGTTCGCCCCATAGCGTTCCGGTAAGCCGGGTGCCGTCGATGCGAACCGAAAAACGGGAGAACAGCATGTCCCGCACCGCCATCTCGTAGATGATGCAGTTGAGCCATTCGACGAACAAAAGCTCGAGGTCGGGCGCCTCGCAACTCACCTCGACCTTGAGCTTCGGCTCGATTTCGGC
>Ga0182748_1002436_pt1 | contig 16819 bp, 19 predicted proteins | sample eDN3rd37CKraftOP_FD_128877 | JGI IMG/M metagenome (GOLD analysis project Ga0182748, IMG submission 128877) | Enriched Organic Plus compost microbial communities from Emeryville, California, USA - eDNA 3rd pass 37_C Kraft OP (version 2) (version 2) ...
GACAGGCTATTTGCAAGCTCGAATCTGTAACGGAAGTTGCAAAATAAACTGCAAAATGGCCTTTACAGTTCCAGTTTTGTTTCGGAAATTACGCAGGAAAATCAAGTGGCTGGGGGACCTGGACCCCCAGCCACTTTTATTTAAGGCTTTGAAAATTAATAACCTATTGCTTTAAAAGGATAATTCCTTTTATAAGTGTTCCGGTTTGGTGTTCCGGTTGATAGCTCCGGTTGTATAAGGTAGGTTGTAAAATGTCTAGGCGTTCCACAATCAAAAGACGTGGTAACAGTGGCGTCTATCAGGCGCGAATTTATATTCCGCAAGACCTGCAATCGCATTTCAAGTGTGAAGATAAAAAAGTCTCACTACGCACGAAAGACGAGTCAGAAGCAAAGCGCCTCTTTCATATCGAGTTGGCAAAGTGGGAAACCGTTTTTCAGGACTTGCGGAACCGACGCAACTTGACCGCCGACGACAAGGCGGACGCTATATGGCAGCATTACACCGACACGCTTTCACGCGACGACCAGAAGCGTCAGATTATGCCGACACAGGCGGACATTGCCGCCGCACATAGCAACCTTATTGAACGCGCCAAGAATGGTGAAATCACCATAGACGCGAAAGACCCGTTAGCCGTTCTCGACGCCACATTAGAAATTCAAGCTAAGCAGTCGGCGCGCCAGTACGACGCGAAGACGCGCCAGAACAAGCTTGATGCGCTTCGCAAGCACCTTGTTTCAGGAGAGACGGCTTTAATCAGCCACGAAGTCACAGATTACATTGACCGCAATAAACTGATTATCGATCCTGATTCACCGGATCGCGCAGACATTGCGCAGAAGCTTATTCGCGCAGAAATCGAAGCCTTAGAGCGAACGATTGAGCGGGATCACGGCGATTACAGCGGTGCACCAAAAGACCCGATTGTTAAGCCGGCAACCGGCAATAGTCGGATGCAGGCGAAGCCCGGCGAAACAATTATAGAAGTTTTTGAATCATATGCGCGCCAGAACCCGAACCGGATTTCACAGGACACGCTTAATCAGGCGAGGCGCGACATTGGAACCCTTGTTGATTACCTTGGCGGCAACACTCCGGTGCAAAAGATCGACAAGAAGGCCGTTCGCGAGTGGAAGGACTTGCTATTACGCTACCCGGTCAAGGCGACCGAAACGAAAGCTTTTGCAGGCATGAAGTTTGCACAGATCGTCCGGCACAACGAGACGGTAGGTAAACCGGCGATTACACCTAAAACGGTCAATCGTTACATGTCCAGCCTTGGTGCGTTCTGCAAATGGGCTGCCAATCACGGCTATTTAGATAGCAACCCTACCGATGGTATGTTTTTGGCGAAGGAAAAGGGAAATTCAACTAAACCTTTCAGCATCGAACAATTGAACGAACTTTTCGCCTCGCCGCTATTCACTGGTTGCCAGAGCGCGACGGAATGGCGGAACATGGCGAAGCCCGGAAATGTTCAGATTCGTGACCATCGCTATTGGGTGCCGTTAGTAATGCTCTTTTCGGGTGCGCGTCCGGCAGAGATTGCGCAGCTTGCTGTTTCGGACGTTAGGCAGGAGCACGGCCATTGGATTATGCATATTACAGAGGAAGGCGAGGGGGAAAAGAGCGTTAAAACTGCCGGTTCAATGCGTGTTGTGCCGGTTCATCCCGAATTGGTGAAACTCGGCTTTATCAAATATCATGCCGCGATTAAGCAGGCAGGCGAGAAAAAGCTTTTCCCTCAAGCCGAACGCAATGAGCGCGGGCAGATGATAGCCGATTTTAGCCGCGAATTTGGTCGGTATCTGACACGTATCGGTATGAAGGAAGGGCGCGGTTTATCCCTATATAGTTTCCGCCATGGGGTGACTGATGCTTTGCGCCGCGCCGGACACCTTGACGAGCAATTTGGCTTCATTCTCGGTCACACGTCCGCGACCATGACCGGGCGCTATGGTCAGTTACCTGAAGGAATGCTTCAACAGCGCGTGGAGTTGATCAATTCAATTTCATATCCCGGTTTGGAAATAGATCACTTAATTTGATTGATTATCGCCAAAGTATCAATTTTGGTGATTTTTAGGATTCACATCATGTAAGCTTTGTGCAATAATGGCTTTGTTTTTAAGCAAGGCTTTTCAATTGTATAATTTTTTTAATTTGTTTCGCAAGTCAGCAGATTTGGAACAGAAGGCGCATAAAACTTCTGATTCAAATCTGCATATTATTCTCGGTGGGCGTCCTACAGCTTCTGGCGTTTCGATTACTGGCGAGAATGCACTTTCTATTCCGGCCGTCCTACAAGCAATCCGCCTTATTGCTGAAAACATCGGTTCATTACCTTGCAAGCTCTATCATGACCTTGAGCAAGGCAAGCAGAATGCGAAGGAACATACGGCTCACCGTATCGTTCATAATCGTGCCAATGGCTGGACTAGCGCCGGACAGTTGCGCACGGACCTGACCAGAGACGCATTGATTTATGGTAGCGGCTTCGCAAAGGTCGTGCGATCGTCGGATGACAGGCCGCTTGAACTTGTTCGCCTGAAGCCCGGCACGGTAACGGTTTTTGAGGATTCCCTTGCTGACCTTCCACCATTTTATCGTGTAACGGAAGCAGGCGGCACCGTTGAATATCCACATACCGAAATTCTGGATATTCGCCCTTTCGCGAATAAATCCCTTGTCTCGCTCGGACGCGAAGCAATCGGACTTTCTTCTGTCCTTGAAGATCATGCGGCAAAGCTGTTCGCAGGCGGTGGAAAACCGCCTGCCGTTCTATCGAACGCAAATACTATTCCATCTGAACAAGGCGTAGGCGAGAAAGTCGTTAAACGGCTTAAAGATAACTATCGTAAAGCCCAGAGCGACGGGTTCACGGTTCCATTAGTCCTTGATGACGGCTGGACTTATGCGCAAATGGCGCTCGCCAGCACCGATGCGCAATTTCTCGAAAATCGTGTTTTCCAGATTGACGACATTGCGCGGATTTTTGGCATTCCGCCACACATGTTGTTTGAGCTATCCCGCGCCACTTGGTCTAACGCGGAACAGATGAGCGCAACGTTCACGCAGCTTTGCTTGCGGCCTTGGCTGGATCGCTGGCAGGACGCTTATGCAACGGTCCTTCTGACCGAAGACGAACAAGACAAATATTCGTTTGAATTCGTCATTGATGACCTTCAACGCGCTGACACGAAAACCCGCGCCGAAGTCTTTTCAACACTTGTTTCCAGCCGCGTCATGACGCCGAACGAGGTTCGTGCCGCCATGAACATGCCGCCAATGGAAGGCGGCGACGAGCTTGTTAATCCATTTACAACCAGCACCGCCGCGCCAGCCCTTCCGGCACCGGCGACCGATATTTCTAAGGATATTTCACAATGATTAAGCACTTTATCGGAGACGCTGAAAGGACGCTTCACCTCACGCCGGATATGACCGTTGCGCTTGAGAAGCATGTCGGCAAACCAGTTGGCGAGCTTTATCAAAACTTCGCCCAGCACCGTGCCTATGTGTCAGACCTGTTTGCTATCATTTTTCACGGCTTGATCGGTGGCGGCATGGATGACCGCGCCGCGTTTGATCTTGTTGAAACCTATATCCGCCCACGTCCGGTTATGCAGAACTGGCGACTTGCCTTTGACGTTCTGGAATATGCTTGGAGCGGCGAAACGGTTTCCGATGATGTTGCAGACGCTTCCGAACCGGAGGCTGCATAATGGAAAAGCTGGAAGTTAAAGCCGATGTTTCCATTGATGATGCTGGCACTGTAACCGGGATTGCATGGCCGTTTGGCAAGCCTGACAGTATTGGCGACCTGATAGAGCCGACCGCGTTCAAATTCGCGCCAGAAATTCCGATGCTGGTTGAACATGATGGCGGTCAGGTTGTCGGCGTCTGGAAATCTTATGCCGTCACCGACAAGGGGCTTGAAGTCAAAGGCCGCTTGTTTGTTGAAGGCTCAGAACCAGCTCGCCTTGCACGCCAGCACCTCAAGGCCCGCAGCATGTCCGGCCTTTCCATTGGTTACATGAACAACGGTTTCAAGGCTCGGCCCGAAGGCGGTCGCGTCCTGACTGATATTACAGTCGCAGAAATCAGCCTTTGCCGCCGTCCGATCCATCCGAACGCGGGAATTATCGAAGTTAAAAGCGCCGTCGATGGAGCGGCACCAGATATTTTTAATAAGGAATTTTCAAATATGGATCACGAACAGATTGAGACGCCGGAAGTCGAAACCAAGTCGGAAAACCCGATTGACCAGAAGGCTTTCGAAGCCATGAAAGCGCGTCTGGACAAGCTGGAAGCCAAGGCCAACCGTCCGCAGCCCTCGAATAACAATCATCCTCGCGGCATGAACGATAATGGCGACCTTGAGCGCAAGGCGTTCACTGATTACGTTCGCACTGGTCGCATCGAAGAAAAGGCGCTTGCTTACGGCGAACCCTCAACGGGCGGCGTTCTCGCTCCCGGTGAAACCGCCAAGACCATTCTGGAAAAGCTGGCAGAATATTCGCCGCTTCGCTCGCTTGCATCTTCTATGAGCATGAGCGTTCCGGTTCTCGAATTGCCGCTTCTGATTGATGAAGTTGAACCGGGCGAAGTTGGTGAAACCGACGACCGGCCAGAGAGTGAGCCTTCTTATGATAAGATTGACCTTCGCACCTTTGAAACGGCGGTAACGGTTCCGGTTACGCGTATTCTTCTGGAAGATGCGCAGATTGATCTTGAGAGCTTCCTTTCCGGCCATATTGCGCGCCGTTTTGGTCAGCGCGAAGCCCGTCATTTCATCGTTGGCGACGGCGTGAAGCAGGCGGAAGGTGTTCTTGTCTCACCGGACGTTCTGGAACTGGAAGCGGAAGCTATTGACGGCGATGTTCTCACGGACCTGTTTTACAATATCAAGACCGGATATTCGCAGCGCGGCGCATGGCTTATGAACCGTGCCACCATGGCGACCGTTCGCAAGCTGAAAGCTACTGACGGTTCGTATATCTGGCAGCCTTCTATTGCCGCAGACGTTCCGCCGACGCTTCTAGGCCGTCCGGTATATGAAGCTGTGGACATGCCGAACGCCGAAGCAGGCAAATCTCCAATTGTCTTTGGCGACTTCCAGTCCGGTTACATGATCGCAGATCGCGCCGGATTCTCGACCATTCGCGATGAACTGACCGGAGCCGATCAGGGCATTATCAAGCTTCGCGCACGTCGCCGCGTTGGTGGCCGCGTTATTCAGGGCGAGGCAATTACCAAGCTCAAGATCGCGATCTAATCATGAGCAAGCGGTTCGCATACGAGGAAACGGTAATATCCTTTAGCAGAGGCGATATTACGCTACGTCCGACTTTGCGCGCCGCTTGCGCATTGGAACGCCTGCATGATGGCTTCCCCTCTTTGCTTAAACACATCGAACAGTTCCACCTTTCCACTGTTCGCGAAATCATCATGCAGGCGGCTTCCACTCGAAAGGAAGCAATCGCCTTTCTTTCCATCCTCGAAAAACAGCCCTTGCGGGTAGTGAAGCAAATCACCGTCGCGCCTTTGACGGAATTATGTCTGGGTCTCATTCCTCGATATGAGGAACCGGCACAGGACAAGAAACCAGCCAAGCCAGCTAAACCCGCAAAGCCTGTCACCATGCAGGACGTTTATGCGGAACTGTTTGCAGCTGGAACCGGATTGCTTGGCTGGACACCGGCAGAGACTTGGAACGCCACGCCGACAGAAATTGCAAAAGCCGCCAGAGGCCGCAATCGTTATCTCGCGGATATTCTCAAGGCAATATTCGGCGCACCGGATGACGATAAGCCGAAGATCGATCCCTACACCGACGAACAGTTAGCCCAGATCGAAAAGGACGGCACAGACCCGAATTTTGATCGTGCAGCCCTCGGAGACCTGAAAGCATCGCTATGACCGGCATTCCTCGCATATGCAGTTGCGGCAATGTTGTTCCACATGGCGAGCTATGCGCCTGCCAGCGCAAGCAGCAACAGGAACGCAAGGCCAGACACGATCGCCGCAGACCGACCGCAGCACAGCGCGGCTATAATCATGTGTGGCGGAAGGCCCGCAAAGAATTCCTAGCCATGCACCCTTATTGCGCCATGTGCGGCAAGCCAGCATCCGTAGTGGATCACAAGACGCCGCACCGTGGAAATCAGCAACTCTTTTGGTGGCGCGGCAACTGGCAACCGCTTTGCCAACCCTGCCACGACCGCCACAAACAGCGACAGGAGAATTCCAAATGATTACCTATATCGATCCTCGCACCGACGAACAGCGCAAGCATCCTACACAGATGGACCGCGCCTTTGATGCGCTCAAGCAGTCGCAAACGCATAACCGCGAGTTGCACGACATTTTCAGGCGCAACCTTCCTTCACTCGGAAGGCCAGAACGATGACACCGGCAGAACGCGCCAGACAGATCGATAAGCAAGAGTTTGAAGCGGAATGCAGAGCTATCCGTCAACGTGCTTACAATCTTCTAAGGAACCGTCCCAAGCGTGATCCTCGCGTACAAGCTTGCATAGATCGTGGCGCAAAAATCGGAACAGTCGACGGTAGACTTCCACCAGCGGTCAGGAATGCCAAGACATACACATATCAAGGCATAACCAAGCCCTTATCGGAATGGTCAAAGAGTACAGGCATTCCAGTAGGAGTAATAAGGAGCCGCTTGAATAACTCATGGTCAATCGAAGATGCTCTTTCAAAGCCAGTAAGACCAAAAGCATCTGATAAACCAAAGGACAAAGAGTAGTACGGGGGGTGGTCTCTAATCTAAATGGATCGAAGGGGACCGGCGCGGGGAAGCACGCGTATTAAATCTGTAATTACGAGTTTTTATTTTTTAAATATTTTAAGGAATTTCAATCATGGCAGTTGTGCCGCTTACATTGGCGAAAGCCCATATGAACATTGTCGGTTCCGATGATGACGAGCTAATCAATCACTATATTGACGCCGCCGAAGAATTTATTGCGGACTTCACCGGCAAGCCCATTCCCAACCCGGCACCGGCTTCACTCAAGCAAGCAATCCTTATGGTTGTCGCGCATTGGAACGAGAACCGCGAAGCCGCTACCGTAGGGATTTCCGCCGCTACCCTTCCGTTCGGAGTTATGTCGATCCTTCGCAATCATCGTGATTATTCGCTCGGACAAGGTGAATAGTCATGGCGAACGACAACGGCATGAAAGCTTTTAACGCCGCTATTGAACGGCTCAAGCGTGACGTTCCAGCGAAGGTAGTGAAGGCGCTTGTCACGTCCGGCAATGAGCTTGCCGCGACACAGCGCAAATTTGCAGAGACTTCGCGAGATACCGGCGCGCTAATCGACAGTATCACCGTGACGCTTCCGGGACAGACCACGCCGCCATATTCGCAACCGGGCGGCTCACGCGTTGCAGGACCGACAGAAGTTATTGTCACGGCAGGCAACAGCGATGTTCGCTATGCGCACCTTGTCGAATACGGCGCCAGCAAAACCGAAGCCCAATCTTTCTTTTGGTCCGCCTTTCGGCTTACTCGGAAACGAAATGAAAGCCGCATTGATCGCGCAGGACGCAAAGCGACGAAAGAGGCTTGGAGCGGCAAACCGGCAGGGGGCGAAGATGCTTGAACCTACCCTCGCACTGCAAACAGCCGTCCGCGCCGCGCTTGTTAATTCGCCAGACTTGACCGGCATTGTTCCAGCAAAGAGCATCCGCAGCGGTTCCACACGACCGGATAAGTTGCCAAGCGTGATCCTGTCCGGCGTTGCAACGCAAAATCTCGGCTATGCCGCTGGCAGTCAGTACTTGGCCCGTTGCCTTCTGGACTTGCACGTTTGGGCAGTTGATGACGGCATAGACACGGCTTGGCAGATCGGCTTTGCCGTTTGCAATGCCTTGCGTGATGCGCCGCAGCCGGACGGCTTCGCTATCGATGAATGGGAAAAGCCTTCCGTTCGCTGGATGCGCGATCCCGATCCAGAAAAGACCCTTTGCCACGGCGTTGTCAGCCTTTCCGCAATCGTTCGTTGGAAGGTGTGACATGCGCGCAGGCAAGCTTGATCGCTCAATCACCATTGAACGCGAGACCGAAACCGTGACCCCTTCCGGCTCTGTTCGGAAGGAATGGCAGGCTATTGCGACGATGCGCGCCGAAATCGTGCAGCAGTCGGCAACCGAATTCCTGACCGGCTATGGTGAGGCAGAGAACGGCACCATTATTTTCCGTGTCAGATATTACCCTGGCATAACGACCGCCGACCGCGTTTCGTACGATGGTGCGGCCTATAACCTGAAAGAAATCAAGGAAATCGGCAGACGGCGCGGCCTTGAGCTTCGCGGGGTGGCAGTGTCATGAAGCAATTTTGCGGAGTGAAACCGCCGCTTGCGCAAGATCGCGACCCGCTCACGAAAGCGCCACCGGCACCAAAATGGATGACCAAAGAGGCACAAACAGAGTGGAAACGGGTCATGCCGCGCCTGATCGAAGATCGCATTATCACGCGCGCCGATCTTCACGGCGTTGAAGATTATTGCATCGCGACAGGCCGCATTCGTGAACTTGAGGCTCTTTTGGCTACTGGTTTCGATCCTAAGCTATTTAGCGCACAGAACCGCGCCATGCAGACGGCGCGCCTTTTGGCGGCTGAATTTGGCCTGTCACCTATGAGCCGAACGCGCATTTCTTCCGGCGCAGCAGACGAGGAAGAAGGTTTTCTATGAGCAAGCTTATTATCAGACCAGAGTTTCTATTCGATAATTCACCTATTGAAGACCCTTTCGGCTATGGCGAACGCGCTGTTCAATGGCTTCGCAAAAACAAGCATCCGAAAAACCCCGCGCCGGGCAGCCCGTTCCAACTCGGAGAATGGCAGGAACGGATTATTCGGGCTATTTTTGGCCCCCGCAACCCGGACGGAACCCGCAAAATCAAGAAAGCTGTGCTTCAGCTTGGCCGTGGATCGCGCAAAACGGCGCTCGCCGCCGCCATTGCACTTCTGTGCACGTTTGGACCGGAAAAAATTCCGGGCGGTTTGGTGCAAAGCGCCGCATATGCGCGCAAGCAGGCGCGAGAATTGTTTGAAGAAATGGCGCTTATCGTTAGCCAAGACAGGCGTTACGACAAAGTTGCAGCCCTGAAAGACTATAAGTCTCAGATATTTAATAAGAAGGCGCGAACCAGATACGAAGCCATTTCATCGGAAGGACTAGGCCAGCATGGTTCGACGCCGAACGTTGTCATCGCGGACGAGCTTCACGCATGGACGACTGAGAAGCACCGCGAGTTGTGGCGCGTCCTTTCCTCCGCACTGGATAAAACCGACAACGGCTTGATGATTGTTTTGACGACCGCAGGCCGTGGACAGGAAACGCTTGCGTATCAAGAAGTCGCAGCCGCAAAACGAATTCAGCTTGGCGAGATCAAAGACCCGCACACGTTGCCGATCATTTTTGAGGCATCGCCGGAAGCGGATTGGCGCGACGAAGCCGTGTGGCACAAGCTGTTGCCCGGTTTGGTCGATGGCTATCCATCATTGCGCGCCTTGCGTGAGCGCAGGATTAAGGCCGAATATTCGGTTCTGGAACGTGAAATTCTCCAGCAGCTTTATTTGGGCGTTTGGATGAATCAGAGCGCCGCACCGTTCGTTACGATGGCCGCGTATGATCGATGTGGATCATTGCCGATCAATTTCGATGACCTAAAATCGAAGCCCTGTTTCGTTGGAGTGGACCTATCGGAAGTCTCGGACCTAACAGCCATTGTGGCGGCATGGGCAACCGATGACGGGGGATATGCGGTCAAGCCATGGTTTTTCTGCCCAGAGGAAGCCATAGACCTCAAGTCGAAGCTGGAAGGCGTTAATTACCGCCAATGGGTGAAGGACGGCCATATTACCGCAACACCGGGAAATGCCGTGGATTACACTTTCATTGAAGCGCAGATTCGCCAGATGTGCCGCGATTTCAATGTGCAGGAGATCGCGTTTGATCCTTGGCGCGCCCAGAAAACACAGCAAAACTTGCAGAGTGAAGGCTTGCCGGTTGTGAACTTCCGGCAGGGCTTTATTTCATTTGCACCAGCTTGCGACGAGCTAGAGCGCGCAATTCTCGAACGCCGCTTTCATCATTCGGGGCATCCTATCTTACGTTGGAATTTCGACAACGTGGCCGTTGTGCGCGATCCTGCCGGGAACCGGAAATTTGATAAATCAAAGTCACGCGACAAGATTGACGGCGCTGTAGCGGCGGCGATGGCAGTTTTGCGGGCTTCCGTAGCGCAGAGCCGGACCTCCTACCTTGATACAATCGATTTTGATAACGACTGGAATTAATTAGATGGATAACGAACAACGCCTTTTAGTCACCCTTGAAGCCCGTATGAATAAGTATGAGCGCGACCTTGAACGCGCTCGCGCCAAGACTTCCGGCAACATGAAACAGATGGAAGATCGGACGAAGCGCGCCGCCGCAAACATGGAAAAATCTATGTCCGGCATGGCGGCGGGAATCCAGAGCAAGCTTAGCGCCGCCTTTGCGCCCCTTATGGCTGGCGGTGCGGTTGCTGCCGTTGCCACTGGTTTCAAACAGATCGCTAGCACTGTCGCGGAAGTCAGCCGCGAAGCTGATAAAGCTCGCGTTTCAACCAAGGTTTGGCAGCAATGGACCTACGTTGCTAAGGCGACAGGTGCGAGCATTGACGGTGTTACGGACGCGCTCAAGGAATTGAATATTCGCGGTGATGAGTTTGCCACGACTGGCAAGGGAAGCGCACAGGAAGCCTTTGAACGTCTCGGCTATACCGCTGCCGATGTCGCGGAACGCTTACGCGACCCTTCCGCCTTCCTTGATGAGATCATAGGCAAGGTTCAGAAGCTGGATCAGGCGGCGCAAACCCGTATCGTTGACGAGATATGGGGTGGCACCGGCGCGGAAGAAATGAGCAAAATGCTCGGACTTTCCGTTGAACAGCTTCAGAAGCTTCGCAGCGAGGCCGCGACCTTCACCGACGACCAGCTGAAGGCTGCAAAAGAGATCGATAGGGAATGGGAAACACTTTGGCGCAACGTGCAAGTTTACGCCAAACAGGCCGCGCTTGAGAGCGTTGGCGCGGTTGAAAAGGTAATCAGCACTCTCAGACGTTTGAAAGGCGACAATATCGTTGCGACCAGCCGGAATTACGCCCTGTCCGATGAAGGCCGGTTGAATACCTACCTTGAGCGCCGCGCCGATCTTCTGGAACGCATAGCCGATCTTCGCCGCAAGCCGGATTTTGATGAAGCTTTAGACGGGCTTGCACTTGAACGGCTTGAGGCCGATCTTGCAGCAGTCGATAGCCAGATTGCCAGCCTGACGCCGCACAGCAAGGAATTTGCGGCAGCGCTTAAGGAACTGTCAAGTATCACCTTGGGTGCGTCGTCTAACTTCAACAATACCGCAGCCTCAGCGGCCAATTTCAAGCAGGCTTTGACCGACCTGAAAAACATGGTCCCGGAATTGAAAGCCGAACTGGACGAGCTTGCGAAGCTTGACACCATTGACCAGAAATTTCAGCAGATGGTCAAAAACGCCAAAACCCCGGCTGATATCGAGACGGCAAACCGTATCGCGGAACGCGCCCGCACAGTTGCCAAGTATGGCGACCAGAAGGACTTTTTAAGCCTTGTGAAGCGCGTGGAAAGCGGCGGCAACTATAATGCCACGCTCGATCATGGCAGATGGACGAATGGCCCGCAGAACCTCACCGGCATGACGCTTGACCAAATCATAGCGTTACAAGGCCGGATGCTTACGCCAGAAAACCGAAACCTCTATCGCGACAAGAACGGCAACCCTGCCGGATCGTCCGCGCTCGGCGCATACCAGATCACGCGCCGGACGCTGAAAGGTTCTATGAAAGCGCTCGGCCTTGCTGGCGATACCATGTTTGACGAGACCACACAGGACGCCATAGCGCGCTATCTGGCGCGTTCGCGTGGCAATGACGTGGAAGGCTTGCGGAACGAGTGGGAAGGCTTGCGCAAGGTCGATCCTGACACAATCCGCAGCCTTTACGGCCAGTCCGATCTATCGCCGCTCAAGGTTCAGCCTTCTGACAGCCAGCAAAAGGCCGCAGAAGCGACAGAACGACAGGCAGAGGCCCGCAAGCGCCTGAACGAGTCTTTGCAGGAAAGCCAGAATTATGCAGAGCTTGAGCGCCGCAGCGTTGGCATGTCGGTTCAACAGCGTGAGACTGAATTTGAGGTTTTCCGCCGTATTCAGGAAATGAAGCGCCAAGGCGTGAACCTGTCCGATACGGAGATTCAGAAAATCCGCGATCAGGTCACGGCAACACAACAGCTTGAAACCGGCACCGCTCGACTTATCGAAGCTCAAGAGGCCGCAAAACAGACGAAGGAATTCTTCGCGGAGAGCTTCACATCGTCACTTTCCGGCTTGATCACTGGCACGGTCACGCTTTCCGATGCGGTGCGCAATCTGGCGAACAATCTTGCGGATGCGGCTTTGCAGGGGCTTTTGCTCGGTAAGGGGCCGCTCGCCGCACTATTCGGTTTTGGCGGTCAAGGTGCGGCTTCTGGCTTGCTCGGATCGATTTTCGGTTTCGCGGATGGTGGCTTTACCGGACGTGGCGGAAAATACGAACCGGCTGGCGTGGTGCACCGTGGCGAGTATGTCATGTCCGCAGCAGCAACTAAAAGGATCGGCGTCGGCAATCTGGAACGCCTGCATGAGTCCGCAAAGCGTGGTTACGCGAATGGCGGTTTGGTAGGCGCGCCGAAGCTCGCGAGCGGTGCAGCACCATTAGCAGCCCGCGAGCCTTCGCAGACGGTTTCCATTGCACCGACAATCAACGTCAACGCAAACGGCGGCACCCATGAACAGAATTCCGACCTAGCGAAGCAAATCAGCAAACAGGTTGAGAAATCCCTTTCCGGGATGGTAGCGCAGGAAATAAGCCGTCAACAGCGTCCCGGCAACATGATTGGCAGAAGGTTCGCTTGAGAAAGCTAAAAGTTAATGGAATCATAACATTATGTCTGGATTTTAAATTCTAAATATCCTAGACTCAAAAAATTACCCCGCCAGCATTATGACGGGGCAATTAATTTTTAAGCTGGTGCAACAGCTTGGTTTATATGTATATACATAAGACATATTTGTCAAGTCACCTAGCACCAGTGCTTTATGGAGTTTCGTTAGCTCCAAAAGTTATACTGGCCTTAGATGCTAAGGGTGATACCGGGAATAAGACCGGCGCTATCAGTCAGCCAGAGACGAACGGAAGATCGGGCTAAACGCTCCCCGGTGGAGAGCATCGGACGCTTTAGCAAGGTTGTCGCCGCACCGGATAACCGGATGAAATGGACGTCATAAAAAAGATGGACGCACTGTGAAAAACTGGAACGCCAGTAACCACAACGTCCGGGTACGTGTCGATTGAAGGAAAGTCGAACGTATCGCTTGATCCATAGATCATAACCGTTTTGTCCGAATGGACAGGGATCGGAGCAACGCTAGGTAAATCGGGAAACCACCTAGCTAGAGGAACGACTCTTAAAATAGCTCTTCACCACTTTTTAGACGCAGAAATAATCCCCCCTTTGATAGAGAGAAAATGCCTCGCGGTGTTTTTTGTATATGTTTTATATATTCTCTCTATCAAAGGGGGGGTAAGTCTTATTACCGCAGGGTATTTGAATAGAAATTTGATTGAATTTGGTTTAACATCCTCGGAAAAGAAATAAACGAAAACCACATCACGAGCGCCGAAGGCGCGAAGGGATGGCAAGGCCGAAGGCCGCCCAGGAGCGCCACAGGCGCTCCTGAACACAATTAACTTTGGGTGGATGGGGTATTAAATGTTAAGAGGCGTAATTCTTGCATTGCTTCTAACCACTAGCGCGGCAAATGCACAAAATTTTTACACGGGGAATAGGATTCACAAGCTATGTCAGTCAGCCAACCCATTTGAGCAAGGCGGAGCAACCGGCTACTCAATTGGAGCGTTCGATACTGTTATGTTTACGTTGCGTACATTTCCGGGCTCAGCAAAGAATCTCAATGTATGTCCCGGTAAAAGATTAACAGTCGGGCAGGTAAAAGACGTTGTTTGCCAGTACTTAGAGAAAAATCCTCAAGTACGAGATGACGACGCACCGGGTTTGGTGTGGGTGGCAATGGCAGAAGCGTGGCCGTGTAAGTAAAAAATTATTTTCATGTAAATAGATGCTTATATAAGCGCCGGGAATGTTCCGTGTTTCTGTCGTTTTCTCAATACAATATACATAAACGTTTACTTACAAGACGGTAACTTACTGATTTTTCTTCATATTCTGGCATTGACGCCAGAATTTTACATATTATGTCTAGCCCATCGAAATACAAAAACAGGGCTAACCAAGTGACAGTTTATATCGATGACCGGCAATATTCCGACTTTCTCGCCGCAACCAAAGAAATTCTTATCGACAATCCCGGCATAGCGCCGATGGCTGAATTTCAACTGATGATGATGGAAAAATTAAACATAGCGCCAGCAAGCGCAGCATGTGGCGACGTGCTTGCATTTGAGACAGTTGCAGAGCGGGAGGCGTCCGACGCGCAGCTTGCGGACGTACTGGGCTGCAAACAATACGTGGCGATCCAGACGGCGGGTTAAATTGTTGCTTGACAAACGGTAACAGCAGGAGTTACCAAGGTAACAACAGATGTTACCACGGGCTTTAACATGGCTTTAACACCGGCAGAGAAACAACACAGATACCGCGAGCGGAAAAAACAGGAAGCGGAGAAGCGAGAGCGAGAGATTGCCCGTTTGATCTACAAACAGCCATTCTTTGAATATCTCGCGGATAGCGGGTTTAAGGATGCAATCGATATGTCTTTTGACCTTGCCGGGATAATGCCGCCAGAGTTTGAGGACGATAGCGACGGTAGGACCGCAACGGGCGAAATCGAGAAAGATCATGCGCCATATGCGCCGGGTAGCGGTTCGCTTGGCCGTGCAGAGGTTTTAATCAGCGCTGGCATTGATGCGCTCGCAGAACTGGCAGGCGTTGTTAGCAGCTACAAGAAACAGGAGATTGAGAGCCGGATTGCCGAACTGGAACAATCTGACCTCGACACCAAGGCCGACATAGTGCGGCTGGAAAAGATGCGCGACCAGCTTGAAAAGTCGGTTCGCATAACCCTTCCACAATGGAAGGTGCAGGACGAATAGTCCTTTAAAGCAAGACCAGCCGGACAGCGCCAACTGTCCGGCTGATGAATGAATGAGACTTCTAATCAACATTCAAAGCCCATAGGGCAAAGGAAATATATCATGAATAATTCGACCAAAGCAAATCGTCATGAGCGCCGACGTATGGCGAAAATGTATCGCTCAACAATAACGATGGATGAATATTTGAAGTTGGAAACTATCTGCGCGTGGAAAGGCTGCACAAGAACCACGAATTTGAATAATAAAGACGATGGGTGGAGCAATATGATTATGTATCGCGGAGAATTAAAATTGAATTTCCTAGAAATTGATCCGAAGATGATGGAGCGCGACACCGCACTTTGCCCGGAACATGCGCGGTTTTTGGATAAAAATCTGAAATACATAGGCAATGATCTGCGCGACACGCAGGGGAGCGCATAATTAACCCCTTGGCGCGACAACCTTTAATTTTGGCCGCTTTTCAGCGGCCTATTTTAATCAGATGGCTTGTTATTGGATGATGTACTGTCGCCTGATTTGCCGAACGCATACCCCATGGCGCCCGCAATCAACGTTGCAACCTCCCCAGTCAGCACGTTATTAATGGCGAGCAGTGCAGCTATTGGTAACGAGATTGCAATCGTGACATAGCGAATGAATTGCCAACCAATGCCTTTATAGGTTCCGTCCGCATTCTTGCGGCTATTAATGGCAGTGTATATTATTAGCGGTACGCACATTGCGAGAATAAACGATGCGACGGGTATGCTTATTTTTATAATTACATCAATGCAATTCACCTTTTCTCTCCGTATAGAAAAATTCGGCATGGGTAACTTTAATAGATCTCGAAAATAATTTTCTTTTTCTAGCTATTTTATACTCAAAGTGCCGCATTTGACCTCATTAATTGACTTTGCATTGTTAGCTTCAGTCGCTTGCTTCGAACTCATACAAACAGGAACAACTTTTCTTTGATACCCCTTGGCTGCGAGGCAGCGATCACGGACACGATCACGCAATCCTTGATTAACGTCCTGTGAATTTACGCTTCCTGGGATATTCACTGCCCCAACTTGATAGCACGAGACACTATTCCCAATACGATTGCACTGCGTAGTACCGGCATTGTAGTAGCCCGGATTATAGTGAGTGACTTGATTAACCGGCACTTCCCGCATTGCCATAATCGTGCATTGGTCATAATCAACTTGTTTTTGGCTTAAAGAAACTCCTGGCTTCCAGAGCAATGTAACGGTATTACAACCTGTAAGCATCAATACAGCGGCGAGCATAAGCAGCTTTTTCAAGATATTCCCCAAGTCGAAACTACCCCAATGCCAAGTCATCACACGCTAATTCATCTGTCAAGAAGTATGGCAAGGCACGATATCCACAGCTTGCGCCGGTTTTATGAGCCGGTAAAGTGTTCCGGTTTGATGTTCCGGTCAATCTCTAAGTTATTGATTTTATTGAAAAAATAGAAATGGCTGGGGGACCTGGATTCGAACCAAGACTAACGGAGTCAGAGTCCGCTGTTCTACCCTTAAACTATCCCCCAGCAGGGATTTGCATATGCCTTCAATCTGGAGGCCTGCAAGCGCGACAGA
>Ga0182748_1002438_pt1 | contig 16814 bp, 14 predicted proteins | sample eDN3rd37CKraftOP_FD_128877 | JGI IMG/M metagenome (GOLD analysis project Ga0182748, IMG submission 128877) | Enriched Organic Plus compost microbial communities from Emeryville, California, USA - eDNA 3rd pass 37_C Kraft OP (version 2) (version 2) ...
GCAATGAAAGGCTTTTTCGGTTCTATATGGATTCGAACCAGAAGGGTTGGCCGGGGGTTCGAACTTTATCATCGCAGACATTAGCATGGGGATGTGGGACGCGATAAATCCCTCACTCTCCGCTGAACAAAGAGCAACTGTAAAAAGTTGCTCTTTTGCGTTTAAAGACACTTATCTCTTTCTCATATTATATAAATATACGATTTTGGCAGAGTTTTGACAGACTTTTGTCAATCTAAACACAACTATAAATACCTATAAAAACAACCATTTAATAAATAAACATGTAAAATATCGAAGAACTCTGCGCAGATTTCCCATCGCACAGTGTAGCCGCGTGCAAGCACTGTGGACATTTGTATTTAAATGCACGCCTTCCGAGTGAAATATAATCGCGGTAATATCCGAGTACGGATCTAGGAATGAACCAAATTGCTACATTGTTCCAAAAACCGCTCACATCGTTCGTCGTAACGATAAGCTTCATTCCAACCAACCATGGACCAACCCTGATATCGCGTATCTTTTACAGTTTGCGCAAATTCATCGAATAACAATTTTTCTTCTTCGGTATTACGAGGAAAGATATCGTTTGGAAATTGCCATAAACTAGCACACAGACTGAACAAGTGTTTTAGATTGTATTGGTATGGCGTATAGTCATAAAAATATTCTAGTAGACCCAAACAAGCTTGTTCAATAGCTTGATTATAAAGAAGCACTTTAATTTCAACCTCTTCGGATTGATCTATCGCTTTACCTCCATTGTAGAAGCCTCTTGCGTTATTTTCTCTTAGGTACCATTTTGTCTTCGCCTCTTTCATTTCGTCTTGAGTACGCTCTCCATTGTGTTCATGAAATTCCCACTTCAATAAATTGATCTCCGTACCAAGAAGCGGGTCCACATATTGCAAAGACCGATGAAAGATTGGACTATTTTTGTCCAACTGTTTCTGTATTTGATCTCGAGTGAAAGAAAGTAATAAAACGGAAACTCCCAATTCTTTATTTATCGATGCTTGAATATTACCTATTGTCTCACGAATATCGTTTTCGCTAACAATTAACAGATCGAAGTAGTAATCATAAATGTCAGTATTTGAAGGTTTATTAATACCATTGATGACAAATGATCTAGTTCGCTGACCAAATAGATAGATGCCTTGTATGTCAATTGTATTCTTCAAACGAGTAATAATCAATTCCAACTTCTTATCAGCAGTGCTTTTGTAGACATCATATTCTGGCATCATAGTGTCGTCATTGGAAATGCTTCGTAGCGACTTTTCTTGATTTTCAACACGATCTTCTAATTTCTCTTTCGGATTATCGACCTCAAAAGAGTAGTTTTTAAAATTCGTCACGGAATCCTCAAACATCGTGTCTGTGATCTGCATAAAGTTTTCCATCCGTTCTTCCAGCTTCAGTAGAATATCAAGATCCACGTCAAAATCATCTTCATAGCGTGCCGCCCGATATACCCCCTCTAAAAATTGGAGCATAATTTCATCTTCTGGCTTGCCTTCTTTAAATATAGTGGCTAGTGACGGCGCCATTCTAACAAGATAACGATGGTGAGACCTGATGGAGTGTGTTGCGCGCTCCTTTCCCATGACCATAATCTCCATGCATCTATACCGCAACTCAAATACCTGATGCAACATAAATCCTGCGTGTGAAAGCGATCCTCGCTCTTTGAAATAATAGTAGCCCTCTTTAAACTCATTAATTTTATGATTTTCACGCGCAAACGATTCGTTGACCGACTCCAGCGTATTTTCGTGGGAATGCCCTTCCGGATATAGCTCGAATTTTGACGATGGATTTTGATAAATAAGTTTATCTGGATGGCAGGTCATGTGTAAATATAAGTTCCCATCAATAAGCTTACTTTTTACCTGAAACGCTATCAATGTGACATGATGAAACTTCGGAAAATCCTTTAAGGACATTCTAATCTGTGGATCTAGTTCGCCGACAGATTTATGCTCCTTGTTAGATAATAGGATAACCAACTCGTAGAAAGGAACATCGACAGCATAGTAGGTGTTCAGGAATACCCGATCGATGTTGTATTTGCTCGCTAGAATTAGAATGATGCTATTTAAATCAGTCTGATCATTTTTATTTGTAATTCCCATAACTTATAATTTTTTGGTTTCATTTTCTACTTTTTGTAATTCTGTCTGCTTGTCATGATCTAATATTGGTGGATAGCATACACCATCTTTCTTGGTTCTGCGTTTTCGGAGATCCAAAACGATTAGAGTTAATACATCTAAAATTTTCAATAGTCTTTCTCTCGTGGCAACTTCCTCTTTGTCTAAATCTTTATATTTTTCGGAATATTTACCCTCTAGATAGGTCATGATTCTGCTTTCAACCCTATATATTTCGTCTCGTACATCAACGCCATAAAATAATTTAGACAAAGTCTTTGGAATGTTTCTTTGTCCTTTCTTGCTTAAGCTCTTCGGCATCCAAGTTGCTATATCGGCTTCTGGAATAGGGCAGCGCAAAAAGTCTATTTTGTCAGGGTCAAGCCAGTTTTCAGGAAAATAATCTATTTGTAAAAACATCCATCCGGCTTGGAGCAACCACCTCAAAACGTATCGCAGGTCACGAGTAGTTAATACGATGGTGCCTCTTTCACAACGGCATATGGGATATAAATACAAAATACTTTGTCTAATATTACTGTAACTTTGTTCATAGAAAACCTCACCAGTCATCTCGAAAGGGTTTGCACTTTGATAGCCATTTATATAATCCGATCCTAAATAATCAACTATTAAGTGTTTGTTTGGTGGTGGATAACTAATCGCTACCCAGTGATAAGCGACATAACAAGCTTCACGTAGTTTTAAGAGTTGTTCGTAAGTTTTTAAAGGTGCGTATTCGCCACCACTTTCGAAGATGGATTCCTTCTCATTTATACATCTTTTCCAATCATCTAATAAGTTCAGCCAAGAAGACAGATCCATTTCGGAGAAAAAATTCTCAAATGCGATCACAAAATTTTGACTCTCTTCTCGTGTTAGCTGAGTGAAATTGTAATCGAAATGCGCTACATGATGATTGAGCTTTTCGTCTTCGCTAGGTCGATATTTTTCTAAACAGCGATAAGGGTTTGGTAGCCATTGGATATCTATCCAATCTTCTTCGTACTTTAGTCGCTTTTTATGATGCAAAAAATAATGACATCCCTTAACCATTAAAACGATGTTATCTAAATGATCAATTATGTATTCTTTTTTAGTTTCTTCTGTATTGTTTTGAGATGTGAGAATAACAAGGATGTCCCATAGCTTTTTCTTGAATGATTCATAGGTACCATATTGAATGGATTCAAGTATGCCCCCTTCAATTAGATACCACCGAATATCCCACTCATCTTCCGGATTTTTTATATAAGCATTGTTCATAGCTGATAATTTTTAATCTTTATTCTATCACTTACATTAATTTGTCTTAGTGTACAGCCTTTATCTAACTGCAATATTTTCATTTTCGGATTACCCCTGTACTCCATGCTGCTTTGTCCGTACAGTCCAAACTCAAGCTCATCTTCAAACCATATCGACACGTTGGCCGCGTTGTGGGCATGCACATTTCCTTCCGAAGCTTCCAGTTCTGATCCATCATATACACTTTTTTGATGAGACAAAACACCTATCCAGCATCTGCAGTCCCGCCAAGGCTTTATAGGTAATCGTTATCTGCGGTTAATAATCATGTAGCAGTAGGTAACCATAATATTCAGGCTTCGTGTATACGACTAATCGATCGTTGAGGATAGATATATTTACCCAATTCGCCTTTTCTCCACTTTAGTTGATAGAGAAAGATGATTGTTTGCCATGTGTAAGTTTACAACGGGTTTGTATAATTAAGGCGTTAAAATCATTCATGATTTTTTAGTTAGTATTCTTGAAGTACAGAAATATCACCCATTTGTCTATTTTTTTCAAACCAGCGTTTAAACCAGTGCTGCTTATACATATGATTATTTTTCCAAAACAGCTTCTTATCCTCTTGATCCATGCCGTCTATGGTTTCATAAATTTCTCGTTCAGCCTTTAATTCATCAAACATCTGTTTGACCTGATTTTTAGTATACAGAGGCTGGCCATACATGCAGGTGATAAAGAACTTCTTTGCTGTTTTTCGTTGGTTAGGTGTAGCTGAATTATGATGGGAATAACTTAACATCCACATAAAATCATTTAACAGTTTCTCTACCTTGATATCTAATATGGCACACATCATTCTGAGATTTGATGGAATATCCAATTTTATCTCTCTGACTTTACTGGAATACATTTCATCGATTTCAGCATACTTGTGATGCATATCCACGGTTACAACCTTGCGATTCTTTTTCTTCTTCATATCAATTTATTTTGGTTTACACAAATGAACACAGCATCATCCACGTACCAACCCAAAACAGCTTGTATAAAACCAATAGCCCTTGTATCGTACAACGATATGCTTGTTTTGTACCATCTCCAGATATTTCGTATCTTGAACGCTGAATATTTGTTAACTTTGGACTTATGAGTACAACCAACACGACAAACCATATAGGTAGAAAAATCAGCCGTATCCGTGAACTGCGTGGTATGAAGCAGGAAGCTTTAGCATTCGAATTGGGTATAAGCCAACAAGCTGTATCAAATATGGAGCGCAATGCCGAGATTGAAGCAAATCTATTGATTCAAGTTGCTGAAGCATTAGGGGTTACTCCACAAGCTATTGAGAATTTTAGTGAGGAAGCCGTGTTTAATATTATAAATAACACTTTCCAAGACAGCAGTTCAAACAATAACAATTACTTGTGTACAATTAATCCGCTTGATAAAATCATTGAATTGTACGAACGCCTTTTGGAAGCCGAAAAATCTAAGATAGAGTATTTGGAGAAGTTGTTGAAAGATAAGTAGATTAACGTTATTTTTATATAAAAAATGTTCACTAAAAAGGTGTGTTCAGCAGGAATGAATACACCTTTTTAGTGAACGGAAACTGTTTTAAAAAGTTCGAAAGTGCTGTTTTATCAACAAAGTTATCTTCCCAATGCCTTACGACGTTCGATTTCAGCTTGTAAACTTTGGAACCAAGCCTGATAAACCTGGGGCTCATAGATCATTTGTTCTTTTGTATCCTTATTGACTTGACCCCAGTAACCACTGCGACTTGACTCAGCACCCTCATACAAGGTGATCTTCACTTCCGTCACGGCTTCGTTTACCCCTTCTACATAAAACATAGCTTTGGATGTATTCGCGTCTTTAGAACTGCCCCATAAGGCTCGCTGCATATTCGCGTTTTTATTTTCTATACGCTTGCTGGCGTTGATTAGACCTGTTTCTTTATCTGCGCGATCTACGATGTAGCTTTCCGACTGTAACAGACTGATAACCGATTTAAATACCAGATCTTGTTCTGAATCAAACTGTTTGGTAGTCATCATTTTCACCTCTGCAGGTGATTTAGTAACCATCTGTGTAGCACAAGAATTTAATAGCGTTACGACGCACAATAGGATAATAATTTTCTTCATTTGTATATATTTTAAGGTTAATACGCAGTGGAGACGACGGAGTAATCGGCAACAGTATCGTTTTCATCAAACGTGATAATCAGGTCAAAAGATTTGCTGCTGCTGCTTTGGCTCGCGCGTTGCCCGGCAAAGAAATCGGTTGATCCCGCCTTGTTCTCAACAGACATCTTATTGTAGCTCCAAACTTCACGGTTGGATTTGTTTTTGGAAACGAGATTCGGCGAACCGAATAGTTTAAGGATTTCGTCTTGTGTTGTTTCCCCTTTGATGACCTTGCTCTTGACCATACCCATGGTCAGGTTGCTTTTTTCGGCAGTTCCTTCGGTGCCGTATTTATAGCTGTTACATGCACCTAACGTTAAGATTAATAATCCGGAAAGTAGTGTTTTATACATATTTAAAAAATTTTGGCAAACATATTCATCTTACTCAAGTAAACTTTACGGGTTACCGTAAGGAAAACAAAAGCTGGATGATTAAACTTGTCACAAAGTAAATGATGTCCTGTGCATTGGACGTACACAGATTTCCAATTAACTGTGCACATACAATGCACATGAAAATTTTATCTTTGTATAGACCAATAAATTAGTCAATGGCCACCAACAAGCATGCAGTGATCCGATACGAAGCCTTAGACAGGTGCTTCTCCAATAAAGGGCGTAAGTTTTTTATCGACGACCTGATCCGATATGTATCTGAGGCGTTAACGGACTATACAGGCAAGGATTCTTCTATTTCCCGCAGGCAGATATTGAAAGACATGGACTTTATGCGCAGCGAAACAGGTTTCCGTGCGCCGGTAGAACCTTACAAAGAAGGAAAAAAGACATACTACCGTTACTCGGACAAGAACTATTCATTAGCTATGCAGCAGATCAATCCAATCGAAGCCGATCTACTAAAAACGACACTGGATATGTTAGGTAGATTTAAAGGTTTGCCTCAGTTTGACTTTGTCCAAGAACTGGCGTTAAAACTCAAAAAGAGTTTTCAATTGGAAGATCTAGACGAATGTATTTTTTTCGACCAAAATGAATACCTCAAGAACCTCCACCTTTTAGGTGATTTGCTTAAATTCATACAGCAGAAACGTGTATTACAAGTAGAGTACAAATCGTTCAACCAAGATAAAGAAGAGGCTTTTTTGATTCATCCGTACTTTTTGAAACAATATAACAAACGATGGTTTCTCTTCGGACAGTGTGATGGCTTCGACTCCTGGACAAATCTGGCGCTTGATCGTATGGTCACTTTTGAAGCAGCAGAGGGCGTCGCATTTATTGCTCCGACAGAAACACACGATGCCTATTTCGAGGATACTATTGGCGTAAGCAAACCCATAGATGCACTATGCCAGTTCATCATAATAAAAATTGATAAGTCACTTTGGCCATATATTGACTCCAAGCCATTACATCCCTCTCAAACTGTATTGGAGCGAACAGACACGTACACAACGATTCAGTTGGAGGTAGTCCCCAATTATGAATTTTATGCCCAGATACTGGGGCTTGGGTCTGCAGTTGAGATCTTAGAGCCAAGGGCGATACGCCAGGAGGTAAAAATAAAGATGAAAGCTATGTTGGGCCGTTATCAATAGAATGTATCAGATAGTCAAAATTTACGCACGCGCATATTTTGAAAAGTATGTTAGCACACAAGATTTCCGTATCTTTACCCAATTAAAATGGCATGAATAAGCATTAAACCGTTATCCATTTTTAACTTTTAATCCGTAATTTGAATCATGATCACCGGAGAAATAAAATCCCAAATTGACAAAATATGGAATGACTTCTGGACAGGAGGCATATCCAACCCACTCACCGTAATCGAGCAGTTTACCTACCTGATCTTTCTCAAGCAGCTGGACGATAAGCAAACTATTATCGATAAAGAAAAAGCGCTATTAGGCAAATCCAATAAGAAAGATGTTTACACGGCAGCACAACATCCGTTGCGTTGGTCTTATTTCAAAGATCTCGATCCAGAGCGGATGATGGATGTTTTCCGCATACCGCAAAAGGATCTGGACAATTTAACGGCATTTGATTTTATGCGTACACTCGGTACCGAAGGGGGAAAGTTCTCCCAATACATGAAGGGGGCAACCTTTATGATCGAAACGCCTAGCCTACTGGACAAAGTTGTCCAACAGATTGATAAGTTACCCCTGCATAATCGCGACACCAAAGGCGATCTGTACGAATATATGCTCAGCAAGATCGCCGAAGCCGGTACCAACGGGCAGTTCCGCACACCGCGCCACGTGATCCGCATGATGGTGGAACTCATGCAACCACAACAAGATGATATTATTTGTGACCCTGCTATGGGTACCGCAGGCTTTTTGGTCAATGCAGCCGAATATATCCAAGAAACGCACGAAGACTGGTTACTGGATAAAAAATTCAGGGACCATTATTATGGCGAGATGTTCAACGGGATGGAAATTGATACATCTATGTTGCGCATTGCGTCGATGAACTTACAGCTGCATGGTATCGAGAATCCGACACTGATCTCCGGCTCGGCATTGGCAGAACGTAACGATATCAGCAGCCGCTATTCGCTTATTCTTGCTAACCCACCATTTAAAGGTGCGCTGGATAGCAATGAGGTGGAAAGTTCTTTGCTGAAGCTGACCAATACCAAGAAGACCGAAATCCTGTTTTTGAGCTTGATGCTGCGGATGTTGTCGTTGGGTGGTCGCGCCGCGGTGATTGTGCCGGACGGCGTGCTATTTGGATCATCGGGAGCGCATAAAGCCATCCGTAAGGAATTGGTAGATAACCAGCAGCTCCAAGCAGTTATTTCTATGCCGTCGGGTGTCTTCAAACCGTATGCGGGGGTAAGTACCGCGATACTGATCTTTACCAAGACCAACTCGGGCGGAACAGACAAAGTCTGGTACTACGATATGAAAGCGGATGGATATAGTTTGGACGATAAGCGTTCGCCAATAGCGAATAATGACATTCCGGATATTATCGCACGGTATCAGAATCTGGCGAATGAAACAGATCGCGCCCGCACTGAGCAGTCGTTTTTTGTTCCTGCAGAGGAGATCCGTAACAACGGGTACGACCTAAGCATCAACCGCTACAAGGAGGTGGTGTATGAGGAAGTGGTCTACGAAAAACCTGCAATTATCCTGGAACAGATCGCACAGATCGATAGGGAACGCCAGGCATTGTTGAATGAATTAAAGGAGCTGCTATGAGTTGGGAGAAAGTTAAATTGGGGGATATTTGTGAAATTAATATCGGTAAAACACCATCAAGAAACATATCTAGTTATTGGGGAGGGAATAATAAATGGATTTCAATCTCTGATTTAAAAGGGAAGAGATATATCGAGGACACTAAAGAAAACATTACTGAGATAGCAGTAAAAGAAAGTGGAATCAAGGCTATTCCTCCGAATACTTTACTGTACAGTTTTAAATTAAGTATTGGCAAGTTAGCCATAACGAAAGACTATATTTATTCTAATGAGGCGATAGCATCTTTGCCAATATTAGATAAAACCAAAGTATCATTAGACTACCTCTATTGGGCTATGCAAACTTTGCAGCTCGATAGTGTTGGTGATAAAGCGGTTATGGGTATAACCTTGAACAAAGCAAAATTAAAAAACCTCGAAATCCCCCTTCCCCCCCTTTCTGTCCAAGAAAAGATAGCTGCTATTTTAGACAACGCAGACGCGTTGCGAAGAAAGGATCAGGAGCTACAAAAAAAATACGATGAATTGGCGCAGGCTATTTTTATCGATATGTTTGGCGACCCTGTAAAGAATGAGAAGGGTTGGGAGGTGAAGAGGTTGGAGGAGTTGGGAAAACTTGACAGAGGTGTGTCAAAGCACAGACCACGTAATGCGCCAGAATTAATAGGAGGTCCATATCCACTGATTCAGACTGGTGATGTTGCAAATTCTGGTGGATGGATTAAATATTACAGATCAACATACTCTGAGATAGGCTTGAAACAAAGTAAGATATGGAAGGAAGGAACATTATGCATCACCATTGCCGCTAATATAGCAAAAACTGGAATTCTAACATTTGATGCCTGTTTCCCTGATAGTATAGTGGGGTTTAGTTCAAATGAACACTCAAACGAGATATTTATTCAATATTGGTTTTCTTTTTTTCAAAAGCTTTTAGAAGACCAAGCTCCTGAGTCTGCTCAAAAGAACATTAATCTTGGTATACTACGAGATTTAAAGGTAATTAGCCCCCCTCTGTCATTACAAGAAGCCTTCACCAAAAAGATAGAGCTCATCAAACAGCTCAAAGCGCAGGCCAATGCAGAGAAATCAGAGGAGCTGTTTCAGTCCTTGTTGCAGCGCGCGTTCAAAGATGAATTAATTACAGAGGTTGATAATTTGTAATTAGAGTAAAATACCAGAAATTTATTGATTGTGGCCAAAAAAGAAAAAAATAAACTTTTCATTTTAGAAAGTGAAAATGACAGAGCAAGTATTTTTTTAAATCAATACAATACCATCAAATTAATTGTTGTGAATGAATCGAGCAACATAGGAGATTTAAAGAATAAAAAAAATCGGAAATGCCGTTTTTGTGACAAAGACTCTACCGAAACGACATTTAATAATAAAGCGCACAGTATTCCTCATTTTTTAGGTAATAACAGCTTATTTAACGATTTTGAGTGTGATCAATGCAATTCTATTTTTTCTAGATATGAAACTGATCTTGCCGAATATTTTAAGGTGCACAGAACAATATATGGTACCAAGGGAAAAAAAGGGGTCCCAAAAATTGAAACAGACAATAAAGCTAAACGGATCAGCCAAGACAATGCTGGAGTGATCAGTTTTATTGATAAGGAAATTCCAGTAAATCCTAATGGAATTAATTTTTCGATTAAAAAAACATATACACCCATAAACGTATATAAAGCCTTAGTAAAAATAGCATTGTCGTTATTGGAAGATAAGGATTTTAAATATTATAAAGTATTTGTTCGCTTATATTTGCTTGAGGATAAAAATGATAGTGAAATTTTCCCTTTAGCAAAAATAGGACTATATGAGTTATGTAGAGAAAATAAAGTTGATGAGCTTAGATGTGTTCTTTTTCAAAAAAAGGTAGATACTGACATTCCATTCCATATTTTTTCCCTTTATTATGAAAATATCATTCTCACTTTCCCTCTTCCATTACATTCATATGATTTTACAAAAGGTTATTATTCAGCGATGAAGGTGCAACTGCCTCCTTTATTAGCATTTTCACCCCTCGATGAAAAGTCTAAAGTAAAATTTGAACAGTTAGATCTAGGACTTGGTACTAAGGTTACTAAAAATGACAATATAGAGGTAGCCTTTGATGTGGACGAGATGAGGAAGGCAATCGAAAAGCAATTAGGATGCAAGCCATCAAAAAAAATTGCTATAGATGCTTTTAGCATCAAACTAAATTAATATGATCACGTTGGTCAGAGGTAAGTTAGGGTGCGATATTTCCACCACTTAACAGTCGCAGATTTTAAGATTTTTTAGTACTTCAACGGGCCCAAGTAATCCATTTTTTGGTTGCTGTACAAGACTTGATCTAGTGGAGGTTTCATCTTACAAATCAAGTATCCCAAAAGTCTGATGATGTGGAGTATTCAAGTCAATGAACTGAAATTTTGGTTTATTTTGATCCCTAATCGTGTTGTAAACTTTCATACTCGCTGTGTCTGACGACAAATAAAATTCAACCGAATTTTCACAGTCTGCCTGGGCAAAAAGTTTTGTGTCGTTAGGTATAATTTTTCTGTCATTTACATGCAGATTCCTGTTTGCTCTTGCTTGAAAAGCAATTCGTGCAAATTCTCCTGTCCGCTGAGCATGGTTTAAGTTGAAGGGGACGATTTGTAGGTTTTTTAAGGGCAATTCATGAATATCGCCACCGATACAATATTCTGCAATACTGATTGTTGAAATCAGCATATCGATATCTTTCTGTAAAAAATAACGAAAATACCCATCCGCATTCTTAAACAAGGGGTCATTGTCGTTTAGAAAACGAAGAAAAAAACTTGTGTCAAGTAAAACGGCTCTTTTATGCTTCATACCCTCCTCTAATATCGTGCAGCCAATTATCAGGGTCGATGGATCCGAGCCAGTTTTTCTTCGCTTTTTCCCTAAGCGATTTTAAGTACTCCTCGTCATATTTTGGCTGATAATCAACTAACTCAATAAATCTCAGTGTCGATTTATCGATCTCGCCTGTTTCAGAATGTTGTTTGCCCCCCACACGAACACCAAAGGTTTTGTAAAGCAGGTTTTCTTCGTACTCTTCGAGAAAAGCCTTTGGTGTTTCTATAGTGACAGTTCCAAGGTCTTCGGTAGCGAGATGGATGTTTGCTTTATCTTTCCCACCTGCGTTCGTAACCATTCCATAAAAGTAAAATTCAGCATCCGCCCAAATAGCTTCTGTTCTATAGAAACGAGTTGTTTTGTCAAGTTTTATTTCGTTGGTTTCGTCAAGAGATGTTTTTATACTGAAGGCATAGTTCTTCTTGGTGGCAATATGCTGGATATTTTCAAATGCTTTTGCTGTTTTTATATCGAGAAAATCAATGCTTTGCGTTTGGCTTACTTGACCGATCACAGCATTAAAACCAATGATAAATTGGATTGAAGTTTTGAAAATGTGCTTTACAGAACCTTCTTCAATACGGTAACTAATGGTTGGTCTGTTTTTTTTGTCTCCCGAATAAAGTAAATCTTCTGCATTCTCAAGCATAGCAATCAGTTCCCGAATATCGTAATTGTCGGGTGAAAGGTCAAGATTTCCCTTTGAGCCTGTAATTTTGATCTCTATTGAACCGATTTTCTCCACAAGACAAAGATACTAAAAAAAATAATTCCGTATTATGGGCAGCTATTCGTTTTTAACGATCCAAAAGCTGAAAATTCACACGTGGAATTAGTCCTAGCAAACTCAATATTTTGAGTTTAGCTATCGTTTAGTGAATTCACGCAGCAGATTCAGATCGCTGCCAATATTTTGAGAAAAGTAAAAATATAACCGAAAATGTCTATCTTTAGCTGTATACCAAGCATTCATTAAATGGCTTCAAATTTTGAGTTTTTAGCAGATGAATTTCCGCAGCTATATCAGGAAATTAAACAGGCGGAACAACATACCTTTACCGCTCCACGTTATGCGGCGATGCTTTGCCGCTCCGCCTTGGAGATGGCGCTGTTTTGGTTGTATGAAAATGACCCCGATTTTGAGATGCCCTTTGATAAGTCAATTAACAGTCTACTCAATACTGATTCTTTTCATGAAAATATCCGTGCTTCGGTGCGTGAAGAGCTGAACGCTATACGTTTGCTGGGGAATCTGGCAGCCCACGCCGGAAAGGGCAATACAGTAAAAACTATCAAAGACACGGAGGCGCTTCAAGTAGTAAAATATAGTTATAATTTTCTCCATTGGATAGCCAAAATATACGCGCGACGCTTTCCCGGTGATTTCCACTTCGATGAAAGCTTGATCCCGCGCGGGGCATTGTCAGACATCAATGCCAAACAGGTAAAAGAACTCAACTCCGCTTATGAACAAGCCCAGCGACAGGCAGAAGAAGCTTATCGGGAACAAGAAAGAGCGATACAGCTGAATGCCGAACTGCGTAGGCAACTGGAAGAAGCGCAGGCGCAGCTGGCTAGTCGACGGGAGGAACGGGAACAGCATTTTGCACAACTGCCTACACCGCCATCATTGGTCACCGAACTGGAAACAAGACGTTTCCTGATCGATCTCTATCTCCGGGAAGCCGGGTGGGATAATCTGCAGAAGCCACGCGACATCGAGTATGAAGTGAGAGGTATGCCGGTGTCGACCAATCCGTCAGGAAAGGGTTATATCGATTATGTGCTATGGGATGATGATGCCAAACCATTGGCGGTAATCGAAGCCAAAAGTACCTTGCACGACTCGATGAAAGGACAGCATCAAGCTTCGCTATATGCCGACTGCCTGGAAAGAACGACCGGCCAGCGCCCGATCATATTTTATACGAATGGATATGATACCTATATTTGGGATGACCTGTTCTACCCACCACGGCAGATATACGGGTTTTATACCAAAGACGAACTGCAGACCCTGATCAAACGGAGGGAGACGCGGAAAGATCTGCGGCAGTTTGAAGTGAACACGGCGATTGCCGGACGGCCCTATCAGCTGGAAGCGATACAACGCTTGTCAGAGCATTTCGTGACAGAGAAAAAGGGTAAACTACGAGGGACGCACCGTAGGGCGCTGCTCGTCATGGCGACTGGTTCTGGTAAAACCCGGACAGCGGCGGCTATAGTAGATATGTTGACCAAATGCAACTGGGCAAAGCGTATTCTTTTTCTGGCAGACCGCAATGCCCTGGTCGCGCAGGCAAAAAATGCATTTAAGGAACACTTGCCGCAGTTGTCGGCCGTGGATTTAACCAAAGAAAAGGAAACGGGCTATACCCGCTTGGTCTTTTCGACCTATCCCACCATGATGAACCTGATCAATAACCAACTAGAAGGTGATACACGTTTCTATGGCGTTGGTCATTTCGATGCGATCATCATCGACGAAGCCCACCGTTCCATCTACCAAAAATATCAAGCTATATTTGATTATTTCGATGGCCTGCTGATCGGCCTTACGGCGACGCCGAAAAAAGACCTGGATAAAAATACCTATTCGTTTTTTCAGCTGGAGGACGATGTACCCACCTTTGCCTACGAATTGGATACGGCGGTTGAAGATGGTTACCTCGTTCCGCCGACATCGTATTCGGTACCGGTCCAAATGGTGCGCGAAGGGGTTAAGTATAATGAACTAAGTCCAGAGGATAAAGAAGAGCTGGAAGAAAAACTGGGGCTCTCCGAAACAGCTGACGAAGAGCTGGAGGATTTTGCGATCGGTTCGTCGCAGATCAATTCTTTCTTGTTTAACAAAGCGACGGTGGATCTTGTCTTGGATCATCTGATGAACAACGGACTTAAGGTAGAGGGGGGCGATAAGATCGGCAAGACTATAATTTTCGCGCGTAACCACAGGCATGCTGTTTTTATAGAGGAACGTTTTAATATAAATTACCCGGAGTACGGAGGGCATTTTTGCCGTGTTATCGATAATTACAACGATAAGGCGCAGGATCTGCTCGAGAAGTTCTGCTACGACAAAGAAGAGCTGGAGCCCCAGATCGCGATATCAGTAGATATGATGGATACAGGCGTGGATGCACCGCGCGTACTGAATCTGGTATTCTTTAAACCGGTTAAGTCGTATGCAAAATTCTGGCAGATGGTGGGGCGTGGTACACGCTTAAGGCCGGATATTTTTGGGCCAGGCAAAGACAAGGAATGTTTTGTTATCTTCGATTACTGCCGGAATCTGGAGTTTTTTGAGGAAAACCCGGATGGCTACCAAAGCAGTCCGCAACGCTCGTTGTCGCAACTGCTGTTTTTAGAACAGGTGTATGTGGTTGATCTTATACAACAACACGTGGACGCTGCAGCGGAAGACCTAACGCTTGCGGACAGCTATCGGGATGAATTGCACCAGAAGGTTGCTTCTCTGGATACCAGCCGCTACGAAGTCCGTAAGCATTTAACTGCGGTACATCGATTTGCGGAGCGGTCTGTATGGAATAACCTGTCCAAATCGGACGTGCTGATGCTGGAAACAGAAATTTCGCATCTTATCCCATATACCGACGATACGGATGAGATGGCCAAGCGGTTTGACCTCAATAGCTACAGGCTCCAAACGTCTATCCTAGATCATTTGCCAAGACAGATCCGGATCGTGCAAAATTTTATGGATATCGGGCAGCGCTTGCTTCGGAAGCGGAATGTGCCGGTTGTCGCAGCCAAAGAAAAGACACTGCGCGAAATTTGTGATGCGGATTTTTGGACAACAATTACGTTGAGTCAGGTGGAGAAGATAAGGCAGGAAATACGGGATCTGGTTCACCTCTTGCGCGAGGAGAACAATATAAACCCGATATATACCGATATACAGGATATGCTTTTGCACGAAGAAATTACGGAGTATAACATCGTTGAAAGTTTTCAAAATCTTCAAAGCTACAAAGATCGCGTGGAAGCTTTTATCCGGAAGAACAAAAACCATTTGGTCATCGATAAGCTTTATCGCAACCTGCCCATTAATGCTTTCGAACTGCAGCAACTAGAGCAATATCTCATCGCAGAAGCGCTGGATAGTAAAGAAAAGTTCGTTGAGGAATACGGGGAACAGCCTTTAGGAACGTTTATCCGTAAGATTATTGGACTGGACCAAGAAGCGATTCTCCTGCACTTTGCAACATTTATTAAAGAAGCAAATCTTTCTGCCAAACAGATCAAGTTCGTAGATACGGTTGTTCGCTATTTTATCAAGAATGGCTATCTTGAACCTTCCAGCTTAACCGAGCCACCGTTTACAGAACTGGACGACAGCGGTGTAATTGGATTATTTGAAGATAACCGTGCTTTACAGTTAATTGATCTTATAAAACACATAAATAATAATGCGGATATAGGAGCTTGACGACTGTGCAAAGATAAATGGTGTACAAAAAATAGCTTTACAGCTTGACATCAAATCTATCCGAAATCATTAATAACAATACTTTCAAGAGAGAATTCGGAAAGACTGTTCGATATATTGTCTTACCATATTACCAAATAATAGAAGAAACATGCCGTAGCCAAAACATCTGCACTTATGAAGTCAATCAAGAATCAAAGGCGTTTCAAATTTTTCGGGGTCATCAATTTGATTTCATACAAACCAAGCATGTCAAAAGACAAGCATTATATTACCTTATGAAAAATTTCAATATGCTAATTTCTAATAAAAAATTAGATGTTGTTGATTTCGACCCTGATTCGATTCGACAGATTGTTGACTTTTTGATGAATAGTTGTAAAACAACGCACATAGTTGATGCCTACGAATGTATTATTGATGATCAAATGGAGGAAAAACTGGATTTATTGAAAGTTAAAGAAAGTAGAAGACTTCTTCTGGAATATATGTTTGATTAATTAAAGGGAGTTAAATCCATTCTCAACCTAAATACTTTTTAATTAATATGGCTAGAATTCAATATCCAGCGTCGGACAAAAACTGTGAAAAGCTGCTAGCATTGTTACAAGGTTATATCCTGGAGCTCGACCCAGATGGTAATTTATGTTTGTACTTGAAGATTGATGCTTCTTTGATTGAACA
>Ga0182748_1002439_pt1 | contig 16814 bp, 16 predicted proteins | sample eDN3rd37CKraftOP_FD_128877 | JGI IMG/M metagenome (GOLD analysis project Ga0182748, IMG submission 128877) | Enriched Organic Plus compost microbial communities from Emeryville, California, USA - eDNA 3rd pass 37_C Kraft OP (version 2) (version 2) ...
CGATGTCTGGGGCGATGTCGAGAACTGGCGGCTCGGGCATTGGCTGAACGGCCGGCTCGGCGCCTCGGGCCTCGCCGCGCTCGTCCGCGAAATCTGCCGCCGCGGCGGCCTGCCGGATTCCGAAATCGACGTGGCGCGGCTTGCCGCGACCGTGCCCGGCTATCTGATCGATGCGCTCGAAAGCGCGCGCGGCTCGATCGAGCCGCTCGCGCGCTTCTACGGTTTCGATGCCGTCGAATCCGACGGCGCCATCCGCTTCGCGCCGCGCGGCGGCATGCCGGTGGCCGTGATCGGGCCGGACGATCTCGTCGCCGCGCGCCGGCGCGAAGACGAGGACATCGAATTCACCCGCGCGCAGGAAACCGAGCTGCCGCTCGCCCTGAAGTGGCGGCTCGTTCGCGCCGACGAAGAATATGAGGGCATGACGGTCGAGGCGCGGCGGATCACCGTCGATACCGCGCGCATCCGCAGCGAGAATTTCCAGATCGCTGCGCCCGGCGCCGAGGCCGATGCGCGCTGCCGCCGGGCCTTGTTCGAGGCTTGGATCGAACGCGAGCAGGCGACGTTCGCGCTTGCGCCGTCGCGGCTCGCCCTGGAGCCGACCGATGTCGTGCTGATCGAGCACGACGGCCGGCAATTGGAGTTCCGGCTGCGGTCGGTGGCGGATACCGACGCGCGCGCGATCGAGGCCGTGCGCACCGACGCCGTGATCTACGGCGCAAGGCCGGGGCCGGAACGGACGCCGTCCCTCCCGGAGCCGATCGTCTACGGCTCGCCGGTGGTCGCCTTGATGGACCTGCCGGTCATCGCCGAGGGCGCGCCGGCGCACCGTCCCTATGCCGCCGTGCATGCATCGCCATGGTACGGCCGGGCGGCGGTCTATCGCAGCGCGACGCAGGACGGCTTCACCCTGCTCGACGCGATCGGCCGGCCGGCGCGCATCGGCACGCTCGCCTTCGATTTCTATTCCGGGCCCTATGCGCGCTTCGACCTCGGCAACGAGATCCATGTCGATCTCCTCTCCGGAACGCTCGAAAGCGTCACCGATATCGAGCTGTTCGCGGGCGCGAATTCGGCCGCGATCGAGTCCGAGCCGGGCGTCTGGGAGATCGTGCAGTTCGGCCAGGCCGAGCTGATCGACGCGCGCCGCTATCGCCTCAAGCGCCTGCTGCGCGGGCAGCTCGGGACCGAAGAGGCGATGCGCAACCCGGCGCCCGCGGGAAGCCGTGTCGTGATTCTCGATGCGGCGGTGACGCCGCTGTCGATCGGCGAAGCCGATGTCGGCATCGCCTACAATTGGCGGATCGGGCCCGCGTCGCTGCCGGCGAGCGATCCGGCGTATCTCGCCGAGACCTTCACGCCGCGCGGCGTCGGCCTGCGCCCCTGGTCGGTCGGCCATGTGAGCCAACCCTATCGGACCGCGCGCGATCCCGGCGATCTCGAAATCCGCTGGAAGCGCCGCACGCGATCGCCGGCCGGCGACAACTGGGGCGCGTTGGAAGTCCCGCTCTTCGAGGAAGCGGAAGCCTATGAAATCGATATCCTCGACGGCGCGGCCGTCAAGCGCACGCTCGCGAGCGCCACCACGAGCGTCGTCTACACCGCCGCCCAGCAGACCGCCGATTGGGGCGCGCCGCTGGCAGCGCCCGCTTCGCTCGACATCGTGATCTATCAGCTCTCGACGACCTTCGGCCGCGGCGCGCCGAAGGCCGTGACGCTGTTCTTCTGAAAGAGCCCGCATGTCCGACGAAACCACGCATCTCAAGCTGCCCTACATCCTGGCGAGCCAGGCGCAGAAGCACGTCACGCACAACGAGGCGATCCGCCTGCTCGATGCGCTCGTGCAGATGTCGGCAATCAGCCGCAGCGAGACCGATCCGCCAGGAAGCCCGAACGACGGCGACCGCTATATCGTTGCCTCCGGCGGAACCGGCGCCTGGGCGGGCTGGGATCTCAACGTCGCCTATCGGGTCGATGGCGTCTGGATGAGGCTCGTCCCGCAACCCGGCTGGCGGGCGTGGATCGAGGACGAGGCGCGGCTCGTGATCTGGACCGGCGCCGCGTGGGAGCCGGTCGAAGGAATCCCCGAATCGGGCGCCGTGATCCAGAACGCGGCGCTGATCGGCCTCGGCACGACCGCCGACGCGCAGAATCCCTTCTCGGCGAAGATCAACAAGGCGCTGTGGACGGCGCGATATGCATCGGAAGGCGGCGACGGCGACCTCTTCTATACGATGAACAAGGAGGCCGCGGGCGACGATGTCGGCTTCCTGTTGCAAACGGATTTCGTCACCAAGGCGCTGCTCGGCCTCTTCGGATCGAACAACCTCCGCCTCGCGGTCTCGGCCGACGGCTCCGCCTTCAACGACGCCTTCGAGGTGGACCACGAAACTGGCGTCGTCAGCCAGCCGCGGCTGCCGCGGTTCAAGGGCTACACCAATTTCGACAACTATGTCGCGGTCGACACCTGGACGAAGATCGCGATCAACAACACCGAGTACAACGATCAGAACGCCTTCGATGCCGGCAACAATCGGTTCGTGGCGCCGGCGGCCGGCACGTATCTCTTCGGCGCCTCGCTCCTCTTCAAGGTGAATTCGAGCACCGCCGCGCGCATGCGCGGCCGGCTCGTGCTGAACGGCACAACCGCGATCCGCGGATCGTTCGGCGAGATTTCCGGCGAACACGTTTCCGAAGCCACCGCGCTGTGGCTGCATGCCATGGCGCTTCTTGCCGAAGGCGATACGGTCGAGCTGCAAGGCTATTTCCGCGCCCAGGACGGCTATTTCGCCGCCGACCACACGGCCTTCTGGGGCTGCAAGGTCGGATAGACGCGCGCCGGCGCGCATCACAACCCGAATCTAATGGAAGACGCCGATGACTCCTCCGAAGTCAGAGGACGGCTATGTCCGCATGGCCGAGGCCGAGTTCGAGGAGCTGCTCGCCCGCGCCGCCGAACGCGGCGCGCGCCGGGCGCTCGCCGATGTCGGCCTCGAAGGCAAGGAGGCAGCGCTCGACATCCGCGATCTGCGCTCTCTGATCGAGTACATCCGCTTCGTCCGCCGCACCGCGGTCCAGACGACGGTGCGCCTGATCACCACCGGCATCCTGCTCGCGTTGCTCGCCGGCATCGCCATCAAGCTGAAGCTGTTCGGCAACGGCCCCTGATCGGGGCGCCGCGGATCGGCCCGCCAACAAGCCCGCCATCCAGGCGGGCTTCGTCGTTTCAGGAGACATCCCATGCTGCCATCCCGCTACGCCTGGCTCGCCCGCGAGCCCGGGCCGAAGATGATCGTCGAGGCGCTGAAGCTCTTCGGCACGATGGAAAAGCCCGGCGCCGCGAACAACCCCACCATCGTCGCCTGGGCGAAGGAAGTCGGCGGCGAGGTCGAGGACATCTACAAGGCCGACAGCATTCCGTGGTGCGGCCTGTTTATGGCGGTGGTCGCCATGCGCGCCGGCAAGGAGCCGCCCGCGCATCCGCTGTGGGCGCTTTCGTGGTCGGCATTCGGGTCGAAAGCCAGCGCGCCCGCGCTGGGCGACGTGCTCGTCTTCACGCGCAGCGGCGGCGGTCATGTCGCGCTCTACGTCGGCGAGGACCGCGACGTCTTCCATTGCCTCGGCGGCAACCAGTCCGATTCGGTGTGCATCACGCGGATCGCGAAGAGCCGCCTCTACGCCGCGCGCCGGCCGCTCTATCGCGTCCAGCCCGCGAACGTGCGGCCGATCCATCTCGAAGCGACCGGCGCGCTGTCGCTGAACGAAGCGTAGTCGCCGGCCCCGCATCCCTTCACCCCGCCCGCCATTCCGGCGGGCTTTTTCATAGGAGAAACGTCATGGATTACATCATCGCGCGCTTGCAGGAGCGTTCGACGTGGCAGGGGCTTGTCGCCATCGCCACGGCGTTCGGCATCACGCTCGAACCCGGCCTTACCGACGCGCTGATCGCGTTCGGCGTCGCCGTCGCGGGCCTGATCCACGTCCTTTGGCCCGAGTCCGGCACGCCGTCGAAATGAACGTCTGGCCGATAGTCGCTCTGGTCGCCCTGATCGCGCTCGCGGTCGGGGCGATCTTCGTCGCCGGTCGCCGAAGCGCGTCCGCCGACGCGGAAGCCGAAGCGAACGCGGCGAACGTCGAAGCCGCCAAAAGGATCACCGATGCGCAGGCTAATGCTCCTTCCGACCGCGGCGCTCTTGTTGAGCGGCTGCGCGACAGTGGGCGGGACTTGTGACCTGCTCCCGTTGAAGACCTACAGCCAGGACTACCGGAACCGCCTAGCCGACGAGGTTGCGGCGGCGCCCGCCGGCGCGGCTTGGCCGACGGCCGTCTCCGACTATGTCGCGCTCCGCGACGCGGTGCGGGCGTGCAGGGGTGGGAAGTAGTTTCCGCCTGTTTTCGCCCGTTTCCGCCTGCGGTTCGCGGTCTTATCCGCGCTTTCCTCGGCGCATGACCGACGCAATTCCATCCGGTGCCGAGCGCGAGCGAAAGAGCCACCTTTGGGCGCGCGATCCAGACGATTGGTATGTCGAGCCGCGATGGTGCGACGACGCGCTGTTCGCGGTGGTCGGATTCGAGGGCGCGATTGTCGATCCTTGCTGTGGGCTTGGCCGCATTCTCGACGCGGCCAGGGATGCCGGCTACGACACAATTGGCATGGACATCCACGATCGCGGCGCGGGGGATCGCCATCCGTTCGAGCGGCGCGACTTCTTCACCGTCGATGACTGCGCTCCGAACATCGTCTGCAATCCTCCGTACAAATACGCCGATCGGTTCGTCGCGCGCTGCGTCGATCGCGCGAAGCGCAAAACCGCCGTCCTGCTCCGCGCGCAATGGGCCAATGGCGGAGCGCGCTCACGCTGGCTTGAGAAGCTTCCGCTTCGCCAGGTCCTCATGCTGGCGCCACGCCCGTCGATGCCACCCGGCGCGGTCATTATCGCCGGTGAACGAATTGGGGGCGGGCGTGAGGACTATGCCTGGTTCGTCTTCGAGCGCGGTTATGCCGGCCGACCTGAGTTCGGGTGGGCGCGCAGGGGCGAAAAATAGCGCGCCTTACTTTCCGGCTTTCTTAGCCGCCGCTTCAATCCACGCGCCGATATTTGCCCTGCCGTTGTCGTTCACCCAGTCGTAGGTCGGATAGATGCTCGAAAGCAGCACCGTTTGACCGTTCTGTTGGATGCTCCAATTAGCGAAGGGGTTGGCACCCTTTGTATCCGTATTGCCGTTCGAGTCTTTCATGTTGTGGATGTAAATCCCCAACATGCCATTCCCCTTGTTGTGGCTCGCCGTAATCTCGTAACCGACGTACTTGCGCTGCGACGTTTCCGCCCCGATCAGGACAACCGTTACCGAGGTGCCCTTAAGCTGATCGTCGATCCACTTGTGGATCGCGTCATCACCCTTCCTTTTCACTTCTTCCCAGGCCGCTGCATCCCAAAAGCCAGCGCTTTCGCGGTCCTGCGTTACCCAGGAATTCCGCACCTGTCCGGCGCGCCAAGCGTCGCGCTCGTAGTGGAAGCTGAAAAAAGTCCTGCGCGCCATGGCGATTCCCCTGCACCTTTCGGCAGGATACGCCAGGTTGTGCTATTTTGTCATTATTGGGGCAGGGATTCGGGGGCGGATGAAGGCCGAAACATTCATCGAACAGTGGACAAAGAGCCTTGAACTCGGCTCTGCCGGCGTCTTCATAGGCGCCGGGCTCAGCGTCCGTGCAGGCTATCCGACCTGGCGATCACTTCTGGCCGACATCGCCACCGAACTCGGTCTGGACATCGAGGTCGAGCACGATCTCGCGGCCGTGGCGCAATATGCCCTGAACAAGGCCACCGGCAAGCGCCACGCCCTCTCCAAACTGATCGTCGAGCATTTTCCGCCGAAGGCGGACCCGCCCGAACCATTCCGCGTTCTGGCTCGTCTGCCGATCCGGCACGTCTGGACCACCAATTACGACAAGCTGGCAGAAACGGCTTGGGAGCAGGAAGGCAGGCTTCTCGATGTAAAGTCGCGGAATGACGACCTTGGCATCGACAAGCCTTGGGCACACGCGGTCCTTTACAAGATGCACGGGTCCGTCGATCACCCGGCCGAGGTGGTCATCGCGAAAGATGACTACGAGCTGTATCGACGCGAACGCCCCGGCTTCCTGCAGGTGCTGACCGGGCAACTCGTAACGAAGCAGATTCTTTTTCTCGGCTTCAGCTTCACCGATCCGAACATCGGCCACCTGTTTGCGAGCATCCGTGAAGCCTTCACGGATAATGGACCCGAACATTACGCCATCGTGCGCCGGCCGAAAAAGGGATCAGGCACGGGGGCGAAGAAGCGATTCGAGACCGACAAGATTCGGCATTCCCTGTGGGTCCAGGACCTGAAACGCTATGGGATCGAATGCGTCGAGGTCGATGAATACGACGAGATCGATGAAATCCTCCGTGCTGTCGAACTCCGCCTCGCCGGTCGCAGCGTCTTCGTATCCGGCAGTCTGCCTCCCAGCGCGCCCGACGATCAGCGCCGCCGGATCGAAGATGTCGCCCGCGAAATCGGCCGGGTGATTGCCGAGCGGCATAAGCGGCTGATTTCCGGTTTCGGACTGACGGTCGGGAGCGCTGCCGTCGCCGGCGCGCTCAGCATCATTCTTAAGGAACCGACCCCGAACCTCGAAAAGAGCCTCTTGCTTCGTCCGTTCCCTCAGGAAGCACCCGCCGGCATCGACATGGAGACATTCCGAAGCCGATACCGCGAGGGCATGATCCAGCAGGCCGGAATCGCCGTCTTTATTGGGGGCTTGAAGGAGGATGGCGGCGGCGGGCTCGTGACTGCTGACGGTGTCATCGAGGAATTCGAAACCGCCCAGCGCCTCGGTCGCGTCGTTGTCCCGGTGGGCGCCACGGGCGGTGCCGCGGCCGAGATATGGAAGCGACTGGACAAGGCGGGCAGTCTCCCGCTGGGCCTCAAGCGGGCGGATTTTGATACCTTAAACGCCCCGGCCACCACGCCCCAGGCCATTGCCAAGGTTGTCCAAAAAGCCCTTGAGGCAGCGGACAAATCGCGCTCTCGCGCGCCGTAGCGCGGCGCCCGGCCGCATTCGACTGCATTCGATAGTGACAAACCCTCTCTCGTGAGAGAATTTACGCCCCCTGTGGCAATGGCGAGGGGGATTCGCCGTCGTGGCATTGAACGACGACGTTATTCGGCTGCGGGAAGACCGGATCAAGGCGGGGAAACCGCCCGTCCCCGATTCCTACCAAGGGGTTTCAAAGGATCGGATCAGACAGGTTCTCGCCGCGATCGATCTCGGCGGGAATGTCGATCTCGTCGATGGCGTTTTCGCGCTCATGGACAATGAAAGCCCGAACTTCTTCTCCAAGGCACCCGACGGCGCGACCTTCGGCGATGGCGCAACGACTGCCCATCTTGCCTGCCACATCGGCATCCTGCAGCGCGGCAAGAGCAAGCTCGACCGCGAGGGCCGGGATTACTGGATTAAGCCGCTTCGCGAGCTCGGCGGGATTGAAGAATGTCTGTTGTTCGAGGGCGCCTTCATCGCGGGGCATCCAATCGCAAAGTCCCCGAACTCCGCATATCGCTTGGCGGAGGACTTCAAGGCGATCCTGCGCGCGCCTGACGACAAGTGGGCGGACATGCTAAAAGCATGGGCCAGCCAAGATGCCGCGCGCAAGCGACGGGAATTTCAGGCGCAGATGGCCGAAGCCTCGCGCCTGCTTGTCGATACCGGCCACTCCGACTTGATCCGCGCCGCCGTCGATCATTACGCGCCGCGCTTCTTGCCCGGCTTTGAAGTCGTTTACGTCGATGACGGCGACGGCGATCGTATCACAGCCGAAGATCGCGAACGCCTGGCGCGTGCCGGAATCGACCTAAAGCTCGGCGACGCCATGCCGGACGTTCTGTTGTGGAATCCGAAGACCAACCGTCTATGGGTAATCGAGGCCGTAACCAGCGACGGCGAGGTCGATCTGCACAAGGTGAGCCAGCTTCGGGGTCTTGCCGAGCGGTTCGGAAAGGCAGGCGTAGATTTCACAACCGCGTACCGAACATGGAAGGAAGCCGCGGCGCGCCAAGGGGCGCACCAAAACATCGCGGTCGGAACCTACATCTGGATTCAAGGCGACCCGGCGAAGCAGTTCAAGGTCGAGTCATTCGACGAATAGATCGGCGACCATCCGGTCGATTTCCTCCTGTTCGGGCAGCGCCTCACCGATCTGCGCGCCAATCGCGACTAACTGCTCGCTTCGCGGATAGTGAAGCGTTCGAAGGTCGGTCGCGTTGACCTGCGTATGTCCGCTGAACTGCCGAAAGAACTGGTCCACCGCGGTTGAATTCAGGAACACCGCAAGCCCGCGCGCGAATGCCGGATCAAGCCCGCGCCCGCCTTGGTGGAAATAATTGAGGTGGTTCTCGAAGCCAACGTGGTCGGCATCGACGCGCTCGGGATCGTAAACGACAGCGACGAGGCGCCGCCGTTCCTCCTTCGAGGTGAACCGCTTCGTTAGAACATAGGTTCCGCGCGGCACAACGAGGTCCGCCGTTTGCTCGTTGAACGCCAGCGCATTCGATTTCCGGCTTTCAAGGTTCGGCCACGCGACAAACCCGCGCTCGAAATGGGCGGGATAGATCAGCGGGACCGCTCTGGCTTCCGGTTCTTTGCGGAGGTGCTCGCGTGCGCGGAAATCGACTACACGCCCGGTTGAGACCGATATGCCGAGATCGACGAGCGTCGCCGGAAGCGACATTACGCTTCGCGCAAGGTCGGATTGTTCGGCCGTTGTCGGGAGGCGGATGAACTTGTGCCGATCGTTTGGCTGAACGACCTCGTCGAACGGCACTGAGTGCACGATGACATTGGTATCGGCCGGGCCATGGCTTGAGGAAATCTCCACCAGCCCGCCCTGCGCCTTCCCTTTGGTTAGTCGATAGATGACGTTCTCTTGGAGAACGTCGTCTTCCTTGAACGCTTTCTTACGGGATTCATAGACGTGGAGGCGCTCGATTGCCGCGCTTTCCAGGAGCAAGCGGCGGAACGGTTCGAAGTAGGAACCATTGCAGAAGCTGCGCGGGGTGATCGCGACCATCTGGCCGCCGGGCTCCATCTTGTGCAGCGCCACGCCGATGAAGGCCGTGTAGAGGTTGCTCGTCTCGATTGAGAGCCGACGTAGCGCGTGGCGCCACGCCGATCCGACATTCAGCTTCGCGTAGGGCGGATTGAGGATGGCGCAGTTGAAGGCGGTCGGCTCGGCATCGCCCACGATGAGCGGTTCGGCCGCGTGCAAGATGAAGTCGTCGCGGATGATGCGTGCCGAGAAGGTAATTCCGGCAGAGGTGCATTCGGCCTCGCAAGCCGCGAGCGTCGCTTCGAGGGATGCGGCAAGCGCGGGGTCCACCTCGAAAGCGGTTACCGCGATGGATCGCGGCTTGGCCCGGCGCGAGCAGGCTTCATGGACGAAGGCAGCCGTTAAGGCCCCGAGACCAGCCCCAGCGTCGAGCAGCCGAACGTCGCCTGGCATCTTGCCGAACAGCCCGGCCATGAAGGAGGCCACAATCGGCGGGGTCATGAACTGGCCTAGCTTGCTTCGCACGGCCGGATCGAATGTCGGGGTCATGGCAACCCTCGTCTGATCCGCCAGCGCCAAAGCGTGCATCTTCGTCAATCCACTTCCGCCCTTCGAATCTCAGCTATCAAAGGAACAATCTACGGCAAAGTGCTCGCTTTGGGACCGCTCAACCCGACCATCCACGGCAATGTCGTTCGATTGAGCCGTTTTCGGACACCAGCCGGACACGAAAAACGAAGGCCCCGGACGGCGATCCGGGGCCTTTCCGTATCCCCTTGGCATGGAAGGGGAAATTTGGTTGCGGGGACAGGATTTGAACCTGTGACCTTCAGGTTATGAGCCTGACGAGCTACCGGACTGCTCCACCCCGCGTCAGCGATGAATTCCTGGCCCGTATCGGGCCTGGCCGGCCTTGTTTGATCTTCAAGGGCGAGCGCGGCCATGACCCGCGCGCGGCTTATGTAACAACGCGGCGACGGAAAAGAAAGGCCCGATTTCCGCATTTTTTTGCGGAAAGAGGGCCCGGACGGTGTGCCGCCCGGGCCCTTAAAATGGCGCGAACCGGGTGAAGCCGGGTTATGCGGCCTTCTGCTTGGCCGGGCTGACAAGATCAAAACGATCGGCGTTCATCACCTTCGTCCAGGCCGCCACGAAGTCTTTCACGAACTTCTCCTTCGAGTCCGCGGAGCCATAAACCTCCGCGAAGGCGCGAAGCTGCGAATGCGAGCCGAAGATCAGGTCGACCCTGGTGGCGGTCCACTTTAGCTCGTTGGTCTTGCGGTCGCGGCCCTCGTACGTGCCATCGGATGTCGGCTGCCATTGCGTGGCCATGGTGAGCAGGTTGACGAAGAAGTCATTCGTCAAGACTCCGGGCTTGTCGGTGAAAACACCGTGCTTGGATCCGCCGGCGTTCGCGCCGAGCACCCGCAGCCCGCCGACAAGCACCGTCATTTCGGGTCCCGTCAGGGTCAGCAATTGGGCCCGGTCCACCAAAGCCTCCTCCGGCTTCATGAACTGGATTTTCTTGCTGTTGATGTAGTTGCGGAAGCCGTCGGCGCGCGGCTCAAGCGGCGCGAAGGAGTCGACATCCGTCTGCTCCTGCGACGCGTCCATGCGGCCCGGCGTGAACGGCGCCTTTACATCGACGCCGGCATCCTTCGCGGCCTTCTCGATCGCGGCCGAACCGCCGAGAACGATCAGGTCGGCGAGCGAGACCTTCTTGCCGCCCGTTGCCGAAGCATTGAATGCCTTCTGGATCGATTCGAGCTTCTCCAGCACCTTCGCGAGTTGCTTCGGCTCGTTGACTTCCCAGTCCTTCTGCGGCGCGAGGCGGATGCGCGCGCCGTTCGCGCCACCACGCTTGTCGGAGCCGCGGAAGGTCGAGGCCGAAGCCCAGGCGGTCGAGACGAGTTCCGAAACTGACAAGCCCGACGCGAGAATCTTGGCCTTGAGATCCGCAATGTCCTTGTCGTCGACCAGCTTGTGATCGACCTCGGGGATCGGGTCCTGCCAGATCAGCACTTCCTGCGGGACAAGCGGGCCGAGATAGCGGACGCGCGGACCCATATCGCGATGGGTGAGCTTGAACCATGCGCGCGCAAAAGCGTCCGCGAACTGATCCGGATTCTCCATGAAACGCCGCGAGATCTTTTCGTAGATCGGGTCGAACCGCAGCGAAAGGTCCGTGGTCAGCATGGTCGGCACATGCTTCTTCGACGGATCGAAGGCGTCGGGGATCGTGGCTCCCGCACCCTTCGCCCGCCACTGCTTCGCGCCCGCCGGGCTCTTGTCCAGCTCCCATTCGTAGCCGAACAGATTCCAGAAGAAGTTGTTGCTCCACTTCGTCGGCGTTGTGGTCCACGTGACTTCCGGACCGCCGGTGATGGCGTCGCAGCCGACACCCGTGCCGTGCCTGCTCTTCCAGCCGAGGCCCTGATCCTCGATGGCGGCGCCCTCCGGATCGGGACCGATCAGCGACGGATCGCCAGCGCCGTGCGTCTTGCCGAAGGTGTGGCCGCCGGCGATCAGCGCGACGGTTTCTTCGTCATTCATCGCCATGCGGTGGAAGGTTTCACGGATGTCTTTCGCCGCCGCGATCGGATCCGGATTGCCGTTCGGTCCTTCCGGATTGACGTAGATAAGGCCCATCTGTACCGCGCCCAGCGGCTCCGCGAGCTGGCGCTCGCCGCTGTAGCGCTCATCGCCGAGCCACGTTCCTTCGGGACCCCAGAAGAGTTCTTCGGGCTCCCAAACGTCCCTGCGGCCGCCGGCAAAACCGAAGGTCTTGAAGCCCATCGACTCCAGCGCGACGTTGCCGGCGAGAATCATCAGGTCGGCCCAGGAGATTTTCCGGCCATACTTCTGCTTGATCGGCCAGAGCAACCGGCGCGCCTTGTCGAGGTTGGCGTTGTCGGGCCAGCTATTGAGCGGAGCGAAACGCTGCTGGCCCGCGCCCGCGCCACCACGGCCGTCGGTGATGCGGTAGGTGCCGGCGCTGTGCCACGCCATGCGGATCATCAGGCCGCCATAGTGACCGAAGTCCGCGGGCCACCAGTCCTGCGAGTCCGTCATCAGCGCGTGCAGATCCTTGATCACTGCGTCGAGATCGAGGCTCTGGAATTCCTTCGCATAGTCGAAGTCCTCGCCCATCGGATCGGACAAAGTGGAATTCCGATGGAGGACCTGCAGGTCCAGCATCTCCGGCCACCAGTCCCGGTTCGTGCGTCCGCGAGCGCCCGTGAACGGGCATTTGCCCGCGCTCTTGTCATCGGTTTTTGCGTCCATTTCTCTCTCCCTCGACGGAAATAGGTTCGGCGCCAGCCCCTGCCGGCCACATTGAGTCAGATCAATCTCCGAGGGAGAGTTTGTTGCATCCTGGAACGATAAGGACTAATCGTTTCTTATATAATTCTAGATAAGGGAAACTTATCGTGATATCGCTTCGGCAGCTCCGATATCTCGATGCCTTGGCCCGGACCGGGCACTTTGGGCGCGCGGCCGAGCTGGTCCACGTCTCCCAGCCCGCGCTGTCCATGCAGATCAAGGAGCTGGAGGCGCAGCTCGGCACCCCGTTGATCGAGCGGCGCCGCCATGAGATCCGGCTGACCCCCCTCGGTGTCGAGGTGCATCGGCGCGCGCATGAAATCCTGGCCGCCGCGCGCGATCTCATGGATTACGCCCGTCACGGCGCCCGCACGCTGTCGGGCCCCCTGTCGCTTGGCATCATTCCCTCGATCGCGCCGTATCTCCTGCCCGGCGCCTTGCCGCTCCTGCGCGAGCGCTACCCCGATCTCCGGCTGCGCCTGCGCGAGACGCAGACGAACACGCTGATCGAGGAGCTTTCGGCGGGCGAACTCGATGTCATTTTGCTCTCACTGCCGCTGCATGAGCCCGACATCGAGACGCTGCACCTGTTCGACGACCGCTTCTTCTTCGTCACCAAGGCAGCTCCACCCGCCCTCGACTCCAATTCGCGCGTGTCCCAATCGATGATCGACACGTCGAAGCTGCTGTTGCTGGAGGAAGGTCACTGCCTGCGCAACCAGGCGCTGCAATTCTGCGGCACGGCGCGCAACGCGGTCGCAAGCGCCGGCGTGCCCGATCTCGGCGCGAGCAGCCTGTCCACGATCATGCGACTGATCGCCAACGGCTACGGCGCGACGCTCTTGCCGGAAATGGCGCTGCCCGCCGAGATCGCCGCGAACCGCGATGTGGTCGCACTGCGCTTCCACGATCCGGAGCCGCGGCGCGAGATCGGTCTCGCCTGGCGTAAAACTTCCGCGCGGAAGGACGATTTTGTCCACCTCGGCAAGGTATTCATCGACTCCAGAGCGAGCCCGGAGCACTAGCGCGTGATCCCTCGCCTCGTCCGCCGAGACGCGGCATGCGGCCAGAAAACGAAGGGAAATCAAGGAAATGGGCAGACGCGATGACGCCGGCGAAGCCTTGCACGCCATCGCGCGGCAGATTCTGACCAGAGCCGGGCACGCGATCGAGGATCGCAGCTTGAGCGAGGCCGTCGCGGTCCATGAGTTCCGCAAGGTCATGAAACGCTGGCGCGCGCTGCTGCGTCTCCTCGAGCCCTATCTCGGACGCGGCGGGCGCAAGCTCCGCGCCGAGGCCCGCGACCTTGCCCGTGCCCTGTCCGGACCGCGCGACGCCCAGTCGGCGATCGACGCCTTCGACGACACCTTCCGGCACAACACAAAAATTTCCCAGCGGTCGCTTGCGTCCGTACGAACGCGGCTGGAGGAGGCGCGGCGGAAATCGGAGTCCACGGTCCTCACCGAAGAAATGCGCAGCAAGATAGAGACCGCCCTGCGCGCCGCGGCGCGCGCCACCCGGCAATGGCGGCGCCGCCGGATCGTAGCAGACGACATCTCGGAACAACTCTCGGAGAGCTACCGGCGCACCCGCCGCCGCATTCCCGATGATTGGGAGCATGCGGCACCCGAAGACCTGCACCGGCTGCGCCAGCGCGTGATCGAGCTTCGCTATCAACTGGAACTCGTCGAACCGATCTTCCCGAATATCGGCAAGCCACGGATCAACGAGCTGCAAAAGCTGCGCGACCGGCTCGGCCGCTATCAGGATCTCGTCCTACTCGGAAACCTCACTGGTCCCAAAGGGTTGCTGGCGCCCTGGCGCGGCCGGCTCGCGCCGTACATCGCCGACCGCCAGGCAGTCCATCTCGCGGCCGCAGCACGCCTGAGCGAGCGCCTGTTCGCCGATCGCCCCAAGGCGATCCGCCGCCGCCTGCATGAGATCCGCGCCGCGGCATCAAATTGAATTGATCGGAATTTCAGCACGGCACCCCATGCCGCCCCACAGGAAGCAACGTCATCCGCCGGCCATGTTGCTTACGCATTGATATGTCGTCTAGATTTTCCGCCTCGCGGGGGCGCGGGGGACGCTCAGCAACGAGGACGAAATGCCTGTTTCCAGTATGCGGATTGCCGCTCCCGCGTTGGCGGTTGTTTGGGTGGCCGTCGCCGCCGCGGCTCAAGCGCAGCAGCCGCAGCCGCGCCCGCAACTTGACGTCCACTTCGTGCCGACACCGGAGGAAGTGGTCGATCGCATGCTGCAGATGGCCGGCGTAACCGTGAAGGATTTCGTCATCGATCTCGGCTCCGGTGACGGACGCATCGTCATCACCGCGGCCAAGAAGTTCGGCGCGCACGGCATGGGCGTCGACCTCGACCCCCAGCGCATCAAGGAAGCAAACGCCAACCGGGAAAAGGCGGGCGTCGCCGACAAGGTGGAATTCATGCAGCAGAACCTGTTCGAGACCGACCTGAGCAAGGCCACGGTGCTCACGATGTACCTGCTGCCACGCCTGAACCTGCAACTGCGCCCGACACTCCTCGACCTGAAGCCCGGCACGCGGCTCGCCTCGCATGCCTTCGACATGGGCGACTGGCGGGCGGACCGGCACGAAAAGATCGACGGCCGCGACGCATATTTCTGGCTGGTGCCCGCCAAGGTCAATGGCACCTGGAGGGTCGAGGACGGCGACGGCAAGTTCGAAATCGATATCGCGCAGCGCTATCAGAATTTTGACGGCGTGGCGCGCGCCGGCAACGTCACGGTGCCGCTCCGGGAGACGAGCCTGCGCGGCGACGAAATCCGTTTCGTCGCGGAACTCGAACCCGGCAAGCCACGCGCGTTCAGCGGCCGCGTGAACGGCGACAAGATCGAAGCGTTACCGGCGGAAGCCGGAGGCCCGCAAGCCTCCGCCGCTGCCGGCTGGCGTGCCTCGCGCGCACAACAATAGAGAACGCCGCCCGGCTCGGCGCGATCCAGGAAGGGCTCCACCGTCGGATGGGGGAAACGAGGGCGACTGCCGGAGCCGCCCGCTTTCATAGGATGGGTCATGTCGAACACGGCCAACACGACCGGCGGAAAGCCGCTGCAACTGCTTTCGGTTCCGGCGGGCGCCGCCTTCATCATCGGCGTCGTCATCGGCATCGGCATCTTTCGCACGCCGTCGCTCGTCGCTTCCGGCGTCAGCAGCGAGGCGCTGTTCATCGGCGCATGGGTACTCGGCGGCGCCATCATGCTGGTGGGCGCGCTCTGTTACGCCGAGCTCGGCAGCGCGTACCCTGACGCGGGCGGCGAGTATCATTATCTAAGCCGCGCCTACGGCAAGCCGCTCGGCGTCCTGTTCGCCTGGGCGCGCGGCACCGTGATCCAGACCGGCGCGATCGCGGCGGTCGCCTTCGTCTATGCCGAATACGCGACGAACATTGTACCGCTCGGTACCTACGGTATGGCGATCCACGCTGTGCTCGCGGTCGTCGTCATCACGGGGCTGAACCTGATCGGCACACCGCAAAGCACGCTCGCCCAAGTGATCCTCACTGTGCTCACCATCGCCGCTCTCTTGCTGGTGATCGTTGCCGGCTTTGCAACTGCCGGGACGGCGCATCCGCCGATTCAGGCTGACTCCCAATGGGGCACCTTCGGGCTTGCCATGGTGTTCGTGCTGCTCACTTACGGCGGCTGGAACGAGGCGGCTTATTTGTCGGGCGAGTTGAAGGATGTCCGCCGGAACATGGTGCGCACGCTGCTGCTCGGCACGGCCGTCATCACCGCACTCTATGTGCTCGCGAACCTCGCCTACCTCAACGTGTTCGGCCTCGAAGGCCTGCGCAAGAGCAGCGCCGTCGGCGCCGACCTGATGCGCGTGGTGGCGGGCGACGCCAGCGCCATCGTCTTCAGCCTCATTGTCTGCGTGTGCGCGCTGAGCACCTTGAACGCGACGATCTTCACCGGCGCCCGCGTGTATTACGCGCTCGGCCGTGATCTCAGCTCGGGAAACGCGCTGGGCCGCTGGGAGATGCACGGCGACAAGCCGGCGAATGCGTTGCTTCTCCAGTGCGCGATCGCGCTCCTGCTTGTGATCTTCGGCTCGATCACCCGCGACGGCTTCGAGGCGATGGTCGCCTATACGGCGCCCGTGTTCTGGTTCTTCCTGCTCCTCGTCGCGATCTCCGTCTTTGTCTTCCGCAGCCGCGCCGGCGGCGAGTTGCCCTATCGCATGCCACTCTATCCTCTGCCGCCAGTGATCCTAGGTGCGGCCGCTGTGTGGATGATCTATTCGAGCATCGTCTATGCCGGGATCGGCTCGATCGTGGGCGTCGCGGTGCTGATCGCCGGCGTGCCGCTCGTCCTGTTCGCGCGCGGGGGCCGTGCCTCGACGGAAGCCGCCGAATAGAACGGTTTCGGATGCACCTCGGAAAC
>Ga0182748_1002446_pt1 | contig 16794 bp, 20 predicted proteins | sample eDN3rd37CKraftOP_FD_128877 | JGI IMG/M metagenome (GOLD analysis project Ga0182748, IMG submission 128877) | Enriched Organic Plus compost microbial communities from Emeryville, California, USA - eDNA 3rd pass 37_C Kraft OP (version 2) (version 2) ...
CCGGCTTTGAAAGGCCTCCCAAGGCCTTGGCGCAGAATAAGAAAGCCGCAATAGCTCAGTCGGTAGAGCACGTCATTCGTAATGACGGGGTCGGGGGTTCGAATCCCTCTTGCGGCACCATTCTGAACAGCCATAAACCCTTAATATTCAACGCGCTAGCCCTGCGCGAGAGTAGCTAAGGGGGTCTTAGGGGGCCAATTACGTCGACATTTACGTCGACAAATCAGTCCGTCCATCTTGCCGCCGAGGAGCAAGGACGGACATGGCCAACAAGCCCAAACCAGCCCAACCCATCAAACGCAACGGCTTCTGGTACCTCGTCCGCCGGGTGCACCGTCATCTGGAGCACCGGCATCGCGGTGAGCGATGACCCGCGCGCCATGCGCGCACGCATCCTGGTGCGACAGCGCGATGAGCAACTGCAGCAGCATTGGAACAAGCTGCTCGCCGGCGCCGCATCGCCACAGCCGCACGTGCATCGCGCCAACGTCCAACACGCCACTGCCCTGCAGATCCCCTACGCCTCCAACCAGCAGCTGGCGACGTCGGCCAGCCTGGAAGAGCTCTACGGTCGCTTTGCACTTCTGCTCGCCACCTGGGGAGAGAAGGCGCTTCTGCAGGGCCAGTACCCCACTCCCATGCGCGCCGACATTGCCGCGACGCTGGGCGCCACCCAGGCACCCGACGAGGAGGATACCGCTGCCGGCATCATGGTTTCTCGCATGCTGGAAGAGTACGAGCAGATCCGTACATCCGAGCTTGCCCGCAAATCGCCCCGCCAGCTCGCCAAGTGGCGCGTCCGCCGCCAGAGCGCCCTCGACATCTTCGTTATCGTCATCGGCGGCGACAAGCCGTTCAGGCAACTGACCCGCAAGGACGCCCACGCTTTTCGCAAGCATTGGCAGAAGCGCATCGACGACGGCGAGATACGGATCAACTCGGCCAACCGTCAGATCCGCAACGTCTCCGGGCTCTACAGCGTCTTGAAGGACTATCACCAGGTCGACGGCCCGGGCATCTTCGAGCGAATTCGCATACCTGGCGGTGAGGAGGGGAAGCGCCTGCCTTTCGATCCCGCCTTTGTGCAGACGCATTACCTCGCCGAGGGGCAGTTCGCCGAGCTCAACCCCGAGGCGCGGCGGATCATCTATCTCTGCATCGAAACGGGTTTGCGGCTGTCCGAGGCCTGCGCGCTCGATCGCTCGACGATCCACCTCGACGGGCCCGTGCCCTACGTCGACATTCAGGCAACAAATCGCACAACAAAGACCAAGCAGTCGATCCGGAAGATCCCCCTGGTCGGTGTCGCCTTGCGCGCCATGCAGGCCCAGCCGAATGGATTTCCGCGCTATCGCGACAACGCCGATGCCGCGTCCGCCCTCATCAATAAGGCATTGGACGCACGCAATCTTCGGCCGGGTGGGAAGGGGCAGGCGCTCTATTCGATGCGTCACACCATCGTCGATCGCCTGAAGGCCGTGGAAGCGCCGAAGGACATTCAGGAGGACATCCTCGGTCACAAGCATATGTACGGCAGTGGTACCACCCTCGAGCACAAACACCGCTGGCTCCAGAAGATCGCCTTCGTGTCACCGACGTCGATCTAGCCCACCGATATGATCGCAAAGCGCCTTTATCATACATATTGCACGGATACGTGCATGCCCGTATGGTGCATATCATGCAGCATCGGAAGACTATTTCTCTGACAGCGAAGGACGATGCCTTTATCTCCGGCCAGGTTGAATCCGGAGAGTACGGCAACGCGAGCGAGGTCGTTCGCGCGGGGCTGCGCCTGCTCGAGCAGGAGCAGGCGAAGTTGGCAGCGTTGCGCCAAGCGATTGCCGAAGGAGACGCCGACGCCAAAGCCGGCAGAACGCGTGCCTACCGGCCGGGACAACTCGCCGATAGAGCCAAGCGTCGGATATCGAAGGCAGGCCGTTAGGTCGACGTTTGTCCAAGCTATGCGCTGGCACTCTGACGGCGACTCCCCGTAGTCTTTTTAAATGCCAAGGAAGCCGACACCGTTAGGTCCGAAGACGCTTCGCCTGACGCGCACCGCGGAGGCCGACTTCGACGGCATTGTCGACTACATCAACGACGAAGCGGGTAGCAAAACCGCGCTTCGGTTCGCCGAAAAACTCGATGCAGAACTCGCGAGACTGGCCTACTTGGGGCACGGAGGAGTTCGCCGCGAAGCGGTCAGCCCAGGTCTACGCCTAGCAGTCTTCGGCAATTACTGCATATACTTCCGCCTCACAGATGACGAGACCATCGTCGTGCGCATCCTTCACGGGGCGCGTGATACGGCGCAAATATCCTTCGACGCCGACGATTGAGTTCCGTCCAACCTGCAGGGATATTTCAGGCGGCGATTTGCCGAGCAAGCGGACACGCGGTCCGTGCCCCGAAGTGAGCGAAATGCGGGGGCCAAGCACGTCCGCACTTCAGCTTCGACCGGACGATCCGGTCACTGTCATAGCTCGGCCCGCGACGGCCTTGCAAAAGCACAAAAAGAGAACATTGACAGAATCAATTTTTACAACGAAAATGTTGTAATGATCCCGGCGTTCGATGAGCTCACTGGGGAACTGCCGCCTGGGGAACATCCGGCTGGATGGGCCGAGGTCGTGGAGCGATTCGGATGGAACGCGCACAGGTTGTGGCTGCTGGCCGGGCTTCTCCGAGCGGCTACCAATCTGAGGGACGCTGGCTGCACGTTCTTCCTCCTCGACGGGAGCTTCGTGACCACGAAACCAGATCCTTCGGACTACGATGCGTGTTGTGCCTTCACCGGAATGGACCCGCTCAAGATCGATCCTCACCTTTTAATGGGTAAGAAGGCGATGAAGGCTGAATTCAGGGGCGAGATTCATCCTGAAAGCCATTCAGCGGATGGGCTTTCCCCTTTTCGGGAGTTTTTCCAGACTGACCGCGACGGCGTTTCCAAGGGAGTTATCATCCTCGATCTGAGTACGCTTCCATGATCGCGACAGAAAATCAATACAAGGTCACATCTCGGAAGCTCGACAAACTCCGCCGGGCGCTCGACGACTTAGCGAGTGCGTCAGACTTGGAGCCAACCTTCATGAGAGCTGAGATGCTCAGTCTCTCCGAAACCGTCCAAGAACTTGAGGAGCAAGTCGCCGAATACGACGCGTTGAGATCGGGTCGCGTCACCGAAATACCTATCGACAGCCTTGCCGATCTCCCGAAAGCGCTGATCAAGGCGCGAGTGGCACGTGGGTTCAGTCAGTCCGATCTTGCCGGGATGCTTGGACTGCGGCCTCAACAGATTCAGCGGTGGGAAGCGGAAGAGTACGCGTCTGCTTCGTTCGCTTCCCTCGCCCGTATCGCTCGCGCGCTAAAGCTCGATACGAGACAGAACGTCCCTCTTGACGACCGTCCGTCCTATGACCCCAAGGAGTTGAGGCGGGCCCTGGTCGATGCGGGGCTGCCACCGTCAGTGTTGGACACGCGAATCCTGCCTCGGCGATTGCTGATGAAGCGGATCGACATGTACGTCGACGAAGTTGACGCGAGGTTGCGGAAGCTTTTCGCTTTCGGCATCCGGGAAGCGCTCTTGCGCCGAGAATTTACGCCAACCTCCCTTCAGTTCAAACTTCCCGCGTCAGCGAAACAGGCGCGGACGCGAGCGTATGCGGCATACATTGACGGTATGTGCGCCATCGTCGCCAAGACAATTAGGCGAAAGCCATTGCCGCTTCCAGACTCCATAGAGGAGATGCACTCGCAGCTGTTTTTCTACGGTCTTTCGTTACAGTCCGCCGTGGACGCATGCTGGGAAATGGGAATCGGGGTGATTGCCCTCGACGACAGTATTGCCTTCAACGGGGCATGCTGGAGACGGAACGGGCGAGCTGTAATCGTCCTCCGCAATGCCGGGACCGAGGAGTCTCGCGCTTTGTTCGATCTCATTCACGAACTCTACCACCTCATCGCGATCCAGGGAGACTTCGCGCTGGTTGAAGCCGACGAGACGTCCAGCGAGCGTCGCGAATCCGTAGAAGAGCGGAGAGCTGACCGGTTCGCTGCGGAAGTACTGACGCAGGGGCGATTGGGCGCGCTGATTGCGGAGGTCCTTCATCGGTCAGAAGGTCAGGTTAATCGCCTTGCTGAAGTGGCGATCGAAATCGCGGCCGAGGAAGATATCCCCATCGGTATATTTGCCAACCTAATCGCGGCGCAGGTCGATGAGGAGGGCAGCAACAGGAACTGGTGGTGGGCGGCCCGGAAGCTTCAGGAGCAAGGCGATCCTTGGAGGACCGTGCGCGACACCTTCATTCGCAACGCCGAACTCGAAAGACTGGATCGAGTGGAAGTAGACCTGATCAGCCAGATGCTAGAGACATCCGATGAGCGCATTAACAGACAAGCTTGATGCTCCGCTTCCTACCCTAAAGATTACTTGCACCTCGGTCGCCTGCGAAGAGGATCTACACTGCTTTCTTCAGAAGAAGCGAAGTGGGAACCTCCCTCACTACGGCCCCTGTCGCGCGTGCGGCGTGGAGCGCGTCGACTGGGAGAGAGCCCATCGCCGCGATCCTGGCGACATCGATCTGCTCTTCGCCGAACTCCGCCAGGAGATGATCCGGGAGCACATGTGGACAAAGCCGTTCGACGAGGACGCTGTAAGGCACGCGTCCAAATTTGACCGAAAGACGCTTTTCGAAAAGGCCAGAAAGAGGCTAGCTGCGTCTGTCGGCCGACCGGCTGGAGCGTTCGATAGCAGACAAACAAAAATGGAAGGCAATGTAATCTTCTATGCCCAGCATGCGACGGCGACCTGCTGTCGGCAGTGCATGCTCTATTGGCACGGCATCGACAAGAATAGGCATCTCACGACGGAAGAGCTCGACTACTGCGTCACGCTGATCGAAAGGTATTTGGGCGAACGTCTTCCTGAGATCGAGAGGGTAGGCGGGTAGCCCATGTCTCGCATACGAACCGACCATATGGTCTCGGCGATGCGTCCACGCATTCTTGACGCAAATCGTCGCCACGTCCTTGTCTCTCGCATGGAAGGATCGAAGCAAGAGCAGGACCTCGCTCTCCCTGCGAATGCGAACGGCATCGGACGTAGGCGACATTTCAGACGGCGGGCGGCTCCAGGCTGGCCGGACAATCCGCTTCCAGTTGTTCCTGCGAGCAGGTGGCTCGCCATCGAACCGCCTGAAATTATGCAGGCCCAGGTGTTCCAACTTGCCGGATGCGCGTGGCGGTGCTGGTACTGCTTCGTTCCTTTCGACCTGCTTTCCGCTAACGCTTCGAAGTCTGTCTGGATTGACGCATCGGAGCTTGTAGACCTTTATCTCGACCAGCCGGACAGGCCGTGCATCTTGGACCTCAGCGGAGGGTCGCCGGACCTCGCGCCCGAATGGATCGCCTGGACCATGGATGCCATCGAAAAACGCGGTTCCAAGGCCGAGGTCTATCTTTGGTCGGACGACAATCTCAGTACCGATCTGTTGCTTCGGAAGGATTCACGCGTTCTTTTGGAGCGCATTCAGGCCTACGGCCGCGGGTATGGTAAGGCGTGCTGCATCAAAGGGTTCGATGCAGAGTCCTTTGCCTTCAATACGGCAGCTGATGCGTCCGGCTTCGAGGAACAGCTGCGAATCCTTCAGGGCTACTCAGAAACGGATTTAGACCTTCACGTCTATGTCACTTTCACAGCGCCGCCAGGCGCACACGACCGAGAGGCGATGAAGGGATTTGTCGAGCGGCTCCTTGCGATCCGGGATGATATCCCCAGCCGCGTTGTACCCCTGCTGGTGAGCGAATTCTCGACGATGAGACCACGTCTAAGCCCGCTGCGAGCGAAGGCCTTAGATCACCAATGGCGGGTTCTGGATATGTGGCGCGAAGCCTTAAGCGCTCTTGGGCTGGCGGACTTCGGATGAAGGGAGCCATCTTCGACGTCGTGCGGGTGGAAGCTGCCCGCAGCAGTGATTTCCGCCATCTCTCGTCGAGATGCCGGGGAGCGTGGCCCGTCTCCATAATCCAATGCTTGGAAGCGCTTGCATCGGAATCAGGCCCGTCGCGAAAGGCCGCGATGCGCCTGGCTAGAAATGCGCAGGTAGGAGCCCCCGAGGAGCTTTCGCCGGTGGAGGGACTTCCAGCTGAGCACCCCCTTGACGGGGACTGGCGCTTCGCCCCGGGTGTACCCGAGGCGATCCTCCGAAAACTCTGCGACGCTGCAGGCACGAGTGGTAGGATTCTTTTGGCGTGCGTACCAACACTGGTTCTTGCGGCCGCCCGCCTGCGGGTGTGCGACCGGATTGTCGTGGCCGCAAGAAACGGATGCCCGGTTTCCGAAGCCCTGCGCGGACTGGTCCCCGGCGCCCTTTATCGGGATTTTGATCAGCTGGGTGGCCTGGAAGCGTCGGCCGGCCTAATCGATCCTCCTTGGTACGACGATGTGGCGGGTCCCCTCGTCCAGAGGATCTGCGCCGGCCTCCGCGAGGGGGGCATCCTCCTGATTTGCGGACCGGATGAGCTGACGGGTGCCTCGAGCGCGCGGGCTCTCGTGGGGAACGGGACAAGTCTCCATCGAGGGCTCGTCCCCATCGGGCCGACATTGAGGGTCAGGTACCGCACGCCACTTTTTGAATTCCGCGCGTTGCAGGCGGCGGGGGTCAGAAACGTTCCTGCGTTCTGGAGAACCGGCCTGTTAAGATCATTCATACGGTCCGGGAGATGCGCCGCTCCGATGCTGCCGCTGGTTCCGAATTGCGACTGGGTCGAAGTCCCCTCCAGGTCTGGCAGGATATGGCTGAGGGCTTCCTCGGCCCAAGGAGGAAAGGCGAGAATGTTTGTCGCCGACTCTGTAAGTAGGACTTCTCCGCTTCGCGCCAGTGCGTCGGTTTGGACCTCTTCTAACACGGTCGTCGTCGGCGGCACGATCGATGAGATCCGCAAGCTCACGCTTGGGCCTGCTGGGCCGACCTCCGAACTCGCAGTCAGGCTCGATGAGTTCGATGCGAAACCCTGTTGGCGACGCCGGGTCTCCCAGCCGCTGAAACTTGCACCCTCAGAAATTGGATGGGATAGTTCCCATGGCCTGCGAGAGCCAAGCTTATCTGCGGTCTTACCGGAGCTATGACCATGGGACTGAATTTCGTTCTCGCGTTTTCAGGGGGACTGGGCGCCGGAAAGTCCTCGCTCACAACGGCGTTGCATGAACGGCTCGGCTGGCCACGTGCCAGTTTCGGCGATCACGTCCGCAAGATTGCGTCGGAAAACGGGCGGGATGAGAAGGACCGATCCGTCCTCCAGCAGCTGGGCCAAGCTCTAGTGTTAACCAACGTGGGTGGGTTCGTTGACGACGTGCTCGCCCAGGCGGGGGACGCGCCAAACGTCATTCTTGACGGCGTGCGCCACGTGGAAGTGCTGTTCAAGCTCCGCGAAAAGCTGAACGACAAGGTCAAACTCGTCCACCTTGAGGCGCCAAGCGACGTCAGGCAGGAACGCTACCTGCAAAGAGACGATGTCGAGCGAAGACTTCTTGCCCGATACGAGCAGGACATTACCGAAGCGCAGATCGCTCGCATACTTCCACAATACGCGGATTTGGTTGTCGACGCGACGCTGCCATTATCGTTTCAAGTCGACAGGGTGGCTGACTTCGCAAAGAAGGCCGCCTCCGCAGTAATGGAAGCTGCGTAAGGCGCGACCGCCATGGAGGTCTTCGGGGTCTTTGAGGGCGGTGGAGCGAAGGGCCTAGCACACGTTGGTGCCTTACGCGCCACCGAGCAGCGCGGGTTTCGCTTCCGTGCCGTCGCGGGAACGTCGATCGGTGCGATGATAGCAGCCCTGATCGCAGCTGGATTTAAGTCCGATGACCTGTTCTGCGTGACCGAGGCCGGAGAGCATGGACTGCTTTCCGATAACCTCGAACTTAAGTTCATGGACGAGATCGAGTACTTGCGCGTGCTCCGCCTCCGAGCGCACGTAGAAGCGCTTCTGCGCCAGCCGGAACCTGGCATTCGCACCTACATCTGGGAGCACGTTGCCTCCCGACTTTGGTTCAGCTGGGCCGTAGCCGTGGTGGCCGCAAATCTTTCCGCTCTGCCTTTGGCAATACATCGCAAAGTGTTGGGCGACCTCTGGTGGGAGGCAGGCGCAGTTGGCACCGGACGGCTGCGCGCGTGGATCGACGACACGATTCGCATAAAGCTCGGACTTGCTGCTGGCACGCCGGTCCGATTCCAGGATCTGCCGATAGAGCTACGAGTCGTCGCGACTGATATCACAAGGAACGGCATGCAGGTATTTGGACGCGATAGGACTCCGGAGATCCCGGTTGCCGATGCCGTCGCTGCATCCATGGCGTACCCACTTTTTTTTAAGCCAGTAGAGGTCGACGGTGCGGTCTACGTGGACGGCGGCCTGGCGTCGAACGGGCCTGCTTGGGTTCTAGACGATCTGCGGGACATGGCCGACGCTAAGATTCCCACGTTTGCATTCCGGCTGCTCGACCCACCGCCGGCAGCGCCGTCAAAGCAATCTAAGAGATGGTGGCTAAGGAGGACGCTGCGGAAGTGTCTCAACGCGGCTCCGAAGGCGTCCTCGCGACGCCCAAAGCTCGGTCCGTTGGCTCGGCGTTTCGTCACTTCTTCGCTCAACAGCCGCTCGGTCTTGGAGGCGCGCAGGATAGACGAGTTTCACCTGATCGAACTCAATGCCCAGCTGAACACGCTAGATTTCGATATCGTCAATGCGAACAAAGCCGCGACGGTGGCGCACGGAGCCCGGGGGGTAGCGGAATATCTGTCTCGGAAGATCGGACCGCGTGACCCCGTCCTAATGGAGCGGGCTCTACGAGCTTTTGCCGGATTAGTAAAAGAGCATACGTATGACGAGGGCGTGGTGCGGGCGTACGTTCTGCAGCCCACTAGCGAGATCGTCGGCCGAGTCGTGTATTCGGCAATGCTGGAGGGCGAAGCAGACGATTCCCTTACAATGAGACTGGACACACGTTCCCAAGCGCTCTGCCTTGCGTTGAGGGAGCCTGTTTTGGTTAGGACGACTTCGCTCCCCACCGCGGACCTAACAAGAAACGCGACGAAATACCTTCATGCGACCCGCCCCCGGGACGTAACGCATATTCTCTGTGTCCCGATATTTCCATCGCATTTCGCGTGGAGCGAAGGAAACACTGAGAATCGTCCGGTACCCTTAGCGGCGCTGTGTTTTGATTTCCGCAGGCCAGGAGGAGAACACATTCTGCTGGATCCCAGAATCGAAGACCTGGTCGCCTCAATTGCGCAAGCCCTTGGAGATTTCTGGACCAGCATGCCGCTGTCTGATGCAGAATGCCTACCTGAGCAGGCGGGAGTGCCCTCACGCGACTGGGTGCAACTCGGCGGTACGGCGGGCTTCTATGTGTCGGACAGAAAGGTACGAGCATGCCCCGAGCCGTCCATTGCCGATCAGATTTCGGCAACGGTGGCGCGTATCGGCGGAGACGCCAAAATCTTTCCAATCGCCACGTTGTCCGATAGGCGCGAGTGGGTCGAGCTGGTGGCTCGTCCGCGTAGAGTCGCGAAGGCCACTCAACCTCCCTGAGCGGACCTCCACTGGATCACGCTGCCGGACGAACTTGGTCGCACACCGACTTTCCGCAAATGGGACTTTGCGAACGTCGGCGGAGGTTTACTGCGCTCCTCCGATCAAACCGATCTCTGCTATCTTTTTGAGCGATCGAACCCCAGCGCGCCTGAGCGTTGATCTCGACACTGCAAGCCCGGTCGCAACCTCTCCAACTGACCGCCCGTTGCGGGCGAGCGACCTCTGCGCGGACGCAATCTTATCTGACGACAACTTCGGAGGTCGTCCGAGCACGGCACCGCGCGACTTGGCAGAAGCCATTCCGGCCCGCGTACGCTCGCTGATGAGCGTGCGCTCGAACTCGGCTAGAGCACCCATTACGTGGAAGAGCAGTCGACCGCCCGCTGTACCGGTGTCGATAGCCTCGGAAAGGGAGCGGAAGGCCACGCCACGCACCTCCAGCTCCGATATCAGCGTGATCAGATGCGAGAGGCTTCGGCCAAGGCGGTCGAGCTTCCAGACGACGAGCGTGTCGCCCTTCTTCAAAACCCCCAGCGTCTCTTCCGATGACGGCCGGTTCGTCCGCGCGCCCGATGCACAATCGGTGAATATCCGTTTGCAGCCGGCGCGATCGAGTGCATCAAACTGGAGAGCCGGGTTCTGCTCGTCCGTCGACACGCGCGCATACCCGATCAACATGCACTCACAAAACCCCAGATTGCGTCCACGCCCGGCCGAGCCAAACGCGATCGTCAGGGCTGTGCATAAGTATCAAAAAGGGTCCTTTTTGCTTCAGACACGCGCCGCAGGTCTCGACTACTCAACTCGCGCGTATTTGCAGCATAACCTGCGCTAACCACGTAGCAACATGCGCTGCACAGAAAAGCACCCTTTTATGAGTATCAAGAGTTCCGCGCATGGAAGCGCAAACGTTCCGAACCAGCACGCCGCAAGGTTCCTGACAGCTATCGAAACGGCTGTGCACGTGGGGTTGCCGCCGAGCGCCCTTGAAGAGATGCGTCGAGAAAATCGCGGGCCAACGTACTACCGGCTCGGTTCTGATGCCGCCGGAAAAATCGTCTATATGCTCGAAGACTTGGATGCTTGGCTGCAGCGAGAGCGTCCGGCGATAAACAGCCCCACTTCACCCTAACGCTCCAGCGCAGGCTCGTGTGTGACCGAACCGAGCCTGCCTATTCCTTTAGGGCAGCCGCATCGAACCGAAAACTATAACTTCCGATCATCGCCGCGGAAAACCAGACAAAACAACGCTTGGCCAAACTTATTATCACGCATACCAGCAAAACAAACTGGGACTCGCTATTGGGAGCGAAACCCCTTAACCCAAGCCTCAACGTCAGCCAGCTTATAAATCACTTTTGATCGACCACCTTTTCCAAGACGGGCGTAGGGGGGACCGCGTTCCTCTTCTCGCATCTTTTCGAGCGTGCGTGTTGACAAGCATAGCATCTTGGCGACTTCAGTAGACGTCATATAAATTGGCAAGACCTATTCCGTTCGTCACCTTCCCCCGATGTCACGTCGCACTCCCCAGCAAAAAAATACTGAACAGCAATATACATTCTGCTACACTTGTAGCAACATTCATTCGTGGTGGTGACAATGCCCAATAGCCCCGAGCTTACAATTGCTGAGCGCAAGCTTGTCGAAGCGCGTGTCGCTTTCAATTTGGACCGCCAGCAACTCCAGACCGCGCTGCTACGGCTGAATGCCGTTGCCGATAGCCACGACCACCTCATCAATACCGCCGATGAGTTTGGCGTCGATCGCGCACTCGAAGGGCTGCTAAAGATTCCAAGTACGTACGGCCTACGGGTGCTCAGCGACAACGAGATTGACGAACTCCGACCGCTGCTCACGCGCGCCTACGAAACGTGCCACCTTGTGGACGCAGCCCTCGCCGAACGCGAGCACCTGCTGATGAGGGTCGATCCCAGCCACGTAAAGGTGATTCAGATCGGCCACGAAGAAGCCTGCCTAGACCCGGAAAGGAGCGTACTCCTGTTCCCGCAAACGCAGCGCTCCGTACAAGAGAGCGCTTGAGCAGGATCGTGACCAATAGGGCATTAGCGCGAGCTTGCGCGGGACCCGCTCTTCGGAAACCCTACTCGGCGTCTCCGGCCACACACAGCCCCGTAGGCCGGCAGACAGTTGCGGGGGGCCCACGTATGCAATCCGGTGGAGGGGGCTGGATTCGAACCAGCGTAGGCGAAGCAGTCGGATCCAGACCGAAAATACATGTATTATCAAACTCCTGCCGTAGCGGACTGCAAATCCACGCGCCCTCCGGGCATTTAACTCTACGCAGTCCTTGCAGATCCAAGAGCCCATTCCGCAACCCTACTTATTTCGTCCGAGGGGGTGGGATTCGACCCCACGAGAGCCTACGGATCCTAACGCATGCTGGCGGAGAGGGTGGGATTTGAACCCACGATACGGCTCGCCAACCTCACGGGAGTCTACGCAAGCTACTGGAGTGGCGGAGCCGGAGGGATTCGAACCCTCGATCCATACTCAAGCCCACTGAATTGTGCGCCCAGCGACGGGACTTGAACCCGCGGCCTCCGGCGTGACAGGCCAGCGTCCCACGTTTACCCCTAACACTGGCACAGCTACGCCATTCATCCTCCTCAAACCCTCAAGCGGAGAGTGCCGCCAGCAACTGCACAGCGTCCGGAGGAGTAGTGCGCACGGTTTCGACACCCTCCGCAAGCGCTTATACTCATACCAAAAGCCTCTCTGATTGGCCCATGAACAGGCTCTGTTTTTCTGAATTCATCGCACCGAACGCCTCATCAAAAAAGCCTCCCAAATCTTTGATAGAAGGCGCTCGCACGAACAAAACGCGCTTCGCCAGGTATTTGAGACATTTGCTCCGTTTTTTGCGAATTTGGCCATTCGTGTTTCCACCGCACTGAACTTTGGATGCGTATTGCGGGCCATCCATTCGACAACGGCACTTCGGCTGTAGACGACCTTGGCGTTTTGACAGTCTCCAAGGCGCGTGTAAGGGGGGCCCTTACCACTAACTCTCAGTCCCTCCTGAGTCCGCGGCGATACGCGCATCCATTTCGCCAACTCTTTGGTCGTCAAAAACTCCGTATCTGCGTTCATTTCCTGTGTCATCTTTCCTCTCCATTTGTCCGTCGTGGAGACCTTTTCAGCGCAAGTTCGCCCCCGGTTCAAGCGCGTTTTAAACGCTCGAGGGGTACAGCGAACCTGAGAGGAATTGCGCGGGGCTAAGCGGATATCACGTTTTTGTTACGACCTTCGCCAATCGAGAAACGCGACGACCGATCGTCGAATGAATGCCGACGACGAGCAGCCTCGCATCCGGCATTCACACATCACGCGTGGCGTCGTCTGTCCGTAGCAAATTGGCACCTGCCACCTCGACGAAGAATTGATCGTCAGCGGGCAAATCCGAAAACTTCAACAGGCTGTGGCGTATAGATCCGCCCTGCGCGGAGCCCGAATGGCCACGCCCATGCGCCACCCCAAATGGAGGGGACCGACGCCGCCGCCGCGTCTGCGGTGAGCCTAAGAGGGCGTAATCGTACGCTCAGATTATGAAAGTTGCGCAGTTCCAACTCCTCCAGCCATGCTCGTCTGAAGGCCGGATTAGAGTTCTTGCCAGTAGGAACGACAATCCAAACCCTGACACGCGAAATGGAGGACCAGAGATGGCGACGCAGGAAGAACCGATACTGAGAATGCTCACGCCCGCAGAACTCGCAAAGGCCCTGCGGCTGACAGAGCGCACACTTGAGAACTGGCGGCTCCGCGGCTACGGACCTCCCTACCACCGCCTAGGCAGCCAAGCTCACTACAAGGTGGTCTATAACTGGCGCGCTGTGGAAGATTGGCTAGGCCAGCGCAGGGCAGAACAAAATGCGCGTCCTCGATGACGAGGCGTTAGGTGTTCGCCCAGCGCATTCCATTCCAAGCAGGGACATCCGGATGATGCTGCGCATTATCGCGGCCATCGTTACCTACGAAGGCCAAGCTTATCTGCCCCTGCTGAACAGGCTAAAGCGGGAGTACGACGCTACTCGTCAAAGCGACCCTTCCGACTACGCCCGCCAGATTCTCAACGAGCTTGCTGACTAGCGCACACTGCAGGTGAGAGACAACTAGCTGAGCACGGCGTCGTATTCAGACTGTCGCTGCAGAGACTGCACCGAGGCCGCCTAGCGCACCTTGAGTCCTCTAACAGGCACCAGACCTCCGCCGCCTCGTGTAGCCTTAGATTGCGCCTCTTCAAATTGTTGAGTTTGACGACGTTGGGGGGGCCTAGTGGTCCGCTGGGCCGCTCGAATATGCAAAGCAAAGCCCCGAACCGCTCTCACCACCCCTCACGCATCCAAGCATCAAGGTCGCGCGACGACAAAACTCTTTCTGCGTACTCCCAGTCCAGCCCCTCATCATCAGCGACATCGCGCATGTAACGAAGCTCCATGGGCGGTCTGACAGTCTCAACACGTTGCGAGAAGTGGCGCACCGCTTCGCGATCCTTCATGATCGCGTCGATCCAATCATCTTCAAACCCATCGGGCAATTGCCCCAGCACCGAGAAAATATCTCCAAATCGATCCGACAGTGCGGCATAGACTTCATCCTCTACAGTCCCCGCATAGCGCAAGCTCAACACTCGGATCTCATCTCGGCTCTGACCAATGCGCTGAACTCGGCCTTTCCTCTGCTCTAAGCGCGACGGGTTCCATGGCAGATCAACGTTGACCTGCGCTCCCAGCTTTTGAAGGTTAAGCCCCTCGCAGGCGGCGTCCGTCGCGCACACCAGTCGAATATTACCGCTCTGGATAGCTTCCTTGATCTGCTCGCGGCCTGCAGAGCGGCGTTCGTTGCCTTGCTGAATAAACGACGCCGATCCGCCTGCGTAGACGGCAATTGGCTCGGCGGGGAACTCCGCGCATAGCGCTTCCGCCACCCAGGCTGCCGTTGTTAGGTATTGGCTGAAGATGATTGCGCCATTCTTCTCGAGCCACTTCTGCTCCTTCAGGTAATGCAGTATAACCTTCACCTTCGGATCGATGTCGCGGCCGTCAACAACTGATGCCAAGTTCCGCTCGATCTCACGAAGCAGGTGCAGTTCTTCGCCTTCCGGAGCTGGCGTGTCGTCCCGCACCGGCCCTTCGTCGCCGCGCTCTTCCTCGGGAACACCGGCCCCTTCTAGCCTATCCAGTAGGTGGCGCGCAGTCTCCAGGCCGGCTCGCGCCGAAGAGCCTATCCGCCGCAACAGGATGGTTCTGAGAAACCCAGCACCAGGCTGGCGAGCCGCGTAGAGCTTGCTGAACTGCTCCGCAGCCTCGTAAGCCGCGGTGAACGCCAGTCCCATAACCAATCCCTGCTTCTCGAACAGGTTCGCCGGCAACCCGTCTGAGGTTCTCGGGTGAGTTACGACAGCGATCGGCTTGAGAAGTCCCTTTTCTTCCAGCATGGGTCGCGTCCTGCGCACGACGCGGCGCACGATTGGGTTATGCTGCTGGGCGAGCACCGTGAAGTCGTCGCTCAAGTCATTCTTGATGGCCGGACCGAGTTCGTCGAACCGCGGACCGGTGACTTGCTCCGCCGGGATCGCGAAGTCATCGCGCACATTCCGGAAAATGCGGTGCTCGTTGGCCGGCGGCAGCGGATTGCGGAAAAGCGCCCATCGGCCAGTCTCGCTCTGAGGCCACGGGCGCTGGCCGCTGAGATACTGGATCGACGTGTCTTTCCACCAATCCCCACCGGCAAAGGGTGAGCCCAGGACGTGCGGAGCCCCTTGCCCGATCGCCGCCATGAGGTCCCAAAGCTCGACAGCATCGAGCTGGATCGGCGTTGCTGTCCCAAGCAGCACGCTGCCGGCATTGCGAGAGACCTGATGCAGGAACTTCATCAGATTGTTCTGGCTGGCGTCTACTTCGCCCTCGCGGGGTTGCCGGCGAGTTCGGGCCTTATGGGCTTCGTCGAGGATCACGACGCCGAAAGATTTCCTCGCCAGAGCACCACGTTCACCCTCATCGTCGCCATTGACGATCAGACCGGTCGAGACAATCCCCATCCGCCAGGGGCACTTGGCAACTAGCGTCGGATCACCTTTCTGAGTGAGGGCCCGCTTCTCGCCATCGAGCCAGCATTTCTTTTGCGTGGACCAGACCGCTGCGGGGACACCGAGTTTGTCCTCCAATTCCTCCTGCCACTGCCAGATCAGCGTCGATGGCGCGAGGATCAACACCGGGCAATTGTCCAGCATCGACAGCACGAGCGCGGCCGCTGCCATCGACAGGGTCTTGCCGAGACCGACATCATCCGCGATCAAGTACCGGGCACTGCCGTGGAGCTGGAAATCCTCGACGCACGTCTCGACAAAGCGCTTCTGCCAAGGACGCAGGATCTGCCCGGCTTTGTAGATTGGCCGGTCGGCGAGGATCGCTTCGGTCGGCACCGCACCCTTGCCGGCGTCGCGAGCCTCTTCGATGGAGCGGTATTCGCCCCGCTTCGCCATGGCTCCAACGTGCTGGACCACAGCATCCGGAAGGTCGATGCCCTGATCCCAGAAGTAGTTGAACTCGTCTCGGACCCACTGCGCGGCAAGCGGATCGTCGTCAGCCCAGAGGATCTCGTAGGCGTGCCTCAAACCGGAGGCGCTGTCGTTCAAGCTGCCAACGAACGAGTGCTGTCGTCCATCCGCGTGCTCTATCACCCCGGCCTTCCCGTGGACGAACACATTGTCGCCATCGCGCGGAATGACGCGGACCTTCATCTTGCCCGAGGCAAGCAAGTTGTGCAGGCGCTTGTAGCGTTCGCGAGCCAGCAGAACATCGATGCCGTGTTCGTTGGCTTGCCAGCTCGAGACGAGCGTCCGCGCCACCGACGCGGCGCCTTCGCGAGCGGCGCGCGCCACCTTCACATCGTGCGGATCGAGATCGCCATTGCAGACGAGGCGGATCTCATCGACCGTATCTAGCGCCTCGCCGACGACTTCGAGCAGGGAGGAGCGGAAGTATCCGGCTATGCGGAGATAGCGCTTTGCGCCTGTAAGCCGGTTGGACAGCACGTCCCCAAGCGCATGGCCGCGAGACGAATAGCGCTCGATCGCCATGGTGTCACACCCGATCCACCTTGAGCGCTTCGGCGAGTTCGTGCGCCGCAGCGCTCTCCTGCGGTCGGGTCTTTTTAGTCTTTGCTGAGATGTACTCG
>Ga0182748_1002448_pt1 | contig 16794 bp, 11 predicted proteins | sample eDN3rd37CKraftOP_FD_128877 | JGI IMG/M metagenome (GOLD analysis project Ga0182748, IMG submission 128877) | Enriched Organic Plus compost microbial communities from Emeryville, California, USA - eDNA 3rd pass 37_C Kraft OP (version 2) (version 2) ...
AAAAGCCACGGGCCGCGCCGCGTGGAGCGGGCGGCCCGTGCGCCTGTAATCAGCGTCCGATCACTTGCCGCGCAGGCGGACCGGAATGAACGCCGCCTGCTGACCCCGGCGCAGCACCTGAAGCAGCACGGCGTTGCGGCCGGCCTGCTTCGCCTCGCGCACCACGGCGTCGAGTTCGGCTTCGCTGGTGGTCGGCCGGTTGTTCGCCGACAGGATCACGTCGCCCCGGCGCAGCCCCTTGGCGCCCGCATCGCCATCCTGATCGACGGCGGCGATCACCACGCCCCGCGTCGTCGCGGGCAGGCCGAGCTGGCGCACGATGGACGGGGTCAGCGCCTGCACGCTGACGCCCAGATCCTGCGAAGCGGCCTGCGCGCTTTCGCTGTCGTCGGACTGGGAGAAATCCTCATCGGGGCTGCCGCCGAACTGGGCCAGCTTGTCCTCCGGCGGCCGCTCGCCCACCACGGCCGTCACGCTCATCCGCTTGCCGTTGCGGATGAGCTCGATCGGCACCCGCGACCCGATCGGCAGGTTGCTGACCAGCAGCGAGAGCGTCTCGTCCGGCGTCACCTCGCGCCCGTTGACGCGCACGATCACGTCGCCCGGCCTGATCCCGGCCTTCTCGGCGCCCTCGCCCGGCTCCACGCCCTGCACGAATTCGCCCCGGTTCTTCGCGAGGCCGAGGGAATCGGCCATGTCCTCGCTCAGCGGGCTGATCTGCACGCCGAGATAGCCGCGCCGCACCTTCTCGCCCTTGCGCAGCGTCTCGATGATCGGGATCGCCTGTTCGGACGGAATCGCGAAGCCGATGCCGACATTGCCGCCCGACGGCGAGAGGATCTGGCTGTTGATGCCGATGACATTGCCATTCATGTCGAACATCGGGCCGCCGCTATTGCCCTGGTTGATCGATGCGTCGGTCTGGATGAAGCGGTCGTAGGTGCCGCCGGTGTTGCGATGGACGGCGGAGATGATGCCCGCCGTCACCGTGCCCGACAGCGCATAGGGGTTGCCGATCGCGACCACCCAGTCGCCCACGCGCGCCTTGGTGCTGTCGCCGAACTTCACGAACGGGAAGGGCTTGGAGCCGACGATCTTCAGCACCGCGAGGTCGGTCGCCGCGTCGCGGCCGACCAGCTTCGCCTCATATTCCTCGCCATTGGTAAGGGTCACGGTGATGCTGTCCACGCTCGCGCCGCGCGCGCCGGGCGACACCACATGGTTGTTGGTGACGACATAGCCGTCGGCCGAGATCAGGAAGCCGGAGCCGAGCGACTGCGCCTGCCGGGTCTGCGGCCGCCCGCCGCCGAACAGGTCGCCGAAGGGCGTGCCCGCGAACGGGTTCTGCACCTGCACGCGCTGCTTGGTGGAGATGTTGACGACCGCCGGTTGCAGGCGCTCGACCATGTCCGCAAGGCTCGCCGGGGCGCCGCGCGGCGCGGCGGCCTGCATGCCTTCGTTCTGTGCCGTCTGCGCCTCCAGCGACTGGTGCGTGGTGAGGGCGGCGGCGGTGCCGCCCAGCAGCAGAGCGGCGGTTATGGCATAAGCGTAACGCACTATCGAAATTCCTCTCATTGCCTGTGGAAGCGGCATCCCGCCCCCGACAAAGACCGTTTCCCATGCCCAAAACCGCCTTAACGCAGTTTGAATGGGCGCGGACGCGGATCAAGCCTTCCCGTTCAGCGCCCCCTGAATTCCCGCAGGAAATCATTGTCCGGCGACAGGATGATATTGGTCTCGCTGCCGTTCTGGCTGCTGAAGGTCCGGCGGTAGGCCTGCATCGCGCGATAGAAGTCGTAGAAGCTGGCGTCCTTGCCGAAGCTGTCGGCATAGACCTTCGCGGCGGCGGCGTCCGCCTCGGCGCGGATGATCTGGGCCTGCTTCTCGCCCTGCGCGCGGATGGTCAGCGCCTCCTGCTCGCGCGCGGTGCGCATGCGCTGGAACGCGCTCTGCAACGGCGTGCCGTCGGGCAGGTCGGCGCGCTTGATCCGCACGTCGATCACCTCCGCGCCATATTGGCGGGCGATGCGGTTCAACCCCGCCTCGATATTGTTCATCACCTGCCCGCGTTCCGGGCTGAGCAGCGCGGCGAAGGGCCGCTTGCCCAGCTCGTTGCGCAGCGCAGAGCCGAGGATCGGGCGCAGCGCGTCGGAAACCCGCTCCTCGCTGCCCGCCGAGATGTACATGCGCAGCGGGTTGACGATACGATAGCGGGCGAAGGCGTCGACCTGCAGGCGCAGCTGGTCGGTGGACAGCACCTGCTGGCGCTCCATCTCGACCGACTGGATGCGCTTGTCGATCCACACGATCTGCTCGGCGAACGGGATGCGCAGCGCGACGCCCGCGCCGGTATGGCCGAACACCTCGTTGGGCTTGTAGCGGTTGATGATGCGCACCGGCTCGCCGAAGCGGACGATCACCGCCTGCCGCGTTTCGGGCACGATCGCCACCGTGCTGCCGATCAGGATGAGCACCGCCAGCGCGATCAGCACCAGCACGACGGGGTTGCGGGAGCCGGTCATTGCGCGCCTCCCTGCTGCTGGGCGCCCTGCGCGCGCTGGCCCGTCGCGGGCGCGGCCGCGGCGGCCCCTTCCGCCGCCTTGGCGCGGCGGCGCAGTTCGGGCAGGGGCAGATAGGGCGTCACATTGCCCGCTTCGATCACGGTCTTGTCGACATCGGCCAATACGGCCTCCATGGTTTCATAATACATGCGGCGGCGCGTCACTTCGGGCGCGAGCCGGTACTGCTCGTACACCTTGTCGAACGCCGCCGCCTCGCCCTGCGCGCGGGCATTGAGCTGCTGCGCATAGGCGCGCGCCTCGTTCATATAGGTCTGCGCGGCCTGCTGCGAGGCGGACACTTCCTTGAACGCGTCGTTCACCGCCTCCGGCGGGTCGGCCTGCTTGATCGCGACGCCCTGCACCTTGATGCCGGCGCGATAGGAGTCGAGGATTTCCTGCATGCGCTGCTCGACCTGCTGCTCGATCGCGGTGCGCCCCGCACCCAGCGCGTCGTTCAGCGACACGGTGGCGACGACCGAGCGCATCGCCGATTCGGCCACTTCGCGGATGGTCGTGTCCGGGTCGGCGATCTGGAACTTGTACTGCTGCGGATCGCGGATGTTCCAGCGCACCGAATAGGCGAGGTCGATGATGTTCTGGTCGCCGGTCAGCACCAGATTTTCCGCGTCGTTGGCAACCGAGCCGATATCGATCGTGCGGATTTCCTCGACATCGACGCTTTCCATCGTCTCGAACGGCGCGGGAAGGGTGAGGCCGATGCCGGGCGAAAGCGTGCGGCTGTATTTGCCGAGCATCAGCACTACGCCGCGTTCCTGCGGACCGATGCGATGCACGCTCGTCAGCGCGATCCACAGGACGACGATGATGCCGAGCGCGATCGGCCACAGCGTGCGGCCACCCGGCCCGCCGGGAATGCCGCCGCCGAACGGGCCGCCGCCATCGCCCCGGCCGTTGCCCAGCCCCTCGCGGCTGCGGCGCAGCAGGTCCTCGATCAGCGAGGGCCGCCCGCCCGGCGCGCCGCCCCGGTCGGGACGACCGCCGCCGCCCGGCGGCTGGGTCCAGGGGTTGCGAGGCCCGTCGTTACCGGAACCGCCGCCGGCGTCATTGCCTCCGCCCTGACCGGGCTGATCCTCTCCCCCTTTTCCACCCCATGGCCCCTGCGCCATGGCATTGACCGGCGTGCGCCAGATGGAAGCGGCTATCCTGCGAAGCGAACGTCTTTTTCTCATCATGTCCTTTCCTATAGGTAGGCCCGCCGGGGAAAAACAGTGTCTTTGCCATGATTAATCGCATATGGGGCAATTCATGACCGACCTGAGCGCCCTTTCCCAACGCCTTGCGAGCCTGACCGGCAACCGCACCAGCACCCCGCGCCTGCGCGACGGCGTGCTGACGCTGGTGCTGGACGTCAGCGGCCTTGCCCGCGACGCGCGCGTGGCGATGGCCGAGGCGGTGGAGCGGGAAGCTCGCGCCGTCCCCGGCGTCGAGGACGTTCGAATCGCGCAAACGGCGGAAAAGCGGGATCGCGCGATCGTCGCCGTCGCCTCCGGCAAGGGCGGGGTCGGCAAATCGACCGTCTCGGCCAATCTGGCGATCGCGCTGGCGAAGCTGGGGGTGCGCGTCGGGCTGGTCGATGCCGATATATACGGCCCGTCGCAGCCGCGCCTGCTCGCCAGCGAGGGCGAAAAGCCGCAGGCGGAGGAAAAGCAGCTCATCCCGATCCGGGGCGCGGGCGGCGTGCCGATGCTGTCGATGGGCCACCTCGTCCAGCCGGGACAGGCGATCGCGTGGCGCGGGCCGATGGCGGCCAATGCGCTCGGCCAGATGATCGACGCCCGCTGGGACGATGCCGAGGTGCTGATCGTCGACATGCCGCCGGGCACCGGCGATGTGCAGCTCTCGATGATCCAGAAGCACAAGCCCGCCGGCGTCGTCATCGTCTCGACCCCGCAGGACCTGGCGCTGATCGACGCCACCCGCGCGGTCAACCTGTTCGAACAGGCCCATGTGCCGATGATCGGACTTGTCGAGAATATGGCGGGCTATGCCTGCCCCCATTGCGGCGAGATTTCCGACCCGTTCGGATCGGGCGGCGCGGAAAGCGCGGCCGGAGTGATGGGCATGGCCTTCCTCGCCCGCATCCCGCTCTCCATCGCCATCCGCACCGCGTCGGACGCGGGAACGCCGCCCGCCGCCGGAACCGGACCGGACGCCGAACCGTTCATGGCGCTGGCCGGGCGGGTCAAGGAATGGCTGGACAGGCGGCAGGCTTAACCCCTACCCTACCTCATCCGCCATGACGGGATGAGACAGGAGCGCGCCATGCCGCTTTCGACCGACCGGGATATCGCCGATCTGCTTTCCTCGACGCGCACCATCGCGCTGGTCGGCGCGTCGGAGCGCGTCGGCAGGCCCAGCAACGGGGTGATGCATTTCCTGCTGGCGCAGGGCTATCGCGTCATCCCGGTCAATCCCAAGCTGGCCGGGACGACGCTCCACGGCCAGACGGTGATCGGCGCCCTTGCCGACATCGGCGAGCCGGTCGACATGGTGGACATCTTCCGCAACAGCGAGGCTGCCGGGGAAACGGTGGACGAAGCCATCGCCATCGGCGCGAAATCGGTGTGGCTGCAACTGGGCGTCATCAACCCGGCGGCGGCGGATCGCGCCGAGGCGGCGGGCCTCAAGGTGGTGATGGACCGCTGCCCCGCGATCGATATCCCCCGGCTGGGGTTGCCGCCGGTGGGCTGAGCGGGAAGCCCGGACAGACGGCTTCATTACGCAGCGAGCCCGCCCGCTTCCGGCACAACATCCGTTCGCCCTGAGCCTGTAGAAGGGCTGTCCTTCCTTCTTTCCTCCCTCCAAAAGAAGGACAGGGCTTCGACACGCTCAGCCCGAACGGAGGAAGGTTCCGGACGGGAAGGGAGCATGGCGTTCCCTATCAAATCCCCCTCGCAAATGGCGATATCGCTTCAAGACCAATCCGTTACCTCGCGGCGAGCATCCCGCCTGCTCCCACCCGCCGTTTCGCCTTTGCCTTTGCCGCGCGCGCTGGCTATCAGGCGGCATGCGTCGATCATCAGGGCAGCACAGGAAAAGCGGCGGCGTGGAGGCGATCGGGGGGGCGATCGGCGCGGCCATCGACCGGCGCACGCTGCTGATCGGCGGGGGCGCGGCGGCGGGGCTGCTGATCGCGTGGGGCGTCTGGCCGCGCAGCTATCGCCCCAATCTGGCGAAGGGCGCCAACGAAACCCTGATCAACGCCTTCCTGAAGATCGACACCGCCGGGCAGATCATCGTCGTCGTGCCGCAGCTGGAAATGGGCCAGGGCGTCACCACCGTGCTGCCGCAGATCCTCGCCGACGAGCTGGGCGCCGACTGGCGCACGGTCGCGGTGCAGGGCGCGCCGATCAGCCCGCTCTACGCCAATGTGCTGCTGGCCAGGCAGTTCCTCGCCAACGACTGGTCGCGCCTTGCGGGCGGCGCGGGCGACTGGGTACTGGAACAGATCGCGACGCGCGAGGCGATGATGCTGACCGGCGGCTCCACCTCCGTCCGGGCCTTCGCGCAAAGCTATCGCGACGCGGGCGCGGCGGCACGGGTGCTGCTGTGCAAGGCGGCGGCGGCGCGCTGGGACGTGTCGTGGGAAAGCTGCTCCATCGTCGACGGCCTCGTCACCGACGGACAGCGCAAGCTGCGCATCGGCGAGCTGGCGGCGGAGGCGGCGGGCTTTTCCCTGCCCGACATCCTGCCCGAACGCTCGCCGGACGATGACAATAAAAGGCTGCTGGGGCAGGACGTGCCCCGGCTCGACCTTCCTTCCAAGGTCGACGGATCGCATAATTTCGCCGCCGACATCCGCCTGCCCGACATGCTGTTCGCCTCGATCCGGCAGGGGCCGCCGGGCGCGGTGCGCCTCGTTTCTACGAAGGAGGCCGAGGCGGCGAAGATCACGGGCTTCCTGCAACTGGTGAAGCGCGACCAGTGGGTGGCCGCCGTCGCGACCAACTGGTGGGCCGCGAACAAGGCGCTCGACCTGCTCGATCCCACATTCGAGACGGACACGCCGCCCGCCGACAGCAAGGCGATCGCGCAGGCGCTGGAGGCCGCGTTCGACGGCGACCGGGGCGGGCGCATCCACGAACGGGGCGACCTCGCCAAAAGCTTTTCCGGCGCAAGGCTGCTGCGCGCCGACTATCGCGTCGCCCCGGCGCTGCATCTGGCGATGGAGCCGCCCTGCGCCACCGCGCGGGTTTCCGACGGCCGCGCGGAAATCTGGGTCGCGAGCCAGGCGCCCGCCTTCTGCCGCCGCGCCGTCGCCGATGCGCTGGGCATCGCCGAGGAAGCCGTGATCCTCTACCCGCTGTCGGCGGGCGGATCGTTCGACCGGCGCATGGATCATGAGGCGGCGGTGCAGGCGGCGCTGATCGCGCGGGAGATGAAGCGTCCGGTGCAACTGCTGTGGTCGCGGGCGGAGGACATCATCACCGACCGGCCGCGCCCGCCCGCCCATGCGCGCATGACCGCGCGGATCGTCACCGGCGGGATGATCGACGGGCTGGCGGTGAAGATCGCCGCGCCTGCCGCCGATGCCGAGACATGGGCGCGCATCGCCCATCGCACGCCCGCGACGGAGGCCGCCGCCCGCGCTTCCGCGCAGGCCGACGCGCGCGCGGTGTCGGGCCTGCCCGCGCCCTATGCGATCCCGAACCTCGCCGTCGATCATTATCCCGCCGCCATCGGTCTGCCCACCGGGCGCTGGCGCGGGCAGGCGGACAGCTACACCTGCTTCTTCACCGAGGCCTTCATGGACGAGCTGGCGCAGAAGGCGGAGATAGAGCCGATGTCCTTCCGCGTGCAGCATCTGGGCCACGACCCGAAGCTGGCGCAATGCCTCACCACGGCGGCGGCCATGGGCGGCTGGCAGGGCGGCGTCGCGGGCAGCGGCCAGGGCCTCGCCTGCCACCGGATGGACGGCGGCGCGATCGCGCTGCTGGTCGAGGCCGGGATGGAGAATGGCGCGCTGCGGGCGAAATCGATCATCGCCGTCGCCGATGTCGGTGCCCAGCCCCATCCCGACATCGCCCGCCAGCAGATAGAGGGCGGCATCGTCTTCGGCCTCGCCGCCGCGATGGGCTGCGCGGCCCAATATGACAAGGGCCTGCCCACCCGCGCGATATTGGGGCGGCTGGGCCTGCCCCGGCTCGCCCATGTCGGCGCCATCCATGTCGAACTGCTCCCCGGCGACGGGGAACCGGCCGGCGTCGGCCAGATCGGCGTGCCGCCGCTGGCGCCCGCGCTCGCCGGGGCGCTCTTCACCCTGACCGGGCGGCGGCACCGCAGCCTGCCGCTCATCCCCCCCGCCTGACGGGAGCCATCCTCATGTCCCCTGCCCCTTCCACTTCCTCCCCGAAGATCGGCGTGCTGATCGTCAATCTCGGCACCCCCGACGCGCCGGAGCCGGGCGCGGTCAGGCGCTATCTGGCGGAGTTCCTGTCCGACCGGCGGGTGGTGGAATTGCCCCCCCTACTCTGGCAGCCGATATTGCGGGGCGTCATATTGACCACCCGGCCGAAGAAATCCGCCCATGCCTATCGTCAGGTATGGATGGACGAAGGCTCGCCGCTCGCCGTCTACACCAGCGCGACCGCCGCCGCGCTGGCCGAACGCTTCGCGGGCGAAGGCGTGCGGGTCGACTGGGCGATGCGCTACGGCAATCCCTCGATCGCGGACCGGGTGCGGGCGATGCTGGATGCCGGGGTCGAGCGGCTGCTGTTCGCGCCGCTCTATCCGCAATATTGCGGTGCGACGACCGCCACCGCCAATGACGCGCTGTTCGCCGTGCTGGCGGGCCTGCGCGCGCAACCGGCGGTACGGACGCTGCCGTCCTATCATGACGAGCCCGCCTATATAGAGGCGATCGCCGCCACCATCCGCGCCGGCCTTGCCACGTTGGACCGCGCGCCCGATGCGCTGCTGCTCAGCTATCACGGCATGCCGGAGCGCACGCGCACGCTGGGCGACCCCTATTATGAGCACTGCCTCGCCACCTCGCGCCTGCTGACAGAAGCGCTGCGCGATATCTTTGCGGGGCCAATCGAAACGAGCTTCCAGTCGCGCTTCGGACGCGCCAAATGGCTGGAGCCGTCGACTGAAACCAGGCTGGCGGAAATGGCCGCAAGGGGGCTGCGCCGGATTGCCGTGGCGACGCCCGGATTCTCTGCGGATTGCGTCGAGACTCTAGAGGAAATCGCCCTGCGGGGCGAGGAATTTTTTCGCGAAAATGGGGGGGAAAAGCTCCACTATTTTCCTTGTTTGAACGCGGGAGCCGAGGCTACAAATCTCTATGAGAGGATGATCCGTCGGGAGCTTTCCGGTTGGTTGCCTCCTCCATCCTTGGACTGAGCAGGAGAGCTGTATGAGCAGAGTTGCGATCGTCACCGGCGGGACCCGCGGCATCGGAGAGGCGATCAGCCTCGCGCTGCGCGACAAGGGGATGACGGTGGTTGCCAACTATGCCGGCAACGAACAGCGGGCCAGGGAATTCACCGACCGCACCGGCATCGCAGCCTATAAATGGGACGTGGGCGATCATCAGGCCTGCCTCGACGGCTGCGCGCAGGTGGAAAAGGACCATGGACCGATCGACGTGCTGGTCAACAATGCGGGCATCACCCGCGACGGCGTGATCCAGAAGATGAGCTTCGACGACTGGAACGAGGTGATCCGCGTCAACCTGGGCGGCTGCTTCAACATGGCCAAGGCGATCTTCCCCGGCATGCGCGACCGCAAATGGGGCCGCATCGTCAATATCGGCTCGATCAACGGGCAGGCGGGCCAATATGGGCAGGTCAACTATGCCGCCGCCAAATCCGGCATCCACGGCTTCACCAAGGCGCTGGCGCAGGAAGGCGCGAAATACGGCGTCACCGTGAACGCGCTCGCACCCGGCTATATCGACACCGACATGGTCGCCGCCGTGCCGCAGGGCGTGCTGGAAAAGATCGTCGCCAAGATCCCGGTCGGCCGCCTCGGCCATGCGGAGGAAATCGCGCGCGGCGTCGCCTTCCTGTGCAGCGAGGATGCGGGCTTCGTCACCGGGTCGACATTGTCGATCAACGGCGGCCAGCATATGTACTGACGCAACGGGACGGGCGGGATCGGCAGACGTGGCGCAAGACGCCCCCTCGCAAGGCGACCCCGCCCCGTCCCTTCCTGCCGGTCCCCTTTTCGCTGGTCCGGTCAAGCACAGCATCACCATTTCCGGTCATCAGACCTCGATCAGCCTCGAACCGCTGTTCTGGCACGCGCTGCGCCGCGCGGCGACGGAGGAAGGGCTGGCGCTCAACGCACTGGTCGCGCGCATCGACGAGGAACGGATCGAGGCGCTGACCAGCGCCGCGACGGAAACGCACCCGCCCGCCAATCTCGCGAGCGCGATCCGCAGCTGGCTCTGGGCGCGCTATTGCGGGTCTTAAAAGGAACAAAAAACCGTTCGGGCTGAGTTTGTCGAAGCCCTGCCCTTCTTCTTGCCCCAAGAGAAAAGCAGCCCTTGGGCGTCCGCCCCCTCCGGGTCAGCAGCCTGCCCTGAGCTTGTCGAACGGCGCAGGGTGAAGGGTGCCGGGGCAGCCGCTCTTATCCCAGGCATAATTCCCCTCCCGCCTTTGCAGACGCCGGGCCTTTCCCCCATAAAGAGCGCCATGATCATTCGTCCCGAACGCCCGTCCGACGCCGCCGCCATCCGCAGCCTCGTGACCGCAGCCTTCACCGGCGCGCCGCACAGCAGCGGCACGGAAGCCGCGATCGTGGACGCCCTGCGGGACGCAGGCGCGCTCACGCTGTCGCTGGTCGCCGCCGAGCGCGACGATGTCATCGGTCATGCCGCCTTCTCGCCCGTCACCATCGACCGATCGCCGGACGGCTGGTTCGGACTTGGCCCGGTGGCCGTCCGGCCCGGCCGGCAGCGCGGCGGTATCGGCCGGGCATTGATCGCCGAAGGGTTGCGGCAACTCCGTGAGCGCGGCGCGGAAGGCTGCGTCGTGCTGGGCGATCCGGCCTATTATGGCCGCTTCGGCTTCCGCGCCGATCCTGCGCTGCGCTATCCGGGCGTTCCAGCCGTCTATTTCCAGCGCCTCGCTTTCGACGGCGACAGTCCCGCCGGAACCGTCGCCTATCATCCCGCTTTCACCGCCTCCTGATCACCGCGACATCAGCGTGCGGATATGCGCCGCCAGTTCCGCCAGCATCGCCACATGCGGCGCGGGGGCGGCACGGGCGCGGTCGAGTTGCTGGCGATATTGGGCGATGCGGGCCGCATGCTCCTCCAGCCATGCCTGCACCGCCGCCTCCGGATCGTGCGCGCCCAGCCGCGTCAAGAGGTCGAGCCGCACCTGCTGCACATCGCGGGTGACGCCGGAAAGCAGCTGCCGCTCCCACGGGTCGCTCGGTTGCAGCCGCGCCGCCACCGATTGCAGCCAGTCGATGCCGAACGCATCGCCCAGCCGCACGAAGGCGCTCGCCAGATGCACGACATCCCCGCCCAGCCGCGCGCCCAGGCTGGCGATGCCGACCGCGCCGTCCATCTTGAACAGCAGCGACACACGCTGCGCCAGATCCTGCGGCACGCCCTGCGTCTGAAGATCGCGCTCCAGCCCTCCGGCCAGCGCCAGCATATTCTCCGTCAGCAGGCTGTCCACCTTCTGCGCCAGCGCGGCGATGCCGGGGTGCAGCGCCGCCACCCCTTCGCCCGGCGTGAAGCCGGGGGGCAGGATGCGGATGATCGAGGCCATCTGCGCCCGCATCGCCACCGCGATCAGCCGCAGCAGCTCCAGCCGCCCGGTTTCCGCCATGTCGCGGGCGTCGATGCTGTCCCACAGCGCCTGCACGTCATGGGTGCGGTCGGCGATCACGAAGGCGCTCGCCATGTCGGCGAGCGAGCAGCTTTCCTCCTCCGCCAGCTCGAACGGATGGATGAGGCCCAGCCGGTTGATGATGCGGTTGGCCAGCTCGGTCGCGATGATCTCGCCGCGCAGCTGGTGGCGGGCGATGGCCTCGGCCTGCCGCTCCCGCATCTGCGGCGGGAAGGATGCGGCGAGGTCGCCGCCCATGCTCTCGTCGCCCGCCAGCGGGCCTTTCTCTATCGCGTCCTGCAAGGTCAGCTTCGCGGTCGAGAGCAGCACCGCCAGCTCCGGGCGGGTCAGCCCCCTGTCGTCCTGCGCGCGGCGCAGCAGCTGGTCGTTGGTCCCCAGCCCCTCCACCTTGCGATCGAGCGTGCCGCTTTCCTCGAATATCTCGATCAGCCGCACATAGCTCGGCAGCGCCTCGACCCCGCCCTGCTCGGCGATGGAAAGGCCCAGCGCCTGCAAGCGATTGTCCTCCAGCACCAGATCGGCCACCGCGTCGGTCATTTCCTCCAGCAGCGCGTTACGATCCTCGAAGCTCAGCCGCCCCTCGCGCATCTCGCGGTTGAGCGCGATCTTGATATTGACCTCATTGTCGGAGCAATCGACGCCCGCGCTGTTGTCGATGAAGTCGGCGTTGATCCGCCCGCCCTTCAGCGCGAAGGCGATGCGCCCGGCCTGGGTGACGCCCAGATTCGCGCCCTCGCCCACTACCTTCGCGCGCAGATCCTCGCCGTTCACCCGCAGCGCGTCGTTGGTGGTGTCGCCCACCTCGCTGTTGCTCTGCCCGGCCGCCTTCACATAGGTGCCGATGCCGCCGAAGAACAGCAGGTCGACCGGCGCGCGCAAGATCGCGGAGATGAGCGAGGCCGGGTCCATCGCCTCGTCGGTCACGTCGAGCAGCGCGCGCATTTCGGGCGAGAGCGGGATGCTCTTCAGGCCGCGCGAAAAAACGCCGCCACCCTGCGAAATCAGGCCCTTGTCATAATCGTCCCAGCTCGACCGGGGCAGCCTGAACAGCCGTGCCCGCTCCTTCCAGCTCTTCGCCGGGTCGGCGGGATCGGGGTCGATGAAGATGTGGCGATGGTCGAAGGCGGCGACCAGCTTGATCGCCTTGCTGCGCAGCATGCCGTTGCCGAACACGTCGCCCGACATGTCGCCCACGCCGACGACGCGTACCGGGTCCTTCTGCACATCGACGCCCATTTCCGCGAAATGGCGGGTGACGGAAACCCACGCCCCGCGCGCGGTGATGCCCATCGCCTTGTGGTCGTACCCGTGGGAACCACCGCTGGCGAACGCGTCGCCCAGCCAGAATTCCCGTTCCAGCGCGATGGCGTTGGCGACGTCGGAGAAGCTCGCCGTGCCCTTGTCCGCCGCGACGACGAAATAAGGGTCGTCGCCGTCGCGGACCACCATGCCGTCGGGGTGCACCACCTGGTCGGCGACGATATTGTCCGTCACCGACAGCAGCGAGCGGACGAAGATGCGATAGCTTTCCGTCCCCTCGGCCAGCCACGCGTCGCGGTCCACCGCCGGATTGGGCAATTGCTTGGGGTAGAAGCCGCCCTTCGCGCCCGCGGGCACGATCACCGCATTCTTCACCCGCTGCGCCTTCATCAGGCCCAGTATCTCGGTGCGGAAATCGTCGCGCCGGTCGGACCAGCGCAGCCCGCCCCGCGCCACGGGGCCGGAGCGCAGGTGGATGCCCTCCAGCCGGGGCGAATAGACCCAGATTTCGCGCCACGGCACCGGCCTCGGCAGGCCGGGCACCTGCGCGCTGTCGATCTTGAACGCCAGCGCCAGCCGCCCGCTGTCGACGAAGAAATTGGTGCGCAGGCAGCCATGGATCACCGCATGGATCAGGCGCAATATGCGGTCCTCGTCGATCGCCGACACCTCGGCGAGGCCCGCGACCACCGCCTCGTCGGCAATGTGCGCGGCCTCCTCCCGGTCGCCCGCGAACGCCGGATCGTGCAGCGCGTGGAACAGGTCCACCAGCGCGCGCGTCACCGCCTGCTCGCGCCGCAGCGTCTCGACGAAGGTATCGATCGCATAGGGCATGCCGGTCTGCCGCAAATAGCGGTAGAAGGCGCGCAGCAGCACGGCGGCGCGCGGGTCGAGCTCGACCGAGACGATCAGCTCGTTGAAGCGGTCGTCCTCCGCCTCGCCCATCAGCACGCAGGCAAGGCTGGTCTGCAATATGCCGGCGCGGTCGAGCAGGGGCGCGGCCGCCTCACGATCGCGGCGGGCGAGCAGGAAGCGGTGGATATGCCCGCATCCCCCCCCGGCGATCGGCGTGGTGATCTCCTCTATCACGCGGAAGCCGAAATTCTCGAACGCCGGAACCGCGTCGGACAGGGTGATCGCCGCGCGGCTGTAGAGCTTCAGCCGCAGTTCGTCGCTCCGGTCCTCGGCGCGGCGATAGAAGCGGACGCGGCGGTCCCCGTCGTCGCGCAGCTTTGCCATTTCCACAATGTCGAGCGCCGCCTCTTCCGGGCCGGAGCCGAAGCGGTAATTGGGCGGGAAGCCCTCCGCATATACATCGGCCAGCCGCTCGGCCCGCTCCGCCCCCTCGGTCCGCGCCAGCGCATCCTCGATCGCGGGCGCCCAGCCGCGCACCATATGCTTGATCTGCGCGTCCAGCGGAGCCTCGTCCGGCGTCGCCCCGCCGTCGCGCAGGTCGAACGTGAAGCGCAGCAGCGCGAGGCCGCTTTCCTCCAGCGCGGTGGACCAGGCGAGCAGCGGCGCATTGGCCGCCTTTTCCAGCATTTCCTGAATGGCGATGCGGCGCGCGGTGGTCGCATCGTCGCGGCCGATCCAGACGAAGGCGTAAAGATGCCGCGCCAGCGAGGAGGTCGCCAGCACCAGCTTGGGCCGGGGCCGGTCGGACAGCGACATCAGCGTCAGCGCCAGCCGCTCCAGCGTGTGCCGGTCGAAGCCGATCACGATGTCGTGCGGCAGCACGGTCAGCGCATGGAACAACGCCTTGCCCGCATGGCCGCCCGGATCGAATCCGTATTTCTCCATCAGCGCGGCCAGCGCGGAACGCAGCATCGGCACCCGGTCGGGCGCGGTCGCCAGCGCGGCGCTGGTCCACATGCCCGCATGGATCGACAGCGCGCGGATCGTCTTGCCCTCGCGCACCGGCACGATGAACAGGTCGAGCAGCCCGGCGCGATGGACGCGCGAGGCGCGGTTGCTCTTGACGATGAGCGGCGCGCGGCCGCCTTCCTCGAACCAGTTGAACGCCGCCTCTATCGTTGAGGGCGCGAGCAGCGGGTCGCTCTCCAGCGCGGCGATGCCCAGCGTCGCCTCGCAGCTGCCGTCGCGCTGGCAGCGCTGATAGCCGGTCTGGGTCAGGTTGCGGGCGAGCAGCCAGCGCAGCAGCGCCGCGCCTTCGTCATCGGCCAGCCGGTCGGCGTCGGCGGCCAGTTCCTCGCGCATCCGCCCCCAGTCGGCGACGGCGGCGCGGACATGGGCGAGCGTGCCGGCGATCTCCGCCTCCAGCCCCTCGCGCTGGCGCGCGGTGGTGCGCTCGACGCCGATATAGATCATCGATTCCCGCCGCGCGCCGGGGCTGTCGTCGGGCAATATCCCGGTCAGCCTGCCCTTCGCATCCCGCTCGACGCTCAGCACCGGATGCATCAGCCGCCGGATGATGAGGCCCTGCCGGGCGAGGCAGTTGGCGATGCTGTCGACCAGGAACGGCATGTCGTCATTGACGATCGCGATGTGCAGCTTCTGCCCGCCGCGCGCGGCGTCGCCCTTTTTCGCCGCAGCGTCGGCGGCGCCCCTCTGCTCGATCAGGATCGACGGCGCGCCATTGTGCCGCGTGGCGGCGGCGCGGGCCATGAACAGCGCGGCCTCATGGATTTCCCCGGCGCTGAAATCCTCGCGTTCGCCGGGCAGGCTGCCCTGCGCCAGCGCTTCGCCCAATGCGCCCGTCAGCGGAGACTCTTCCGCCGCAACCTTCCTGGCCATATCCGATCCGCTCCTGCAAAACGCTTCGATGATCGCTCCGATGGTGCGAGGAAAGGAAAGCGCGGCCACGGCCCGCAAGGGGCATGGCGGCCTGTCCCGGCCTCGACCGCTCCATCATGCCGTTAAACATCAGGAAGGCAACAGCTGCAGGGGCCATCGGCCGACGGCAACGCCCGGCGCGCCGCCCCTTCGGGCAGGCGGCCTCGGGCGATGACGGCGCGCGAAGGCCCACCGGACCGGCCTCAGAGGCCCTTGCTCGCCTCGATCAATATCTTCTGCGCGGCCTTGTCCGCCATGTCGACCCCGGCCACCAGCGCGATCCCGCCATCCGCCTCGCGCCGGGCGACCACCACGGCGAGGCCATGCTCGTCGAACGGCAGCGCCGCCGCGTCCACCGCATGAGCATCGCTCAGCCGCCGCACCGCCCGGTCGATCCGGCGGACGGGGCGGTCCGTCTTTCCGGCCGCGCTTTCCGCCCGGCGTTCGGCGCGCATGTCGCGCACCAGCCCCTTGAGGCCGCCTTCGTGCGACAGCAGCTGTCCCGGCAGCTCTCCCCCGGCGAGGCCGCGCGCAAAGGCGTAATCCAGTGCGCAGGCATATTCGGCGATCCGCGTCTTGTCGTGATCGGCGCCGAAGACGAGCTTGATCACCGCCGTATTGGGGCTGCGCGCCTGCACGGCGATGCCCGCTTCCTTCAGCAGCGCGTCATAATCCTCCGGCGCGGCGCGGGCTTCGAGCGCGAAATCATAGGCGTTGCCGATCGCGCGATACAGGGCGACGCGGCTGCGCGCGTCATTCTCGCCCGCCTCGGCGGCGCTTTGCCGGGCGAGGGTCAGCCGCGCGGAAAGCCCTTCCTCCGCCGCTTCGGCCGGCATGGGCGGGGCCGCATCCATCTCCGCATCCAGAGCCGGATCGATATCCTCTATGCCGATGGGATCGTGCTCGACGGCGGCTTCCCAGTCCGCGACATCGACAAGCGGCTCGTCCCGCGCGGGTTCCGGCGCGACATCCACCAGGTCGAGCGGCTCCTCCCGCTCGAACGCGGCAAGGTCCAGTTCCGCGCCCTCTTCCTGCCGGGCTTCGACGGCGAGCACTTCCGCATCCATCGGTTCGGAAAGGTCGAAATCGGCGGTGGCCGACGGCCCCTCGGCCCAGATCGCCCCATCCCCCTGCCGCGCCGCATCCGGGCTGGCGAGCGCCGCGCGTATCTCTTCCCCCAGCCCGTCGAGCATCGTCTGGCTGGCGACTTCCTTCCAGTTGATGACGCCGTAGATGAAGTCGATCGTCTCGTCATTGGAGGAAAAGGGCATCAAAATGCCGCGATACATGATCTCGACGCCGCGCTGGTTGGTGAATTCGGCCTCGAATCCCACCGGAGCGGCGTTGGC
>Ga0182748_1002452_pt1 | contig 16776 bp, 16 predicted proteins | sample eDN3rd37CKraftOP_FD_128877 | JGI IMG/M metagenome (GOLD analysis project Ga0182748, IMG submission 128877) | Enriched Organic Plus compost microbial communities from Emeryville, California, USA - eDNA 3rd pass 37_C Kraft OP (version 2) (version 2) ...
AACCGGCCTTGCGAAAACGCAAAAGGCCGGTAACGAACCGCGGCCTTTTTTAGCGAATTCTTTAACGTGGCTGCAAGCCGGCCGGCCAAATCACCACGGAACAGTTTTCCATTATGCCTGTTGAGTGGAGCCGTCAATGCCGAAACCGCCTCATTTCCCGAAAAGGGCATCCGGAGCGCTGCGGAAATATTCTGATTCCTGCGGAAAACCCGGTTTCTAGCGGTTCGAAGGGTTGGCATTGAGGCCCCGAGCGGTCAATGGTCTTTTCAAGCAATGCCTGGAGCATGTCTCCCGAAAGTGGGAACCGGTTTCGGGATAAGACATGCGTGAAAACAAGAGATTAAAGCATGTCGCTTGAATACGATAAAGTACGATATGCTTTAGGCTACGGAGTATCGGGTTGATGATGCAGAAAGATGCTGGAATCCTGGCGGATGCGGATATTTCCGCGCTGTTTGAAAGCGGTTTGCTGGCGTCCCCGCGCGCCCTTGATCCCGACCAGATACAGCCCGCGAGCCTCGACCTGAGGCTTGGCGCAAAAGCCTATCGCGTTCGTGCCTCTTTCATGCCGGGCCCGGACACGCCGGTCATCGAAAAGCTTGAACGACTGAAACTGCACGAGATCGACCTGACCGCAGGAGCGGTTCTGGAGACGGGCTGCGTTTACATTGTTCCTCTTCTTGAAAGCCTGGTGCTGTCGCCGGACCTTTCGGCGTCGGCAAATCCGAAGAGTTCAACGGGCCGTCTGGATATCTTCACCCGCGTCATTGCCGATGGAGCGCAGGAATTCGATAAAGTGCCTGCCGGATATAATGGCCCGCTTTATCTGGAAGTCAGCCCGCGCACATTCCCTATCGTCGTGCGTACAGGTTCCCGCCTTTCGCAGATACGCTTCCGCAAGGGGCGGGCGCAGCTTGATGAGGCTGAACTTGCTGCATTGCATAAGGCCGAAACGCTGGTCGCTGCTGAAATGCCAAATATTTCCGGAGGCGGTATTGCGCTGTCGGTTGACCTTTCGGGCGGTCCCGACCGGCTGATTGGCTATCGCGGCAAGCACCATACGGCTGTGGTGGATGTGGACAAGCGCGCCGCGCACGACATTCTTGATTTCTGGGAGCCGATCTATGATCGGGGCGCGCGTGAACTGGTGCTCGACCCGGACGAATTCTATATTCTCGTTTCGCGCGAGGCCGTCCATGTTCCACCGCTTTATGCGGCGGAAATGACCCCGTTCGATCCGCTGGTCGGTGAATTCCGCGTTCATTACGCAGGCTTCTTCGATCCGGGCTTCGGCCACAGCGCGGCGGGGGGAACCGGCAGTCGCGCGGTTCTGGAAGTTCGCAGCCATGAAGTCCCCTTTATTCTTGAGCACGGGCAGATCGTGGGGCGTCTGGTGTATGAGCACATGCTGCACCGTCCCTCTGCGCTTTATGGTGTCGATCTCGGCTCCAACTATCAGGCGCAGCAGTTGAAGCTTTCCAAGCATTTTCGTTGACTATAAGAGCCTCCTCCAAGCAAATATAATTATGGTGGAGGAGCAAGGTCGACGTGACGAATGGAACTGAACTGGATCAGGACAAAAAGCCTCAGGCTGTAACAGATGCCCCGCAACGCAGGCTGTCGGTCGGCATTGTTGCGCTGTCTGGTTTTACACTCAGTGCGCTCAGCCTTTTCCTCGATCCCTTCCGTCTTGCTGCCGATGATCGAGACAAGAGCCGCCAGATACGCTGCGCATGGAAAATCTGCACGCTTTCAGGAGATCCCGTTACCTCCAGTTCCGGCATGGTGATCGAGCCGACCGCGCCTATCGGCGAGCTCGACGATTGCGATTATGTGGCGGTCGTCGGTGGATTGCTTGCGCAATATCGACCGAGACAGCAGGCGCTGGTCGATCTCATCAAGCGTGCGGACCGGCGCGGCAAGACCGTGGTTGGCCTTTGCACAGCTGCCTTTCTGTTGGCGGAAGCAGACCTTCTGCCGGACCGCAATTGCTGCGTCAGCTGGTTCCATCGCGACGATTTTCTGGAGCTTTTCGACGGATATACAGCCGATACGACGAGCCTGTTTCATCGCAGCGGAAGGCACTTCACCTGTGCGGGCGGGCTTGGCACTGCGTCGCTGGCACTTTCAATCATACAGAACGAGATTTCGGAGGAACTGGCGCGCAAGAGTGCGTCCATCCTCATGATCCCCTATGAACTTGTGCGTTCCGAACAACCGGCGCTGAGCTTCAACGGGGTGCGTTCGCCAATGATCCGCAAGGCAATCCGCATTTTCGAGGAAACGCTGGAAGATCCGGTGCCGATGATCGACGTGGCGCGCCGACTGGGAATTTCCGTCCGCCAGATGGAGCGCGGCTTCAAGCTCGCCCTTGAGCGAACGGCGTTTGAGGTTCGCGAAGAACTTCGGGTTAAGAAGGCCAAGGAACTTTTATCAGAGACAAGCCTGTCTTTGCTGGAAGTGGCTGTTGCAAGCGGCTTTACCGATACGCGCAGCATGAACCGCTCGTTCTCGCGCCAGAAGCAGAAAGCTCCACGCGAGTACCGCAAACAGCGGTGAGCGAGGGCGGAACTTGCGCTGGATGAATGGAGCGCCTATTTCTTGCGCGAAGAATCTGTCGCTTTGACCAATAACCGCACAGGAGATTTGCATGTCGGATGGTGTAAACCGTTTTCTTGGCGATACCCCGGCCCGCGTTCTGATCAAGCTGGTGCTGATTTCGCTGGTGGTTGGCGTGGTCATGAGCGCGTTTCATTGGACGCCCTATGACATCTTGTACGGAATCCGCGATTTCTTCCTCCGCCTCTGGAATATGGGCTTTTCGGCAATTGCAGGCTTTGTCGATTATCTCATCCTTGGCGCGGCAGTCGTCATTCCTGCCTTTATTTTGCTCCGTATCCTCAGCTACCGGAAATGAAATCAATTCGGTAACTGGATAGCTCAGACAGGCATGCAGCAGAAACAAGGATTAACACTGAACCGGCGCGGCTTTCTGACCCTCGCCGGGGGAGCGTTGGCGGTGTCGGCAATGCCGTTCAAAGCGGCATTGGCAGCAGGTGACGACGATCCCACCGCGATTTTCAACGCTATTCGCAGGGCAAACGGACTGCCTTTGATGGCGACGGATTCAAAGCTTGAGCAAGCCGCACTTTACCAGGCCAAGCGCATGGCGAGTTATGGAAAGATCGGCCATAGTGTCGGTTGGGGCAATGGTTTCGTCGCGCGGCTGCGGCAGGCCGGTATCCGTGGGCCGGCGGCAGAGAATGTCGCATCGGGACAGCGCAGCACACAGGCCGTCTTCGATGCCTGGATGAAATCGCCCGGACACCGCAAGAACATGCTCGATCCGACCTTCGAGCATTATGGTCTTGCCTGGGCCACGCCTGAAAACAAACCAGCTTATATATACTGGGCCATGATGCTCGGACTCTAATGCCTCATTTCTCCTGACAGTCGGCTGTCAGGAACTGCGACAATGCGGTGGCCGAATTATCTGTAGTTTCGATTGATTCCAGAGTAGATCGTTTTGATCTGAGGGGAATATTCGGGACAAGCATCATGGATCAGTCGCTGCAGCGTGGTGGCGTAACAAGGCCGTTCGAAGTAACACACAGGATGGTGATGTTGATCGCCATCCCCATGACGCTTGCTGCGATCACCACGCCGCTTCTGGGTCTCGTCGATATGGGTGTTGTCGGCCAGATGGGGCAGGCCGAGCTGATCGGCGGTCTGGCGATTGGCGCGCTCGTCTTTGATTTCCTGCTGTCTATATTCAATTTCCTGCGTTCCGGCACGACTGGACTTGTCGCGCAGGCCATGGGTGCGGAAGACGCCGTGGAAGAACAGGCCATCTTCTGGCGCGCCATCATCATCGCGGTGATTGCCGGCGGCCTGATGATCCTGTGCTTGCCGATCATCATTGCTATCTCGTCCACCTTCATGCACCCGACCTCTGCCACACAGGAAGCCATGGCGACCTATGTGTCGATCCGCATGTTGTCGGCGCCGGTTGCGCTCATCAACTATTCAATCCTGGGGCTGGTTCTCGGACGAGGACAGGGCATTGTCGGCCTCGGCCTTCAGGTGCTCCTCAACGGCATCAATATCGTGCTCTGCATTATCCTCGGGCTGGAATGGGGCTGGGGCGTTACTGGCGTTGCCTGGGCGACCGTGACCGGCGAAACAGTTGCCGCTCTCGTCGGCATGTTCATCGTGCTGCGGCATTTCCGCAAGGATGCGTCACTGCGTCCGGATTGGGCGCGGATATTCCAGAAACAAGGGATATTGCGCATGTTCGCGGTCAATCGCGACATCATGATCCGCTCCTTCCTGCTTCTTACGGCCTTCGCGTTCTTTACGCGGGCGGGGTCTGATCTTGGCCCGGTCACACTTGCGGCCAATGCCGTTTTGATGAACTTCTTCCTTATTGCCGGTTTTTTTCTGGACGGCATGGCGGCCGCGGCCGAACAGATTGTCGGACGGTCTATCGGGGCGCGTTACAGTCCCGCGTTCGTGCGCGGAGCCAAGCTCACTTTCGTCTGGGGGCTGGTCATGGCGAGTTTGATCGCCTTTTTCCTGCTGGTGTTCGGCGATGCAATCATAGGGCTTCTGTCCAAGGCGGAAGATGTCCACGCTGAAGCCCTCAAATATCTGCCCTGGGCGGCGCTGACAGGGATGACGGGGCTGCTGGCCTTCCATATGGACGGGGTTTATATCGGTGCTACATGGTCGCGCGACATGCGCAACATGATGTTCCTGTCGCTTGGCTTCTTTCTGGCAGTTCTTTATGCGGCAAAGCCCGTGATCGGCAATCACGGGCTTTGGCTGGCTCTCAACCTGTTTCTGTCAATTCGCGGAGTTTTGCTTCTGGCGATCCTGCCGCGCCGTTATCGTACAGAATTCATTATGTGACCCGGCTCTCAGGCGGGCAGGTCACGCTTCGCCCAGTCGCTCGTGTCCCGGTCGCGCAGTGCGGCGATGTTGGCAACGCCTTCGCGTTTCACTGCCGCCGACAGGCCACGCACGATTTCGGCGGGCAGGTTCGGTCCCCGATAGATCAGGCCTGTATAAAGCTGGACGAGATCAGCGCCCGCCTTGATCTTTGTCAGTGCTGTTTCAGCGCTATCCACGCCGCCGACGCCGATCAATGGCATGTCAGGGCCGACGCGCTCGCGCATCCGGGCAAGGACGATGGTGGAGCGGTCAAAAAGCGGTGCGCCGGAAAGCCCGCCGGTTTCATCGCGGTTTTCTGCGCTTTTCAGTCCAGCGCGTGAAAGCGTCGTGTTGGATACGATGATGCCGTCCAGTTTCTGCTCAGTTGCCTCAGCAGCAATATCGTCCAGTTCTTCATCCGCCAGATCGGGCGCGATCTTGAGGAAAACCGGACGTTTCAGCGTGCACATCTTGCCTTCTTCGTTGCGGGCTTCCAATACGCGGCTCAACAATTCACGCAGACTGTCGCGGGCCTGAAGGTTGCGCAGTCCCGGCGTGTTGGGCGACGAAATATTGACGGTGAAATATCGCGCCAGCTGATAGAAGAGACGGATACCGGCAACATAATCGGCAATGCGGTCTTCGGCATCCTTGTTGGCGCCGATATTGACCCCCACAATGCCGCTTTTGCCTGCGCGTTGCGACAGGCGTTTAAATGCAGCATCATGGCCTTCATTGTTGAAACCCAGACGATTGATGACGGCTCTGTCATCCACGAGGCGGAAAATCCGCGGGCGCGGATTGCCGCTCTGCGGGCGTGGTGTAATGGTCCCGATTTCAGTAAAGCCGAAGCCCAGCTTCAACAGCGCATCAGGCACTTCAGCATTCTTGTCGTAACCCGCTGCCATGCCGAGCGGATTTGGAAACTGCAGCCCGGCAACCTTGACGGAGAGAGCCGGATCGTTTGGCGCACCGCAGGTCACAAGGCCCACCTTCAGGCCGGCGATGGAAAGGCCATGTGCCTGTTCCGCATCGAAGGCAAAAAGGGCGCGTCGCCCGAGAGTTTCAAAAAGCCCGCTCATTAATCTTCCAGCTCCGGAAAAATGTGAAGACCATCATCGCCCAGCAGCAAGGGTTCAACCTTTGAAACCGCTGCAAGCGGCAGCTTGCCATACAGATGCGGAAACAGAGCCCCACCGCGTGAAACTTCAAACTTCAATGCTGCGCCAAGCGCAGAAGCACTCACACTGATCAGAAGCAGATCCTGCTGGCCTGCAAAATGCTTGGCAGCCGTTTCCCGCACCTGTGTTGCAGTGGAGAAATGGATATAACCATCGGTAATATCAACTGGAGCCCCGGCAAAACTACCAGCCTGTTCTGCTTGTGCCCAAAGGTCGCGCGGAGCGATCTTATAGATGATCTGAATTGTCATGGCTGCTCTCTAGACCGAAATTCTTCGGAAATCAAAGTCCCGCATGTTCGATTTTCGTCGTAAACGTCCCATATGATGGGGACATCCGAAAGAGAAGCTGAAGGGAATTGCATTATGTCGAACAAAAAGACACTGATGGTGCGCAATCTGGCTGCTGTTGCTCTTCTCGGTTCAGCGCTCGCCCCGGCCAATGCGCTTGCGCAGGAAAACGGGCGCTATCGGCTCGAAGGCACGGAGACAGGCTATGTCCGGCTGGACACCCGAACCGGCGCACTCTCCACCTGCACGGAGCAGCAGGGACAGCTCGTTTGCAAGATGGCGACCGAAGATCGCGAGGCTTATGAGAACGACATCGCCGACCTGCAGGATCGCGTGAAGAAGCTGGAGGACAAGGTTACTGCCCTCGAAGGGAAGGGCGGAAGTGCCGCTTCGGGCTTGCCGACCGAGCAAGAGTTCGAGCAGTCCATGAGCTATATGGAACGCTTCATGCGACGCTTCATGGATATAGCGAAGAGCTTCGACAGCGAGCCGGAAAAGCCGGACAACGGAACCCTTCCGGGCGGCCGAACCTGACAGCAAGGAAAAAAGGCGCCGCGCGGCGCCTTTTCATTGAGCATTTCCAGCAAAAAGGTGAGTGCGTTTCGCCCTATTGCGCGAAACGCTTTGTCGCTTCTATCAATTCGTGGGTAATGCCGGGTTCAGTAACGGCGTGCCCGGCGTCCTCGACGATTTTGAGGTCGACTTCAGGCCACATCTTCTTCAACTGCCAGGCATTGATGAAGGGCGTGCAGACATCATAGCGGCCATGGACGATCACGCCTGGAATATGCCGGATGCGATCCACATTTCGCAGTAGCTGATCGTCGGAATCGAGGAAGCCGCGGTTCTGGAAATAGTGGCATTCGATACGCGCAAAGGCGATGGCGTACTGGTCTTCGCCAAAGGCGTCGACGCGAGCCGGATCGGGCAGAAGCGAAATGACCGAGCCTTCCCAACGCGCCCAGCGGCGTGCTGCTTCGAGCTGTACCTGGGGATCACGATCGGTGAGGCGCTTGTAATAGGCTGCGATCATGTCGCCGCGCTCGGCTTCCGGTATATGCTCCTGATAAGCCTCGAAATGGTCCGGAAAGAGGATGCTCGCTCCGTTGGAGTACATCCAGTCGACCTCAAAGCGGCGGATCATGAAAATGCCACGCAGGACAAGCTCCGCCACGCGGTCCGGGTGGGATTGCGCATAAGCGAGGCCGAGGGTGGATCCCCAGGAGCCGCCGAAGACCTGCCACTTGTCGATGCCGAGATGCGCGCGAATATGCTCCATGTCCGCCACGAGATCCCAGGTCGTGTTTTCACGCAGTTCTGCGTGCGGGGTCGAACGGCCGCATCCGCGCTGGTCAAACAGGATGATGCGATAGCGCTCCGGGTCGTGCAGGCGGCGCATCGTCGGCGTGATTCCGCCGCCGGGGCCGCCATGGATCATGATGACAGGCTTGCCGTCCGGGTTGCCGCATTGCTCGACATGGATTCGATGCAGCGGAGAAACCTGAAGCATCTCTTCCTTGAACGGTTGGATTTCGGGATAAAGCGTATTGCGCGTCATGAAATGCCTTTTGGTCCCCTCCCATTTGGCTGGTCGGGCCGCTCCTGTGTTACTTTCAACGCGCAACCTAACATACAATGCGGCCAGATGGCGGCAATGAGTAACGCGAAAAGGGTTTAGCAACGTGAATTTTGGTTGCCCGAGCCAAAAAACGGCATAAAACGGAGTGATTGGCTGATTGGCCTGCACCGCGAGGGGAGGAGACCTGAAACAATGGCGCGCGAGGCACATGCAATTTATTATCGCTGACGATCATCCGCTTTTCCGGGGAGCACTGAGACAGGTCCTTTCTGGACAGTCACAAAGTGTGGAAATCATCGAAGTTGGCGATTTCGACGCGGTCAAGAAACTGGTCGGCGAGCGGGAGGATATGGATCTTCTATTGTTGGATCTGACGATGCCGGGTGGAACCGGGCTTTCCGGTCTGGTGACGTTGAAGGCCCTGCAACCCGCCCTTCCAATCATCATCGTTTCGGCAACTGATGATGCGGCGACGATCCGCCATGCTGTCGAGCTCGGCGCTTCCGGCTTCATATCGAAATCCGCCAGTATGGAAACCATTGGTGAGGCTGTCCGCACCGTTCTGGCAGGCGATATCTGGACACCGACCGATATTGAACTGGATCATGCGCACGACCCGGAAATCGAGACGCTCATCGCGCGGCTGCGCACATTGACACCGCAGCAGACGCGCGTGCTGACCATGTTGGCGGAAGGGTTGCTGAACAAGCAGATCGCCTATGAGCTTGGCGTGTCGGAAGCCACCGTCAAGGCGCATGTTTCAGCGGTGCTGCAGAAACTGGGAGTCGACAGCCGCACCCAGGCGGTCATTCTTCTGTCGCGCATCGGCAATGATGCGCTGAACACCGATTGAGCATGTCTGCCGAAAGTGGGAAGGAAATGCTCCATATGCCCGGTTACTGGGCTGCATTTTGCGCCGATGCATTGTCCTGCCTCGCATGATGAAAATGCGATAACAGGGAACGGAGCGCCGCGGGTCGAAGCGGTTTGTGCAAAACCGTGACGCTTTCATCCTCCGCGCGCTGGCGTACTTCCTTGGAGCGATCGGCTGTCAGCAGGATAGCCGGTATCTCCGTCTGAAAAGTTTCACGTGCAAAACCGATCATATCGAGACCGTTTTCGTTCAGCAGATGATAATCTGCGACGATTACGTCGGGCGGGACGGAGTGGGTGGAGCAGTATGACTTCAACGCCGTTCCGCTGCGTAATGTCGTGACCTGACATCCCCATCCATGAAGCAGCGTTTCCATCCCCGACAGGATGCTGGCGTCATTGTCGATGCAGAGAACATTCAACCCGGTCAGTTCCAGAGCACGTTGTAACCCTCGACGGCTCTTCACTTCATCTACGGGTACTTTTTCCTGAGACACAGGAATGCGCAGGGTAAACATCGTCCCCTTGTCCGGTGTCGATGAAAGCGACAACGGCAGCGATAGAAGCCGCGCGATACGGTCGACGATTGAAAGGCCGAGGCCCAGTCCTTCCGCTTCCCGCATTCCTTCATCCAGCCGTGTGAATTCCCGGAAAACGAGCTTCAGCTTTTGCGGAGGAATGCCGATCCCCGTATCGAGCACCTGCAATTCGACGAAGGAGCCGCGACGCCGGACCCCCAGCAAAATGCCGCCTTTGCGGCTATATTTGATCGAATTGGAAACGAGGTTCTGGATCAGGCGCCGCAGCATGTTGCGGTCGGTTTTGACAACTATACTCGACGGCACAACGCGCAGTTTCAGCCCCTTGGCGACAGCAAGAGGGGTGAAGTCGGTTGCAATCTGGCTCATCAGCTTATCGAGACGAAACACCGAGAGTTCGGGTTTGAGCGATCCGGTGTCGAGCCGGGAAATATCCAGCACCATGCCGAGAATAGCTTCCACGGCTTCCAGAGAGGAATCGATATTGCGCGCAAATTCGCTGGTTTCGGAACGTCCCAGTTTTTCGGCAAGCGCGGTGCTGTACAGTCTTGCCGCATTGAGCGGTTGCAGAATGTCATGGCCAGCCGCCGCCAGAAAGCGGGTCTTTCCCTGATTGGCCTGTTCTGCTGCGGCTTGCGCCTTGGCGAGTTGCTGGTTGACGCGGGTGAGTTCCGCCGTGCGATCCGCTACACGCTGCTCCAGCATTTCAGCCGCTTTCTGGCGCGTGACATCGGCTTCGACCGCCGCGGTGATGTCGGTATATGTCGCGACAATGCCGCCATCCGGCATGGGATTGGATTGAATTTCCAGCACCTTGCCGGTCGATCTCATATTGATGCGCCACGGCTGACGTACAGCAGCCAGCGAGCGGATAACCCCGTTTTGAGCGTTAAACGATATATCGCCGCGACGGTGCAGCTGTTCCACGATTTCCGAAACGGGGATCCCAACCTGCATCACCTCATCGGGAAGGTCGAAAAGCTTGCGGAATTGCCGGTTCCAGCATGTGAGCCTCAAGTCCTTGTCGAAAACGGTGATGCCCTGTTCCATCTGATCAAGGGCGGTTTGCAGCAGGTCGCGGTTTTGCTGCAAAGCTGTTGAAGCGTCGTCCAGGAGCTGTCGCGCGTCGCGACCCGATGCATCGCCCTTTTGCAACAGCAGCGACAAAACAAGGCGAGCCGATGCAGAGCCGACTGCCGTGCCGAGAAGTTGCTCCGCATGGCGTATCAAGGGCGTATCGACAGTCATGCCGGGATCGAGACGCCGCTGTTCCCTTCCTTCAAAACGAAGAAAAGCGCGTTCCACGCGTTCCGCGCCAAGATAGCGTGCCATCGTGGCTTTCAGCTCGGCGACAGTGACAGTTGTACGGAAGCGTTTGAGCGTCGGCGTGCCGATAACATAACGCGGCAGGAAGATGCTGGCCTGAATACGCTCCAGCGGCGTCGATGCGCGCGAGAGCGAACCGAGAACGTAGAAGAGTGTATTGGCCGCGAGGCTCCACACCACGCCATTGGTGAGGGGAAGGGCATTGGTTCCAAACAGCGCTTCTGGACGCAGTGCCGTAAAGCCGAGAAAACCATCGCGCAAGATGGCGGCATTTTCCGGCGCCATGGTTGGCAGCAACAATGTGTAGGCCCAAACCAGAAACCCCGCCGAAAGACCCAGCATGGCGCCGCGTCCATTCGCATTGCGCCAGAACAAGCCTCCGATGAAGGCCGGCACGAATTGGGCAATTGCGGCAAAGGAGACGAAGCCGATCGAAGCCAGATGGATATTGTTGGAGGTAAACCGATAATAGGCGAACGCGAATGCCAGGATGCCGATGATGGTCAGGCGGCGTGTGTTCAGAATGATTTTGGTAAGGTCGCGCTGTTCTGCTGCTTGCTGCTTGGCCAGCCGCCGTATGAAGAGCGGCAGTACCAGATGGTTGGAGATCATGATCGAAAGCGCGACGCAGGCGACAATGACCATCGCGGTTGCTGCCGACAACCCGCCCAGAAAGGCTACGAGTGCGAGCCAGTGCGCACCAGCGGCCAGCGGCAGGGCCAGGACATACAAATCCCCGCTGACATTGCCTCCGAGTGTCATCACACCGATCAGCGCGATCGGAAACACGAAGATATTGATGAGCACCAGATAAACCGGGAAGAGCCATGAGGCGGTTCGCAGTTCCTTTTCGCTCCGGCTTTCCACCACCGTCACATGGAACTGGCGCGGCAGCATGATGATGGCCGCGGCGCTGAGCGCGCTTTGCACGATCCATGTGCCGATGGACGTCTGATAGTGAAACGCTTCCAGCGCCTCAGGCGATTGCGATATCTGATTGATCAGCTGCGATGGAGCGCCGAACAGAAAGAAAGTGCAGGCAAAGCCAACGGTCAGGAAAGCGCAAAGCTTGATGACCGATTCCAGGGCAACAGCCAGAATGAGGCCGTTCTGGTGTTCGGTGGCGTCGGTATGGCGCGTGCCGAAAAGGATCGCAAAGACGGCAAGTACAGCGGCGACGGGCAGGGAGATGTCGCCGAAAACAAACGCGGACGGATCGACTGCCGATCCGTAGTGTTCCATGACGAGCCCGACACTTCCGGAAACGGCTTTGAGCTGCAGCGCAATGTAGGGGATCGAACCGACGGCTGCGATGCAGGTCGCAAGAGACGCAACACCAAAACTCTTGCCGTAGCGAGCCGCGAGAAAATCGGCGATTGAGGTGATATGTTCGGATTTCGCCAGTCTAACAATATGCCGTAGCAGCCGGTTGCCGAGCGTGAAGACGAGAATGGGACCGATGTAAATCCCGAGGAACTCAAGGCCGCGCTGTGCCGATAAGCCGACAGAACCGAAAAACGTCCAGGATGTGCAGTAAACTGCTAGGCTGAGCGCGTAGATGTACGGGCGCGGGGCACTGTTCCAGCGCGATGTGCGCCGGTCACCGATGCTGGCCACTGCAAAAAGCAGCAGCAGATACAAAAAGGCGGCGCCAATAATACCCCAGCCATGCATAGCCGGCTTGTTCCCTCACTCCTCAATCACGATTTGACGCAAGCACTTTCGGCGCGTTCGCGCAAGATTAAAGCGCACCCTGCCAGTGCGGAGCAGCTCCGCCTAAGGCAAAGCAGGAACGTTGTTGATGAAAAACAGTGCGTTTTCGCCGCTTTATCTTTTCTTTGGTAATTTTCATCTACACACTGTCGGTGCAGTCCTGAAAGTGCAGGGCCCTTTCAGGACTGCGTTTGAAACGGCAAAGCGCTTTTGGGTTCCTCTTTTGGAAAACGGCTTTACCATCCATCGCCAGTTTAACTGGTGCCCAGGTTGATTTGGCGAACGCCACCGCAGCAGGACGGCCCACGCGGTTTGCGTTCGTGAGGGAGACAGGCTAATGCTAAAGGAATTCAAGGAATTCGCCCTGAAGGGCAATATGGTCGATCTGGCCATCGGTGTCATCATCGGCGGGGCGTTCGGCGGCCTCGTCAATTCCATCGTCAATGACATCATCATGCCGATTATCGGTCTGATCACTGGCGGTATCGACTTTTCAAACATGTTCATACAGCTGGCAGGTGAACCCAAGACCACACTGGCAGCTGCGCGTGACGCCGGTGCAACCATCGCTTACGGCAACTTCATCACGCTTCTCATCAATTTCCTGATCATCGCATGGGTATTGTTCCTTGTGGTGAAAGGAATGAACCGCATGAAGAAGAAGGAAGAGGCGAAGCCGGAACCGGAAGCACCACGCGAAGAAGTTCTGCTGACCGAAATCCGCGATCTTCTGGCAAAGCAGAAAGCCTGAGCGATCGAGAACTGATGAATGAAGCGGGGCCTTGTGGCCCCGTTTTCTTTTGATCCATAAATGCGTTTGATCGGACCATCACAAAAAGCCACGTGATTTCGCTAACGGGCCTTGATAAGCACAAAATCAAAATCGAACTTCAACGCGGGGAAATCATGACGCTCATCGCCAATCTTCGTCGGGAAGCAGCACAGTCACCGGAAAGCGGGATTGTTGCGGTCGCCAATCACGGGCGCGGACGCGAAGGGCTTATTCCGCTCTGGGTCGGTGAGGGCGATCTTTCTACGCCCGATTTCATTCGCGCCGCAGCTCAAAAAGGTATTTCTGACGGGGAGACCTTTTATACTTGGCAGGCAGGCATCCCGGAGCTGAGGGAAGCGCTGGCTCGCTATCATGCGCGTCATTTTCCGTTGCCTCTGAAACCAGAGAACTTCTATGTCACCGGTTCGGGTATGCACGCCATTGAAATGGCGCTGACAGCAACCGTGGGCGCAGGCGAAGAAGCAATTTATCTTTCCCCGGCCTGGCCCAATTTTGTTGGCGCGGCTGGTCTGGCAGGCGTTACCCCGGTCCCGGTCGAATTGGAATTCGGGGCCAATGGCTGGATGCTCGATCCGGAGAAGATTGAAGCCGCCATCACACCCCGCACGAAAGCGCTTTTCACCAATACCCCATCCAATCCGACCGGCTGGACGGCGGATCGGGAAACTCTGCAATTCATTCTTGATCTGGCGCGCAAACAGGGCCTCTGGATCATTGCCGACGAGATTTATACCCACTTTTATTATGGCGGCGGTCGCGCTCCCTCCTTCATGGATATTATGGAGCCGGATGACCGCATCATCTTTGTCAATTCCTTTTCCAAAAACTGGGCGATGACGGGCTGGCGTATTGGCTGGATGACCGTGCACCCGTCGCTCGGACCGGTTGTAGAAAACCTGATCCAGTATTCGAATTCGGGCGTTGCGCAATTTATGCAGCGTGGTGCTGTTGCAGCTCTTGACGAGGGTGACGCCTTCATTTCGATGCAGGTCGAGCGCGCCCGTTCCACACGCGACAGCCTGTGCGCCGCGTTATTGGCGACTGGCAAGGTCAGCCTTACTCCACCACAGGGCGCGTTTTATCTGTTCTTCGGCGTGGATGGCGTTGAGGACTCGGTCAAGGCAGCTATCGATATGGTGGACAACGCCAATGTCGGCCTGGCGCCGGGCAGCGCGTTTGGCCTTGGTGGCGAAGGGTTCTTCCGCCTTTGCTTCTGCCGCGATCCAGAACAGGTGGATGAGGCCGCAAGGCGGCTTGTGCACTGGATTGGAAAGCGTTGAACTCATCGCTTCACCGCTGAGGCGCGGGGGCTGCGGCTTGCTGCAACCTTCATCAGACGCTGGAAGGTCGGGCACTCCATGTGGCTCTGAGCGGGACAGGTTGCCGCGTGACGCAGCCCGTCTCGCAGTGCTGTCAGGTGCACGATTGTACGGTCGAGATCATCGGCTTTCGTCGACAAGGTTTCGCGGCTGATCGAGACTTCGCCGCCTGGCCCGAACATGCCCGCAATATCATCGAGCGAAAAACCGGCCGCCTGTCCGAGAGCGATCAGGGACAGCTTGGTCACCACGCCGGGATCAAAAACGCGGCGCAAGCCCCGTCGGCTGTGGGACGCGATCAGCCCCCTTTCTTCATAGTAACGCAAGGTGGATGCAGGGATGCCCGTTGCTTTTGCAACTTCCGCAATGTCCAGATCTTTCATATTGACCTCAAGTCGACTTTAACTTGTATGGTCCGCCTTTTCAACGATCCGCGCAAGTGGAAAGGAAAGGTAAATGCTTGTTTTTCAGATCGTTTTCATCGGTGTGGGAGCAACCCTCGTCACGGATGGCTGGGCTGTTGCCAGAGCGCGGCTATTCGACGTCGCGAACCTGGACTACGGGCTGGTGGGACGCTGGTTCGGTCAAATGCTGCGAGGGCGCTTCGTACATGAGCGGATCACGGCCAGCCCGTCAATTCGGGGAGAGAAACTTCTGGGCTGGGGCCTTCACTACGCTATCGGAGTGCTGTTTGCAGCTGTGCTGGTTGGTGCTTGCGGATTTGAGTGGATGGCATCGCCGAAGCTCCTGCCAGCGCTCGCCTTCGGATTGTTAACCGTTGCAGCTCCATTTTTCGTCATGCAGCCCGGCATGGGGGCGGGAATCGCCGCACGAAAGACGCCCAAACCCTGGGTCGCCAGAGGATGGAGTATCGTGATGCACCTGTGGTTCGGAGCTGGGTTGTATCTTGCTGCTCTCGCGGCGAAGCTCATCATCTGAAGGAACAAAAAAGGCCGGTTGCACCGGCCTTTTATTTGAATGATCCTGCTTGTCAGCCGCCAGCCTTGGAGACCATCAGCGGAATGATCCGCTCGGAGCTCGCTGGCTGCGAGACCGTAGGCTCAGCATAAGGAATACCGAGTGTATTCCACACTTCCAGAAGCGCATCCTTGAGACCGTCAATCAAAGCGTCGTCATGCAGAGGTGACGGTGTGATGCGCAGCCTTTCGGTGCCGCGCGGAACGGTCGGATAGTTGATCGGCTGTATATAAATGCCATGCACTTCAAGCAGGCGGTCGCTGGCCTTCTTGCAAAGCTCGGGATCGCCGACCAGAATGGGCACGATGTGAGTTTCCGACGCCATGACGGGCAGGCCTGCGGCGGAAAGCACATCCTTGGCGCGCTGTGCCTGGCGCTGTTGGCCGTCACGCTCCACCTGTGAAGTCTTCAGATGACGGATGGCGGCTGTCGCGGCTGCAGCGACTGCCGGAGGCAGGGAAGTCGTAAAGATGAAACCCGGTGCGTAGGACCGTACGGCATCCACAATCGCACGCGAGCCGGTAATGTAGCCGCCGAGCGCGCCGAAAGCCTTCGCCAGCGTGCCTTCGATAATATCGATGCGATGTGCAAGGCCATCACGTTCGGTAATGCCGCCGCCACGCGCGCCATACATGCCAACCGCATGTACTTCATCGATATAGGTCATGGCGTTATATTTGTCGGCCAGATCGGCAATCTTTTCGATTGGTGCGATATCACCGTCCATCGAGTAGACGGATTCGAACACGATCAGCTTCGCGCGCGCCGGGTCGGCGGCCTTCAGAAGCTGTTCCAGATGCTCGACGTCATTGTGACGGAAGATCTTCTTCTCCGCACCCGAACGACGCACGCCTTCGATCATCGAAGCATGGTTCAACTCATCGGAAAGGATGAGACAGTTCGGCAGCAAGCGGGCAATCGTGGAAATCGAGGCTTCGTTGGAGACAAAGCCCGATGTGAAAACCAGTCCGGCTTCCTTGCCGTGCAAATCAGCGAGTTCGTTTTCAAGCTCCACAAGCGGGTGATTATTGCCGGAAATATTGCGCGTTCCGCCGGAACCTGAGCCGGCATTGCCCGCCGTATCGCACATAGCCTTGATGACATCGGCGTGGTGACCCATGCCAAGATAATCATTGGAACACCAGACGGTGATCTCACGGGCAGTGCCATTGTTGCGCCAGATAGCTCGGGGGAAACGTCCGACAATACGTTCAAGATCTGCAAAAACGCGGTAACGCTTCTCGGCGTGCAAC
>Ga0182748_1002454_pt1 | contig 16764 bp, 16 predicted proteins | sample eDN3rd37CKraftOP_FD_128877 | JGI IMG/M metagenome (GOLD analysis project Ga0182748, IMG submission 128877) | Enriched Organic Plus compost microbial communities from Emeryville, California, USA - eDNA 3rd pass 37_C Kraft OP (version 2) (version 2) ...
CGCCCTGTCCGCCCTGTCCGCCCTGTCCGCCCTGTCCGCCCTGTCCGGCCCCGCGGACCTTCCCGCTGCTTGCGCATCCGGCCCTGCCGTCGCCGCCGCCGGCCCACGGTCGGCCACGATCTCGCCGTCGCGGATCTCGATGATGCGCCGCGCATGGCGGGCCACTTCCATGTCGTGGGTGACGACGATGACGGTGTGGCCGGCGGCGTTGAGCTCTTCCAGGATGTCCAGCACTTCGCGGCCGGTCTGCGTGTCCAGCGCGCCGGTGGGCTCGTCGGCCAGGATCACCTGCCCGCCGTTCATCAGCGCGCGTGCGATGCTCACGCGCTGCTGCTGGCCGCCCGAGAGCTGGCCGGGCCGGTGCGCGCTGCGGTCCTGCAGGCCCAGCCGCGCCAGCAGGGCCTGGGCGCGCGCCTGCCGGTCCGCGCGCGGCTTGCCGGCGTAGACCGCCGGGATCTCCACGTTGCCCAGGGCGGTGAGGTCCGGCAGCAGGTGGTAGCGCTGGAAGATGAAGCCGAAATGCTCGCGCCGCAGCCGGGCCAGTTCGTCGGCATCCAGCTCGCCGGTGTCGCGGCCCGCCACGCGGTAGGCGCCGCGCGTGGGCCGGTCCAGGCAACCCAGGATGTTCATGAGGGTGGACTTGCCCGAGCCGGACGCGCCCACGATGGCGACCATCTCGCCCGCCTCGATGGCGAGGTCGATGTCCTTGAGCACGGCCAGCGTCTGGTCGCCCGCCGGGAATTCGCGGCGCAGGCCGCGCAGCTCGAGCAGCGCCATCGGCCTACGTCCGCGGCGGCCCGCCGGCGGGCGCGCCCGCCGGGACCTCGCCGGTGACCACGCGTTCGCCTTCCTTCAGGCCCTCGAGCACCTGGGCGGTGACGTGGTTGTCCAGGCCGATGCGCACCTGGCGCGGCTGCGCCCGCCCCTGCCCGTCCAGCACGCGCACGGTATAGCGGCCGTCTTCCCCGCGCTCGCCCAGCGCCGCGGAGGGAATGGTCAGCGCCTGCTCGGCGCGCGACAGCACGATGCTGACCTGCGCGGTCATGGAGATGCGCAGTTTTTCGTCCGGGTTGGGCACGTCGAACAGGCCGTTGTAGTAGACCGCCGAGCTGGTGCTGTCGCTGCTGGCGCCGGAGGCGCCGTACAGCGAGCTGCTGTCGTCCTGCATGATGGAGTCGGGCGCCGGCTCGATGGCCCGCAGCCGGGCCTGGTAGCGGTGGTCGGGCTCGCCCAGGATGGTGAAGTACACCTCCTGCCCGGGCTGGACGCGCACCACGTCGGCCTCGGAAATCTGCGCCTTGACGGTCATGGTGTCGACCTGGGCCACCTTGATGATGGTGGGCGCCTGCTGCATGGCGCTGACCGTCTGGCCTTCCCGGGTGACGATGGCCACGACCATGCCGTCTATGGGCGAGACGATGCGGGTGTAGCCCAGGTTGACCTTGGCGGTGTCGACCTCGATCTCGGCCTGGGCGATCTGGGCCTGAAGTTCCGCGATTTCGGCGCGGGTCACGCCCAGCGTGGCCTCGGCCGCCTCGTAGTCCTCGCGGGACGTGGCGTCGCGCGCCAGCATGGCGGCCTGGCGCTTGAAGGCCAGCTCGGCCTGCCGGAGGGTGGCCTGGCGCGAACGCAGCTGGGCGCGCACCGTCTCCAGCGCGGCCTCGGCGTTGCGCAGGTCGTTCTGCTGGGTCAGGGAATCGATCTCGGCCACCAGCTGCCCCTTGGCCACTCGGTCGCCCAGCGCGACCTTGAGCGATTTCAGCTGGCCGGATACCTGGGCGCCGACGCTGACCTGGTTGTAGGCCTCCAGCGTGCCGCTGGCCAGCACCGCGTCCTCGAGGTCGGCCACCGCGACCGGAGCGCTGGCGTACGCCGGCCCGGGCGCCGGGCGGAAGAACAGGAACCGGGCCGCCAGCACGGCCAGCACCGCGGCGGCCGCGAACAGGGCATAGCGCAGGCGCTTGTTGGGAGGCTTTTTCATATCGCAAGGGAAAAGGACCGGAACGGCCGGGCCGGACGGGACGCGCCCCCCGGACCAGCGCCATTCTACGTGGCAGGCGGGGCGGCCGGCCGCCGGGGCCCGGCCGGCAATCCGGGAACGCCGGCGGCGCAAGCAATAGAGCGCCCCCGCCCGGCGAAGTTCGCGCCGGCCCGGAGGCGCCCGCCGGCACGATGCGGCCCGGCCCTTACGCCCCGCCTGCTGCGCTTGCCTGTTCCTTCCCCGCTTGCCTGCCGCGTGTCGGCCCGGCCCCCGCGCGCCGGGCGCCGGCGGGCCGAGCCCGCTCAAACCGACAGGTCAAGCCGACTCGACAACCCTTGCGGGGGGGATCACAATAACGCCTTTCGCGCCGTGTCTACTGCCCCTTCCCCACCCTCGGAACCCTCCCCCGCGCTCGACTTCCCGAACGCGGTGCTCCTGTGCACGCTCTGCATGCTCAGCCATGTGGTGCTCACCGGCGGGCGGATCGCGGTGTCGCTGACCGCCCTGGGCATGGGGCTGTCCACCTTCACGGTGGGCCTGCTGGTGGCCATGTTCGCCTTCCTGCCCATGCTGCTGTCGGTGCGCGCCGGCCGCCTGATCGACCGCATCGGGGCCGGGCGCCCGCTGCGGGCCGGGGTGGCGCTGGTCGCGGTAGGCGCGGCCCTGCCCTTCGCGTGGCCGGCCAACTTCACCCTGCTGACCGCGGCGGTCTGCATCGGCATCGGCTTCATGCTGTGCCAGGTCGCCACCCAGAACCTGCTGGGCCAGGCGGACCCGACGGCCCGGCTGCGCAACTTTTCCGCCATGTCGCTGATGCTGTCGCTGTCGGGCTTCGGCGGCCCGCTGATCGCCGGCCTGTCCATCGACCACCTGGGCCACCGCTACGCCTTCGGCCTGCTGGCCGTGGCGCCGCTGCTGTCGGCCGTGGGGCTGTACCTGCTGTGGCGCCGCCTGCCCCTGCCGGCGGCCGCCCCCGAACGGCCGGCCCGTCCCCCGCGGCTGGGCGACCTGGTCGCCACCCCGGCGCTGCGCCGCGTGCTCATGGCCAATGTGCTGCTGGCCGGCGCCTGGGACACCCACATGTTCCTCGTACCCATCTTCGGCGTGTCGATCGGCCTGTCGGCGACCACCATCGGCCTGGTGCTGGCGGTCTTCGCCGGCGCCACCTTCGTCATCCGGCTGGCCCTGCCCCTGATCCAGCGGCGCATGCGGCCCTGGTCGCTGATCAGCGCCGCCATGTTCGGCGCCGGCGCCAGCTACCTGCTCTACCCCTGGTTCTCCGACGCCGGCGTGCTCGCCGTGATCGCCTTCGCCATGGGGCTGGCGCTGGGCTCCAGCCAGCCCAGCATCCTGGCCCTGCTGCACCAGTACGCCCCGCCCGGCCGGGCCGCGGAGGCCATCGGCCTGCGCACCGCCCTGATCAACGGCAGCCAGGTCTCGCTACCGCTGGCCGTGGGCGCCCTGGCCACCGCGGTGGGCATCGCCCCCATATTCGCCGCCTGTGCCCTGGCCCTGGGCGCGGGCGGCTGGACCGCCCGCAAGGTTTCCCTCGCCACCCGGGCCAGACGCCCCGTCCCCCATGGCTGACCGCCCGTTTTCGCCGCCCGCCGCCCACACCTTCCGGCTCTGGTCCGCCGAAGAAAAACAGGCCTCGCTGCGGGAGGCCCTGACGCACTGGCGGCCCGGCGAGGACGCCTGGGTCTACGCCTACGGCTCGCTGATCTGGCGCCCGGAGTTCGACTACCTGGGACGCCGCAAGGCCACGCTGCGCGGCTACCACCGGGCGCTGTGCCTGTGGTCGCGGGTCAACCGCGGCACGCCGGAATGCCCGGGCCTGGTGCTGGGGCTGGACCGCGGCGGCTCCTGCGGCGGCGTGGTCTACCGCCTGGCCGCCGGCCACGTGCCGGAAGCCTTCGGCGCGCTGTGGGAACGCGAAATGTCCACCGGCGCCTACCTGCCGCGCTGGGTGTCCTGCGATACCGGCGGCGGCCCGGTGCGGGCGCTGGTCTTCGTCATGAACCGCGACAACCCCGGCTACGTGCCCACCCTGCCGGAATCCGAGGTCCTGGCCATCGTGCGGCGCGCCACGGGCCGCTACGGCCCCTGCACCGACTACGTGCTGCACACCGTCCAGGCCCTGCGCGATTCCGGCATCCGCGACACCCGGCTCGAAACCCTGGCCCGCCGCCTGGCGCAGGCACGAGAGCAGGCAGGAAATACATGAAGGCCCGGCCCGCCGGCGCCGCCCTCATCAAGCGCCTCAAGGCCGCCCCCTGCCCGGGCGTTACACTCCCGTATCCGTCCTTACCGCCCGCCTACGCGCCATGTCCCTCGCCGATCTGCGCCAGAACTACGCCAAAAGCACCCTGCTGGAAAGCCAGGCCGACGCCTCGCCCTTCCGGCAATTCTCCGCCTGGTTCGACCAGGCGGTCGCCGCCCAGGTGCCCGAGCCCAACGCCATGACGCTGGCCACGGCCGGCGCCGACGGCCGGCCGGCCGCGCGCATCGTGCTGCTCAAGGGCGCGGACGAGCGCGGCTTCGCCTTCTTCACCAATTACCTGTCGCGCAAGGGCCGCGAGCTGGATGCCCGTCCCTGGGCCAGCCTGCTCTTCTTCTGGCAGCCGCTGGAGCGGCAGGTCCGCATCGAGGGCCCGGTCGAGCGGCTCCCGGCCGCGGATTCCGACGCCTATTTCGCCAGCCGGCCTGCCGGCTCGCGCCTGGGCGCCTGGGCCTCGCCGCAGAGCGAGCCGATCACGCGCGAAGACCTGGAAGCCCGCGAGGCCGATGCCCGCGCGCGCTACGGCGAGAACATCCCGCGCCCGCCGCACTGGGGAGGCTACCGCGTGCTGCCGGAAACCTTCGAGTTCTGGCAGGGCCGGCCGTCGCGCCTGCACGACCGCCTGTCCTACCGCCGCGGTCCCGACGGCGCATGGCGCATCGTGCGCCTGGCCCCCTGAGCCGCCCGCCCGCATGCCGGCCGCTGCTCCCGATTTCGACGCCTGCGAATTCCGGCGCGCGCTGGGGCGCTTCGCCACCGGCGTAACGGTGGTGACCGCGGCCGGGCCGGACGGTACGCCCGCGGGGCTGACGGTCAGCTCGTTCAATTCGGTTTCGCTCGACCCGCCGCTGGTGCTGTGGAGCCTGTCGCGCGCGTCCTCGTCGCTGGACCTGTTCCAGGGCTGCCGGCGCTACGTGGTGAACGTGCTGGCCGCGGGCCAGCTCGCGCTGGCGCGGCGCTTTGCCGGCGGCAGCCCGGCCGAGCGTTTCGCCGGCCTGGCGCTGCACCATGCCCCGGGCGGCACGCCCATGCTGGGCCCGGAATGCGCCGCCTGGTTCGAATGCCACAACCGCAGCCGCTACGTCGAAGGCGACCACGTGATCCTGGTTGGCGAGGTCGAACGCTGCCGCCACAGCGGCGCCCCGCCCCTGGTCTATCATGCGGGCGGTTTCGACCTGACTCCCCCGGGCCGAGAAGGCCCTCCTGCCGCATGACCCACGACTACATCCTCACGCTTTCCTGCCCCGACCGCACGGGCATCGTCTTTCGCGTCAGCGGCCTGCTGTACGAACTGGGCTGCAATATCCTGGACGCACAGCAGTTCGGCGACCCCGAAACCGGCCGCTTCTTCCTGCGGGTGCATTTCTCGGTCTCGCCGGACTGTGCGCCGGACGCGCTGCGCGCCCGCTTCGCGGAAACCGCCGGCGAGTACGACATGGACTGGCAGATCCACGACGCCAGCCGCAAGGCCCGCCTGCTGATCCTGGTCAGCCGCCAGGGCCATTGCCTGAACGACCTGCTGTTCCGCACCCACAGCGGCCAGCTGCCGGTGGAGATCGCGGGCATCGTGTCCAACCACCAGGACTTCGCCCCGCTGGCGCAGTCCTACGGCATCCCGTTCCACTGGCTGCCGGTGACGCCGCAGACCAAGCCGGACCAGGAGCGCCAGGTGCTGGAGCTGGTCGAGCGCGAGCGCATCGACCTGGTGGTGCTGGCACGCTACATGCAGATCCTGTCGGAAGAGATGTGCCGGGCGCTGGCGGGTCGGGCGATCAACATCCACCACAGTTTCCTGCCCAGCTTCAAGGGCGCGCGGCCGTACCACCAGGCGCACCAGCGCGGGGTGAAGATCATCGGGGCGACGGCGCACTACGTGACGCCGGACCTGGACGAGGGGCCGATCATCGACCAGGACATCGAGCGGGTCCACCACGCCATGAGCTCGCAGGACCTCGCCCAGGTGGGCAGCGACATCGAATCCCTGGTGCTGGCGCGCGCGGTGCGCAGCCACGTGGAGCACCGGATACTGCTCAACGGCAACCGGACGGTGGTGTTCCGGTAGGGATTGTTTGCCTGCCGGCGCGTGGGTTGAGTTCTTCTGACGTCCCGTCGGGGGCGCGGGGGGCTGACGGCCAAGTCGCTCGGCTCGGGCGCGCCATCAGGCGCCCTCGGTCCCGCTGCGCGGGACTGCCCTCGCTCCAATTGGCCGTCAGCCCCCGCGCCCCCGACGGGACTCGCGCAACGGCTCATGAGGGAAACGACTCGCGAGAGACGACTGGCGAAACCCCGCCCCGCCCCACTCCGATGCCAGCCTGCGCCCGGCGGGCAGGGGAGCGGCGGCCAATTGGAGCCAGGGCAGTCCCGCGCAGCGGGACCGAAGGCGCCTGATGGCGCGCCCGAGCCGAGCGACTTGGCCGCCGCTCCCCTGCCCGCCGGCCGCAGGCGACTCAAGAACCCCGGCACTCCGGCCGACCGCCCGGCCCCACATCCCCGTCCCGAGAACACCCCGTAAAATCCCCGCTACCCCCACGAGCGAAGACCCCCATGGCCGATACCTCTTCTTTCCACTGGCAGGACCCGCTGCTGCTGGACGCCCAGCTCACCCCCGACGAACGCATGGTCCGCGATGCCGCGGCGGCCTATGCCCAGGACAAGCTCGCCCCCCGCGTGCTCGAGGCCTTCCGCCACGAACGCACCGACCCCGCCATCTTCGCCGAAATGGGCGAGCTCGGCCTGCTCGGCGCCACGCTTCCCGAGGAATACGGCGGCGCCGGCATGAACTCCGTCGCCTACGGCCTCATTGCCCGCGAAATCGAACGGGTCGACTCCGGCTACCGCTCCATGATGAGCGTGCAGTCCTCGCTCGTCATGCTCCCCATCCACGCCTTCGGCAGCGAAGACCAGAAACGCCGCTACCTCCCCCGCCTGGCCCGCGGCGAATGGATAGGCTGCTTCGGCCTGACCGAACCCAACCACGGCTCCGACCCCGGCGGCATGGAAACCCGCGCCGTCACGGCCGGCGACGGCTACCGGCTCAGCGGCAACAAGATGTGGATCACCAACTCGCCGCTGGCCACCGTATTCGTCGTCTGGGCCCGCTGCGTCGGCGGCGAGCACGACGGCCGCATCCGCGGCTTCATTCTGGAAAAAGGCATGAAGGGCCTCGCGGCCCCCGCCATCCACGGCAAGGTCGGCCTGCGCGCCTCCCTCACCGGCGAAATCGTCATGGACGACGTCGAAGTGCCCGCCACCCAGATGCTGCCTGGCGTCGCCGGCCTAAAAGGCCCCTTCACCTGCCTGGACTCCGCCCGCTACGGCATCGCCTGGGGCGCGCTGGGCGCGGCCGAGTTCTGCTGGCACACCGCCCGCCAGTACACCCTCGACCGCAAGCAATTCGGCCGCCCCCTGGCCGCCAACCAGCTCGTCCAGAAAAAGCTCGCCGACATGCAGACCGAAATCGCCCTGGCCCTGCAGGCCTGCCTGCGCCTGGGCCGCATGAAGGACGAAGGCACCGCCGCGGTCGAAATCACCTCCATGCTCAAGCGCAATTCCTGCGGCAAGGCCCTGGACATTGCCCGCATGGCGCGCGACATGCTCGGCGGCAACGGCATCTCGGACGAATTCGGCGTGGCCCGCCACCTCGTCAACCTGGAAGTCGTCAACACCTACGAGGGCACCCACGACGTCCACGCCCTGATCCTGGGCCGCGCCCAGACCGGCATCCAGGCCTTCTGCTAGCGGCGGGCGGACCGCGATAGGCAGCCGGCGGCGCCGGCGCTAAGATAGCCGGACGGCAACGACAGGCGCATCCCATGACCCTCTCCGCACGTTTCCTCGCCGCCCTGCTCCCCGCGCTGCTGGCCGCCCCCGCGGCGGCCCAGCCGGCCCAGGAATACAGCTTCCCCGGCACCCCTTCCGCGACCGGCGGCATGTCCCCGCCCTCCACGCTGCGCATCACCGAGACGCCCGGCGCCCCGGCCCAGGCGCCCGCCATCGTGCGCGACACGCCGGAAAGCCTGCAGCAATACACCCTGTGCCGCAACAAATCGGACCGCGAAGCCGTCTCCCGCGAGCAGATGCGCGCCGGGACGGCCCGCTGCCTGCAGGAACTGGAAGCGCGCCGGCGCCAGGCTCCCTGAGCCGCCCGCCCTCCCGCCCTTGAAACCCCGCCCTCCGGCGCCATCTGGGGGGTATCCGCGGGGCCGGCCGCTTCCGGCAGGCCCCGGCCGGCAGGAACGCCATGACATCACGCCAACCGACCTCCTGGATGTGGGGCGACGCCCTATCCATGCTGGAGCAGGCCGAAAGGCTGCACCGGCAATTCTTCCGCTCCGCCGGCGGCGGCCATTGCTGGGAGCCGCCGGCCGACATCGTCGAGCACGACGACGCCTTCGTCATCCTGATCGCCCTGCCCGGCGTGCCGGCCGAAGCCGTCTCCGTCACCTTCGACGTGGACGGCGTGCGGGTCGCGGGCGCGCGCCGCCTGCCGGCCTCGCGCAGCGCGCGCATCCACCGCCTGGAAATCCCCTACGGCAGGTTCGAGCGGCGCATCGCGCTGCCCCTGCACGCGCTGGAACCGGAAACGCCCCGCATGGTCGACGGCTGTCTCGTACTCACCCTCAGAAAACTCAGGGAGGCCCTATGAACCGCTGGCCCACGCTGCAGGAACTGCGCTCGGCCGAAGACGCCCGCGCCGCCGGCGCGCCGGCGGCGGCCGCGCAGGGCGAGGCCGCGGCGCGGCCGTTGCCCGACGATGCCCTCATTCTCATTCCGCTGCGCGACACGGTGCTCTTCCCCGGCGTGCTCTCGCCCGTGACCGTGCGCCGCGAGCGCTCGGTGGCCGCCGCCCAGGAAGCCGTCAAGCGCGAGGCGCGCGTAGGTTTCCTGCTGCAGCGCGACGCGCAGAAGAACGATGTCGCGCCGGCCGACCTGTACTGGATCGGCACCGAAGGCCCCATCGTGCGCTACATCACCGGGCAGGACGGCGCCCACCACCTGGTCATGCAGGGCCAGTCGCGCTTTCGCGTGCTCGAGTTCCTGGAAGGCTGGCCCTTCCTGGTGGCGCGCGTGGCCAAGGTCGAGCAGCCCGGCGAAACCGGCACCGAGATCGAAGCCCGCTTCATGCAGCTCAAGGAGCAGGCCATCGAGGCCATCGGCCTGCTGCCGCACGTGCCCGACGAACTGGCCGGCGTGGTGCGCGGCATCGACACGCCGGCCCTGCTGGCCGACATGGTCGCCAACCTGATCGACATCAAGCCCGAGGACAAGCAGGAAATCCTCGAAACCTTCGACCTCGTGCGGCGCCTGGACAAGGTGCTCGCCCTGCTGGCCTCGCGGGTGGAAGTGCTCAGGCTTTCGCGCGAGATCGGCGAGAAGACCCGTGCCCAGTTCGACGAGCGCCAGCGCGAGCACGTGCTGCGCGAGCAGCTGCGCCAGATCCAGAAGGAACTCGGCGAGGGCGACGACGGCGCCGCCGAGATCGCCGAGCTGCGCCGCGCCGTCGACGAATCCGGCATGCCCGAAGACGTGCTCGACCACGCCCGCAAGGAAATCAAGCGGCTGGAGCGCATGTCCGAGGGCGGCGGCGAATACGCCATGCTGCGTACCTACCTGGAATGGCTGACCGAGCTGCCCTGGAAGGCCGAGCCCGCGCCCGACATCGACATCGCCGAGGCGCGCCGGGTGCTGGACGAAGACCACTTCGGGCTGGACAAGGTCAAGCGGCGCATCCTGGAATACCTGGCGGTGCGCAAGCTGAACCCGCAGGGCAAGAGCCCCGTGCTGTGCTTCGCCGGCCCGCCCGGCGTGGGCAAGACCTCGCTGGGCCAGTCGATCGCGCGGGCCACCGGCCGCGCCTTCCAGCGCGTGGCCCTGGGCGGGGTCCACGACGAGGCCGAGATCCGCGGCCACCGGCGCACCTACCTGGGCGCGCTGCCGGGCAACATCATCCAGGCCGTGCGCCGCGCCGGCACCACCAACCTGGTCATGATGCTCGACGAGATCGACAAGCTGGGCGCGGGCGGTTTTCACGGCGACCCGGCCAGCGCGCTGCTGGAAGTGCTCGACCCCGAGCAGCACCACAAGTTCCGGGACAACTACCTGGCGGTGGACTTCGACCTGTCGCGGGTCATGTTCATCTGCACGGCCAACGTGCTCGACACCATACCCGGCCCGCTGCGCGACCGCATGGAAATCATCCAGCTGCCCGGCTACACCGAAGAGGAAAAGCTCCAGATCGCGCGCCGCTACCTGGTGCAGCGCCAGCTCGAGGCCAACGGGCTCAAGCCGGAGCAGGCATCCCTGACCGACGCCGCGCTGGCGGCCATCGTGGGCGACTACACGCGCGAGGCCGGGGTGCGCAACCTGGAGCGCGAGATCGGCGCGGTGCTGCGCCACGCCGCCATGCAGGTGGCCGAGGGCAAGGCGCAGCAGGTCGCGGTGGATGCCGCCGACCTGCCGGCCGTCCTGGGCCCGCCCCGCTTCGAGAACGAGGTCGCGCTGCGCACCAGCGTGGCGGGCGTGGCCACCGGCCTGGCCTGGACGCCGGTGGGCGGCGACATCCTGTTCATCGAAGCCAGCAAGGTGCCCGGCAGCGGCAGGCTGATCCTCACCGGCCAGCTGGGCGACGTCATGAAGGAATCGGCCCAGGCGGCGCTGACGCTGGCCAAGACCTGGAACGGCGACGCGCTGGACAAGATCGACGTGCACGTGCATATCCCGGCCGGCGCCACGCCCAAGGACGGGCCCAGCGCCGGGGTGGCGATGTACGTGGCGCTGGTGTCGCTGCTGTCGGGGCGGCCGGTGCGCTCGGACGTGGCCATGACCGGCGAAGTCAGCCTGCGCGGCCTGGTGCTGCCCATAGGCGGCGTCAAGGAAAAAACGCTGGCCGCGCTGCGCGCCGGCGTGACCACCGTGATGCTGCCGCGCCGCAACGGGAAAGACCTCGAGGACGTGCCGGCCGAGGCCCGCAGCAAGCTGAAATTCGTACTGCTGGACCGGGTCGAGGACGCGATCTCGCACGCGCTGGAGCCAGCGCCCGCCGAGGCGGCGGCGCCGGCGCAGTAGTCCGTGGGAAGTTCCGGCCGCAGCGCTCCCCCGCCAGCGACTGCCCCGCCTCAGCAATACTTGGCCGGCAGCGGGCCCGCGGGCGCCTCGACGCCGGCCAGGCTGCGCGCCAGCGCGGCCAGCGCGGCCGGGTCGCCGCTGGAAACCAGCTCGCAGGCGCCGGGCGCGCCGGCCGGCGCGGCGCGGCCGCGCGCCTGCAGCTGGCGCTGCAGCTGGCGGGCCACGGCCTCGCCGGTTTCCAGCACCGGCACGCCCTCGCCCGCGCAGCCGCGGATGGCGTCCATCAGGAAAGGGAAATGGGTGCAGCCCAGCACCAGCACATCCGCGCCCTGCTCCCGCAGCTCGCGCACCGGTCCGGCCACGCCGGCACGCGCGGGCTCGCCCTGCGTGCAGCCGCGCTCCACCATGCGCACCCACTGCGGGCAAGGCGCCAGCAGGATGCGGGCGCCGGGCGCTTCGCGCTGCGCCAGTTCGGCGAAGCGCGGGCTGGCCAGGGTGCCGGTGGTGGCGAACACGCCGATCACCCCGCTGCGGGTCAGGCGGGCGGCGGGCTTGACCGCCGGCTCGGTGCCCACCACTACCAGCCCGGGATGGCGGGCCCGCACCTCGGCAATGGCCGCGGTGGTGGCGGTATTGCAGGCGACCACCATGGCCTTGGCGCCCCGCGATTCGAAATACGCGGCCACCGCCAGGGCGCGCGCCGTGACTTCTGCGGCCGTGCGCTCGCCGTAGGGCGCGTGGCCGGTGTCGGCCACGTAAACCAGCGTTTCGGCCGGCGCCAGGCGGCGCACGGCGTCCAGCACGCTCAGGCCGCCCACTCCGGAATCGTAGATGCCGACGATGCCGCCGGCACGCCCGCCGCGGTCCATGGCCTAGGTCCTGCCGGCAAGGCCAGGCTTCGCGCCTTGCCAGGCGCGCGGTCGAGGGTTCATGCGCGGCTCCTTCGGCTATCCACGGGCATCGGGCTCGAAGGCCGCGGCGGCCCGGCCGAGGCGGTCGTTGACCGCCCGCCAGGCCTCGGTGCGCGGCGGCGCCTGCACCAGGATGCGGGCGTAGCCGCCGCGGTCCAGTTCGCGCAACAGCGCGTACAGGTCCCGCGCGTAGGCCCGGGGGTCGGCCGGTGCGGCGCGCCAGTCCAGCCGTGCGTCGCGCTGCGCCGGCGCCGGCGCGTAGGCCAGCACGGCGCAGCGCCCCGGCGGCAGGCCCTCGCCGCGCGCGGCGGCGGCCAGCCGGTCGTCGCCGGCCAGTTCCAGCGGTGTGGCGGGCGCGTAGTGCGCCTTGAGCGTGCCCGAGGCGCGGGGCGCGGCGGCATCGGGGGCGGACGGCGCCACCCCGATCGCGGCGGCGATGCGGTCCGGGCCGATATGCCCCGGCCGCAGCAGCACCGGTCCCACGCCCGAGCCGATGCGCGAGACGTCGACGATGGTGGATTCGATGCCGACCTCGGAGGGACCGCCTTCGAGCACCGTCATGCCCGCCGCGACCTGCTCGGGGAATTCGGCGCGCACGTGTGCGGCCAGCGTGGCCGAGACCTGGCCGAACTTGTTGGCCGACGGCGCAGCCACGCCGCCCTGCCCGCCGCGCAGCGCGGCGAAGGCGCGCAGCAGCGCCTGCGCCACCGGGTGCGAGGGGCAGCGCAGGCCGATGCTGTCCTGCCCGCCGCTGACGGCGGCCGGAATGCCGGGCGCGCGCTTGAGGATCAGCGTGAGCGGTCCCGGCCAGAACGCGGCGATCAGCCGCCGCGCCACGTCGGGAATGTCGGCCGCCCAGTAGGAAAGGTCCGCCTCGGGCGCCACGTGCACGATCACGGGATGGTCCAGCGGACGGCCCTTGGCGGCATAGATGGCCGCCAGCGCCGCCGGGTTCTCGGCGTCGGCGCCCAGGCCGTAGACGGTTTCGGTGGGAAAGGCCACCAGGCGGCCGGCCGCCAGCTCGGCGGCGGCGCAGGCGATGCCGGCGGGCGGCGCGCCCGCGGCTTCCTCGCGTCCCGCCTGCGCGCCGGCCGGCTTCATGGCGCGTCCGGGGCGGGCAGGCGCAGGGCGCGGGCGACGCGGGCGGCATCGCGCATGGCCTGCTCCGGCGACGGCGCCACGCAGGTGACGTGGCCCATCTTGCGGCCGCGGCGCGCCTCGCGCTTGCCATACAGGTGCAGCTTGGCGCCGGGCACGGCCAGCACGCCGGCCCAGTCCGGCTCGCGGGGCGCGCCGGCGCCGTCGTCGAACCAGATGTCGCCCAGCAGGTTGAGCATGACCGCCGGCGCCAGCAGCCGCGGCTCGCCCAGCGGCAGGCCGGCCATGGCGCGGGCCTGCTGCTCGAACTGGCTGGTGAGGCAGGCGTCGATGCTGTAGTGGCCGCTGTTGTGCGGCCGGGGAGCGATTTCGTTGACCAGCAGGCGGCCGTCGGCCAGCACGAAGAATTCCACGCAGAGCACGCCGCGGTAGTCCAGGCCTTCGGCGATGGCGCGCGCCGCCTCGGTGGCGCGCGCCGTCAGCGCGGGGTCGGCCGCGCCGTCCACCACGGTGACGGCCAGGATGCCGTCGCGATGCGTGTTGCGCGCCACGGGAAACACCCGGCAGGCGCCGTCCGGGCCGCGCGCCAGCACCACGGAAATCTCGTGGTCCAGCGGCAGCAGGGCTTCCAGCACGCAGGGCACGCCGCCCAGTTCGCGCCAGGCGGCGTGCGCCTCGTCGCGCGTGCGCACGCGGGCCTGCCCCTTGCCGTCGTAGCCCAGCCGGGCCGCCTTGAGTATGCCGGGGAACAGCGCCTGCGGCGCGGCGTCCAGGTCGGAGGCCGCCAGGACGGGCACGTGGGGCGCCACCGGAATGCCCTGCGCCGCGACGAAAGCCTTTTCGGCATTGCGGTCCTGGGCCACGGCCACCGCGTCGCCCCCCGGGCTGACCCGGCAATGTTCGGCCAGGGCGCGCAGGCTGCCGGCCGGCACGTTCTCGAATTCGGTGGTCACGGCCGCGCACAGTCCGGCCAGCCGGGCCAGCCCCTGCGGGTCGTCATAGGCGGCGGCGATATGGCAGTCGGCCACGTCGGCCGCGGGGCCGTCGGCGGCCGGGTCCAGCACGGCGACCCGGTAGCCCAGGCTCTGCGCGGCATGGCAGAACATGCGGCCCAGCTGGCCGCCGCCCAGCAGGCCCAGCCAGTTGCCGGGAGCGATGGAAGTATCGGAGGAAACGGAGGTCATTCTTCGGGAGGCCCCGCAGGCGCAGGCCCGCGGGGACTCCCGGCCGGCGCTCGCAAAGCGCCGTATTTTACCTGCTGCCCCAGGGCTACCGGCAGCGCAGGCAACCCCGCGCAACCTCGACCGCGGGCGGCCCCGGGAACATCGCCGCCCCGCCGGCGTAGCGGGCCGCCCGCCGCAGGCGCGGGCAGGCCTCGTCCGGCCGGGGTCAGCCGCCGGCGGGCGGCGGCACCTGCATGGCGCGCGCGGCTTCGGTCTGGCGGGCGCGGAAGGCGACCAGCTTGGCGTGCAGCGCGTCGTCGGCGGCCGCCAGGGTGGCGATCACGTGGAGCGCGGCGTTGGCCGCGCCGGCCTCGCCGATGGCGAAGGTGGCCACCGGCACGCCCTTGGGCATCTGCACGATGGAAAGCAGGGAATCTTCGCCGCGCAGGTAGCGCGACGGCACCGGCACGCCGAACACGGGCACTTCTGTCAGGGCGGCCATCATGCCGGGCAGGTGCGCCGCCCCGCCCGCGCCGGCGATCACTGCACGCAGGCCGCGCGCGCGCGCGGCCGCGCCGTATTCGGCCATGTCGGCCGGCATGCGGTGGGCGGAGATCACGCGCGCTTCGCAGGGCACGCCGAAGTCTTCCAGCATGGCCACGGCGTGTTTCATGATGTCCCAGTCGCTGGAGGACCCCATGACGACGCCCACGACGGGGGCGGATGGCGGCGCGGAAGGCTGGCGGGTCATAGGCGGGGCCGGTCGGCCGGCAAAAGGCGGTTGGCGGAAGGCGGGCGCGCCGGCCGGATGCATCCGGCGGCCGCGGATGCCGGGGATTTTACCCCCCGCCCGCCGGCTCAGGACCGGAACCAGAGATAGGCCACGGGGCGGTCGGGGCAGGTACCCGGCCCGCATTCCAGCACGGCCAGCGCCAGGTGGGCCAGCGCCAGCGCCAGGAACAGCCACATGACCAGGCCGCCCGCCAGCGAGGCGGGGCGCGGGATGGCGTTGTCGCCCCACTTGCGGTCCAGGGCCAGCATGACGGCGCAATAGGCCAGCAGCGCCCCGAAGGCCAGGAAGGCCCAGGCGTGCAAGGGCAGGCCCAGCAGCAGCGGCCCGGACCCGCCCGGCTCCGCGGGCAGGAACGCCGGCGCGCCCGCCAGCGCCAGGCCGGCCACCGCGGCGATCAGCACCGCGGAATAGTGCAGCGAGGACGGCCCGAAGCGCACGTTGAGCAGCAGCCCCACGCCGGCCATGACGAAGGCCACCCGCTGCAGCAGGCACAGCGGGCAGGGGCGCGCGTCGAGGGCGAACTGCCAGCCCAGCACGAAGGCCAGCGCGGCGCACACCCCGCCCAGCGCCACCGTATTGATGCGCACCGAGCCGGAGCCGGCCGAACGGGACAGCGTCTGCATCGGCCGCCCCTAGAAAGGCAGGGGCAGGGTGCCGGCCACCTGGCGGGCGGCATAGGCCGCCAGCGCCAGCAGCGTCAGCGTCCATGCCCACAGGCTGGCCTGCCGGCGGCCCCGCAGCGCGTACCACGCCGCGGCGGCGCCGGTGAAAAAGGGCAGCATCATCGCCATCCGGAACTCCTGGAAAGAGGAAAGGACGCGCCCGGGCAGGGGACGGGCGGCCCAGGCGCAATATAGCGTAATAGAATGACACGATAATCACAAAAAAGCGACATTTCCCCCTTTGCGGGGATTCCTGCCGCCCGGCCGCTGCGGGCCCAGCCGCCCCGCCGGGAGCCGCCCGGGCAGGAAACGCCCGTGGAAGGTTGCGTCCGGCCAGCCCCGGGCAGCACGCAGGCCGCGAGGCCGGGGCAAGGCCGCCGGCGCCGCCCCGGGGCCTGGCCGGAACGGACGCCGGAAACGCGGGGCCGCGGGACCGCGCGGACGCGGCCCGCTCCCGTGGAGCGGGCCGGCGAAGGGGGTCAGGCCCGCACTTCCTGCCGCTGGAACACCACGTAGGTCAGCGCGAACAGCAGGATGGCGCCGGCGATCAGCCCCACCGCCTGCGGCCAGACGATCTGCAGGCTCTGGCCCAGGGCCAGCGGAGCGCCCATGACCGCCCCCTGCAACTGGTCGAGGAAGATCGGCCCCATGGACCGCGTCATCGGGCTGAGCACGCCGACGAGGGCCTCGTTGAACAGCTGCGCGGGCGACAGCCGCTGCAGCGCGTCCTGCCACTGCAGCGTGGCCAGGCTGGGCTGGCCCAGCATCTGCGAGACCGGATCCGGCGGCGCGATGGCCTGGGCCAGCGCCGAG
>Ga0182748_1002459_pt1 | contig 16742 bp, 13 predicted proteins | sample eDN3rd37CKraftOP_FD_128877 | JGI IMG/M metagenome (GOLD analysis project Ga0182748, IMG submission 128877) | Enriched Organic Plus compost microbial communities from Emeryville, California, USA - eDNA 3rd pass 37_C Kraft OP (version 2) (version 2) ...
CACCTGAACATCAAAAAGAAATGGACGATGCCCTTGGCGAACTGGGCGGTAACGGCACAAAAATTGGCGGTTTGGTTTCCTGGCAGAATGGTGTTAGATTTGCAGTAAGCACAAGGGGTGTTTTCCAGCCCCGCGGGGCTGGAAAACACCCCTTGACACAGTTCATTTTACAGACCCTTCAAAGTCCCGAAAATCTTATCTTCGGATCTTTGAATTATCTTTCTTCTATCTAGTGATACGACCCCAATCTATTTGAGTATAGTTTTGGTCTGCAACCAAATTAATGCTCCAATTTGAAACATCAGAGTCAGTAGCAGTTAATTCTGAAAGAGGTATTTCAATGTAGTTTCTACCACTCATATCAATAACCCTACCGCTTTTTGCCGTACCGTTTCCTTTATTATAACTATATTCAATGCGCATAGTAAAACCAGCTGGAACTACAGTCCTATTATAACCACTTATATCGTCATATAGATAGAAGCGAATTACTGGATCGGTAATAGGTCTATCATCACTTGGATATCTGTCTCCTTTGTTAACAAGAGATTGCATATAGACGAAGATATGGTTGTTTGAAATCGGATCCAATCTATGTGTAATACTTTCTGTGACCTCTTTTAAATTAGCACCGTTTTTCTCAGACGAAAACCCAGTAATAGGATCTCCAATAATACAAATGGTAGCTAATAAAATCGAATAAATTCTCGTAACTAGTACTTTTTATAGATCTTAATTTCCTTCTTCAGCATTTGTAATAACAATTTTAACAGCCATATCACCAGGTGCGGTGGCATTTGATGTCAGTCCTTCTGCATAAATGGTCACTTTTTGAACACTGTATTCAAAAGAGTAATTGTGTCCGAAAATCTGAGCAGGAATAGCTTGATAAGCTCCTGGATTGTTAGCATTGAAGGAAATTGCTACCGAAACATCTCCATAATCTTTTAAATCTTGAGATAGTCCATTAATTGGAAGATCTAGCCTCCATAAATTTTCGTTTCCTACTTTTGTCCACGCATTAGAATTTTTTTCGAAGAAATAGCTTGAGCCAGGATACATGGATATTTCTTGCGTTATGTATTCCTTTTTACAAGAAGAGAATGAAACCAACGTTGCGGTTCCAATTAATGCTGCTAATAAAAGTCTTTTCATATTATGTGTATTATTTGTGACGTTTTTTATTATATGACGATAAAATACTGCGATAGTTTAACGCTAACTTGGTATATAACAAAAAATGCACCAGTATGGTGCATTTTTTAAAATTATTTCGAATACAGCAGGCGAATTATTTCTCTGCCGTATCTTTTGAAGACTTCGGATCCGAGCTAGATACCTCTATATCTTTGGTTTCTGGGTTAATGCTTACGGTCAATACTGAACCGGCCTGCACGTTGCCTTTAAGGATCTCTTCAGCAATTGGATCTTCGAGATATTTTTGAATTGCCCGTTTTAGTGGACGTGCCCCAAAATTACTGTCGTAACCTTTATCCGCAATGAAATCCTTGGCTTCATCCGTCAAGTTGATCACATAGCCCAAGTCTGCGATGCGTTTGAACAGCGATTTTAATTCAATGTCGATGATCTTGAAGATATTCTCCTTAGTCAATGAGTTGAACACAATCACATCATCAATACGGTTTAGAAACTCGGGCGCGAACGCGCGTTTCAACGCTGTCTCAATCACACCTCGGGAATGCGCATCCGACTGCTGTGCTTTGGCTGCGGTAGTGAAACCGACTCCCTGACCAAATTCCTTCAACTGACGTGCACCAATGTTGGAGGTCATGATGATAATGGTGTTGCGGAAATCGACCTTACGGCCCAGACTATCCGTTAATTGTCCTTCATCCAATACCTGTAGCAATAGGTTGAACACGTCGGGATGAGCTTTCTCAATCTCATCCAAAAGCACAACAGCATAAGGTTTGCGGCGTACTTTCTCAGTCAGCTGACCACCTTCTTCATAACCTACATATCCCGGAGGCGCTCCCACTAAACGGGAAACGGCAAACTTCTCCATGTACTCACTCATATCGATCTGGATCAAGGCGTCCTCCGTGTCAAACATGAAGCGCGCCAGCTCCTTCGCTAATTCAGTTTTACCTACACCAGTAGGGCCTAAGAAGATAAACGAACCGATCGGTTTTTTCGGATCTTTCAGCCCAGCACGTGTGCGCTGGATAGCCTTCACTAATTTACCCACAGCATCGTCCTGACCGATGATCCGTCCTTTCATCAGCTCCGCCATGTTCAACAGCTTCTGGCTGTCCGTCTGGCTGACACGTTGCACTGGAATGCCGGTCATCATCGCGACCACCTCAGCCACATTTTCTTCCGATACAGTATAGCGTTTGGATTTGGTCTCCTCTTCCCATGCAATTTTCTCTTTTTCCAGTTCCTCGATCAGCTTTTTCTCCGTATCGCGCAATTTGGCTGCTTCCTCATATTTCTGGCTGCGCACCACCTTATTTTTCTCCAATTTGACTTCCTCGATTTTGTTCTCGATGTCAATGATGGACTGTGGTACATGAATATTGTTCAAGTGTACACGTGACCCCGCCTCGTCCAATGCGTCTATCGCTTTGTCCGGTAAAAAGCGGTCGGTAATATAGCGTGTGGTCAGCGACACACAGGCCTCAATCGCTTCTGGTGTATAGGTCACGTTGTGGTGATCCTCATATTTCTCTTTGATGCGGTTCAGGATTTCCACAGTTTCGTCGTGTGTCGCAGGCTCGATAGTCACCCGTTGGAAACGACGATCCAATGCGCCGTCTTTTTCGATGTACTGACGGTACTCATCCAATGTCGTAGCACCGATGCACTGAATCTCACCCCTTGCCAAGGCTGGTTTGAACATGTTGGACGCATCCAATGAGCCTGATGCTCCACCTGCGCCGACAATGGTATGGATCTCATCGATAAACAAGATCACATCTGGTGACTTCTCCAGCTCATTCATGACGGCTTTCATGCGCTCCTCAAATTGTCCACGATACTTTGTGCCTGCTACCAAGGAAGCGAGATCCAAAGTGACTACCCGTTTGTTGAATAGCACACGGGATACTTTACGTTGTACGATACGCAGTGCCAGTCCCTCCGCTATCGCTGATTTACCGACTCCCGGCTCACCGATCAAAAGCGGGTTGTTTTTCTTGCGTCGTGATAGAATTTGAGACACACGCTCGATTTCTTTCTCGCGGCCGACAATAGGATCCAGTCTGCCTTCCTCTGCAGCTTTGGTCAGATCGCGACCAAAGTTGTCAAGTACAGGCGTCTTGGATTTGATATCCGAAACCTTCTTGGGCTGGATATATTGATCGTCTTCCGCAAAATCGTCATCGCCACCAGTAGGAGAACCAGGAGCTTCATCCTTGATGCTTGTCCTGTTCTGCTCTACTTCAGACTTGAAGATGTCGTAAGTGACATTATATTGCTGTAATATCTGCGAAGCAATATTGTCTTCATCCCGCAGGATTGCCAATAATAAATGCTCCGTTCCAATAATATCTGACTTGAAAATCTTCGCTTCTAAATACGTAATTTTTAAAACTTTTTCAGCTTGTTTTGTTAATGGCATATTGCCAATCGGTGCGCGTGATACAGATGCCCCCTTCACTGCGTCCTCCACAGATTGACGTAGGGCTGTAGTGTCAATGCCTATGTTTTTCAGGATTTTGATCGCCATTCCATCGCCTTCACGAATCAATCCTAGCAACAAGTGCTCCGTTCCGATATAGTCGTGACGCAATCTCAAAGCTTCCTCTCTACTGTACGATATGACATCCTTTACGCGCGGTGAAAATTTTGCTTCCATTGAATACCTTTCTGTTTTATATTAAGGATATATAAATGTAGTAAATTCTACATTTCAAACCTTAAAATTATTTTAAATAATGTCATCAACAATTAAGCCATGACCATAATACGTCCAAAATGTCAGTATAAAAGATTACATTTGTATGTTAATATAACAAGAGTTTTCCAATTTTTTTAAATTTTATGTCAGACGAGAAGATTATTTTTTCGATGGCTGGTGTCAACAAAATCCATCCGCCTCAAAAACAAGTTCTAAAAAATATCTATTTATCTTTTTTCTATGGTGCCAAGATCGGCGTGATCGGTCTCAATGGCTCGGGTAAGTCTTCTTTATTGAAAATTATTGCGGGACTCGACAAGTCTTATCAAGGTGAAGTGGTGTTCTCTCCGGGTTATTCTGTGGGGTATTTGGCTCAAGAACCTGAATTGGATCCTGAAAAGACGGTTCTCGAAATCGTGCAGGAAGGTGTCGCTGAAATTACTGCCATCTTAAAGGAATACGAAGAAATCAACGAAAAATTCGGACTGCCGGAAGTCTATGAAAATCCGGACGAAATGGATAAGCTATTGGCCAGACAAGGCGAATTGCAGGACAGAATCGATGCGACAAATGCCTGGGAAATTGATTCAAAACTGGAACGGGCCATGGATGCGCTGCGCTGCCCTGAACCGGATGCTAAAATTGTCAATTTGTCAGGTGGCGAGCGCAGGCGTGTAGCATTATGTCGCCTTTTGCTGCAGGAACCAGATGTCTTGCTGCTCGACGAGCCAACCAACCACCTGGATGCTGAGTCTATCGACTGGCTGGAACAACATTTAAAACAATATAAAGGAACCGTCATCGCCGTTACGCACGACCGCTACTTCCTCGATAATGTGGCTGGTTGGATTCTTGAACTGGACCGCGGCGAGGGTATCCCTTGGAAAGGTAATTACTCTTCATGGCTCGATCAGAAGGCAAAGCGTCTGGCGCAGGAAGAAAAACAGGAAACCAAACGTCAAAAGACCCTCGAACGTGAGCTGGAATGGGTGCGCATGGCGCCTAAAGCCCGTCATGCCAAATCGAAAGCACGTTTGCATAACTATGAGAAACTGGCTTCCGAAGAAACGAAAGAGCGGGAAGAAAAACTGGAATTGTTCATTCCCCCCGGTCCACGCCTGGGTAACTCTGTCATCGAAGCGACCAATATTTCCAAGGCGTATGGCGACCGTATTTTATTTGAAAATCTCAGTTTTATGCTGCCGCCAGCAGGTATTGTGGGTATCATCGGTCCGAATGGCGCGGGTAAGACGACCTTGTTCCGTCTTATCACCGGACAGGAGACACCGGACTCCGGCTCGTTTAAGGTCGGTGAAACAGTTAAATTGGGGTACGTGGATCAGATGCATCATGACCTTGATCCTGAAAAGTCGGTTTGGGAAAATATTACAGGCGGAAACGACAACATGTTGTTGGGCAACCGTATGGTAAATTCCAGAGCATATGTGTCTAAATTCAATTTTAATGGCGCCGATCAGCAAAAGAAAGTAGGCGTGCTCTCCGGTGGTGAACGCAACCGCGTACATCTGGCCATTACATTGAAAGAAGGGTCTAATGTACTTCTACTCGACGAACCTACCAATGATATCGATGTGAATACCTTACGGGCTTTGGAAGAAGGATTGGAGAATTTTGGTGGATGTGCTGTGGTCATCTCCCACGACAGGTGGTTTCTGGACCGTATCTGTACCCATATTCTCGCTTTTGAGGGCGACTCCCAAGTGTACTTCTTCGAGGGTAACTATTCGGAATATGAAGAAAATCGGAAAAAACGCCTCGGTGATGTCACACCGCACCGTATTAAATACAAAAAACTCGTAAAGTAGGAGACGTTTATGGAAAGCGGAAGACTTTTGGCCGCCATAATAGACCATGCAATTGATGGTATCATTACAATAGACAACAGGGGGAATGTGGAAAGCATTAACCCTGCTGCTCTTGAGCTGTTCGGTTACGAAGCCGACGAAGTGATCGGGCACAATGTCTCTATGCTGATGCCCGAACCTGATCGCAGTAATCACGACGGTTACATCCATAATTATCAGACCACAGGCCAAAAAAAAATTATCGGCATTGGGCGCGAGGTCATGGGGCTCAAGAAAAATGGCGAGACCTTTCCTTTCCGGTTGGCCGTAAGCGAGGTGTGGCTAAAAGACAAGAACATATTCACAGGATTTATTCACGATCTGTCCCGCGAAAAAGCCGCTGAAGATATGCTCAAACAGCATGCAGCGGAACTGGAACATAAGGTTAGTGAACGTACCCGGGACCTGATATCGCTGGTTTCCGAACTCGAAAAAGCAAAAGCCGAAGTCTCAAAATCACTGGAGAAGGAAATCGAACTGAACCAGCTCAAATCACGGTTTGTTTCTATGGCTTCGCACGAATTTCGTACGCCTTTAAGTTCAGTACAGCTGTCCGCTTCGCTGATTGAGAAGTATTCAGAACGTCCCGACGAAAGGGCCAACATTATCAAGCATACCAACAAGATCAAAGGAGCGGTGCAGTTGCTGACAAGTATTCTTAACGATTTTCTGTCCCTCGAAAAGCTGGAAGCTGGTATTGTAGCTGTAAACAAACAATATATTAATCTAGTTGAACTGGCGGAGGAAATTACCGAAGAAATGCAGTTGATCTGCAAGAAAAACCAGCATATTGTCTATCAACATACGGGGGAGTCGGGACATTTTTCTCTTGATCCCAACCTGCTGAAAAATGCGCTTGTCAACCTGATATCCAACGCAATCAAGTATTCGGGAGAGGATACATTGATCGAATTTACGACCTGCATCGATGGCAACGGATGTACGATATCGGTCAAAGATAACGGTATCGGTATTCCGGAAGAAGACCAGGTACATTTATTTGAACCGTTTTTCAGGGCACATAATACGGGAAATATACCGGGCACAGGTTTAGGATTGAATATCGTCAAACGGTATATAGAACTCATGGAAGGAAATATGGAGTTTGAGTCGGAAGTACATAAAGGGACATCATTTCGTGTCAGTTTTAAACAAGATTAAGATCTGAGCAAAAAATATTGCATTCGAATGGAAAATAAAAAGACAATTCTGATCATTGAAGATAATAGTGATATCCGTGAGGGAACGAGCGAAATTCTGGAGCTTACGGGGCGCTATCAAGTGATCACCGCTGAAAACGGCCGGATAGGAGTCGATCTGGCAACCAAACATATTCCTGATCTGATTCTCTGTGATATCATGATGCCCGAACTGGATGGCTATGGTGTGCTATTCATGCTGAGTAAAATTGAACGTACCGCCAGAATTCCGTTTATTTTTTTAACCGCCAAGGCCGAGCGGGCGGACATGCGCAAAGCCATGGAAATGGGTGCCGACGATTACTTGACCAAGCCTTTTGATGATGTCGAACTGATGAATGCTATTGAAGTGCGACTTAAAAAACATGAACAGCTGTCGGCCGAATCAGCACAAGAGTTTGACCTGGCGTTAAGCGCGGATGAACAGGTGCTCGTGTTGGACGAATTGATTGCCAACTCTCGGGTCAAGACAGTGAAAAAGAAGCAGACGATCTATGAAAAAGACGACTCACCTACGTATATCTATTTTGTGAAATCTGGGCAAGTTCGCAGCTTCAGATCCTATAAAGATGGCCGTGAGCTGTCGACAGGCATTTATATTAGTGGAAACTATTTCGGATACGCGTCCGTACTTCTGAATGAGAATTACGAGGACTATGCCGAAGCGGTGGAAGCTAGCGAGATTGTGCTGATTCCTAAGGATAGCTTTCTGGAACTATTATGGAAAAAACCAGCTATTGCCAGCAAATTTATCAAGCTGTTGTCCGTAGATCTTCGTGAGAAAGAAGAACAGCTGCTGGGATTTGCGTACCATTCCGTTCGCAAGCGGGTGGCGAATGCATTGATCAGTGTAGCCGAAAAAAGCGGTATCAACATCCATGAGGTCAATGCCTGTGCCATTGATGTCACCCGGGATGGTCTGGCGTCCATTGCTGGAACTGCGAATGAAACCGTTTCGCGTATGCTCTCCGATTTTAAAGAAGAGAAGCTGATTACCAAGGAAAAAGGAAAGATTTATATCAATTCCATCAAAAACCTGCGCGATGTGAAACAGTAGGGACTGCGGCGCTCGCCGCAGTACATCTCCTCCCTTCACACTTACCTTATTACAAATAGTGATTTATATCATTTTAAGCTGTGGTTGTCTATCATCTTTTTGATGATAGACTTCGACTACTTTTGTCTTGGGATAGCCTTATTGAAGGCAATTGTAGAATTCAGCATGAAAGTAGTTGTATATAGTGTAAAATCATTCGAAACAGAATTCTGGGCGCTGGCAAATGCCAAACAGCATGATCTTACCTTGATTTCAAATGAATTAAATGCAGAGACGCAGCATTATGCCCGCGGAAAGGACGCCGTGGTAGTTACCTCTGAAGATATTCTGGACGCTACCATGCTACTTAATCTAAAGCAGCTGGGGATCAACAAAATCATGACAAGAAGCATGGATACCGCCCATATCGATCTGGTGAAGGCGGGAGAACTAAATATTCAGATTGCCAATGCACCATTTGAAGACCAGAGTCCCAAGGGACTGGCCGAACAAACCGTGCGGAATCTTAACCTTTGGGGCATAGAGAAATGCGTTGGCAAAGCATGCTGCTGCCTGAACGACTGTGCAAAAAAATAACTGACAATGAATAGATCAGAAGTTATCAGGGCGGAATTGGTTCGAAAATATAATGTGGCCGCTCCGCGATATACCAGTTATCCGACTGTCCCGTTTTGGGATCAGTCCACATTTACCGCTGAAGCTTGGCGTGAACAGGTATATCATACTTTTCAGCGATCGAAAGAAAAAGGGATCAGCCTGTATATCCACCTGCCGTTCTGTGAAAGCCTCTGTACCTACTGCGGGTGCAACACGAGGATTACTAAAAATCATCAGGTAGAGCTGCCTTATATTGCTTCTCTTTTAAAGGAATGGGAGATGTACCTTGCGATTTTCAATGGCGAGCGACCACTGCTTTCGGAAATTCATCTGGGCGGGGGCACTCCGACTTTCTTCCGTCCGGAAAATCTGAAGGTGTTGATCGAAGGTTTATTGAACCATGCGGATGTGGCGCCGGACAGTTCCTTTTCATTTGAGGCACATCCGGCGAATACAGATATAGCTCATCTGCAGACCTTGTATGATCTGGGCTTTCGTCGGCTGAGCTTAGGGATACAGGATTTTGATCCACTAGTGCAATTTGTTATCAACAGACACCAAACCTTGGAAGAGGTTGAAGCCGTAATGGTTAACGCCAGGAATATCGGCTTTGATTCCATCAATTTCGATCTGATCTATGGATTGCCGAAACAGACACTGAACTCTGTTGAAGATACGATCCTCCAGTCTATGAAGCTTTCTCCAGACCGCATTTCCTTTTATAGCTATGCGCATGTACCATGGATAAAGCCTGGGCAACGTCATTACACAGAAGCAGACCTGCCTAGTGGTGCAGCGAAGCTCGCACTCTACAATCTAGGCAAAAAACTGATCCTGGAACAGGGTTATGAGGATATCGGCATGGACCATTTTGCAAAAAAAGAAGATGAGCTTTTTCTTGCGTTTCAGCAGGAAAGACTGCATCGCAACTTTATGGGGTACTCCGATCGCTTCAGTCCCTTGCTGATCGGTATAGGTGTGTCTTCTATCAGCGACGCTTGGGGAGCCTTTGCACAGAATGTCAAAACCGTTGAAGAATATCACCAACTTGTTGAATCGAGGCAGCTGCCAGTTGTGAAAGGTCATATGCTCAACGAGCAGGACCTGTCAGTAAGGCGCTATATATTGGATATGATGTGTAAAGGAAGAGTGCAGCTACAGCCGGAAGCAGCGCTGAGTGAGCGGATTAAAGCGGATTTGTCCGAACTTGCTGTGGACGGGCTTGTGGTCATCGACGGTCATCATGTTCAGTGTACAGCTACCGGCCGTTCATTTTTACGTAATATCTGCATGGCTTTTGACCAGCGTTTGCGCAACGCTCAGACACAGAAACAGCTTTTTAGTCAGGCAATTTAATCGTAGGGATATGTCAGATATTAAGCAAGATGTACAGTTGGAGGAAAAATGTTTCCATTGTGGCGATAAAATCGAAGAAAGGGGATATCACCTCGATAACCACGATTTCTGCTGTCTGGGATGCCAGACCGTTTATCAGGTCCTGCACGAGAGCGGGATGCAGCAGTACTACCGTTATAATCAGCACCCTGGAAAATCGAACCGCACAGAAAAAGAAGATTTTTCCTATCTGGACGAGCCTCAGATCGCTGACAAGCTAATCGACTTTAAGGATGACAAAATCACGATCATTACTTTTTATATACCGGCAATTCATTGTAGTTCCTGTATATGGCTGCTCGAAAACTTGTACAGACTCACCCCACATGTGCTACAATCCCGTGTGGACTTTATGAAGAAGCAGGCCAGCATCACATTTAGCCACGGTCAGCTTCCGCTGAAAGAACTGGTTTATCTGCTGAGCAATATCGGCTATGATCCAAAGATCACTCTTCAGGATGTGGTCAAGGAGGGGAATAAACGCAATTTGAACCCCTTGGTTGCCAAAATAGCTGTTGCAGGGTTTTGTTTCGGTAATTCCATGCTGTTTAGCTTCCCGGACTATTTTGGCATGGGAGCTTTTGAAAAAGAGTATGCCAGCTTTTTTGGCTACGTCAATTTAATGTTTGGCCTACCGGTCTTGCTCTACTGTGCCTCCGATTATTTTAAATCCGCAATTTTTAGCCTGAAACAGAAACGGCTAAACCTCGACGTGCCTCTGGCTCTGGGCATTTTGGTTCTGTTCATGCGCTCGGCATTTGAAGTGATTACACAGACAGGAGCTGGGTTTACGGATACACTCTGCAGCTTGGTGTTTTTTATCCTGATCGGCAAATGGGTGCAGCAGCGGACCTATTACCACATATCCTTTGAACGCGATTATCGCAGTTACTTTCCTGTCGCGGTAACGGTCTTGACTGAATCTGGCGATAAGCCCGTGCAATTGGCGGATGTGCGTATCGGTGACCGCATTCTGGTGCGCAATAACGAAATTATACCTGCGGATGCCATGTTGCTCAAAGGCGAGGCTGCTATCGATTTTAGCTTTGTGACCGGCGAATCCAGTCCCATACATAAAATTCTGGGCGAAATTATCTATGCTGGAGGACGGCAGATCGGGGAAGCTATTGAACTTGAGGTTGTTAAGCCGGTTTCGCAATCCTATTTGACCAGATTGTGGAATAACGAAAACTATAAAGATTACGATAGGCATTTCCAGACCTTCGTCAACTTTATCAGCAAATATTTTACTGTTGTTTTATTGGCGATTGCTTTTTTTGCCGCAGCAAGCTGGGTTATTGATGGTAATGCCAATAAGGCTTGGGGAGCTTTTACGGCGGTATTGATTATCGCCTGTCCATGTGCGTTGGCGCTAAGCTCCCCATTTACACTTTCTGCAGCCTTGAGTATCTTCGACCGGAATAAGTTTTATGTGAAGAATACCGCCGCCATCGAACAGATGGCATCAATTGATACGCTCGTATTTGACAAAACCGGAACAATTTCTTCTCCTAAAGCAGCTTCGATTTATTTCGAAGGCAGGTTGTCAGCAACAGAAAAAAATATGCTCAGTGCTGTTTGCCGAAATTCGAATCATCCATTGAGCCGTGAAATCGTCAAGTGGCTGGGATCCGCGCATGGCCTATCGAATTCCCAGGTGTCGGATTTTAAGGAATTTCCGGGTAGGGGAATGCTCGCCAATGTGGGAGGGCAACAGGTGCAAATCGGGAGCGCCACATTTATGGGAATTGGAAATATAAAGTCTGATGGTTCGGTTGTCTTTATCCGCATAGGGGAGGACCTTAAAGGCTATTTTACAGTGGAGCAGTCCTGGCGTGAGGGCTTATCGACATTAGTTGAAGATTTAAGGGAAGATTACGGTCTTCATTTGATATCTGGTGACAATGACAGACGCCTCGACGCGTTGAAGCTTATCTTCCCATCAGATGCCACTCTGTTGTTTAACCGGTCGCCGATGGAAAAGCTTGACGCAATTCAGCAATTTCAGGGGGCTGGGAAACATGTCTGTATGGTGGGAGACGGACTGAACGATGCGGGAGCGTTGCGCAAGGCAGATCTGGGGATCGCCGTGAGTGATGATATCAATAACTTCTCACCGGGTTGCGATGCGATACTCGACGGCGACTCTTTTGCTAAGCTGCCCCGTTTTTTTGCATTCAGCAAAGATGCGGTGAAAGTGATACATATGAGCTTCGGCATATCGCTTTTATATAATATCATTGGGCTGAGCTTTGCTGTGCAGGGAACTATGTCGCCACTCTTTGCGGCGATCTTGATGCCTATTAGTACGGTTACAATCATATCCTTTACCAGCCTTATGACAAGATGCTATGCAAAACGGCATAAACTATAATAATTATGGAAATCATGTATATCTTGATTGGCTGCAGTGTCTTTCTGGCTCTGGTCTTTCTTTGTGCCTTTTTTTGGGCAAACGAAACTGGACAGCATAATGACACCTACACGCCTTCGGTACGGATTCTGTTTGATGATGACAGAGCGGATGAAGCGAATCCGGAATGACGTACGATAACTAAAACGTTATCGTAATTAAATCAATTGCTTTTTTTTGTAATTAAGGTTATTATCAATAAAATTGGGAATAAATACCAATTTGAAATAAAAAACATGAATAATAATCCATTTTCATTAAAAGATAAGGTTGTCGTCATTACTGGGGGGACAGGCATTCTTGGCGAAGCGTTCGTCGAGGCTTTAGCCGAAGCGGGAGCAAAAGTTGCGATCTTGGGCCGCAATGCGCAGGCTGGAGCCGAACGTGTTCAACAGGTTGAAGATCTGGGAGGGCATGCCATATTTGTCGAAGTTGACATCATGGACGAACTGGACGTTAACCGGGCGAAGGATGAAATTCTCAAAAAATGGGGGCGGATCGACGGTCTTGTGAATGCGGTAGGAGGAAATATTCCCGGGGCGACCATTGGAGCGGATCAGGACCTGTTCGCCAGCAATATTCAGGATACGATTAAAGCCATTGAGCTAAATCTTTATGGTACGATGATCCCTACACATGTCATTGGTAGAGTAATTGCTGAAAGCGGTAAGGGCGTGATCGTCAATATCTCTTCTCTAGCAGCGAGCCGCCCCTTCACGCGCGTACTTGGCTACACCGTTGCCAAACATGGAATTGACGGCTATACCAAATGGATGGCTACGGAGCTCGCACAGCGATACGGTGATCAGGTCCGTGTCAATGCCATTGCACCAGGAGTGTTCCTGACGAAACAAAACAAAACTTTGCTGACAAACCCTGACGGTACGTATAGTGACCGTACCAAGCGGATCCTCAGTGGCACGCCTTACAACCGCTTGGGTGACCCGCGTGAGCTAAAGGGAACTTTGGTTTATCTTTTGAGCGATGCGTCGGCCTTTGTGACCGGCGAGACCGTTTTTGTCGACGGAGGATTTAATGCATGGTGTGGCGTTTAATTATACTTTAAATGAATAAATTAGAACAAACCTGGCGTTGGTATGGCCCCAATGATCCAGTAACCTTACAAGATGTTAAGCAAGCAGGGGCAACCGGCATTGTCTCCGCTCTTCATCATATTCCGCATGGTGAGGTATGGCCATTAGCAGATATCCAAGAACGTAAAAGAATTATCGAAGAGGCCGGACTTACCTGGTCCGTAGTCGAAAGCGTCACTGTACATGAGGAAATCAAAACAAAGGGGCCCAAAGTCGATGAGTATATCCAGAAATATCGCGAGACCTTGAGCAATCTTGCAGAATGCGGTATCAAGACAGTCTGTTACAACTTTATGCCGGTACTCGACTGGACGCGTACACAGCTTGATCTGCTTATGACAGACGGATCTAAGGCGCTTTATTTTGACTGGATTGATCTGGCTGTTTTTGATATTTTTATATTAAAGCGTGAAGGTGCTGATAGAGAATATTCAGAAGATATTGTCAAACAGGCGAGCGGGCGATTTGATCAAATTTCAGAACAGCAAAAACAGGACTTGGCCAATGTTGTGTTGATGGGCATTCCCGGGGAGAAGAGTGTGGAACTCGATGCGCTGAGAGCGAGTATCGATACCTATAAACACATAGGGAAAGAAGGATTACGTGAAAATCTGGTTTATTTTTTAAACGGAATTGCGGCGACCTGTGAGTCGAACGGTATTCATATGACAATTCATCCGGATGACCCGCCGTATCCTATTTTGGGGCTGCCGCGTATTGCGAGCAACGGCGAAGATTTTAGCTACTTTTTGAATGCGGTTCCGCAACAATTTAACGGCGTTTGTTTTTGTACGGGCTCTTTGGGGGCCAGTCAGACAAATGATCTACCGGCAATTTTGGAAGAGATTAAGCATCGGGTGAATTTTGTTCACCTGCGCAACGTGAAGAAAGATGCTATCGGTAGCTTTTACGAAGCGGATCATCTGGACGGCGATGTTAATATGTACAAGATCATGAGAATTCTTGTCGCTGAAAATCAGCAACGATCCAAAGCGATTCCGTTTAGGCCAGATCATGGACATCAGATGCTGGATGATCTGCATAAAGTGACGAACCCGGGGTACTCTGCGATCGGCCGGTTAAGAGGCTTGGCTGAATTACGCGGTTTAGAATACGGAATAATAGGCGAGTAGGAGAGCTTATCAAGTTGGATGGCTAATATCCCCTGCTGAACAACAAAAAACAGCCTGGAGAAATGATGTTTTGACATCTATCTTCGGCTGTTTTTTTGTTGCTGTATCGATCGGCGTTTGGGAACAACCTTATAAGGATGATTTTCGGATAATAAGCTGTGTAGGCAGCTCAATCGTTTCAAATTCATGGACGGGCCTCGTTCGGTTGATGGTTTCGATCAGTTTTTTTGTCGCCAATTCCCCTATTTCTGTTGCTGGCTGTACGACTGTTGACAGAGCGGGGTTCAACGAAGCTGCGATTTGCGTGTTTGAAAACCCGATGACAGCTATTTGTGCAGGTACCTCGATCTGAAGTTCGGCTAAGATGCCCAATGTTCTTGTGGTGATGACATCGGTTGCACCAAAAATCGCGTCTATATTTTTATGTTCGATATATTCTTTGGTTAAGATTTCTTTTATTGTACGGTCTAACTCAGCTGTATTATTAAAACTGCATTCAATATAATGCTTTTCGTCAAATGGAATGGCTGCGTCGGCTAGAGCGGCTTTGAAACCATTGAGCCGTTCTTGTGCAACCCCCAGGTTTTTTCCGGTGATGTGTAATATACGGCGTTTCCCCCGTTGGATAAGATGCTGCGTCGCGCTATAAGCGCCCTGAAAATTGTTGACCCCGACCTTGAAGGTATCCAATGCATGGTTGATACGGTCGAAGATTATGACCGGTATTTTGGCTTTTATCAGTGCTTTAAGTTCTTCGATGTTTGAATCGAAACTGACAGGAGCAATCATTAAACCATCGATGCCTCTCATTTTTAACACATCAATACAATTCTTTTCGATACGTTCGTCCTCACGGCTTTGCATAAAAATGATGTCATAGACCGTTTGTTGTGATGCAATCTGTATTCCATCGAGGATTTGTGATACGAAAGTATTACTGATATTGGAAACGATAACGCCGATTGTGTTCGATTTTCCGATTTTTAGGCTTCGTGCTAATTTATTTGGATGAAAATTATGCTTTTTTGCATATTCTTGAACCATTTTTTTTGTTGCTTCGCTGATTTCATAGCTGTCTGACAGTGCTTTGGAAACAGTCGAAACGGAGATGTTCAATTCTAAGGCAATATCTTTCAGGGTAGTTCTGCTCATCGCTATCGGTTATTGAGAAGATAAATCTACATAAAAAAATAGATAAACAAGTTTTTTAATAAGTATCAAAGAATTATTACCTGATCTTCTGCACATCGGGAGCGACAAGAGCGCCAGGATGTAGAATTGGTTTGGTGTTTTTACTATTGTCCGATTTAGGGTCTGGATAACGTATGTTCAACTTGCTACCAACTTTATTAATAAAGGCGGATTTCTAGACATCTTAAAAGGGTATAAGAGGGGATTAACAAGGGTACACCCCTATAATACCCCTGTTAACCCCCTGTTAATCCGGTGTTATCTCCCGGTTAGTCTCAAATTTGATCATAATTTAATGAAAGTTAGTCAGGAGTAGGAACGGTAGGCACATCTTGACGCACCATTAAGCGGCTTCCAGGTCCTCACTTTGCTTCCGCACAGGTTTCCTTCTGTCGGCCTGCGGATTCGCTTATTGTCTGTCCGGAGTGCGTGTGTCGGTACTGCCCCATGTTTTCTCCGGCTGCGGTGCACCGGGGATCCACTGCTGCTCCGTGCGCTATCCGCATCCGGGGCAGGATGACCGTGGAGTGAGAACAGGTCCGGGGGGCGCTGAGAGCGTGCAGGACACGGACTCAACACGGACTCAGCACGGAAACAGGGCGGAGCCACCATGCTGATGGCATGCTGCTGTCCTGCAGTGAGAGTCAAGCATTATCGGAGTATTGCCGGCTCTGGTAATCCGTCTTCAGGATCTGTTCCCCGCCCTTTCGGACCCTGTTTGCGGTCCCGGAGCAGCAAGTTTGAAAAACAATCGTGCACCTGTCCAGCGTGTTAGGGCAAAAACAAAAAAAATAAGGGCAGAAGGCTTGGAACTTTGTTCATAAAGTTTCTATCTTTGCACCACTCCGCAAGGGAGGGCGGGCTGCTCCGGAAGAAGCAGCCATGAAAAAAGAAGGGTTTAACGGGTGTTAGACGCGGAAATCCGGAGGGAAAAAG
>Ga0182748_1002462_pt1 | contig 16716 bp, 21 predicted proteins | sample eDN3rd37CKraftOP_FD_128877 | JGI IMG/M metagenome (GOLD analysis project Ga0182748, IMG submission 128877) | Enriched Organic Plus compost microbial communities from Emeryville, California, USA - eDNA 3rd pass 37_C Kraft OP (version 2) (version 2) ...
CGCCCGGTGGGGGTGAGATGAAGCCCACAGTCCGCCCGTTGCCCCCACGCGCGACAAGACCCGAAAGCTTTGCGCTTGCCGTTCGACACCCCCGCGCCCGAGTCTGCGCCTCTGCGCCGCTCGCGCCGTGCCTCCGCGCCCCAGGGCGCGTCGAGCGGGGACGCCGCCATCGAGCGGTCCGAGCTCCGTCGACGTGGCGCCGATCAGGACGTCCGCCCCTCTGTCGTGTGGGCGCGTGAGACGCCCGCCGCGTCCGAGCAGCCCGCTTCCGCGACCTCCGGCCAGCTGACGACGTCGGCTCCCACGACCGCTCCGGAGGAGACCGCCACGACGGATGCCGCTCCCGTGACGGACGCTGCGCCCGTGACGGACGCTGCGCCCGCCCCACTGACGCGCCGCGCCGCCCGCGCCCGCGCGACCCGTGCGACCGAGCCGGCCGCCGCGACCGCCACGGTCTCGGCACCATCGTTCCCCGTCTCGACGGTCGAGACGACCGCCGACGAGACCGCGTCGTTCGAGCTGCTCGAGCCCGTCGCGCCGCTGAGCACGACGGCCCCCGACGACGTCGAGGTGGCCGAGGCCCCCGTGCCCGCCGCGAGCGACGATGTCGTCGACGAGTTCGAGGCTGCCGCCCGTCTGTTCAGCTTCACGGCCGAGACCCCGGTGCAGCAGGTTGCTGAGGCAGACGGGGCACCCGCGGCCGCACCGGCCGAGGAGGCGCCGACCGAGGGTGCCGAGCCGACCGCCGGCCCTGAGCACGTCGCCCCGCGCGGACGCAAGCCCCGCGCCCCCAAGAGCAAGACCCCGCGTCGCAAGGGCGCATCCTTCACGCGTGTCGCCGCGACATCCCTCTCCGTGAGCGCGATGGCCATCGTCGGCCTCCTCGCCGTCGGAATGACGACCCCCGCGATCGCGGTCGCGTCCTCGTCGCCGCAGGGGGACGTCGCACTCGCGACCGAGAAGCCGGCGAAGAAGGTCCTCGTCGACCCGGAGGACATCCAGGCCTACGTCGCCCCCGCGGACGTGCAGAACCCTGAGATCGACCGCGCCGCCGGCAGCTACGCCACCGCGTCGATGCGCGAGCTCGCCGCCGAGGAGGGCGTGACCACGTTCTCGTCGTTTTTCACGAACGACCCGACCGCCGCGATCCAGTGGCCCTTCAACGTCGGCGTCCCGATGAGCTTCGGCTGGGGTCCGCGCTGGGGCGCCATGCACACCGGCATCGACCTGACCCCCGGCAACGGTGCGGAGATCCACGCGATCGCCGACGGCGTCGTGCGGTCGGCCAGCGACGCGACCGGCGGCTACGGCGTCAACATCTACATCGACCACACGATCGACGGCAAGCTCGTCACGAGCCACTACGCGCACATGCAGTACGGCTCGATGCGCGTCAAGGCCGGCGACCGCGTCAAGGTCGGGCAGGTCATCGGACTCGTCGGCAACACCGGCCACTCGTTCGGCGCGCACCTGCACTTCGAGATCCTGCTGGGCGGCACGCAGCTCGTCGACCCGCTGCCGTGGATGCGCAAGAACGCCGGTCGCGATTCCCTCGGGAACTGAGTCCGCGAGGATTCAGAGAGCGGCGCGCGCTCTGATATCCTCTTCTAGTTGCCCGCACGCGGGCGGCACGCCCCGATAGCTCAGTGGCAGAGCACTTCCATGGTAAGGAAGGGGTCGTCAGTTCAATCCTGACTCGGGGCTCGCAGCATCCGGCATCGTGACCGCGGATGCCGTCCCGGCAGGGTAGCTCAGTTGGTGAGAGCGCACGACTCATAATCGTGAGGTCGCGGGTTCAAGCCCCGCTCCTGCTACCAAACTAGTCATACTCGAACAAATGACCTTGAGATAAAGGTCTAGGTGTTCGGCAAGAGAAGCATCGGAGACATCTCCGATGCTTCTTTGCGTTTCAGAGGCGTCCCGCACTGCCTCGCGGATTTCAGCGACGAGTGGCTGGAGCTCCCGCTCGACCTTCACTTGGTGACCGTCATCGTCGACCCAGATCCGGGAGAAGAACGCGGCCAGTAGCTGGCGCTTGACGGCACCGCTGGCGGTCCTGAATAGCGCCTCGGGCCTCTCCATCAGGTCAAGGTAGCTAAGTGCACGCGAACCACAGACGTGTGGAATCGAGACTCATACCCTTGCGCCAGATACGAGTCGTGCCCTGGCACTCGACTAGCGCCGACAGGACAAGCGCAGTGGTCGATAGGACGGTCGACGGCGTATCCGGTCAGTGTTTAGCTGAGAGAGGCAAGGCGTGCTGCCAGGCAGGCGTGCGAGCTACTCGTTGACGGCGTGCGGTCCCTGAGAGAACCAACCGAGTTCTCGGCCGCATCCGTCAAGGAGGTGATTCGCTCATGAGCGAGTCAACAGCACCGTCGTCCGCCAACGGCCTGGGCTACGGCCCGGTCAAACCGGTCGCCGTCAGGCTCAACGAGTCGACCCGCGCGCAGTTGGACGTCATCGCCCAGCTGAACGACGCACGGTCACCGACGAGATCCGCCTGGCCATCGAGGCATGGATCGAGAAGACCAAGTCCGATCCCTCCGTGCTTCAGCGCGCCCAGTTTGTGCGCGACGAGATCGAGCGCGAGGCGGCCACCAAGCGAGACGCCATCTCCGCCATCTTCAGCACCGACTCGTCGACGCCGAAGACCGCGCGAGGGAAGGCGCCCAGCAGCTGACGCTCCAGCGCGGGCGCTCGGTCGGAGGTAGAGGTCGCCAACCTCTTCTCCGGCCGGCGCCCGCGCACCTACCTCAGCACTCGTTTGTGCTCAGCGGTTGACGCGGGAAGCTCCCTGCTTCCCGGCCGCATGCACAAAGGAGGCACCTCATGGTCCACGGCATCCTGATCCCCGCGTCGGACAGTCGTCCGCTTGCGCTCCAGCCCTTCGACCGGCTCGAGGACTACCAACTCGCCGTGAACGGCTGGATCGAGGCAGTTGACATCCCAGATATCGTCGCGACGCTGTACGTCAACGAGGAAGGGCTGCTTCGCCAGTTGCCCTACAACCGGCGCGCGACCTTCCTCTGGTGGTTCCATGCGCCGGCCGCGAGGGGCCACACGCGCTTGGTGGGTGACGCGGTCTTGGTCGGCTTGCCCGACTCGGATGGGGCGAGCACGAACATCCCGACCGGGATCGCCCGTAGGCTCCTGGAGCGGACGCCCTTCACCGTGTCCATCCGAGAGCCAAGCGATGCTCGTTGGCATCCGAGCCCGGTCGATCACGAGGACTATCTTGAGGCGATCATCTGGGCGACCCTCCTGATGGAACACGCTCCGGGGCTACAGGTACGGGTCGATGGAACGCCTACGGGCGAAGCCTCAGAGTGAGGTTGCATCCGGCGGCGGTCATTCGTGGGCGCGATCACGCGCCTGCGGATGACCGCCCTTTCAATATCAGCAGCCCCTTTTGGGTCCTGGGAGAACGCAACGCTGTCACGTTGGAGGATGATCGGCCCGCCCGTGACACTTCCAGTTCCACGGGAACGCTCGGCAGTCCCGAGAACCCCGCTGCGGGGCGAGCGCGGGATGAAGACGATGCTCCGGGGTGCTACACCGATACCGACAGCTGCGCATGCACCGCGCCCTTGGCAGTGTGCTCGCTTCTCCTCTGGACGATTCGCTCGCCATGCCTCGAATTCGGGCCGATGACAGTGCACGACTTGCGGCAGGATCTGCCCGCCGCGATGCGCAACTGGTCACGGGGATGACGCGAGGGACACGGCGATCACAGTCGCCGCGACGCTCAGGACGAACACGAGAGCCGGCGGCACAACCGCAAGCAGCGAGGAACGTATCCATCCTTGTGCGCAAATCCCTACAGTCAGCAGGAGTGCGGGGCCGGCCGCCGCGAACGTCAGCATTAGAGCGAGCAGGGGCCCAGCGCCGATGAGCACCAGCCACCCAAGAAAGGCCATCCACAGGGTCGTCAGAACGACGAGAACCGAGCCTATCGCGCGCGCAGCTGAGCGGCTGATCAGTCGATCTGGGAATCCGATGCGAACCGCAGCGGATACAGCAATGAGCGTCGCAGCGCTTCCTATCCAGAGGAATGCTAAGCGTCCCAGTAGAGCTGACGTGAAGTCATCATTCACGAAACCGAGAGGAAACGGGCCGCTCGCTCCGCCAACCACCAGAGCAATGGCCACCCCTGAGGCTATGAAAAGAATGACCGTCGAGATAGCGTGACGTGCGACGATATTCACGCCAATGAGACTAGATCCTGTTGCAGGTTGCATCGGCGAAACCGCGCGACGACTTGGAGTTCTGCCCCGCACTGAGGCTTGGGCGCATCGGTCTTGAGGGCGACGGGAACGGACGGCCAGGCCAACCCGACCCGGACGGATCCGTCGCGGCAGACTGGGCATTTGCCTTCGACCCAAAAACGCTCGTTGGTCCCCATCGGATATGCACGCCCACGCAGAGGGGCAGGGCATCACATTAACGTCGTCGAATGTTGATTGAAGTGCGATCGTAGCTGCGGAGTCAGTGGGAGAGGAGAAGCACCTCGTCCACGAAGATCATCACACCGCAGCGGTAACCGCTCTTGCTGGCGTCGATACCGCGAAGCTCCGTCCTGGTCAGCCCGAAGCGTTCACAAACGACACCTGACACGTCGCCTTCGGCGACGGTGTATTGGACGCTACCGTCAGGTTGGGGCGCTGCCTTACCCTCGGCCATCGGTCGGGCACCACCATCGACGACCGCGGCGGTGCGCGGGCTGGGCGAGGCGGTTGGCGTCGGGGTCGAGGGCGGGCTCAGGCCAGGCGTTGGCCCCACACCTGTGCAGCCCGCCAGCACCACGCACACCAAGAGCACCATTGGTAGCACGAATCCACGTGACACTGGTCCTTCTTTGAGTCCCCGCACGCGCAAACTGTACCGGACGGCTCTTCGAACGGCCGACGAGTGGCCTCGGCTCACGGTGCAAGACATGGTGCACCCGGTGTCGCATATCACTCTCGGCCAGTATCAACTCTGCCGTCTTCCGGCCACGCGAGCAGTTACTCCGGCCGAGTCTATATGGTGTCGACGACGGTCCAATCTTACGCAGTAACGACGGGCGAAAACGAGGCCACCCAGACAGATTGGGTGGGTGATCTCGATGGAAGATTGGGCGTTGATTCGGCGGCTGGTAGCGGACGGGGTTCCGCAGCGGCAGGTCGCGAGGCAACTGGGGATCGGCCGGTCGACGGTCGACAGAGCGTTGGCGTCTGATCGGCCTCCGAAGTATGAGCGGCCGCCTCAGGAGACGTCCTTCTCGCCGTTCGAGGCGAGAGTCAGAGCGCTGCTCGCGGAGCACCCGGAGATGCCGGCCACGGTGATCGCGGAGCGGGTCGAGTGGTCAGGGTCGATCACCTGGTTCCGGGAGAACGTGCGGCGGTTGCGGCCGGAGCATCGGCCGGTCGATCCGGCGGACCGGCTCAGCTGGGCGGCGGGTGACGCGGCGCAATGCGACCTCTGGTTCCCGCCGCGGAAGATCCCGCTGGAGGATGGCACGGCGGTGCTGCTGCCGGTGCTGGTGATCGTCGCGGCGCATTCGAGGTTCGTGACGGCGAGGATGATCCCGACGCGGAAGACGGAGGATCTGCTGCTGGGGTCGTGGGAGCTGATCCAGCAGTTCGGCAGGGTTCCGCGGCGGCTGATCTGGGACAACGAGCCCGGTATCGGGCAGCGCGGCCGGCTCGCGCAGGGCGTGACCGCGTTCGCTGGCACGCTCGCGTCGAAGGTCGTGCAGTTGCGCCCCTACGACCCGGAATCGAAGGGGATCGTGGAGCGTCGCAACGGCTGGTTCGAGAGCTCGTTCATGCCGGGACGCACCTTCACGTCGCCGGCGGACTTCAACGCCCAGCTCGCCGACTGGCTCGAGAAGGCGAACAGCAGGATCGTGCGCACGCTCAAGGCCCGGCCGGTCGATCTGATCGAGCATGACCGGTCACAGATGTTGCCGTTGCCGCCGATCCCGCTGCAGCTGGGCTGGCGAGAGAGGATCCGTCTCGGCCGGGACTATTACGTCCGCCTCGACGCTTCGGACTACTCCGTCGACCCGACCGCGATCGGGCGACTCGTCGACGTCGCCGCGGACCTGGAGCGCGTGAGGGTCCGTCTCGACGGGCGGATCGTCGCCGACCACGCCCACGTCTGGGCTCGCGGCAGCATCATCACCGACCCCGTACACGTCGAGACAGCGAAGCGGTTACGGCACCAGTTCCAACAGCCCCGACCTGCGGCGGCGGGCAACGACCTGAGCAGGGACCTCGCGGACTACGACCGCGCATTCGGGATCGAAGGAGTCGCCTGATGGCCACCACGAAGAGCGCCGAGTCGGTCAAGCAGATCACCTATCTGGCCGGAGCGCTCAAAGCACCCCGGATCACCGAAGCCGCCAGCCGGATGGCGGACCAGGCACGGGATGCGGGCTGGTCGTTCGAGGACTATCTCGCCGCCGTCCTGGAACGTGAGGTCTCTGCCCGCAACGCATCCGGCGCGGAGCTGCGGATCAAAGCGGCCGGGTTCCCCGCCCGCAAGACCCTCGAGGACTTCGACTGGGACGCCCAGCCCACGGCCCGGCAGCAGATCGCCGCTCTCGCCTCCGGAGGGTTCCTGCTGGAAGCGCAGAACGTGGTCCTGCTCGGTCCGCCCGGAACCGGGAAGACGCACCTCGCGACCGCGCTCGGGATCGTCGCTGCCCGCCACGGTCACCGAGTGCTCTTCGCGACCGCGACGGACTGGGTCACCCGCCTCACCGACGCGCACCGGCAAGGGAACCTGCCCAGAGAACTCGCCCGCCTCCGCCGTTACGGGCTGATCATCGTCGACGAGGTCGGCTACCTCCCGTTCGAGCAAGACGCCGCGAATCTGTTCTTCCAACTTGTCTCATCGCGTTACGAACATGCGTCGTTGATCCTGACGTCGAACCTGCCGTTCTCCGGCTGGGGAGGCGTCTTCGGAGACCAAGCCGTCGCTGCCGCGATGATCGACCGCATCGTCCACCACGCCGACGTCCTCACCCTCAAAGGCGCCAGCTACCGACTCCGCGGACGCGGCATCGACAGCCTTCCCAGCATCAGAACCCAGGATCCGGCAGACTAACGAAACAACACGAAGGTGGCCTCGTTTTCAAGCGTCGCAATGGCCTCATTTTCGACCGTCGTCGACATATGGTTCATACTTCGGAGCTTCTACTCGACCCCGGACGACGGGCCTCAGGCCGACTCGCCAGTTGCACACGGCTGAGCTCCACGACGATCACGTCAAACGAAGCGTCTTATAGTCACGTGGCGTTGCCCTGGGGCGTGTCTCCTATCCGTCGGAGGGTGTTGGAGGCATGCACTCGCGTGCTATTGACACGGAGGATCAGCGAGCACAAGGATCAACTTCAACTGCCAAGGGGGCGTATATGTCGAAGTCGAAGATCTTCATAGGGTTGGCTGTCACGGCCGCATTCGCAGTCGGCGGAAGCTTGCCGGCTGCCGCGGACACAGTAGGTGCGGACAGTCCAATCCCCGGCCTGGTGAATTCGGACGGAATCTCGGGCCCTGCAATCGCCTCCGGGGTACTGTCCGGTGTCGACTCGAAATCTGTGGCGGGGGCTCTGGTCGTTCTCAACGCTTGGCCGTCGGGAGAAGAGCTGTCGCGTCTGCAGATAGGCGAGACCGTCAAGATATCTCCGGTCGGATTCGCATATGCCGATGCGCAAGGCAGATTCGAACTCAAAATCTCGGACCGTGAACTGTCGCAGAAGTACCGCGATGGCATGGGAAAGATCGATTTCGAGATCAACAGTGTCACCCAGGACACCGTCTTCACCCACTTCTTCACAGCCGATGCCGGTGCAGTCGACGCTAAGGTTGCCGGTCGCACGGGCCTGTCGATCTCAGCGGTGAAAGACCTCGCGCCTCGTTTCAAGGAGCCTGAGTTTGCACCCGACGGCGGCGCGATCGAGAAGGCTTGCGTAACTACGAAGGTCGCAAATCTCGGAAACTTCTGGGTCAACGTTGGTTATGGCTATGTCTCTGGGTCCGGAGCCACCATGAAGTTCACTTACACATCCGGATCATCGTCTGAGCTCGGTGTCGGTGTTTCCACCTCGGGGGCGGCAGGTACCTACTCGGCATCTGGGACAAGTTCGTTCTCCTCGACGAGCACTGTGAGCTACCCGTCAACGAACTCGTTCAAGGCCTGGAAGACGCAGTTCCGCTGGGGGAAGTATCAGAAGAAGTGCGGTCGTACCGGCGGAGGTACCGTCACGACCTATACGGCGAAAGCTGACGGCTACGCCGGCGGAAGCAGCATCCAGACCATCCAGAGCTACCCAACGGCGACCTACTGCGTTTCCAACGCCGCAGGAACATCTTTCACCAAAGCCTCCACAGCGGCGTACTCCAGCTCCGTTGGCGCGTCGACTTCAGGAGTTCTTGGGGTGAACGTGACAGCGAAGACCGGCTACACGTCTACGACGAAGATCACGTTCACATTCACTGCGACGAAGCTCCTGTGCGGAACTAACGGTCTCCCAGGGGGGACGCCGGTGCGTCTGGTCGCGCGTTGACAGGCGTCCGAAGAGTGTGGCTCGCTGCGGCGCCCCTTCTGCTGATCCTTTGTGGGTGCTCCCCTCCATCACCAGGAGGGGAGACCACGATGGGAGGTGAACCGGGGACAATCTGCGCACCGGTGCCCCTGAACGGTGACATTGTATTCGGCGACGTGATCGCGCTCGTCGATGGTCAAGCTCCCGTGACCATAAGCTCCGTCGAACTTGTCGACGCAGTTGGAATTGAGGTCGTCGGGTCGTACGTCGTACCAGTCGACGGCGGGAGTCCGATCATGACGATGTTGCTGACCGAGCCGACCGCAGGATGGAGTGACCGCCGGCGCGCCAAGGGGGAGACGCTGGGGGCTCAACCTGTGAACGTCGCGCTCCAGGTGCAACGATCAGGAGCCGGAGAGAGCAAGGCGGCAGCATTGCGAGTTACTTACACGACCGAGGACGGCGCGACGCACTATGACGATGGAAGTACCTCGCTCAGGCTGGCGGACGTCTGCCCCTAAGATCGCCTTGCTGTTCGGGTGCACCTTCGCGATGTCCGCATGCAGTAGTCCGAGCGAACCCGGGCAGGATGCTTCCCGGCAAGCAACTTCTGTCGTGGCGTTGGTCAATTCCTCGGCGCAGGACGATGACTTGTTCCTCGGACAGTTCTGCGGGGGTGTCCTTGTCTCGTCGACGATGGTGGTCACGGCGTCGCATTGTGTCGAGCAGCGTCGCCCCGACACAATCTCGATCGTTTCCGGAGTTGCAGACCTCTGTCACCCAGAGGCGGGATCTATACACCGCACCCAAGTGCAGGCGGCCGGCGAGGTACCGAACACGGGCGGTCAGCTGACAGTCTTGAAGCTGAAGTCTCGAATGCACGATGTACCCCCAACGCTAAGAGGTCCGGCGAAGGTGCCAGACGGCACTGCCATCGCTCTCGGATGGGGTAGAAGTGAAGTCGGGGGCGTACCTTCTTGCGGCCTGCGAACGGTGGAGCTCGACGTAACGGGCAATGACCGATGCGCATCTATCGCCGCAGCGTGGAGCCTCTCCGAATCCCAGTTCTTCTGTACCATCGCACACGGAGAGGTGAATACCTGCGACGGTGACAGTGGTGGGCCGGTCTTCCGAGCACATGATATCGGGGTGACGGTCGCGGGCTATGGATGCGGCTCGGACGACGCTGGCATCAACATCCTCATCGATCCGAGAGCACTGCGAACCGTCGCCCTTGTGGACTAATTGCGCCTAGTCGGGCCGCAGCGCCACCGAGTGCCATGTGCAAGTCGTCGTCGAGGACCAGGAATATCACGACCACGCGGGGGATGTGTTCCACATATTCGAGGCCGGCTCGGCCTCGGTTACAATCACATCCCGGCAGGAACCCATATCGGACGATTCGATGTAGGCGGCCCCGCCAGGCCAGTTGAATCTTTGAAGCGTCAATCCGGCATGTTCGCCTCGTGGTCGCCAATGCCGGTGATGACCGGTTTATGCGAACGGAACGCTGGGTGTCATGCCGCCTAGGTGCATTGATCTGTTGTGTGTTGACGTGGGAGAGACCCCCGGGGTCGAGTTGGAGCTGTCTGGTTCTTCGACTCGGACCAAACGGAGGTCTCTCGTGTCTCACGCTTGGTCATCGCATCGACAAGAAGACCGATCCGAACAGAATGGACGCCTTTGCGCGGGCGCAGCTGACCGACACCGATCGGGCCCGATTGACCACGCCTACTCCTGAGAGGAGGTGCCGGGATCGAGCGTGTATGTCCCGACGACAGTCTTGCCGTCAGAATCGGTCGCGTCGATCTGCTCCGACCGAGCCGACACTCCTAGAGCCGCATCCGGGCTCTCCGCTGGCGGCACAAAGACGGCCTCGCGGGGCACGAATCCTTCCCCGCCCTGGTCAGTGATAACGAGGACCAGGTCGGGGATGGTCTCCCAGGTGGCGCCGAACGCGCTGCCGTAGGTCTGACCGGAGGCGTTCTTTGGATACTCTTGCGGCTGCAGCCTGCCATCGTCGGTCGAAGAGGAAGCGACCGGTGGAGTGGACTGCATGACCGCGGCGCTCGCAATCGTACCGATCGCAAGTCCACCAACGGCGAGCCCCGCGGTCAGCAGAACGCCGATGACGATCCGTCTTGATCTCATGGCTAGCTTCCTCCCTGCGCAGGGCTGTTGTTTGCACCGTGGACATTGTAGAGGCCGTCATTTGCATTGTAGGTATACAAGAGCCCGAGTCCCCGATAGTTGCCCGACCCGCAGGATCCCGAGGTGAAGCGGTTATAAAGGGACGTGGCTGCGGTCGTGTAGGTCACCGTCGCAGACTTACAGAGCGCGAAAGTCGTTCCGTTGCTGTTCTGCTTGTACAGATAGGCGCCAGCGCCCATGTATCCGGCCGGCACTGTTCCCGACGCGTTCTTGGCGACTTGCCCGATGGCGTAAACGCCGGAACCGCCATTGACTCCGGATCGCCCCTTGTAGGCATATGGCGAGGATGACCACGTGATGTAGGGGCTGTACACAGCTGCGTAAGCGATGCCGGGCGCCGAGCCCACTAGGACACCCAGAATGAGCGCGACTATCGCGCTACGACCGATCGTTCGTTTTCGTGTCACTGCAGTTCCTCTCGGCGTTCTCATTGGATGTTCGTGTTCTGTCTTGGTCTTCTGGCTGTGTGCCGCTACGGTCAGCGGACCCGCGCTTCGACGCAATCAACGGGGTCGATCTTCGCCTCTTCGAGCTGCTTCCACACCGTCGCGACATCCGGCCCCGGCTTTACGCCAGCCTGGGTCAAGCACTCTCGCAGTGCAACCTGAGTGGGTGCGTCGTATTCGTTCTGGAGCTGCCAAGCAGTGTCGATTGCTTCGAAGCCGAGATAGCAATCGTCCGCCGCTCGCTTGCCCTCTTCCGTGATCGCGTAGTCGTAGAATTTTCCCTCGAGATGTGCGTTGACGAGAGGGAAGCCCGCATCCGACACGCACTTGCTGAACGCGGCAAAGGCCGTCGCGTACTGATCTTGATTCACCTGTGCTGCCACATCTTCCTGCGGTGCAGTCCCAGCAACAGCGCCAGACCCACTTTGACACCCGCTCAGTATGAGCGCGGCTCCTACCGCGATCATCGCGAGGGGAGCTGCGGAGAATCGCGCCTTCATGATCCTCCCTTTGGCCTGCTCATGTGTTGAAGCACGGAGAAAGTCCCCCACCGCTGAGGTGTCGGCAGTGTTGGCCTCCGAAGGTGCCACTCTGCTGCCTCGACACGAAGTAGCTTCCAGCGTAATTGGGCGTCCAGTACGTCGGTCCGCCAGAGTAGGCCTCGTAATGGAGTCTGACACTAACCGAAACCGCCGAGCACGAAGAAGGACGCTGCGTCTGGCCGCCCGCGTTAGTGAAGGTCGTCCGATAGCTGGAGCCGGTGAAGGACGACCCGCCACAGGACAATGAGCCGGAGCCAAGAGCGCTGGCGGCGGGAGGAACTGCGATCACCGCGGCTATCGAAACGAAGAACGCAAGTAGTGCGGTGCCGACTCTCCGATGTGCCATAGCCTATGTAGTACCTTTGAGCGGCGTCAGGCGTCAAGGGGCTCCTACCATGCGCTGGGCAACTCTCAGCATTCTCGCCGGGAGAGCGAGGAGATTGGCACGATGGACGACGGCATCGTCGGGGAACTACGCGATCTTCAGGAACGGGCCTACGGCCCGCGCGCGAACATATGGCAAGATTCCGCGGCGGTGCGCCGACTTCAGCAACTGGAGTCGTCCTCGGCGATCGACCCTTGTGTGGCTGATGCGCCGGATTCGACGAAATGTGTCGACCGCGCGTCCGCCTCAACCGCGCACAGTCTGGGAGTCCACTCCAAGAAGGGGACAGAGGTGCTCGAATCGAACACCCGATTTCGAGCAGCCGGACCATCGTGGCTAGTGGCCGTCAGCATTGCCCTGACGGTCGGCATCTCTGCTGCCTGCGCCACACTAATTGCGGGCTCCACCCTTGGCGAGTCACGAGGACAGCACGTGGCGTTTCTGAGCACTCGATCGCCGGACGCGATCGAAAGCACTTTCGGGGCGGCCAATGTGACGAGATTGTTCGAGGAATTCCATGGCCTCACGTTAGTGACCACCGACGGCGTCGACGGCGTCTGCCTCCAAATCGTGCGTACGGCCGACATCACGCCTGGCTCTGACCAGATCAATGGGCAGGTCGATATCGGTTGCGGCGTCGGAGTCTTCGCGCCAACAGTCAACGTGGCGGTCACCGAGCAGTCCCCGGCAGCCATCCGGAAGCTGTTCCCGGATGGCACAGCGTTGAACTTCACATTCGACGACCCACAAGTAGAAGTTCGCTCGGGCTAGCTCCGAACCGCCGATCGGCCTTAGGCATGATGCGAGTGGTGAGCGGCGGTACCCAGCTTGGGGACAGGACCCGAGCTTCGGCGGGAGCCCATCCTCACCTCAGGTCGTGTGGCAGGCGTAGGCGCAGTAATAGCAGCCATTCACGTCGCCGTAGAAACTCTTGGCCGCACGAACGGCGTCGTCACAGTTCGCGTACCAGCCAAGGGCAATCCGGCTGGACGGACTCGGAAGACACCCCTTCGTGCTCGAGAGATCGTGAACCTCATGATCGCCCGAGCCCGGCTGGGCATTCATGTTGACACAGTAATCAGGCATGCCCCCAATCTGCGCACGTCGGTGTGTGCAAGAGCAGAATATCGAGGACGTCCGACGCCGCTTCATTGGTCGCCTCCCTCGCGGAGGGCGCGCTTACCGACACGCGGCAGACGGCCGCCTAGGCAATACCTGCGGGCGGACGCGGCGCTTTTCACCGGGTCGCGGGCCTCAGCACGCTGAGCCCGGAGACCGTCACTTCCCTGTGGGACTTGGTCGTGACCATAGGTCGCGGGCGCCAGAAGCGGGCACTCGCGAGTGATGGCTCTTGACCGGTGCAACCCCACCGCCCACAATGATCCACGTGTGCGCTAGCCGCACCCTGGACGGAGCCGGAGTCCGATCAGCCTCGGCGGAGACGGGAAGGATGGCCCTCAGATGTCGGGGAACCAGAACAGGCGGGACGTATCTGGCAATCGCAAAGACGGCTACAAGGTAACGGACGGTGGTGAGACGACGGCCAAGGCCCGCACTCAGAGTGAAGCGGAGAAGCAAGCGAAGGCCCAGGTCTCGCAAGCGGGAGGCGGGCAGGTGTACATTCATCGTCCCGATGGAAAGATCAGAGACGCGGACACGGTGAAGCCCGGCAATGAGTCCCGGACCAAGGCCACCAAGCACTGACCCTGGCTACACTGACGACGCTTGTCGGCATGTCCGTCCGTGCAGCCTCGTGGACCGCATCTTCGTCTCGAGCGCAGTCAACGCGTAGTGCGCGGGAACGTGCGACCCCGTTGCTCCTGACGGGATCCGGCAACATCAGCTGATAGCGCCGTGGCCTTCGCTGGGACTGTCTGATTTTCGGTGTTTCTGGGTCGGCCTGACCGAAAGGAACAGGCCGTGATGGACACGACCGAGATGATCGATCCTGTGACGGGAGAGATCATCGATGAGCAGCAGCTCGCGGAGCAGTTGCTGAAGCAAGCGAAGGAACAGGGCGTCGACCTCGTCGGCCCCGACGGGCTGTTGAACGGACTCACCAAGCGAGTCTTGGAGACAGCGCTCGAGGCAGAGCTGACCGAACACCTCGGTCACGAGAAGCACCAGCAAGCTGAGAGCGGCAACATCCGCAACGGCAGCCGCTCCAAGACCGTGCTGACCGAGGTCGGTCCCGTCGAGATCGACGTGCCCAGGGACCGGGCGGGGTCGTTCGAGCCGAAGATCGTCAAGAAACGTCAGCGACGACTCACCGGGGTCAACGAGATCGTGCTCTCGCTCACCGCGCGTGGGTTGACGACCGGAGAGGTCTCCGCGCACTTCGACGACGTCTATGGCGCGTCCGTGTCCAAGGACACGATCAGCCGGATCACCGACAAGGTCATCGAGGAGATGACCGAATGGCAGAACCGACCATTGGATCGCGTCTATCCGGTCGTGTTCATCGACGCCCTGGTGGTGAAAGTCCGCGACGGCCAAGTGCGGAACAAGCCGTTCTATATCGCCGTGGGCGTCACGGTGAACGGGGAGAGGGACATCCTCGGGATCTGGGCCGGCGACGGCGGTGAGGGAGCGAAGTTCTGGCTCGGTGTCCTCACCGAGATCAAGAACCGCGGCGCCGAGGACGTCTGCATCGTCGTCTGCGACGGCCTCAAGGGCTTGCCGGAGTCGATCAACACCGCGTGGCCGCTGGCGACGGTGCAGACCTGCATCATCCACCTGATCCGCAACACGTTCCGGTTCGCCTCACGCCACTACTGGGAAGAGATGGGCAAGGACCTCCGACCGGTCTATACCGCCCCAACCGAAGCAGCAGCACGGGAGCGGTTCGAGGAGTTCGACGCGAAGTGGGGTCAGCAGTACCCCGCGATCTCGAAGCTCTGGCGCAACGCCTGGTCCGAGTTCGTGCCTTTCCTCGACTGGGACGTCGAGATCCGCCGGATCATCTGCTCGACGGATGAAATAGTCAAGCCTTCGTGGGCATCTGCTCCTTGTCGGTGGGGTGGAAGTCGATCCGGTCGGCGCCAGCCGGCCGGGATGGTTGCCAGCTTGCGACGAGGCGTTCGTAGGCTTGCTCGCTCTTCTCGACCAGGTCGCGTTCGAAGCGACGGAGCTGCTTGTCGTTGTAGTCGTAGCCGGTGCCGCGCCGCGCGTGGGCCTTTGGTGCTCCCGCCGTCAGCTCGAGCTTGCGGCGCTTGAACGCGACCAAGCTCGGCCGTGCGAACGCGTAGTCCTCGTCCTTGGTGACCAGGTGCCAGGCGAGCACGAGCATCTTCCGTGCGGTCGCGACTACGGCGATCTGGAACCCGCGCCGCTGCTTGATGCGGTGGTAGAACGCGCGCAGCGGGCCCGGTGCTTTCGCCGCGATCCACGCCGCTTCGACGAGCATGCCGCGGGTCGAAGCCCGCCCGGTCTTGGTGATGTGCGAGTGGATCGCCGGAGAGTTTCCCGACTGGCGAACTTTCGGATGCAACCCGAGGTAGGCGACGAGTTTGTCGGGCGACTCGAACCGGGAGAAGTCGCCGACCGCAGCGACGATCGACACGGCCACGATGACATCGACCCCGGGGATCGTCATCAGCCGTCGTACTGCCTGATCGCCAAGTGCTTGCTGCGCGATCGCCCGGTCCGCGTCGGTGAGCTCCGCGCCCAGGAAGTCCAGCTGGCGGAGCAGCGATGTCACCGACGCGCGTTCGTCTTCGGGCAGCGGGAGCAGTTCCAGCCATGACCGGCCTGTCTTTCCGAACAGATCCGTCACCGGCGGTCGCGGCATCAGGTTGCGGTGCAGCACCGCTTGCACCCGGTTCTTGATCCGGGTGCGCTGCCGCACCAGATGCGCTCGCGCCGTCGTCATCCGACGCAGCATCGCGGTGCGATCGTCGGGCAGCCAAACAGACGGCAGGAAGTCCGCAGCGAGCAGTTGGGCGAGGATTCTCGCGTCGACCTTGTCGGTCTTGATCTTCGCCTCCGCGATCGCCCTCGTCTTCAGCGGGTTTGATACGACGACCCGGCCAGCGTGCTGCGACAGCAACGTCGCGATAGCGTCGCTGTTACCGGTGGCTTCCAGTGCGACCTGGTCGTCGATCGTGAGCTGGGCAGCCCACTTCCGCAGCGCCTCCGGCCTGCAGTCCACCCGACCCGCGTCGACCACCAGACCGTCCTCGACGATCGCGATCTGCGCGAAGTCACGATGGATGTCCACACCGATGAATCTCGGCATCATCCCGTTCCTCTCGTTCCGTTCTCGAGCGGGAAAGGGTTGGGCGAACCGACACTTACGGATTCGCGCTCACGGCGCAGCCGGACAAGTCGCAAGGGCGGCCATCTACTAACGCGGGCTCTCAGCCCATCGAACAGAACGGCCTGCCCATACCGATTTCCCTAGGAGCCCCTGTTCCGGACGGTCTCACCGTAGAACCAGATCGACGATCCAGCCAGCCAGACGAACACGTGAGGCACCCACGACTTTCATATCCGGTACCAACGCGATCGAGTCCCTCAACGCCCGCTACCGCCGCGCGGTCAGAGCCCGTGGCCACTTCCCCAACGACGCCGCCGCGCTGAAGTGTCTCTATCTCGTGA
>Ga0182748_1002464_pt1 | contig 16715 bp, 14 predicted proteins | sample eDN3rd37CKraftOP_FD_128877 | JGI IMG/M metagenome (GOLD analysis project Ga0182748, IMG submission 128877) | Enriched Organic Plus compost microbial communities from Emeryville, California, USA - eDNA 3rd pass 37_C Kraft OP (version 2) (version 2) ...
TCTTGAAAACCGTTAACTGTCACAGGTTCGGGGGTTCGAATCCCTCACTCTCCGCACAAGAGGCCTTTCAGCAATGAAAGGCTTTTTCGGTTCTATATGGATTCGAACCAGAAGGGTTGGCCGAGGGTTCGAACTTTATCATCGCAGACATTAGCATGGGGATGTGGGACGCGATAAATCCCTCACTCTCCGCATCGAGTAAAATATTTAATATCAGAACCCTATAAATAGCAGTATTTATAGGGTTTTTGCTTTTATAAGCCTTCCTAAATATTTCAGATTTCCTATTTCGTGCGAGACCCCAGCGAGACCCTAAAAATTAGTCTTCTAGGGTCTCGCTAAAATGTACAGGTTTGCACCTATACACACCTTGCTATCATATGAACATCTTGACAGCAAAGCAAGTAAGGAATAAATTGAATAATGAAATAAAGCACCACCATGAAAGCAAATCTCACACTCCACATCTATGCCCGAGCAGCAAAAGCCAATGCTGCAGGCCTACAACCTTTGTATGTCCGGATAACTATCGATGGCAAGAGAACAGAATTCTCCAGCAAAAAATTTATCAATCCTAAACAATGGGATCCAAAAATGATGAAAATGAAGGGCAACACCGAAGAAGCCCGTACAATTAACAGCTACCTCGAGAGCATCAAAAGCAAAGTTAACCAAACCTAGATCATACTCGAGTATCAGGAAGAGCCAGTCACTAGAAAAATTCATGAGTGCCTACCTCGGAAAGAAGTCAGAAAAAGAAAGAACATTGATTCCTATATTCCAGGATCGGTATATATCTTTTATAGCTCCTTTCGAAAGTGCGTGATGTTATCAGCAGATTACTTACAAATCGGGTAATTCTTCCGGGCGACCACCTTTTAAACCTGTCCATATTTTTTTTCGTATCGGCGGTGCTATTGCTGACTTCATTTCGATTTATCACATGGATTGCTGCATGTGTGACCTGTAGTACGTTCTCATAACTTTCAAATATCTTATAGGTGTTATACCCGTTCCAGTCGTGATGAAATCGATGTGCATAGCGAATATTTGCGAAATGCTGCAGACTGACATGCGTGGCATTTTTCTTGACATATTCACCTAGCCAATTAATAAAATCTTCCGATTGACCCGCACTCGTCTATGCAACTCCAGTACGTGTTGCTTATCTTCTGGCTCTTTAACGTGATATTTCGTTTCCATATGTGAGTACAATTTCTAGTTTATTCATTATCAAATAACGTCGCCAATTTCTGTTCGAAAGCTGTTTTCAAAATTTCAAAATATTTCTGCAGATCAGCAAAGCTTGGTAAGTATACTTCACGCTTTGTGTCTTGGTCTAATTCTTCATTATCCCATATCGGATACAGTTCTATATTTTTTTCAGGAAGACTTGCCGCTTGGGGAATAATTCGAGCTGCCATTTTCCTAAGTTTTTTATGGGATCTATTTAGGACAGGTAAATCCAATAGAAAAGGCATAGCTACCATTCTATAGAACTGCTTGATACAGGCTGATGCGATTCCATATAATAAATCTGATGATGTCTGCTCGTTATACAGCCCCTCGATTTGAGCTAGCATTGCCTTAGACTTTACGATTTGGTCTTGGAATCGATTAGTGATGATTTCTCGCACTCGTTTGAGATCATTTTGATCGAGTTCTTGTATTCGATATGGACTTCCCGAAAAGACAAGAAACTTTGTTCTACAATGTGCTGTATAGTAAAAATGTTCATCTTCCGTTTCACTGTCCAACTCATCTTCAGAAAAAATATTTATCACCACTGAAGAGATTTTCATGCATGCAACATTTAAAATTCTTTCCACCAATTTTTCATGATTGGAATCCTGTCCATGATTCAGTACCAATAATATTTCTACCCTAGGCTTTATATCAACCTTTTCTATACCGGGATGTGGAATTAAAAACAGACGACTTGGTTCCAACAGCGCGATAATCATATCAAGAAGAGGTTTAAGCTGTGAGTACTCCCTATCAATCTGCAGTAACCCTCCAACTTTACGCATCCAGTTTTCAAATTCACCAGAGTGATGTCCCGGATGGAGGTAGATGTGATTCGTAGTGCTTTGATTTTCGTTATGGTGATTTGCGACATTATTCACCGGATTTTCATGATACGAACCTTCTACTCTACTAATATGATGTCCCATATTTTCTTTATTTTGGTTTACACAAATGAACGCAGCATCATCCACGTACCGAACCAAAACAGCTTGTATAGAACCAATAGCCTTTGTATTCTACAACAATATCCTTGTTTTGTACCATCTCCAGATATTTTGTATCTTGAACGGTGAATATTTGTTAACTTTGGACTTATGAATACAACCAACACGACAAACCATATAGGAAGAAAAATCAGCCGCATCCGAGAGCTGCGTGGTATGAAGCAAGAAACTCTAGCCATTGAATTGGGCGTAAGTCAGCAGACGGTATCCAAATATTGAGAAAAGTGCAGCTATCGAAGCAGATTTATTGGCACAAGTAGCCGAAATATTAGGTGTTACTCCAGAAGCGATTGAGAATTTTGATGAAGATAAAGTGCTAAATATTATTAATAACACTTTCACAAGCCACGACACGTCTACACTAAACGCAATAAATATACATCCAACCTTTAATCCTCTTGATAAACTTATTGAAGCCCATGAGGAAAACAAAAAGCTTTACGAACGTCTCTTAGAAGCGGAAAAATATAAAGTGGAGTATTTGGAGAGGCTGTTGAAGGATAAGTAGGTTAGCTTCAATGCCGGATATAAAATGTTCATCAAAAAAGGTGTGTTCAGCAGGAATGAACACACCTTTTTTGATGAACGGGAACTCTTTTATAGAAGTTCGAAAGTGCTGTTTTATCAGGAAAGTTATCTTCCCAATGCCTTACGACGTTCTATTTCGGCTTGTAAACTTTGGAACCAAGCCTGATAAACCTGGGGCTCATAGATCATTTGTTCTTTTGTATCCTTATTGACTTGGCCCCAGTAACCGCTGCGACTTGACTCAGCACCCTCATACAAGGTGATCTTCACTTCCGTCACTGCTTCGTTTACCCCTTCTACATAAAACATAGCTTTGGATGTATTCGCGTCTTTGGAACTGCCCCATAAGGCGCGCTGCATATTCGCGTTTTTATTTTCTATACGCTTGCTGGCGTTGATTAAACCTGTTTCTTTATCGGCGCGATCTACGATGTAGCTTTCGGATTGTAACAGACTGATAACCGATTTAAATACCAGATTTTGTTCTGAATCAAACTGTTTGGTAGTCATCATTTTCACCTCTGCAGGTGATTTGGTAATCATCTGTGTAGCACAAGAATTTAATAGCGCGACGGCACACAATAGAATAATAATTTTCTTCATTTTGATATATTATAAGTTAATAAGCAGTGGATACGACGGAGTAATCTGCAACGATATCGTTTTCATCAAACGTGATAATCAGGTCAAAAGATTTGCTGCTGCTGCTTTGGCTAGCGCGTTGTCCGGCAAAGAAATCGGTTGATCCCGCTTTATGCTCGACAGACATCTTATTGTAGCTCCAGACTTCACGGTTGGATTTGTTTTTTGAAACGAGATTCGGCGAACCAAATAGTTTAAGGATTTCGTCTTGTGTTGTTTCCCCTTTGACGACTTTGCTTTTGACCACACCTGTGGTCAGGTTGCTTTTTTCAGCAGTTCCTTCGGTGCCGTATTTATAGCTGTTACATGCACCCAATGTTAAAATTACTAATCCAGAAAGTAGTGTTTTATACATAGTTAAAAAATTTTGGCTAACATATCCAGTTTATTCGAGTAAACTTTACGGGTTACCGTAAGGAATACAAAAGCTGGATGATTAAACTTGCCACAAAGTAAATGATGTCCTGTGCATTGTATGTACACACGTTTGCAGCCAACTGTGCACGTACAATGCACACAAAAATTTTATCTTTGTATAGACCAATAAATTAGTCAATGGCCACCAACAAGCATGCAATTATCCGCTACGAAGCCTTAGACAGGTGCTTCTCCAATAAAGGGCGAAAGTTTTTTATCGACGACCTGATCCAATATGTATCCGAGGCGTTAACGGACTATATAGGCAAGGATTCTTCTATTTCCCGCAGGCAGATACTGAAGGATATGGACTTTATGCGCAGCGAAACAGGTTTCCGTGCACCGATAGCATCTTGTAAAGAAGGAAAAAAGACATACTACCGGTACTCGGACAGGAACTATTCATTAGCCATGCAGCAGATCAATCCAGTCGAAGCCGATCTATTGAAAACGACACTGGATATGTTAGGAAGATTTAGAGGTTTGCCTCAGTTTGACTTTGTCCAAGAACTGGCGTTAAAACTCAAAAAGAGTTTTCAACTGGAAGATCTGGACGAGTGTATTTTTTTCGACCAAAATGAATACCTCAAGAACCTCCACCTTTTAGGTGATTTGCTTAAATTCATACAGCAGAAACGTGTATTACACGTGGAGTACAAATCATTCAACCAAGATAAAGAAGAGGCTTTTTTGATACATCCGTACTTTTTGAAACAATATAACAAACGATGGTTTCTCTTCGGACAGCGTGATGGCTTCGACTCCTGGACAAATCTGGCGCTTGATCGTATGGTCACTTTTGAAGCAGCAGAAGGCATCGCATTTATTCCTCCGACAGAAACACACGATGCCTATTTCGAGGATATTGTAGGCGTAAGTAAACCTATAGATACAGATTGCCAGTTCATCAAAATAAAAATTGATAAGTCACTTTGGCCATATATTGACTCCAAGCCTTTGCATCCTTCCCAAACCGTAGTGGAGCGAACAGACACGTACACCACGATTCAGTTGGAGGTAGTTCCCAATTATGAGTTTTATGCCCAGATACTGGGGCTTGGGTCTGCAGTTGAAATCTTGGAGCCGCTGGAAGTACGCCAGGAGGTGAAAATGAAGTTGAAAGATATGATGGAGTGTTATCGTTAGCACTTATGAATGATCAATATCTATCTTGATTTTCGTACCTTTACACAACTAAAATGGCATTAATAAGCATCAAACCGCTATCCATTTTTAACTTTTAATTCTTAATTGAATCATGATCACTGGAGAAATAAAATCCCAAATTGACAAAATATGGAATGACTTCTGGACAGGAGGCATATCCAACCCATTGACCGTAATCGAGCAGTTTACCTACCTGATTTTTCTCAAGCAGCTGGACGATAAGCAAACCATTATCGATAAAGAAAAAGCGTTGTTAGGCAAATCCAATAAGAAAGATATTTACACGGCAGAACAACATCCATTACGTTGGTCTTATTTCAAAGATCTCGATCCGGAGCGGATGATGGATGTTTTCCGCATACCGCAAAAGGATCTGGACAATTTAACGGCATTCGATTTTATGCGTACACTCGGTACCGAAGGGGGAAAGTTCTCCCAATACATGAAGGGGGCGACCTTTATGATCGAAAGCCCAAGCCTTTTGGACAAAGTCGTCCAACAGATTGATAAGTTACCGCTGCATAATCGCGATACCAAAGGCGATCTGTACGAATATATGCTCAGCAAGATAGCTGAAGCCGGTACCAACGGGCAGTTTCGGACACCGCGCCACATAATCCGCATGATGGTAGAACTCATGCAACCGCAACAAGATGATATGATCTGTGATCCGGCCATGGGTACAGCAGGCTTTTTAGTCAATGTTGCCGAATATATCCAAGAAACGCACGAAGACTGGTTGCTGGATAAAAAATTCAGGGATCATTATTATGGCGAGATGTTCAATGGGATGGAAATTGATACGTCTATGTTGCGCATCGCATCGATGAACTTACAGTTGCATGGTATCGAAAATCCGACTTTGATCTCCGGCTCGGCATTAGCCGAACGTAACGATATCAGCAGCCGTTATTCGCTTATCTTGGCCAACCCACCGTTTAAAGGAGCACTCGATAGCAATGAGGTGGAAAACTCTTTGCTGAAGCTCACCAATACCAAGAAAACCGAAATCCTGTTTCTTAGCTTAATGCTGCGGATGCTCTCATTAGGCGGACGAGCTGCGGTGATTGTGCCGGACGGCGTGTTATTTGGATCTTCCGGTGCGCATAAGGCCATCCGTAAAGAATTGGTAGATAACCAGCAACTACACGCAGTTATTTCCATGCCGTCGGGCGTTTTCAAACCTTATGCCGGGGTCAGTACCGCGATACTGATCTTTACCAAGACCAACTCGGGAGGCACAGACAAGGTTTGGTACTATGATATGAAAGCGGATGGTTATAGTTTGGACGATAAGCGTGCGCCAATAGCGAATAATGACATTCCGGATATTATCGCACGCTATAAGAATTTGGCGAATGAAACAGATCGTGCCCGCACTGAGCAGTCGTTTTTTGTTCCGGCAGCCGAGATCCGTAACAACGGGTACGACCTAAGCATCAACCGCTACAAGGAGGTGGTCTATGAAGAAGTGGTGTACGAAAAACCTGCTGTTATCTTGGAACAAATCGCACAGATCGATAGTGAACGCCAGGCATTGTTGAATGAATTAAAGGAGCTGTTATGAGTTGGGAGAAGGTGAAATTACAAAAAATAATACATAAACCTATTTCGGGCGAGTGGGGAAATGAAGGTAATAGCATAAAAATTATTCGAACTACTAATTTTACAAATAACGGGCGACTAAATCTTCATGAAGTAGTAACTAGAGATATCGCCTTGACAAAAGTTAATAAAAAAAAGCTTGTTAAAGGTGATACTATCATTGAGAAGTCTGGTGGAAGTCCGACACAACCTGTTGGTAGGGTCGTGTATTTTAACGAGGATGATTTATATTTATGCAACAACTTTACAAGTGTAATTAGACCAAAGGAAAATGTAAATGGAAAATATTTGTTCTGGTTTCTATTTAATAATCATATATCTAAGAAGACGCTAAAATATCAAAATAAAACTACTGGCATAATAAATCTAAAGTTAGAAAATTACATCAACGAGGTAGAAATCCCCCTTCCACCACTTCCTATCCAAGAAAAGATAGCCGCTATTTTGGACAAGGCGGATGAATTGCGTTGCAAAGATCAGGAGCTGCTGAAAAAATACGATGAACTTGCGCAAGCGATTTTTATCGATATGTTTGGCGACCCGGTAAAGAATGAGAAGGGCTGGGATGTGAAGAGGTTGGAGGAGGTTTGTAGCAAAATAGGTAGCGGTTCAACGCCCAGAGGAGGAAAAGAAGCATATAAAAGTAATGGCATTTCGCTTATCCGTAGTCTCAATATTCATCAAAACGAATTCAAGTACAAAGATCTCGCTTTTATTGATGACGAACAAGCTTACTTGCTGAGGAATGTTATTGTAGAACCCAATGATGTTCTGTTTAACATCACAGGGGCGTCAGTGTGTAGAACTACTATCGTTCCAGATCAGGTACTGCCGGCACGAGTAAATCAGCATGTTGCTATATTAAGACTTAATCAGTTACAATTGAAGTCAGATTACTTCGTTCGATTACTCAACAATCAAAATATGAATAGACTGTTATATGGGATTGCTACGCAAGGAGGGGCGACCAGAGAGGCAATAACAAAGGAACAATTAGAAAAATTGGAGATCCCTATTCCTCCTCACCACCTCCAAGAAACCTTCGCAAAAAAAATAGAGCTTATCAACCAGCTCAAAGAACAGGCCAATGCCGAGAAATCGGAGGAGCTGTTTCAGTCCTTGTTGCAAAGGGCTTTTAAAGGCGAGTTGGTGCGGTAATGGAACATCATGCCGTACTACTATCACGTACCATAAGCAAATTATAAAAGCTTAGTGAAATCAGCTTAGGACAATACAACTAAATCTAATTTTATTTTTATACATTTGAGTATGGATCAATTTAGACTGGATCGAACAGCTTTTAAAGGTCAGACGGCAACACAAGCCGCTAATCACAGATCTTATTATGCCAAGTTAACTTGGAAAGAAAGATTGAAAATTGCTGCTTATTTGAACAGTGTTGCCTACAACTATCCATTGTATCACCCGCCCAAGATAGATCGTACAAAGTTCAATGCTAGATCTCACCATTAATATGGAATGATATGGGCAATATTTTCAACGAAGATTTTCGGGACTTTTTGTTTATGCTCAATAAGCATCAGGTTAGGTACGTGCTTATTGGGGGATTTGCTGTTATATTGCACGGTTATTCCCGAACAACCGGAGATATGGATATATGGATAGACCGTACGAAGGAGAACTATCAGAGACTAAAGTGCGCTTTTGAAGAATTTGGGATGCCCGTCTTTGATATGACGGAAGAAAATTTTCTAAATCATCCGAACTGGGATGTTTTTACCTTTGGAATACCACCAGTGGCTATTGATATCATGGTAAAAGTAAAAGGTCTTCTTTTTGATGACACCTACTCGAATGCTGTCATCTTTGAGGACGATTTACTTTCTATCCGAACAATCCATAAAAATCAATTGATCAAAGCAAAACAAGCGAGTAATCGACCTAAAGATCTTGATGATATACAAAATTTAACAGATTGATTTAGATGAGTATCCCCTGGTGGGGGTATGTGAGTTTAAGGTGGATGGTAACTATCGCTTTAATATTGGGGCTACGTGTGCACAATGGCTGCACAGGTAGTCCCAATCTTTGTGTACAGGCATAAGGGATTTACCTGTTTTTTTTATTAGATTACAATACAATTTATTAATCACATAATAGACCAAGATATGAGCTTAGCAGCATTTACCAATCAGTATCAACTCAGTAAGACACTTAGGTTTGAATTAATCCCGCAAGGGCGTACTTTGCAACACATTCAGCAAAAAGGGTTGTTATCTAGAGATCAGCAACGTGCCGACAGCTATCAGCAAATGAAAAAGACGATTGATGCTTTTCATAAGCACTTCATCGATCTGGCGATGCAGCAGGTACACCTTAGCAAACTGGCCGAGTACCAGGATCTCTACGAAGCATCAGGCGAACGGAAGAAAACAGACGAATACAAAAAGGAACTGGAGAAAATACAGGCGGAGCTAAGGAAGGAAATCGTTGCGGGTTTTAAAGCCGAAGGGGTAAGTGAGATCTTTGGCAAACTGGACAAAAAAGAATTGATCACCGACCTACTGGAAAAATGGATCCGTGAGCAAAATGACAAGGACATTTATTTTGATGCAGGCTTCAAAAATTTCACCACGTATTTTGGCGGCTTCCATGAAAACCGGAAGAATATGTACACAGACAAAGCCCAATCCACAGCAATCGCCTACCGTCTCATCCATGAAAACCTGCCCAAATTCCTCGACAACTGTAGAATATTCGACAGTTTAAAAGCCCGCCCCGAGTTAGCAGAAAAACTTCCACTACTGTATACAGAAATAGCCGAATACCTGAATGTCGCTTCTATTGATGAGGCGTTTGCGCTTGATTACTTCAATGAAGTACTGACTCAAAAGCAGATTGATGTGTATAACCTCATCATTGGCGGTCGTACGCCAGAAGAGGGTAAAAAGAAAGTTCAGGGCTTGAATGAATACATCAACTTGTACAACCAACAGCAAAAAGATAAGAATAATCGGATTCCAAAGCTCAAGATCTTGTACAAGCAGATACTGAGCGACCGCGAAAGCACCTCTTTTATGGCTGATGCGTTTGAATCGGATGCTGATGTTTTGGATGCAATCAATGCGTACTACCATAATGAACTGATCAGCTTTTTCTCCGCTGACAGCGAGGAAGCTATCCATGTGCTTCATGAGATTCGGTCACTGCTGAAACATATCGCATCGTACGATACGGAAAGAATCCACGTTCGCAACGACACGCAATTAACGCATATTTCACAAAAACTTTTCGGTTCGTATGCCGTGCTTGGGGATGCGCTATCGTATTATCACGATGTGGTGCTTGCGCCATCACATCAAGAAGATTACCAAAAAGCCAAAACTGAGAGTAAACGGGGTAAACTGGAGAAAGAGAAAGAAAAGTTTACGAAGCAACCCTATATATCCTTAGCGTTATTGCAAAAAGCTTTGGATTATTACGTGTTGTCGTTGGATGATACACACGAAGTACGAAAAAGGTATAGTACCAATTGTATCAGCGACTATTTTCATATACACTTTACGGCACAGAAGCGTGCTGATAGCGATAAGGAATTTGATCTGATCGCTAATATAGAAGCAAAGTATAGTTGTGTCAAAGGTGTGTTGGAGCATTATCCGTCCGACCGCAAGCTTCACCAGGACAAGAAAACGATAGACGATATCAAATTGTTTTTGGATAGTTTGATGGAGCTGTTGCACTTTGTAAAGCCGCTGGTACTGCCGCCTGACAGTACGTTGGAGAAAGATAACGTCTTTTATGGTCAATTGGAGCCTTTGTATACCCAATTAGAGCTGATTATACCTTTGTATAATAAAGTGCGTAATTATGCGACACAGAAACCATATAGTACCGCGAAGTTTAAGTTGAATTTTGAGAATGCACAGCTGTTGAATGGATGGGACGAGAATAAAGAAAGCGATTACCTTACATCCATAATGCGAAAAGATGGGAATTACTATCTCGCTATTATGGACAAGCAACACAATAAAGTATTGAAGAAAGCCCCTAAAGCAGAATATGGCAGAGGAGCTTACGAAAAAATGGTGTACAAGCTTCTACCGGGTGTGAACAAGATGCTGCCCAAGGTTTTCTTCTCAAAAAAAAATATAGACTACTTCGCACCTTCCACCCAGCTGCTTGAAAACTATAAAAAGGAAACGCATAAGAAAGGTGAGAATTTCTCGTTACACGATTGTCATACGTTGATCGATTTTTTTAAAGCTTCGATTGAAAAACATGAAGACTGGCGGAATTTTGGATTCCAGTTTTCTGAAACGGCGACGTATGACGACTTGAGTGACTTTTACAGGGAGGTGAGTCATCAAGGGTATAAAGTCACTTTCCAACCTATTGCTGAAAACTATATCCATGAATTGGTCGATGAAGGAAAGCTCTACCTTTTTCAAATATACAACAAGGATTTTTCAACCTATAGCAAAGGACGTCCTAACCTCCACACGCTATATTGGAAAGCTTTATTCGACCCGGACAATTTACAGGATGTTGTATATAAGCTGAATGGACAGGCCGAACTGTTTTATCGAACAGCATCTATCCGAGCGGAAGACCGCGTTATTCACACGCGTGGACAAGCGATCGACAACAAAAATCCGTTGACGATAAAACAACAAAGTACGTTTGAATACGATCTAATCAAAGACAAGCGCTATACGGTCGACAAATTCCAATTTCATGTGCCGATTACAATGAATTTTAAGGCGGGAGGTAGAGATAATATCAATCAAGAGGTATTGGCTTTTTTGAAAAACAATCCCCATGTAAACATCATCGGTATAGATCGGGGGGAACGTCACTTGATCTACCTCACGCTGATAGATCAGCAAGGGAATATTTTGAAGCAGGAGACCTTGAATACCATCGTAAGTGAACGTTATCCGAACGAAACGCCCTACCATACCTTATTGGCCACCAAAGAAAAAGAACGCGATGCTGCCCGCAAAAATTGGGGGACCATCGAGAATATCAAGGAACTCAAAGAAGGCTATCTCTCGCAAGTCGTGCATAAAATCGCCAAAATGATGGTGGAGCACAACGCTATCGTGGTAATGGAAGACCTGAATTTCGGATTCAAGCGCGGACGATTTAAGGTCGAAAAACAGGTGTACCAAAAGTTGGAAAAAATGCTCATCGATAAACTCAATTACTTGGTATTTAAAGATAAAGACGCCCATGAACCGGGTGGGCTTTACAAAGCACTGCAATTGACGAGCAAGTTCATCAGTTTTAAGGATCTGGGCAAGCAAAGCGGCTTCCTGTTCTATGTGCCGGCCTGGAATACCAGTAAGATTGACCCGACAACAGGGTTTGTCAACCTGTTCGATACCCGCTACGAAAGTATTGGCAAAGCGCAGGATTTCTTCGGTAAGTTTGACACCATTCATTTTAACGGCGCAAAAGGTTACTTTGAATTCGTTTTTGATTATGATGCATTCACGACCCGGGCCGAAGGCACGCGGACGAAGTGGACAGTTTGCACTTATGGCAGCCGCATCATGACTTTCCGTAATCCCGATGCTAACAACCAGTGGGATAACAAGGAAATCGATGTGACCCAGGAGATGGAGGATCTTTTTGGTACATATGGCATTACCTATGGCGACGGCAGCGATATTCGAGGGGAGTTGTTACGCCAAACAGATAAAGGATTTTACGAGCGACTGCTGCATCTTTTTAAACTGACGCTACAAATGCGTAACAGTAAAACTGGGACGGATATCGATTATTTGATCTCCCCCGTGATGAATGCGCGAGGCGAATTTTATGACAGCCGTCGGGCCGACAGCACGCAACCCAAAGACGCAGATGCGAATGGTGCGTACCACATTGCCAAAAAGGGGCTTTGGCTGTTGGAGCAAATTAACCAAGCTGATGATTTGAAAAAGGTCAAGTTGGCGGTGAGCAATAAGGAATGGCTGCGGTTTGTTCAAAAATAAGAAAATGGAATCCTACATTACCCTCTCTTACCTGAACGACTTTATCTTCTGTCCAAGAAGTATATACTTCCATCAGCTCTATGGGAGCTTCCATCATACCCTCTACAAACAGGCGCCGCAGTACAAAGGTACTGCGGCTCATACTACGGTGGATGAGCAAACATACAGCACCTCCGCGCATGTACTAATGGGTGTGGACGTGTTCTCGGAAAAGTACAACATCTGCGGTAAGATCGATGTGTTTGATAGTAAGAAAGGTCGCTTGACCGAGCGGAAACGAAAAATAAAGACCATTTATGATGGCTACGTGTTCCAAGTATATGCGCAGTATTTTGGATTGCAGGATGCGGGATATGATGTGCGCGAAATCGTGATCCATGATCTCGTGCATAACAAAAACTATCCGATACCTCTGCCAGAGGATGATGCGGTGATGTTCACCAAATTTGAGCAACTGATCATCGATCTGAATACGTTCGATCTGGAAACAACGCCCTTTCAAGCCAACAAGCAGAAATGTGAAAACTGTATTTACAACCTTTTATGTGACCAATCATTATGCTAAGCTATCCCGATTTTAAAGAAAAAAACATTGTTATCGTATTTGCCACAGAAGGGCAGTACTTTTCCTTCAAGAATGACAACCTGATCGTCAAAGATAAGGAGGATAAAATCATCTTGCAGACGACCTGTCATCGTACACTGGCCTTATGGGTTGTCGGTCATGGTACGGTGAGTTCCGGGCTGATGGAACGCAGCCGAAAATTCGGATTTCCGATTTATTGGCTCTCCTACAATTTTCGCATGATTGGTTGTTGGAACTCGCCTACGGAGGGAAACTTTCTGCTTCGTAAAAAGCAATACCGCTATGATGAATTGCACATAGCGCGATCACTCGTACACAATAAAATAACCAATCAATTGACGATGCTAAAAAGCGTTCGTAAAAAATCGCTGTCCTGTAAAGAAGCGATCGTTATGTTGCAGCAATACCTCGAGCAGCTGTCCGCCGCTGATGATCTGAACAGTATATTGGGTTTGGAAGGTATTGCGTCACGCGTTTATTTTCAGAATTGGTTCGATACCTTGCCTTGGAAAGGGAGAAGGCCACGGGCGAAGCACGATATCATCAACGTACTACTGGATATCGGCTATACTTTTCTATTCTACATAGTCGAAAATATGCTTCATCTGTACGGATTTGATATTTACCAAGGGGTTTATCACCGTAATTTTTACAAACGGAAATCCTTGGTCTGCGACCTACAGGAACCGTTTCGATGCATTATAGACAAGCAGATAAAGAAAGCATACGGATTGGGACAGATTCGCGAAGATGATTTTCTATTTGAGAAAGGGCAGTATAAATTGCAGTTTAAGCAGAGCAAGGAGTATACACGTTGGCTGCTAACGGCGCTTCTGGAGTATAAAGCGGATATTTTTCTGTACTGTCAGCAATATTATAGAGCCTTTATGCGTGAAAAAACCATGGATCAATATCCCGTCTTTCACTTATCAAAATAAAAAGGCATGCTATTAATTTCGTACGACATCAGTGATGATAAATTAAGGACTAAGTTTTCCAAATTTTTGAGTAAATTTGGACATCGCTTGCAGTATTCACTTTTTCAGATACGCAATAGTGATCGGGTGCTGGAAAATATTCAGGTGAAGATTGACGGCTATTTTGCGAAACACTTTGACGAGAGGGATAGTGTGATGATTTTCCAGATGAGTCAGACGTGTAAAATAACTCGATATGGCTATGCGATACATGACGAAGAGGACTTGATATTAATATGATTTTGCAAACCTCCGTCTTCATGCAGTAATATTGACATGTTGGCTTTGAATTTAAACTTTTATCGACTACATTTGGACTGTCTGAGTGGTTTATCAGGCAAAAGACAGACATTATGTCTGCGTACCTGGCTATAAGGCCATTTGAATTTCTACTATTGTAGATTTATATAAATATTTATCACCATGCTTTGGCTATAAGGCCATTTGAATTTCTACTATTGTAGATGTGGATGATTTCTGTAAGTATTATAAAGGCTATAAGGCCATTTGAATTTCTACTATTGTAGATGAAGCTACAGCTGCACAGAAATGCTTGGCTATAAGGCCATTTGAATTTCTACTATTGTAGATAATCTTCAATCTTCTTCTTTGGTCTGGCTATAAGGCCATTTGAATTTCTACTATTGTAGATCAAAGATGGAAAGATGGTACATGATCGGCTATAAGGCCATTTGAATTTCTACTATTGTAGATAATCGAATGTCTGAAAATCAACATAGAATGGCTATAAGGCCATTTGAATTTCTACTATTGTAGATTTAAAATGGAGTCATATCGACTTTGACTGGCTATAAGGCCATTTGAATTTCTACTATTGTAGATTAATTCTTTCGCAAAATCATCTCTACTGGCTATAAGGCCATTTGAATTTCTACTATTGTAGATTTCAATGAGATCTGAGTGCGAGCAGGGCTATAAGGCCATTTGAATTTCTACTATTGTAGATTAACCTTTCTTTTGTTTTGTCTTTTAAATGGCTATAAGGCCATTTGAATTTCTACTATTGTAGATTCTCTATTTCCGATTTAACTTTGTTTGGCTATAAGGCCATTTGAATTTCTACTATTGTAGATTCTAATAACCATTTGTAAAGTGCTATTGGCTATAAGGCCATTTGAATTTCTACTATTGTAGATAGCATTTCCGCTAACTCCCTAGCTTCATGGCTATAAGGCCATTTGAATTTCTACTATTGTAGATATTTTGGAACCGCCATAGCTAAAGCAGGCTATAAGGCCATTTGAATTTCTACTATTGTAGATAAGGATCTTGCCATTGTTGTTGGAGCTGGCTATAAGGCCATTTGAATTTCTACTATTGTAGATTGTAGACCTACCACCACGCCCCACCATTTGGCTATAAGGCCATTTGAATTTCTACTATTGTAGATACGTAACCTCCATTGGTTACGAATCAAATGGCTATAAGGCCATTTGAATTTCTACTATTGTAGATATACGCTTCTTAATGTAACTGATAGCTGGCTATAAGGCCATTTGAATTTCTACTATTGTAGATATGATGACTTGGATATATCAGAGATAGGCTATAAGGCCATTTGAATTTCTACTATTGTAGATCATATTAACAAAACTACACACAATTTTTGGCTATAAGGCCATTTGAATTTCTACTATTGTAGATTAATAGCTGATTACAAAACGAACAAAGGCTATAAGGCCATTTGAATTTCTACTATTGTAGATATTCCGTCTAATGCAGTCGAAGATGTCGGCTATAAGGCCATTTGAATTTCTACTATTGTAGATATCGCTTCAAACTTGGCAGCGATATCGGGCTATAAGGCCATTTGAATTTCTACTATTGTAGATAACAGGCTGAAAAGCCAACTGAAAAAGGCTATAAGGCCATTTGAATTTCTACTATTGTAGATTCACGGATATAATCTTCAACGTCTCGGAGGCTATAAGGCCATTTGAATTTCTACTATTGTAGATGCTGGAATATCAGGCTCCTATCTGAAAAGGCTATAAGGCCATTTGAATTTCTACTATTGTAGATAATTGGTTTACATTTATCATTTCTTTGGCTATAAGGCCATTTGAATTTCTACTATTGTAGATCTTAGCTTGCCTGTCAATTAATTTTCGGCTATAAGGCCATTTGAATTTCTACTATTGTAGATGAGAGCTTTCCATATTGTTGGCGATCAACGGCTATAAGGCCATTTGAATTTCTACTATTGTAGATAAGACTCCTTATATCGCTGCCCTTTCCTGGCTATAAGGCCATTTGAATTTCTACTATTGTAGATAACAAAGATCGGATTTTGATACTGACGGGCTATAAGGCCATTTGAATTTCTACTATTGTAGATTACGGTGATACCATTCTAGAAAAATAGGGCTATAAGGCCATTTGAATTTCTACTATTGTAGATGAACAAGACCAACTATCCAGCACAAGTGGGCTATAATGTAATCTTCCCTACAAACAGCTACGATTATTAATGTAGTTTTATAATTTAGGGACAATGAAAAAAAGTAAGTTTAGCGAATCGCAGATCATTAAGATTTTATCACAGCAGGAGTCGGGACAA
>Ga0182748_1002467_pt1 | contig 16712 bp, 17 predicted proteins | sample eDN3rd37CKraftOP_FD_128877 | JGI IMG/M metagenome (GOLD analysis project Ga0182748, IMG submission 128877) | Enriched Organic Plus compost microbial communities from Emeryville, California, USA - eDNA 3rd pass 37_C Kraft OP (version 2) (version 2) ...
ACCAAGGAGGGCGGCTTCACGCCGTCCGCGGACCGCGAGCCGGTCGCGGGCCTCGAGCGCCCCGAGTCCCAGCTCGAGGACGCGGGCACGATGGTCGGCTGGAAGACGGCGATCGACCGCTCGGTCCTGGAGCGCGTCGGCCAGGTGCACGTCGCCCCGCCGGAGGGCTTCACGGTCCACCCGAAGCTCGCGCAGCTCCTCGAGAAGCGCCGCCAGATGTCCGTCGAGGGAAACATCGACTGGGGCTTCGGCGAGCTCGCCGCGTTCGGCTCGCTCCTCGTCGAGGGCACGCCCGTGCGCCTCGCCGGCCAGGACTCGCGCCGCGGCACGTTCGTGCAGCGCCACGCGGTGCTCCACGACCGCGAGACGGGCGCCGAGTGGACGCCGCTGCTGTACCTGTCCGCGGACCAGGCGAAGTTCTGGGTCTACGACTCCTCGCTGTCGGAGTACGCCGCGCTCGGGTTCGAGTACGGCTACTCCGTCGAGCGCCCCGACGCGCTCGTGCTGTGGGAGGCGCAGTTCGGCGACTTCGTCAACGGCGCCCAGACGGTGATCGACGAGTTCGTCTCGTCCGCCGAGCAGAAGTGGGGCCAGTACTCGTCGGTCGTCATGCTCCTCCCCCACGGCTACGAGGGCCAGGGGCCGGACCACTCGTCCGCGCGCATCGAGCGCTTCCTGCAGCTCGCGGCCGAGGACAACATGACGATCGCGCAGCCGTCGACCCCCGCGTCGTACTTCCACCTGCTGCGCCGCCAGGCGTACGCGCGCCCGCGCCGCCCGCTCATCGTCTTCACGCCCAAGCAGCTCCTGCGCCTCAAGGCGGCCGCGTCGAGCGTCGAGGACTTCACGACCGGCACGTTCCGGCCCGTGATCCCGGACGCGGCGGCCGACCCGGCGAAGGTGGACCGCGTGCTGCTGTGCACCGGCCGCGTGTACTACGACCTGCTCGCCGAGCGCACCAAGCGCGGCGACGAGGGCGTGGCGCTCGTCCGGCTCGAGCAGCTCTACCCGCTCGACGTCGACGGCATCCGCGCCGAGCTCGCGAAGTACCCGGGCGCCGAGGTCGTCTGGGTCCAGGACGAGCCCGAGAACCAGGGCGCGTGGTCGTTCGTGCACATCAACCTGCCCGACGACCTGCCGCGCGTGAGCGTCGTCTCCCGCCCGGCGTCGGCGTCGACCGCGGCCGGCACGGCCAAGAAGCACCAGGCCGAGCAGGCCGTGCTCCTCGAGCAGGCGTTCGCGCGCTGACCGGCGGGTCACCGCACCCGGACACGACGAAGGCCCCCTCCGTGCGGAGGGGGCCTTCGTCGTCGGGTCCCCCGGCCGTCCCGGGCGGTGCCGCTACCAGCGGTCGTGCACCTGGGCGCGCAGGTGACGGTCGTAGATCTCGCGCACGCCCGACGAGAACAGCGGCCCGAGCACGTCGGCGCTGCCGGCGGCGGCGTTCGCGCGCGCCTGCTCGACGCTGCGGGCGCCGGGGATGACGGTCGACACCCCGGGCTGCTGCCAGACCCACGCGATCGCGACCTGCGCGGGCGTGAGGTCCTGCCCGACGACGTCCTGCACGAGCGCGGAGAACTCGCCCGCCGCCTGGACGCCCGTCTCGAAGTCGACCCCGGAGAAGGTCTCGCCGACGTCGAACGCGCTGCCGTCGCGGTTGTAGGTCCGGTGGTCGTCGGCCGCGAACGTCGTGGCCGTGGTGTACCTGCCGGACAGGAGACCGGAGGCCAGGGGCACGCGAGCGATGATCCCGACGCCGGCGTCGGACGCCGCGGGCAGGACCGTGTCGAGCGGCTTGAGCCGGAACGCGTTGAGGATGATCTGCACGGTCGCGACGCCGGGCCGCGCGATCGCGGTCAGCGCCTCGTCGACCGTCTCCACGCTCACGCCGTAGCTCGCGATCGCGCCCTCGGCGACGAGCGTGTCGAGCGCGTCGTACACCTCGTCGCGCGAGTACACCGGGGTCGGCGGGCAGTGGAGCTGGACGAGGTCGAGCCGGTCGGTGCGCAGGTTGCGGCGCGAGCGGTCGGTCCACTCGCGGAACTTCGCGAGCGTGAAGTTGTCCGGGTCCTGGGCCTCGCGGCGGCCCATCTTCGTCGCCACGGTGATGGAGTGGCCGGGGTTGTCGGCGAGGAACGCGCCGATGACCTGCTCGCTGCGACCGTCGCCGTAGACGTCCGCGGTGTCGAAGAACGTCACGCCCGCCTCGGCCGAGGCCTCGAGGACGGCGAGCGCGTCCTGCTCGCTCACGTCGCCCCAGTCGGCGCCGAGCTGCCAGGTTCCCAGTCCGACGACCGAGACGAGACGCCCCGTGCGCCCGAGCACCTGTCGTTCCATCGTTCCTCCTCGTGCTGCGTCGGGCGCGTCGGAAGACGCACCCGGGCACCGAGTCTGACGGTCGGGAGCGGATCGCGCACGCTCGCACGCCGAGTACCGTATGTGAGCGTGAACACCCCAGCCCCGTCGGGAACCCAGGTCCGCATCGCCCACGGCGAGCACGCAGCGACGATCACCGAGGTCGGAGCGGCCGTGCGCGAGTACACGGTGGGCGGCCGGCCCGTCTTCACCCCGTTCCGCGAGGACGAGGTGGCGCCCGCGTTCAACGGCGCGGTCCTCGTCCCGTGGCCCAACCGCCTGCGCGACGGCTCCTACGAGGTGGACGGCACCACGTACCAGGTGCCGATCACCGAGCCGGGCCGCGGCACCGCGCTGCACGGGCTCGCGTGCTGGCAGCGCTGGACGGTCGTCGAGCACGAGGCCGCGCGCGCGGCGCTCGAGCTGCACCTGCCGCCCTCGCCCGGCTACCCGTTCGACCTCGTCGTGCGCGTGACGTACTCGCTCGACGACGCCGGGCTGCGCGTCCACGTGCGCACGACGAACGTCGGCGCGTCGACCGCCCCGTACGGCGTGGGCTTCCACCCGTGGCTGTCCGCCGACGGCGCGGACCTCGACGCGTGCACGCTGCGGCTCGACGCCGCGACGCGCGTCACGACCGACGACCGCCTCCTGCCCACGGGCACCGAGCCGGTCGCGGGCACCTACGACCTGCGCGAGCCGCGCCCGCTCGCGGGCGTCGACCTCGACGACGCGTACGTCGACGTGCTGCGCGACGCCGACGGGCTGTCGTGGGTGCGCCTCACCGCGCCCGACGGGCGCACCGCCGCCGTCTGGATGGACGGCTCGATGGACACGTGGCAGGTGTGCACGGGCGACCACGTGGGCGACGCCGCGTTCCAGCGCTCCGGCGTGGCCGCGGAGCCGATGAGCTGCGTCGCGGACGCGTTCCGCACCGGCGAGCGTCTCGTCCGGCTCGCGCCGGGCTCGTCGCACGAGGTCACGTGGGGCGCGACGCTCCTGTGACGGTCCGCGCGCGGGCCGCTGCCGCTCCCGGCGCGCTCGACACGCCGTCCGCACCGGGCCGGATCGACCTGCGCGCCCCGCGTCGGGGAGAATGGCGCCCGTGGAAGACGCGGTGAGTCGTGAGGTACGGATCTGCGTCGTCGGCGACGAGCTGAGCGCCGGCGTCGGCGACGCCAAGGCCCTGGGGTGGGCGGGGCGCGTCGTCGCGCGCACGCGCTTCCCCCAGCCGGCGTACGTGTTCCCCCTCGCGATCCCCGGGGAGACGACGACGGCGCTCAGCCAGCGCTGGGAGGCGGAGACCGCGCGCCGGTTCTCGCCCGAGCCGGACGTGGACAACCGCCTCGTCATCGGGCTGGGCCGGCACGACCTCGACGCGGGGCTGTCCGTCGCGCGCTCGCGCCTCAACCTGGCGAACGTCCTCGACGTCGCGGAGTCGCGGCGGCTGCCGACGTTCGTCGTGGGCCCGCCGCCCGGGCACGCGCAGGACGCCGAGCGGCTCGCCGAGCTCTCGCACGCGTTCTCCGACGTGGCGAACCGGCGTCGCGTGCCGTACGTCGACACGTTCAGCCCGCTCGTGACGCACGAGCAGTGGCTCGCCGACCTCGCGCAGAGCGGCAACGGCTTCCCCGGGCAGGCCGGCTACGGCCTCATGGCCTGGCTCGTGCTGCACACCGGGTGGCACGCCTGGCTGGGCCTGCCCGACGACACGGTCTGAGAACGCCCCCGCGCGGAGCCGACGCCGGCAGTCGCCGGGCACGCCCCGGGACGCGACGCGGCCCCGCGGGCCGAGGGCGGTCGTCCGACCGCTCCCGCACCGCGGGGCCGTGCTGCGCCGTGCCGACGCTCAGCCGCGCGAGACCGTGAGGTCGCCCGAGACGGTGTTCGCCGAGACGTACGCTCCCCCGGCTCCCGGCTGGTCGACGTGGTCGACCGACGTCGTGCGCTGCGCGCTCGACCCGAGCCGGACGCCGTCGAGCACGGCCTTGCCCGTGACGCTGCGGGCCTTGAGGTTGACGGGCGAGCCGGCGCCGAGGCGCACCGCCACGTCGCCGGAGACCGTGCGCGCGTCCACGAGCGGCGTGCTCTCGCGCGCGACGACCTCCACGCCGCTCGTCACGGTGTTGACGGACACGCGGCCGAGCGTGCCGCCGAGCGTGACCGGCCCGGACGCGGTGCTCACGTGGACGTCGCCCACGTGCTCGCCGACGTCGACGGCCCCGGTCGCGGTCCGGACGGTCGCGGTGCCCGAGACGCCCTGGACCCGCACGGCGCCCGTCGCGGTGGTCACGGACAGGTCGGCCCGCGAGCCGACCACGCTCGCCGAGGCGCGCGCCGTCGTCACCTTGACCGGCACGTCCGCCGGGACGGTGAGCCGCACGACAGCGCGGTCCTTGTCCCGCAGGCCCTTCGCCCGCTCGACGATCCCCTCGACGCCCGCGAAGTCGTAGCCGACGCGCAGCTCGCCGTCGTGCGAGCTCACCTGGAGCGGACGCTCGGACACCTCGCTGACGTCGAGGTGCGCCCCGCTCGGGCGCGCCGGGTCGGCGACGACGTCCACGGACCCGTCGGTGAGCTGGACGACGACGCGGCGGACGTCGGCGACGTCGACCGTCTGGGGTGTGGTGATGACCCAGGACTCGGTGCTCATGCGCTTCTCCTCGTTCGGTTCTCTGGTTCGGGTGCGGTGGTGGGTGTCGTCGGTCAGGGCAGCGTGGCGCGCACGGCCCGCCGCGCGCTCTCCAGCACGGTGCGCAGCGTGTCCACCGTGAGGTCGGAGACCGCGCCCGCGGCGTCGGCACGACGCAGGTCGGCGCGCACCTCCTCGCGGAACCGCTGCAGGACGGCCTCGGCCTCCGCGCGCGCGCCGGACGACGCCCGCCGCCGCTCGGGCTCGCCGGACCGCGGGCGGGCGCGCGCGCTCTGCGCGGCCGCGGCGAGCTCGGCCCGCAGGCCCTGGAGCGAGCCCTGCACGTCGGCGCGCAGCGCCTCGGCGCGCTGGCGCACGGTCTCGGCGATGCCGTGCTCGAGCGCCGCCACGTCCGCACGGCGCGCCTCGATCTCGGCGCGGCCCGCCGGCGTGAGCTCGTACGTCGTCTTGCGGCCGTCGGCGCTGCGGTGCACGAGGCCCTCGTCCTCGAGCCGCGCGAGCCGCGGGTAGATGGTCCCGGCGCTGGGCCGGTACGTGCCCCCGAAGCGGTCCGACAGCTCGGTGATGAGCTCGTACCCGTGCTTGGGGCCGGCGTCGAGCAGCGCCAGGAGGTACAGGCGGAGCTGGCCGTGCGCGAAGACCGTGGCCATCAGCGGTCCGCCGGCCCGGTCGTGGGGGCGGGGCGCGCGCCGCCGGGGCTGCCCCAGGCAGGGACGTCGGCGCGGTCGCCGTCGGGGGCGGCGTCCTCGGTCGCGGGAGCGTCCGCGGTCCCGGACGGCACCCCGCCCCGCAGGACCGTCACGTCGCCCGAGACGGCGGAGACCCGCACCGGGGCGCCCGCGCCGACGACGGCGGGGCGGTGGAACGAGCGTGCCGCGCCGCGCTGCTCCTCGCCGTCGACGACGAGGCGCCCGCTCATGCACCGGATCGCGTAGTCCATCGCGTCGGGCTCGGGCAGGCGCACGAGCACGTCCGCGGAGACCGCGCTGACCTGGATCTCGTCCGGGGTCGTGCGCGTGTCCACCGTGACGGACCCCGAGACCGAGTCGAGGCGCAGGGAGCGCAGCGCGCCGGTCGCGGTGAGGGAGCCCGAGACGGAGTCCATGCGGACGGCGCCGTCGTGCTCGCTCGCCGAGACCTCGCCGGACACGGTGTCCACGCGCAGCTCCCCGCGCGTGCGGCTCGTCACGACGGAGCCCGAGACCGTGGCGAGCCGGGCGCCGTCGCGCACTCCCGCGACGAGCGCCTCGCCCTGGACGGTCGCGACCTTGACCGTCGCGGACGCCGGGACCGCGACGTGCACGTCGGCCGCGTCCCGACCGGTGTAGGTGCGGAAGCGCTCGAGGAATCCCTTCCAGCCGGACCCGAACGGGCCGTACCCGACCCGGAGCGTCGAGCCGTCGAGGCGCACCTCGAGGGGGCGGCCGGTCACCGAGTGGACCTCGACGCGCACGTCGGTACGCGCGGGGTCGTCGTGCGCGACGACGTCGAGCCGCCCGCCGATCACCGTCGCGTCGAGCGTCCTCACGTGCGCGAGGTCGATGGCCTGCGGACCGGTGACGGTCCAGCTCTCGTGCGTCATCGGGTGCTCCGTCCTGGTCGTCGCGGCGCGGCGGACGACCGTGCGGCCCGCGTCGAACTCGCGATATATCTCGTCCGTGGTAAACACGATATATCGCGTCCGTAGGGCTGGCAAGGGGCCGCGTGTGGGACGATGGGAGACGGACTGGACACGCCGAGACCGGTCGTTCCACGTCGACACCCGTCGAGAACCGCCGAGACCGGCAGCACTCCCCGACCGTCAGGAGAACACCATGAGCAAGCGCGGACGCAAGCGTCGCAGCCGCAAGGGCAACGCCGCCAACCACGGCAAGCGCCCCAACGCCTGAGCACGCCCGACCCCCGCGGGGGTACGCGAGAGGGCCCGGACCGACGACGTCGGTCCGGGCCCTCCGGCGTTGAGCGGGCCCGTCGAGCGGGCCCCGCGGTCAGCGCGTCTCGACGATCGTCGTCGTCGAGACCATGACCGTGAGCTGCGTGTGGATGCGCTCGCGCAGACCGGCCGGCGCCTTCTCGTGGCACGAGCGGCGCACGAGCTGCTTGACGAGCTCCTCGACGCTCAGCTCGGCCAGGCACGGCGAGCAGTGCGCGACGTGCGCGCGCATGCGCAGCTCGTCGTCCGGCGTCATCTCGGAGTCGAGGTACTCGTACAGGTGCGTGAGGGCGTGCTCGCACTCCGACTCGCCCGCGGTGGAGTGCGGGATCGGCGTCACCGGCTCCTCCGCCTGGCCCCGTGCGGCCATCCTGCTCTCTGACGTGCTCACGACTCACCTCCGGGGCTCTTGGCCCCCACCAGTCCTCGCCTCGCGGCGTAGTCGGCCAACAGCTCGCGCAGCTGACGCCTGCCTCGGTGCAGGCGGGACATGACCGTGCCGATCGGTGTCCCCATGATCTCCGCGATCTCCTTGTAGGGGAAGCCCTCGACGTCCGCGTAGTACACGACCATGCGTCGGTCCTCGGGCAGCTCCTGCAGGGCGCGCTTCACGTCCGAGTCCGGCAGGCGGTCGAGCGCCTCCGCCTCGGCGGAGCGCAGGCCCTGCGACGTGTGCGACGCGGCGCGCGCGATCTGCCAGTCCTCGACGTCGTCCGTCTGCGCCTGCTGCGGCTCGCGCTGCTTCTTGCGGTACGTGTTGATGAACGTGTTCGTGAGGATCCGGTACAGCCACGCCTTGAGGTTCGTGCCCGGGCGGTACTGGTGGAACGCCGCGAACGCCTTCGCGAACGTCTCCTGCACCAGGTCCTCGGCGTCCGACGGGTTGCGCGTCATCCGCAGCGCGGCCGAGTACAGCTGGTCGAGGTACTGCAGGGCGTCCTGCTCGAACCGCGCGGCACGCGCGGCGTCGCTCTCGGCCTGCGGCGCGCGGTTGGTGTCCTCGGTGTCCGTCGCGTCGACGGGCACGTCCGTGCCCTCGACGGGCGTCGTTCCCGACGTCGTCGCAGGGCTGCCGGAGACGTCGCTGCCGGAGATTCGCTCTGTCATCAACAACGAGCCTAGTCCCCCGTTCGTCTGGGTGTTCGCTGGCGTGAGCACGGCCACGTCGTCCGTGCGGCCCGGCGCCGACCACGCGGCGGCGAACCCGGCGTCCCCGAGGGACGCCCGCGGGGTCGACGGCACGGCCCGTGCGGCGGGTGCGGAGGAGTCGAGCAGGACGGTCACGAGTGGTGCAACCGCTCCGGCCGCGCGCACATTCCCGGCCCGCGGACCCGGATGCGCACCGCCGGGCGGCCCGCGGGTGGCGCCGTCCCGGCGGGCGCGGCAGGCTGGGACCGACCGGAGGCACCCCCAGGGTCCGCCGGAGGACCGCCTGCGATGAGGAGAGAACCGATGCTGCTGCGCCACGTCGCGAGGCCCATGCTGGCCTCGTGGTTCGTCTACGACGGGCTCCAGGCCGCGCTCAGGCCCGCCGAGCACGTGCGAGCCGCGCGCTCGGGCGTCGAGCTCGTCGAGAAGAGCGCCGGCATCGAGGCGCCGCTCAGCGAGAAGCAGGTCGCGACGCTCGTCCGCGCGCACGGCGCCGCCACCGCCCTCGCGGGGCTGTTCCTCGCGGTGGGCAAGGCGCCGCGCACCGCCGCGCTCACCCTCGCGGCCCTCACCGTGCCCCTCGCGGTCGTCAACCAGCCGTTCACCTCGGGCGGCGCGACGCGCACCGAGCGGACGCGGAAGTTCGTGGCGAACGTCGGCGCGATCGGCGCCGCGCTCATCGCCGGCGCCGACTACGAGGGCCGCCCGGGCGTGCAGTGGCGCCTCGAGCGCGCGCGCCACGACCTCGCGCTCGCGCGGCAGGCGAAGCAGGAGGCCGCCGCGGCGGGCGTCAAGGGCGCCGCCGCACGGGGCAAGGGCGCCGCCCACGAGATCTCCGGGTCCGCGCGCCGGGCAGCGAAGGCCGCGCGGGAGGCCGCCGAGCACGCCGCGAGCAGCGCGTCGAGCGCCGTGCACGACGCCGGCGCGGCCGTCCGCGCGAAGGTCGCCTGACGCGGTCGCGACGCGTCCGCCCGGCGGGACCGCCCGTCGTCGGGCCGGGCCGCTCCACTAGCCTGGACGTCATGACGACGCCGCCCCCCGCGCCCCCCGCCGCCGAGCCCTCCGCCCCTGCCGACGAGGGCTGGGCCGCGCCCACCGCGCACGGGCCGCTCGACGCGACGGTCGAGGTGCCGGGGTCGAAGTCGCTGACGAACCGGCTGCTCGTCCTCGCCGCGCTCGCCGACGGCCCCGGCACGCTGCGCGGTGCCCTGCGCAGCCGCGACGCCGACCTCATGATCGCCGGCCTGCGCGCGCTCGGCGTCGAGGTCGTCGAGGGGTCGTCGCCGAGCGAGCTGCACGTGACGCCCGGCCCCCTGCGCGGGCCGGTCGACGTGGACTGCGGCCTGGCCGGGACGGTCATGCGCTTCCTCCCGCCCGTCGCCGCGCTCGCCGACGGCACGGTGCGCTTCGACGGCGACGAGGGTGCGCGCGTGCGCCCCATGGGGCCGGTCCTCGCGGCGCTCGCCGCGCTCGACGTGCCCGTCGAGGCGCCCGACGGGCGGCTCCCCACGACGCTGCCCTTCACGATCCGGGGCCGCGGGCACGTGCGCGGCGGGTCGGTCGACGTCGACGCGTCCGCGTCGAGCCAGTTCGTCTCCGGTCTGCTGCTCGCGGCCGCACGCTACGACCAGGGCCTCACGGTGCGGCACGTCGGCCGCACGCTGCCGAGCATGCCCCACATCGAGATGACGGTGGAGGTGCTGCGGGAGGTCGGGGTGGTCGTCGACGACTCGCGCCCCGCGATCTGGCGTGTCGAGCCCGGGCCGGTCGCGGCGCGCGACGTCCAGGTCGAGCCCGACCTGTCCAACGCCGCGCCGTTCCTCGCGGCCGCGCTCGTCGCGGGCGGCACGGTGCGCGTCACCGGCTGGCCCGCGGCCACGACCCAGCCGGGCGCGATGGTGCCCGAGCTGCTCGAGTCCATGGGGGCGACCGCGTCGCTCGACGGCGACGTGCTGTCCGTGACGGGCACGGGCGAGGTGCGCGGCGTCGACGTCGACCTGCACGCCGCCGGCGAGCTCGCGCCGACGATCGCCGCCCTCGCCGCGCTCGCCGACTCCCCCAGCCGCCTGCGCGGCATCGCGCACCTGCGCGGGCACGAGACCGACCGCCTGGCCGCGCTCGCCACCGAGATCACGCGCCTCGGCGGGCAGGCGGAGGAGACGCGCGACGGGCTCGTCATCACCCCGCGCCCGCTCCACGGCGCGCTGTTCCGCACGTACCACGACCACCGCATGGCGACGTCGGCGGCCGTGATCGGGCTGCGCGTGCCCGGCGTGGGCGTCGAGAACGTCGAGACGACCGCCAAGACGCTGCCCGGGTTCGCGGGGATGTGGGAGCGCATGCTCGGCGGCTCGGGGGCGGCGACCCGCTGATGGCGCGCCGCGTCCCCGACGAGTCCGACTTCCGCTCGCGGCCCGGCAAGCGGGGCAGCCGACCGCGCACGAAGCAGCGCCCCGAGCACGCGGACGCGGTCACGGGGTTCGTCACGGGCGTCGACCGCGGGCGGTACACGCTGCTCGTCGGCGACGACGACGGCGCGGACGAGCGCACGGTCCTCGCGATGAAGGCGCGCGAGCTCGGCCGCACGCGCATCGTGTGCGGCGACCGCGTGGACCTCGTCGGCGACGTGAGCGGCGACGACGGGTCGCTCGCCCGCATCGTGCGGATCCAGGACCGGTCGTCGGTGCTGCGCCGCACCGCGGACGACACCGACCCCTACGAGCGGGTGATCGTCGCCAACGCCGACCAGCTCGTCGTCGTCACCGCGCTCGCCGAGCCGGAGCCGCGCACGCGCATGATCGACCGGTGCGTCGTCGCCGCGTACGACGCCGGGATGGACGTCCTGCTGTGCCTCACCAAGGCGGACCTCGCCGACCCGGGCCCGCTGCGCGCGCTGTACGAGCCGCTCGGCGTCTCGGTCGTCGTGACGCGGCGCGTACCCGACGGCCGCGCGCCCGACGGCTGGGCGATCGAGCCGCTCGACGCCGTCCGCGACGCGCTCGCCGGACGCACGTCGGTGTTCGTCGGGCACTCGGGCGTCGGCAAGTCCACGCTCGTCAACGCGCTCGTGCCCGACGCCCGGCGCGCGACCGGCGTCGTCAACGACGTCACGGGCCGGGGCCGGCACACGTCGACGTCGGCCGTCGCGCTGCGCCTGCCCGGCGGCGGCTGGGTCATCGACACGCCCGGCGTGCGGTCGTTCGGGCTCGCGCACGTGCAGGTCGACCACCTGCTCAAGGCGTTCGAGGACCTCGACGCCGTCGCGGCGGACTGCCCGCGCGGGTGCACGCACCTCGACGACGCGCCGGACTGCGCGCTCGACGAGTGGGTCGAGGCGTCGCCCGACGACGCGACGCGCGCGGCGCGCGCCGCGCGGCTCGAGTCGTTCCGGCGGGTCCTCGCGTCACGCACCGGCGCCGCCTGACGCCCGGTCCGCGCGGCGGCTCCCCCGGCCGCGCGGGCACCGCTACGGTGTGAGCCATGACGCCCCCCTCGACGCGCGGCTACGACGACGACCTGCGCCTCGCCCACGTGATCGCCGACCAGGTCGACGCGCACACCCTGTCCCGCTTCAAGGCCCTCGACCTGCGCGTCGAGTCCAAGCCGGACTCGACCCCGGTGAGCGACGCCGACCGCACCGCCGAGGAGATCATCCGCGCGCAGCTCGGCCGCGCGCGCGGGCGCGACGCGATCGTCGGCGAGGAGTACGGCGAGACGGGTCACGGGTCGCGCCGCTGGATCGTCGACCCGATCGACGGGACGAAGAACTTCGTGCGCGGCGTGCCCGTGTGGGCGACGCTCATCGCGCTCGCCGACGGCGACGAGGTCGTCGTCGGGCTCGTGTCGGCGCCGGCGCTCGGCCGCCGCTGGTGGGCGTCGAAGGGCACCGGCGCCTGGACGGGCAAGTCGCTCGCGGCCGCGACGCGCCTACAGGTCTCGGGCGTCTCGTCGTGGTCGGACGCCTCCTTCTCCTACGCGTCGCTCGACGGGTGGGAGGAGCGCGGCAGGCTCGAGCCGTTCCTCGACCTCCTGCGCGGGGCGTGGCGCACGCGCGGGTACGGGGACTTCTGGTCGTACATGCTCGTCGCCGAGGGCGCCGTCGACGCGGCCGCCGAGCCCGAGCTCGAGCTCTACGACATGGCCGCGCTCGTGCCGATCGTCACCGAGGCGGGCGGTCGCTTCACGTCGCTCGACGGCGCCGACGGCCCGTGGGGCGGCAACGCCGTCGCGACGAACGGTCTCCTGCACGACGAGGTGCTCGACCGCCTGGGCTGACGGCCCCCTCCCGCCGAGCATGTGCTGGTGGCCCGTCGCGACGTCGGGACGGGCCACCAGCACATGCTCGACGGCGGGGGGTTCGGTTCGAGGGACGTTCCCGGCGTCAGCCGCGGGGCACGTCCTTGAGCTCCGACCAGTCGTACCAGAGCAGGTCGCGCTCGCCCACGCGCTCGATCGCGGCGTCGAGCGCGGCGTCCGCCTCAGGCCCGTCGCCGTCGGCCGCGGCGAGCACGGCCTCCACGTCCGGCACCGCCTCGGGCTCGTCGACGTGCACGCACACGATCGCGACGTCGGGCACGGTACGCAGCACCTCGACCGCGCTCGGCGCTGGCGCGTCCTCGTCGTCGTCCGCGCCCCCGACCACCTGGACCGCGCCGTCGGGCACCTCGACCGTGACGACGAGACGCTGGCGCGGCGCGTCCGGGCGCGACGCGACGAGCGCGAGCGAGTCGTCCGCCGCCTCGAGCGCCGCCGCGTACTCCAGGCCCTCCTCGTCCTCGTCGGGCAGCGCGCGCGTGAGCGCCGCCGTGACGGCGTGGGCGCCGCGCGGGGCGACGGTCCAGCGGGCGGCGTCGGCGGTCACGGTCACGGCGTCGAGCTCGTCGAGCGTCGCGGGGAGGTAGATGCGCATGGGTTCAGTGTGCCGTCTCGAGCACGGGACCGGGCACCGCACCACGCCCGGACGGCGCCACGGCCCGCACGTGCGCCGCGAGGTGCGCGACCGCGCGTCGCGCCGAGCTCGACGGCGCCGCCTCCGCGAGGGTGCGGCCCTCGCGCAGGGCCTGGTCGAGCGCCGCGTCCTCGGGCACGAGGTGCAGGTCCTCGACGCCCGCGTACCGGGCCATCGCGTCGCGCACGGCACGCTCGGGCCCGGCGCCGACGACGCTCGCCCGCACCCGGTTCACGACGACGGCCCGCGGCGCGCCGACGGCCGTCCCCGACTCCGCGAGCTCGTCGAGAGCGCGCACCAGCCGCTGGAGGCCGACCGGGTCGCCGGACCCGACGACGACCACGACGTCCGCGGCGGCGAGCGCGCTCAGCGTCGCGTCGTTGCGCTGCGGCGCACGCGTGTCGTAGGTGAGCATCTCGTCGCGCTCGATCGCGAACCCGGTGTCGACGACCGTCCAGTCCACGACCGACCGCGCGGTCTCCCACACGGCGTCGAGCGACGACCCGGGCAGCTCGGGCCAGCGCGCCGCGCGCGTCAGGCCGGTGAGCACGCGCAGGCCGGGCAGGACCGCGGGTGCGAGCGCGGCGAGACGCGCGGCGTCGAGCGTGCCCTGGGCGGCGCCGCGCGCCGCCGCGGCGAGGCCGGGCGACTCGTCGAGCAGCCCGAGGCGCTGGGCGACCGTCCCGCCGTACGTGTCCGCGTCGACGAGCAGCACCTGCTCGGCGGGCGAGGCGGCACCCGGTCCGGGCGTACGCCGTCGTCGGGCGCGACGGGCGCGCGGCTCCGGCGCCGTGCCGGTGAGCTCGGCCGCGAGGTTCGTGGCGAGCGTCGTGCGACCGGGCGCCCCGGTCGGGCCCCAGACCGCGACGACGATCCCCCGCCGGGCCGGCTCCTCGCGGTCGCCGCCGTGCTCCGGCGCCGGCGCAGGCGCACCAGGACGGGCCTCGGGGTCGGTGGTCGGCACGACGGCGCGCACCGCGTCGCGCAGCGCGTCGCCCGGGAGGTCGAGGTCGACCACGGCGTCGACCCCGTGGGCGCGCAGCCGGCCCTCCTCCCACGTCCCGTCGGCCGCGAGCGCGACGACCCGGACGCCGTGCGCGTGCAGGTCCGCGACGACGCCCCGGTCGAGACCCGGCAGGTCGTCGGAGACGACCGCGACGCGCCCGGCGCCCGCCGCGGCCGCGGCGAGCAGCTCGACGACGTCGGCGCACCGCCGCGTGACCTGCAGACCGGGGGCGCCGAGCGTCGTGACGACGTCGGCCTCCCGCGCGCCGCGCACGGCGCACAGGACCGTGGTCGTGGTCGTCGCGCCGCTCACCCCGCGCTCCCCACCGGCACGAGCGCGATCGTCCCGTCGCCCGCGACCGCCGCGAGCACGCCGGGCAGGTCGTCGGCCCCGACGAGCAGGTGGACCGTCACCGGTCCCCCGACGACGAGCGTCCCGCTCCCCTCGTCCACCTCCGCGACGGTCACGCCGCTCACGAGCAGCTGCGGTTCCGCGGTCTCGGCCACGGGGTCGCCGCCGGGTGCGGCGCCGGCCCCCGCGGGGACGTGCCACACGTCCACCGCCGCGCCGGCCACGATGCGGTCGGAGAGGCCGGTCGACACGGGCACCGCGACGGCACGCACCGCGAGGTCCGCGGCCGCGCCGAGCGCGGCCGCGGGCACGAGCTCGCCCGCGGCGACCGTCCGCAGGACGACCGCCTCGTCCGGCAGCCCGTCCTCCACGAGGAGGTAGCGGTCCGTCTGCGCGCCGAGGCGGACCTCGACCGTCCGCAGGTCCGCCGCGGTCGCCGGGCTGCCTGGGGTCAGCGCGGTGCCGGCCGCGTAGACGTCGACGGTCCGGGCCGCGCTGCTCACGGCCCACGAGCCCAGCGCGACCGAGAGGGCGACCACGACGACCCCGACGAGGAGCCGCGGGTCCCTCCAGCCCGGCCGTCGCAGGCGGGCGGCGGGCGCAGGCTCGGGCACGGCGCGCACGGGTCGTTCCACGGTCGTCGTCATCGGTATCCCCCTCGGTGGTCCGGCACGTCAGTCGTGCCGAGGCTTCATGATCCCCGGTCCGCGGCGCGCGCGGCGGGGGCTGTGGACGAGCACCGGCGCCCGGCTCGCGCGTGCCAGACTGGCGCCATGGCCCAGCGGTTCCTCACCCTCGCCGACGTCACGGAGGAGCTCAACATCTCCGCGGCGCAGGCGTACGCACTCGTCCGGTCGGGCGAGCTCCCCGCGATCCAGGTGGGCGGTCGCGGGCAGTGGCGCGTCGAGGTCAGCGAGCTCGAGGCGTACATCCAGCGCATGTACGCCCAGACGCGCCAACGCATCGAGGCCGGCGACTTCGACGGCTGACCGTTCGGCGACCGGCTGCGCCGGCCGCGCGTCGTCCCGCAACCCCCGTGTCTCCCCCTGCCGCGTCCTCACCGCTCGACGTACCCCGTCCGGGACTCGCTGACGCACAGGACGGCGGACCACGGCACGACCCGCGCCCCGTGGGCCGCTCCTGGCACCACCTCCACGTCGAGGTGGTCCTTGCCGACGCGCGCGACCCAGCCGGCGACGGTGCCCGACGGCGTCCGGACCTGGACGGGCCTCCGGTCGCGCATGAGCGCGCGCAACGCGTGCCCGAGCCCGAGGCGCGCGGACCGTGCCGACGGCGCCGGCTGCGCGTGGCGGTCGAGCCCCGCGACCGCGGTGATCGCGCTCGTCGGCACGAGGTGCTGGCGCCGCTGCTCGTCGACGAGCACCCATTCCTCGGCCGCGTCGCGCAGCTCGCCGGCCACCGCGGAGCCGTCGAGCAGCTCGAGCGTGACGGGGCCCGCCGAGCCTCGCAGCCGCTCGACGAGCGTGATCGTGGCGTGCTCGGCACGGGTGAGGTCCGCGACGGCCGCGACCCTGTCCTCGGACTGCGCCGCGACGAGCTGCGCCGCGAGGTCGTCGAAGAGGGCGTCCCATCGCACGCGCACACCGTAGCGGTCCCCGCGGACGGGATCGTCCCGTCTGTCCACATCACGAGAAGACCCTCGACACCGACACCACCGGCCGCTTAGATCGATCTGTCGATGTCAAACGACATCAAACGACATCAAATGTCGCCACGGCGACGGGCAGGGGGGATCGATGGGACGTCGTGCAACGGGACGCGGGCAGGGCAGAGGGTTCACGGTCCTCGTCGCGCTCGTCGTCGTCATGGGCGGCGCGGCGGCAGGTCTGACCCTGCGCGCCGTGCACGTCGCGGGCAGCCTGCCCGGCGTGCGCGCCGAGCCGTACCTCGAGCTCGTCGCCGTCGCGGTCGGCGGGCTCGCCGCGGCATGGGTCGCCGCGAGCGCGGCGCTCGGGCTCGGCTGCGTCGTCGCCCGCGCGGCGGGCCGGTCGTGGGCGGTCGGCGAGCGCCTCGTCCTGCGCGCCGCGCCGCGCGTCGTCCGCCGGGCAGCGCGCGTCGGCGTCGGCGTCTCGGTCGGCGCGGGCCTCGTCCTCTCCGGCGGGGCGGCCCACGCGAGCGCGCCACCACCCGACGGGCCCGCCGTCGTCGCGGTCGACCTCGGGTGGCGAGCCTCGGGCCCGGACACCGGGTCGGAGGCTCGCGGCACCTCGACGCCCGCGCCCGAGCGACCCGCGCACGGCGACGAGGGCGCCACCACGCCGACGGAACCGCGCGCCGCGGACCGGACGGCCGACGG
>Ga0182748_1002469_pt1 | contig 16700 bp, 19 predicted proteins | sample eDN3rd37CKraftOP_FD_128877 | JGI IMG/M metagenome (GOLD analysis project Ga0182748, IMG submission 128877) | Enriched Organic Plus compost microbial communities from Emeryville, California, USA - eDNA 3rd pass 37_C Kraft OP (version 2) (version 2) ...
AATCACCGACGTCGGCCAATCCATAGCGGGCATTCTTTGGAAGCGTTCCCCCGCGCGATTTCGCGCCTTGCTGACGGCCCAGCACCGAGGCCGTCATCTGTCTAGCCGCGCACTATTACAGTTTAATGATCCAAATTTGAAAGGCCGCGCGCGGGGCGCCGGGCGACCGCGAAGCACCCGTCCGCATGGACGGGACAGAACCGATCAGCCGCTTCGACGTGGCGGACGAAGGCGACCTGGTCGGTCAGGCCGACGCCTCGATCGCCTCGGCGATCCGGACGGTGCGCCGCGCCATGTCGGCGTGCAGGCGCTCGACCATGCGGCCGTCGATCGACACCACGCCCTTGTTCCTGTTCTCCGGCAGATCGAAGGCCGCGATCATCTTGCGTGCCTGCGCGATTTCTTCCGGCGAAGGCGAGAAGGCCTTGTTGCAAGGCTCGATCTGATTGGGGTGGATCAGGGTCTTGCCGTCGAAACCGAGCTCGACGCCCTGCTGGCACTCCATGAAGAAGCCGTCCGCATTGCCGATGTCGTTGTAGACACCGTCGAGAATGTCGATGCCGTGGATACGCGCGGCGGCGACGCACATCGTGAGCCAGGCCAGCATCGGCGCGCGGCCGGGCACGAGGCGCGCGCGCGTGTCCTTGGCAAGATCGTTGGTGCCCATGACGAAGCCGGCAAGCCGCGTCTCGGAATCGCGTGCGGCGGCGGCGATCGACAGAATATTGAAGATGGCGAGCGGGGTCTCGATCATGGCCCAAACCCGCGTCTTGTGATCCGCACCCATATCGAGCAGGCGGCGGCCGATCAGTTCGAGCGTGTCCGGCGTCGAGACTTTCGGGATCAGGATCGCGTCGGGCGCAGCCTGGGCGGCGGCGGCGAGATCGTCGGCATGCCACGGCGTGTCGATGCCGTTGACGCGGATGAAGACCTCGCGCCGGCCGAAGCCGCCGGCCTTCACCGCTTCGGTCACCTGCTTGCGCGCGGCTTCCTTGGCATCGGGCGCGACGGAGTCCTCGAGGTCGAGAATGACGCCGTCGGCCGAAAGGGTCTTGGCTTTCTCGAGCGCACGGGCGTTGGAGCCGGGCATATAGAGCACACTGCGGCGCGGACGGATGGTCATCGTCGTTTCCCCGTGAACTTGTTGTGCAAGCCTACCCTCGGAGCAATGCGCGTGCCACTGTCGGCGCAATGACTGATGCGAAAGACGTATGGCTGGCCGGCGTCGATGGCTGTCCGGGCGGTTGGATTGCCGCTTTCGTGCGGCCCGCCGGCGACGAGACGCACGTGGCTGTGTTCGCGCGCTTTTCCGACGTGCTGGCAGCGGCGCAGTGCCCGGCCATCGTCGCGGTCGACATTCCCGTGGGCCTGCCCGAGCGGGCCGGCCACGGCGGCCGCGCCGCCGAAAATGCGGTGCGGCGCTTGCTGGGTGCCCGGCAATCCTCGGTGTTCTCGGTGCCCGCGCGGGCGGCGATCTTTGCCGACGACTACCGCGAAGCCTGCCGCACTGCCTTGGCAACCTCCGATCCGCCGCGCAAGGTATCGAAGCAATTGTTCAACATCGCGCCCAAAATTCGCGAGGTGGACGAAATCCTGCGCGCCGACCCGACGCGCGCGACATGCGTGTTCGAGGTGCACCCCGAGCTGGCGTTCTGGCGGCTCAATGGCGGCCACGCATTGACCGAGCCGAAGAAAGTGAAGAGCCGATGCTACGAGCCGGGGCTGACGCTGCGGCGCAGCCTGCTGATCGCGGCGGGACTGCCGGCGCCGGCGGTCGGCGCCGCGCCGCCGAAGGGCGCGGGTCCCGACGACCTCATCGATGCCCTGGCCTGCGCGGCGATCGCGCGCCGCATTCATGCCGGAATCGCACGGCCTTTTCCCGATCCGCCTCCGCGCGACGTCTTCGGGTTCCCGATGGCAATTTGGGCGTGAAGCGCACCAGTGCCGGCGTTGCCGGGCTTGACCCGGCGATCTCACTTGGGCAGGCAAAGGATCGACCTGGGCGAGATGGCCGGGACAAAGGGGCGTTCTCGCCCGGCCATGACAACAACAGCGAGCAACACCCATGAATTTTCCTCAGCGCCTAATCGACGGCTACAGCGCATTTCTGCGCGAGCGGCTGCCGGTCGAGCAGACCCGCTTCCGCGAGCTGGCGGAAACCGGGCAGCGTCCCGAGATCATGGTCATCGGCTGCTGCGACTCGCGCGTGTCGCCGGAAGTCATCTTCGACGCACGCCCGGGCGAATTGTTCGTGGTGCGCAATGTCGCGAACCTGGTGCCGCCCTACACGCCGGACGGCGCGCAGCGCGCGGTGTCGGCCGCGCTCGAATTCGGCGTGCAGGCGCTGAAGGTGAAGCACATCGTCGTGTTGGGCCATGCCCAGTGCGGCGGCATCCGCGCCTTCGCGGAAGAAGCGGCGCCGCTGTCGCCCGGCGATTTCATCGGCCATTGGATGGCGCTGATCACGCCGGCCGCGAAGGAAGTGGGACCGCCCGGCGACCGCCCGCTGGCGCAATATCTGACGCGGCTCGAGCAGGCTTCCGCCGTCAAGACGCTCGACAATCTGATGACCTTTCCCTGGGTGAAGGCCGTGGTCGAGCGCGGCGAGCTCGCTTTGCACGCGGCCTATTTCGGCGTCGCCACCGGCGAACTGTCGGTGTTCGATCGTGCGAGCGGCGCATTCCGGCGCGTGGCGGCGGAAGCCTATGCCGAAGCCCTCGCGGCGCCGCGGTTCTGATGGTCCGCGCGCCGGCGCGATACCGCGCTTTAACCTTAATGCTTTGACGCCGGTGAACGCGAGAAATCGTAAACCGAAGCGATAAATTCGAGCCGTGCGAAGCGACGCGCCGCGGCGGTCGCGACAATCACGCCGACACATGCAAGCGGATGGTAACATTCTCAAGTTACCTATCGCGACAGTAGAATAGCAAATCGGTCGTCGGTCGTAATGCAAGAGCGTTCTTTCATCGCCGAACTCGAAGGCACCCTGGCAAGCGGCTCGCCCAGCAGGCAGACGGAAATCCTGCGCCGCGTCACGGATCTGTTTCTGGCGCGCGCCAGCCAGTATTCGGAAGAGCAGGTCGATCTGTTCGACGGCGTGATTTTGCGTATCGCCGAGTGCATCGAGACCAAGGCGCGCGCCGAGCTCGCCAATCGCCTGGCGCCGGTGCACAATGCGCCGCCGATGATCGTGCGCCGGCTCGCGCGCGACGAAGCGATCGAGGTGGCGGGCCCGATCCTCAGCCAGTCGCCGCGCCTGACCGACGAAGACCTGCTCGCGATCGCCGCCGACAGCGGCCAGGACCGGCTGCTTGCCATCTCGAAACGCGCCAGCATCAGCGAGTCCGTCAGCGACGCGCTGGTCGCGCGTGGCGACCGCGAGGTCGTGCTCTCCATCACCCAGAATGAAGGCGCGCGCTTTTCCGAGAGCGGCTATGGCAGGCTGGTCGACCGTTCGATCGACGACGAGGTGCTGGCGGTCTGCGTCGGCATGCGCAAGGACATACCGCGCGCGCATTTCCATACGCTGGTCTCGAAAGCCTCCGAGGTGGTGTTCCAGAAACTCGTCGCCGCCAATCCGCAAGCCGTGCACGAGGTGCAGGAAGTCCTGAGCGGCATCACCGGTCATGACGTGGCGGCCAAGCCGCAAGGGGGGCGCGATCGCAGCGCCGAATTGGCGCAATTCCAGAGCGCGCTGCGCGCCGGGCAATCGGCCGATGCGCTGGTATCGGCCTATGCCTCCAGCGGCAAGTTCGACGAGACGATCGCCGCCCTGGCCTCGCTCTCGGGCACCTCGGTCGAGCTGGTCGAGCACGTGATGAACGATCGCCGCGGCGAGAACGATTTCGTCCTGTTGCTGGCGCGGGCGGCCGGACTGGCCTGGCCGACGGCGTTGCAAATCTGCATCCTGCGCCGCGGTCCGGGCGGCCTGCCGCCGCTGGCAATCGAGGCGACGCGGCGGAATTTCGAACGCCTGCAGACGGCGACGGCGCAGCAGGTGATCCGCTTCTACAATGCGCGCAACCAGGCGGTCGGCGATTTCCAGCAGCTCATGCAGCAGATGCGCGTGGCCGGGGCGGGGTGACGGCGATTTCGCGGGATGCTGTCGTCCCCGCGAAAGCGGGGACCCAGTACTCCGTGTCCTCTCGATAGGCTGCGGAGTACTGTGTCCCGGGTCTCGCGCAAGCGCGCTCGCCCGGGACGACAGACAGAACTACGCCGCGCGCTTCTTCGCCTTGATCAGATCGCGGTTGATCAGGCACTCGGCGATCTGCACGGCATTGAGCGCCGCGCCTTTACGCAGATTGTCCGACACCACCCACATCTCGAGGCCGTTGTCGATCGTCGCGTCCTCGCGGATGCGGCTGATATAGGTGGCGTCCTCGCCGACGCATTCATAGGGCGTGACGTAGCCGCCGGGCTCGCGCTTGTCGATGACCAGGCAGCCCGGCGCATTGCGCAGGATTTCGCGCGCCTCGTCGGCCGAGATCGGATTCTCGAACTCGATGTTCACCGCCTCGGAATGGCCGACGAAGACCGGCACGCGCACGCAGGTCGCCGTGAGCTTGATCTTGGGATCGAGAATCTTCTTGGTCTCGACCACCATCTTCCATTCTTCCTTGGTGTAGCCGTCGTCCATGAAGACGTCGATCTGCGGGATGAGATTGAACGCGATCCGCTTCGGAAACTTTTTCGACTGCGGCTCTTCCAAGGTGAACACCGCCTTGGTCTGGGAGAACAGCTCGTCCATCGCGTCTTTGCCGGCGCCCGACACCGACTGATAGGTCGCGACCACGACGCGCTTGATCTTGGCCTTGTCGTGCAGCGGCTTGAGCGCGACCACGAGCTGCGCGGTCGAACAGTTCGGATTGGCGATGATGTTCTTCTTGGTGAAGCCGGCGGCCGCGGCGGCATTCACCTCCGGCACGATCAACGGCACGTCGGGATCCATGCGCCAGGCGCTCGAATTGTCGATGACCACCGCGCCCTGCGCGCCGATCTTGGGCGACCATTCCTTCGATACGCTGCCGCCGGCCGACATCAGGCAGATGTCGACATCGGTGAAATCGTAATGGTCGAGCGCTTTGACTTTGAGCGTCTTGTCGCCGAACGAGCATTCCGTGCCCACGCTTTTGCGCGAGGCCAGCGCGACCACTTCGTCGGCCGGGAAATTGCGTTCCGCCAGGATCGCAAGCATCTCGCGCCCGACATTGCCGGTGGCACCCACCACGGCGACTTTGTAACCCATTGTTAACGCTCCGAAAAAATTAACCGTCACGCCCGGAATGCGGGCAACCGGTTGGCAGCCGCTTCTAAGGGACAATTGCTCGCAAGACAACGCCTGCCGGAGGGGGCATGCGTCTCGTTCTCAGCCGCGACGAAACATCCGCGACCCTGGTGCGCCTTCTGGCTTATCTGGGGGGCTTGGCGCTGCTCGCCATAGCCGCGGCGGCGGTTTTTCAGTCACCGGCCATCCTGCTGGACATTGCTCCGCCCGCCCGATCCGAGTGGATCGAGATCGAGCGTCCGTTCCCGGCCTTTGCGCTGTCGATCCGGGAAGCGGCCGGGGCGCCGGCGAGCTACGCCATTTGGCGTCATGCGGAAGGCGGCGGACGCAAGGACATCCTGGGTCTCGGCGACGCCGACGGACCCGGCCCCTATCTGCATGTCGAGATCTATCGGCCGGGCAGCGAGATCCGCCATTTCGCCGATCCGCAGGAGGAACTCGCGGCCGAAGCCGCCGACCTCGGCCCGGTCCGGCTGGAACTCTCCAGCGAGCGGCTGGCGAGCAAATTCGGCCTGCTCGACGTCCTTCCGTTCGACGCCGTCAAAGGCACGCCGCGGCGCTGCCTCGGCTTCCTGCGCGACTTTGACGACCCGGCGCTGCGGCTGTCCGGATGGTTCTGCCAGAGCGGCAGGCTCATCCGGCGGACGACGCTGGCCTGCGCGCTCGACCGCCTGACGCTGCTGTCGGCCGGCAGCGAGCCGAAAGTCGGCGCGCTGTTCGCGAAGGCCGAGCTCAACCGCAGTTTCTGCGGCCAGCGCGACCCGATCCTCGCCTCCACCCCCAAATACAAGCAGTTATGGAAGGCTCTGCCGAACCGGCCGGAGCCGCGCCGCATCGGCCGCTAGGCGGCGGCGACCGGTGCCCATTGCATAATCATTTTACCGGCCTGATAGTCGGCACCAATTGCAACCGGCTGTGAAGCCACGCGATGCGCGACCCCCATGCCGGCCTGACCTCATTGCTGCCGCGCCTTTTTGCCTTCGCCCGGACGATGCTGGGCGACAGCGATACCGCGCGCGATCTGGTGCAGGAGGCCGCCGCGCGCGCCCTTGCGGCCCGGCGCGTGCCCGACGATCCGCCTGCCTATCGCGCCTGGATGTTCCGCATCGTGCGCAACGCCGCGCTGGACGAACTGCGGCGCCTGAAACACCCGCCGATCGAAGATCATGCCCCGGTCGATTTGTGGCGCTATGATGATGTGCGCATTGCGAAAATTACCGTCGAGCAGGGCCTGGCGACGCTCGCGCCGCTGCACCGCGAAATAATCTCCTTGATCGACATAGCCGGTTTCAGCTACGGCGAAGCCGCCGAGCTGTTGGAGGTTCCGGTCGGTACGATCATGAGCCGCATCGCGCGGGCGCGTGGCGCGCTCCTTGCAGCGATCGAGGCCAGCAGCGTCAGGCCATTGAAGTCGCGCCATGGATAATGATCCGAACCAAGACGATCTCCTGAAACTGAATGCCCTGGTGGACGGCGAACTGGCGCCGGCCGAGCGCGCCGAGATCGCCGCGCGTCTGGCGGTCGAGCGCGACCTGGCGCGCGCCTATGCGGTGCTGGCGCAGCTCAAGGCGACCATCGGCGAGACCGCCGATGAGCCGGCCCCGATTGTCCTGCCGGTGGCGCGCCGGCCGTTCGCGCGCGGGCTCTTCGCCGCCGCCGCCTGCCTGATCATCGCGATCGGGCTCGCAATCGTGGTCACGCGCACCATGCTGGCCGATTCCGGCATGGAGAGCGCCACCGCCGAGGGACCGACCGCGATCACGCTCGCCTCGCTGCCGGCCGGAACCAACATTCCGCGCCTCGATACTGCGGGGCTGAAACTGATCGGCCTCGCCATCGATCCGGGCGGTGTCCCGATGATGACGGCCACTTATCGCGGCCCGCACGGCTGCCGTCTTGATTTGCGGGCCTGGCCGACCGGCGCGAAGGCCCCTCCGCTCGACGGCACCAGCCGGCGAACCTGGACGGCCGCGGGCCTTACCTACGAACTGGTGGCGCACGGCATGCCGAAATGGCGTTTCGCCATCATCGCCGGGGCGGCCGAACAACAAACGCAGCTCGGCGCCGACCCGGAGCGGGTCGACCGGCGCCTGCGTGAGGCCAATAATGGCCTGCATCCCTGTGTGGGATGAGCGTGGAATAAAACGACCCCCTTCCTCGTTTCCTCTCAGCTCCGATTTCGTGACGAGGGTCACGCAATCGAACCCGCCGCCGCGAGCGGCATGAGAAGGAGGAGACGCATGCAGAAAATGAACCGCCGGGCTTTCCTCGGCACGTCCGCCGCCGCTGCCGGCGCGACGATGCTCGGAGGATTCGGCCGGCTGACCCAAGCGGAGGCGGCGACGGCCGCCGCCGAGCTGACCCCGGGCGTGCCCAGCGGCATCGCCAGCTATGTCACCATGGGGACTTTGCCCGGCAAGAAGCCGCTGATCCAGCTGGCGGATCGTCCGCCGAACTACGAAGCGCCGCTCGAATATTTCCGCACGCCGATCACGCCGAACGACCAGTTCTTCGTGCGCTATCACCTCGCGGATATCCCCGAGGTCGATGTCAAAACCTACAAGATCGCGGTCGGCGGCGACGGCGCCAACGGCCAGGCCGAACTGACGCTCGACGACCTCAAGAAATTCCCGGCCGTCGAAGTGGTTGCCGTCAACCAGTGCTCGGGCAACCGGCGTGGCCTGTCGCAACCGCACGTCGCCGGCGTCGAATGGGGCTATGGCGCCATGGGTTGCGCCCGCTGGAAGGGCGCGCGGCTCAAGGACATTCTCGACAAGGTCGGCCTCAAGAAGGAAGCGATCGAGATCGCCTTCAACGGCGCCGACGGTCCCGCGGTCGACAAGACCCCGGACTTCATCAAGAGCATTCCGGCCTGGAAGGCGGTCGATGAGAACACCATCGTCGCCTACGAGATGAACGGGCAGCCGCTGCCGCACCTCAACGGCGCTCCGGCCCGCCTGATCGTACCGGGCTGGACCGGCACCTACTGGATGAAGCACCTGATCAGCATCAATGCGCTGACCAAGCCGCTCGGCGGGTTCTGGATGAACCCGGCCTACCGCATCCCGCTCGGCAAGTTCCCGATCGTCGCGCGCTTCACCTCGCAGGAGACCGCGGTCAACACCCCGATCACCGAGATCGTCATCAACTCGCTGATCACCAGCCACCGCGACGGGGCCAAGGTGAAGGCGGGCAAGGTCACGGTCAGCGGCATGGCCTGGGACGGCGGCTACGGTATCCGCCGGGTCGAAGTCTCCACCGACGGCGGCAAGACCTGGACCGACGCCAAGCTCGGCGAGGATCACGGCCGCTATGCGTTCCGGCCCTGGAGCTTCGAGCTGCACGCCAAGAAGGGCAAGAACACGGTGATGGTCAATGCGACCAATGCCATCGGCCAGACCCAGACCGGCACGCTGATCTTCAACCCCGCCGGCTACCACAACAACGTGATGCAAAGCATCACGCTGCACGCCTGAGGAGAAAACGACATGCGGAAAATCGTACTTGCAGTCGCTGCCGTTCTCTTCGCGGGCTCGGCGATGGCCGATGAGCAGGTCATCAAGCTCAAGGCGGGACCGGGCGCCGACAAGGTGGAGGCCAACTGCGCGGCCTGCCACAGCCTGTCCTATATCCCGATGAACTCGGTGTTCCTGAACGCGGCGGGATGGGATGCCACCGTCAACAAGATGATCAAGGTGATGGGCGCGCCGATCGACGACGGCGACGCGGCCGCCATCAAAGCCTACCTCACCAAGAACTACGGCAAATAAGCCGGCAAGGGCTTCAAGTCCGCAGCTTCGGCCCCGCCCGCAAGGGCGGGGCTTTTTCGTCGCACTTGTCTATATTGATCTTTGTCATGGACAATTGGACGCGATTGGGGCCTGTTCCACCAACCGGAAGGCCGCTAGACTGCGTGGCAGGTAAGAATCACGCTCGAGGAGCGTTCCACACCGGACAAAGGACCGAACATGCGCCTGAAAATCGCCGCCGCCGCGATCGCTCTTGTCGGAGCCGTGGCACTCTTGGCCCAGCCGGCGGACGCCGCCCCGAAGAAAAAGCAGGTCATCGCGCGCAACGGCCAGACCGTCTTCGTCAGCCGCGATGAAAACGGCCGCGCTCGCACCCGCATCATCGTCCAGAAGCGATCCTATCTCGACCCGGGCACCGAGACCTTCCCGGGCGAGCACGGCAATTACGATTACGCCTGGCTGCCCAATCAGCGCGCCGGAAGCGTGCTCGACAACACGGCGTCCGGCGGCAATCAGACCGCGCTGCCGGGACCGTGGACCCTGCCGTTCCGCGACAATCCGTGGATCGGGTACTGAGGCGGCCACGCCTTCTCGAAGCACTGGCCTGAGAACGAAAACGCGGCCCGGGCGGCCGCGTTTTTGCTTTTGAAGCCCGTACCCGGGACGCGGCGCAGCGTGAGCGTCAACGAAATGGTGCGCCGCTGAGCCGGGGCCGTTGCAGACTCGGAATGTGAAACGGTCCCGGGACTGCGGCGCATCGCGAAGGCGCGCTGCGCCGCGCCCGGGACAAGGCTCAACCGGCCATCTTCTCCAGCTCTTCCAGGATCGCCGAGCCCATTTCCGCGGTCGTGACGACCTTGGTGCCGGGCGAGGCGATGTCGCCGGTGCGCAGGCCCTTGTCGAGCGCCGCCGCGATCGCCTGATCGATCTGGTCGGCTTGCTTGCCCATGTCGAAGGAATAGCGCAGCGCCATGCCGAACGAGGCGATCATGGCGATCGGGTTGGCGACGCCCTTGCCCGCGATGTCGGGCGCCGAGCCGTGCACCGGCTCGTAAAGCGCCTTGCGCTTCTTGGTCTTGGGATCGACCTCGCCGAGCGAGGCGGAAGCCAGCATGCCGAGCGAGCCGGTGAGCATGGCCGCGATGTCGGACAGCATGTCGCCGAACAGGTTGTCGCAGACGATCACGTCGAACTGCTTCGGATTCTTCACCAGCTGCATGCCGCCGGAATCGGCGAGCTGGTGCTCGAGCTGCACGTCCTTGAACTCGCGGTCATGCACCTGTTGCACGACTTCCTTCCAAAGCACGCCGCTCTTCATGACGTTGTGCTTTTCCATCGAGGTGACCTTGTTGCGCCGCTTGCGGGCAAGCTCGAAGGCCACGCGCGAGATGCGCTCGATCTCGTAGGTGTCATAAACCTGGGTGTCGATGGCGCGCTTCTGGCCGTTGCCGAGATCGGTGATGGTCTTGGGCTCGCCGAAATAGACTCCGCCGGTCAGTTCGCGCAGGATCATGATGTCGAGCCCCTCGACCAGCTCGCGCTTGAGCGAGGAGGCATCCGCCAGGGCCGGATAGGTCACCGCCGGGCGCAGGTTGGCGTAGAGATCGAGGTCCTTGCGCAGGCGCAACAAGCCCGCCTCGGGACGGGCTTCGTAGGGCACCTTGTCCCATTTGGGGCCCCCCACCGCGCCGAAGATCACGGCGTCGGCCGCCTTGGCTTTTTCCATGGTCTCGTCGGTGATCGAGACGGCATGCGCGTCATAACAGGCGCCGCCGACCAGACCTTCCTCGTAGACGAACCGGTCCGGCCCCTTTTTGTTGAGGAATTCGATCAGGCGCTTCACCTCGGCCATCACTTCGGGGCCGATGCCATCGCCGGGGAGCAGGAGAAGATTATGGGTCGCCATGGGGTCCTCGCCGTTCTTGATTGCGCGGATTGCTAGCGGGCGAGGCGCAGGATGGCAAGCGACGCGGTGCGGACCGGCTATCCCGCACCGCATGGCGGCAGGCCCGTGATCCTGAGCTGCGAGCGCGCCAGAGGCGCGCGAGCCTCGAAGGATGAACGGCGAAGGCGGAAGGGCCCGGCGCTTTCGGCGCCGGCCACCGCAGGGTGACGGATCAGGGTCGAGACGTGCGGCGCTGCTACAGCCCGCCGAACCAGTTATAGCCCTGGTTCTCCCAGTAACCGCCGCGGTCGGTATTGGTGATTTCCATCGCCACCACGTATTTCGGGTTCTTGTAGCCGAGCTTGGTGGGGATGCGGATCTTCATCGGGAAGCCGTAAGCGCGCGGCAGAATCTGGTGGTCGTATTTGAACGTCATCTGCGTCTGCGGATGCAGCGCGGTCGCCATGTCGATGGTGTTGCTGTAGCCCTCGGCGCAGCGGAACCAGACATATTTCGCGCGTGTGTCGGCGCCGATGCGCCGCAAGAAATCGCCCAGCGAAGCGCCCTGCCAGGAACCGATCGCGCTCCAGCCTTCGACGCAGACATGGCGCGTGATCTGCGACACTTCCGGCAAGGCTTGCAGCTCATCGAGCGTCCACGGCTTCTTGTTGTCGACGAGGCCGGAAACTTCGAACCGGTAGGTGGCGGGATCGACCGTCGGCGCATTGGCCAGGCTGTAATAGGCGTTGAACGGGAACGGGCGGGTGATGGCGCTTTCGGGATAGGTCGGCGCGAGCTTGGTGCGGCCGAACAGCGCCGCCTGGACGCCATCGTTGAAGGAAGAAACCTTGCGCAGCACGCCTTCGGCGGAATCGCCGTCGATGATGTCGCAACCGGTGAGAAAAGCGAGCGCGCCCAGGCTCGCCGCGCCGCGCAGGAAACTGCGGCGCGCGGTATCGGGCATCAGCTTGGCGGCGTCCTTGATCAGCAGCTCGGGATCGACGCCGGGGACGATCTTGCGGAAGCGCATGTTGATCTCCTATCGGCCCACGATCATCGCGCGCAGGCTCTTCGGCACCAGCAGCGCGAGCGCGATATGCACGACCAGGAAACCCACGATCGTGGCCATGGCGAAGAAATGCACGTAGCGGGCAAAGTCGTAGCCGCCGAACAGCGCGGTGAGTTCCTGGAACTGCACCGGCTTCCAGATCGACAGGCCCGACAGCACGACGACGACACCCGCGAGGATCACGCCGGCGTACAGGAGCTTCTGCACCGCGTTGTAGTGGGCGAGATCGTCATGCGCGAGCTGGAAGGTCAGCGCCGCCTTGGCGTCGGCGATGACCTCGCGCGGATAAATCGGCAACAGCTTGCGGCGGAAGCGGCCGGTGACCAGGCCGAGCGTGAGATAGACCAGCCCGTTGATCGCCAGCACCCACATAGCCGCGAAATGCCAGAGCAGCGCGCCGCCGAGCCATTGGCCGAGCGCAATCGAACGCGGGAAGGCGAAATCGAACAGCGGGGACGCGTTGTAGATCTGCCAGCCGGAGCCAATCATCACCAACATGGCGAGCGCGTTGATCCAATGGGTGATGCGCAGCCAGCCGGGATGAACGACGGTGGTGCGGTCGGGGCTCGTTGCGAGTGCCTGCACGCTCATGACGCTGGTCCTCGTGATCGGGATATGCGAGGCGGCCGGGCCCGCACATGCAGCGCCCGGCCGCTCGCAGGCGCCTTACTTCTTCATGTTGTCCTTGGACATCGAGTCCTTGGACATCGAATCCTTGCTCATCGAGTCCTTGGACATGCTGTCTTTCGACATCGAGTCCTTCTTCATCGAGTCCTTGGACATGGTGTCCTTGGTCATCGTGTCCTTCTTCATGTCGTCCGCGAACGCGCCGGGCGCAAAGGCGAGCGTGAAGCCCAGGCTCGCGGCGGCGAGCGACAGGATGATGCGGGAACGGGTCATAGGTTACTCCTCTTGAGGATGGTCGATGGCGGCGTCGCCCGCCATCACCTCCTATTTCGGAGCAACCCGGCCTGCGGTTACGCCGGCCGCGCAAAATTTGGGGCGGCAAACATCCGGCCGCCGAGCGCGCGATTGGCGATGACGACCAGCGCCACGGCAAATGCGTGGACGGTGAGGTCGGTCGCCGCCGCGTCAAAAGGATGGAAGAAATTGAGCAATGTCGCCGCGGCCGCCGCCACCGCGAGGCCGCCGATGGCCGCGGTGAGTCCGGGCTGCAACGGATAGGCGCGCCGCAGCATCAGGAACATGAGCGCGGACAATGGTACCGACAGCGAAACGATGAAGATGAGGCAGTCGCGCGCTTCGCCCAGCACCGCGACATGGGTTTCCGGCAGGATCCAGACGCGCAGGCAGCCGAAGCCGCTCGCTGCCACCCACAACAAGGCGCCCGGCAGCGGCAGCCAGGCCCAGGCGCGCGGCGCATCGGGCAGGCTCAGTTCAAAGGCCGCAATGGCGGCGAGCACGGCGGTTGCAGCCGAACCCAAGACGGCCAGCCACATGTCGGGCGCGGCGGTGATGCGCTCCCACATGGCTTCCAGGTCGGCAAAGGACGCAAGACCGACCGCGATAGCGGCCACCGCGCCGAGCCAGCCGAGCGCGCGCAGCACGGGCGGCGGCAAGCGACGCACGGGCTTCAAGTCCGCGGCGAGGTCGCTGATCAAGGGGTCATAGGGAGAGCCGGTCATGGTGTCTTCACCCGGTTCGCTCGAGCGTTCTGCGCAGGGTCTTGAGCGCACGATGCAGGTTCACCTTCAGCGCGCCTTTGGTGCTGCGCGTGGCGGCAGCGGCCTCGGTCAGCGATTGCTCCTGCAATACCAGCATTTCAACGGCTTCGCGCTGACGCGGCGGCAGCGTCGCCAGAACTTCGTTCACGCGGCCGGTCGCTTCGGCATGGGCCACACCGCGGCCCGGGTCGGCCCCTTCGTCGGGGTAAGTCTCCATGGCAAGCGGCGCGTGGAATTCGCGCGCGCCATGACGGCGCACTTGGCGCAAGAGGTCGATCGCCCGCCGTTCGGCGATGACGCGCAGCCAGGCGGTGAAGGAACGGGCCGGATCGTAGGTGTGGCGGGCGCGATGGATGGTCAGCAGCACGTCCTGCACGACGTCGTCATTGCGGTCGGGGGGCACGCCCTGGCGGCCCGCGATGGCCTTGATCAGCGGCACGCAGTCGCGCAGCAGCGCCTCATAGGCCGCACGGTCTCCCGCTTGCGCCGCCGCCATTTGGGCCGAGCGGCGCAGATCGTCGGCGCTTCGGGTCTGCGGTTCGGCCGTGCTCATCAGACCCCGGGATTGAGGCTCGCGGCGAATGTCGCGCTTCGCCATGCCCGGAAAAGCCGGCGGAAGCAATGTTTCATCCTTATAGGGAACCATCACGTTCGGTTGAAGCGTTCGGGTGGTCATGCAATCCCTGATTGGTGGCCGCCGAAGCGAGTCCGGGCTCGCGATTCCTTCTATTTCGCTGGATGCAGGCCAAAGGTTACATGCGGTGGCGCACATTTTCGCCGGGGGGCGATCCGGGCCGGTGACGGGCGGCCCCCGGCCCCGGGCCTTGCCGGGCCAGGGCAAGGGCCGTGTAAGATGGCCGGGCCGGCCCAACCCGCGCACGACAACAAGAACGAACGATGTACAAGACCAATCCAGGCAATTTCTTCGAGGATTTCCGCCTCGGCCAGAAAATCCGTCACGCCACCCCGCGTACCGTCACGGTGGGGGACGTGGCGCTCTATCACGGGCTGTTCGGTGCCCGTTTCGCGGTGCAGTCGTCGGACGAATTCGCGCGGGCGATCGGCTACCCGCGCTCGCCGCTCGACGATCTCCTGGTGTTTCACGTGGTGTTCGGCAAGACGGTGCCCGACATCTCGCTCAATGCGGTGGCCAATCTCGGCTATGCCGACTGCCGTTTCCTCGAGCCGGTCTATCCGGGCGACACGCTGAGCGCGGAATCGGAAGTCATCGGGCTGAAGGAGAATTCCAACCGCAAGACCGGCATCGTCTATGTGCGCTCGCGCGGTTTCAACCAGGACGGCGCCCTGGTGCTCGACTATGCGCGCTGGGTCATGGTGCGCAAGCGCGACGAGGCGGCGGCCGCGCCGGAAGAAAAGGTGCCGGATTTGCCGAAAGCGGTCGATCCGGCGGGGCTCGGCGGCGCCTGCCCGGCGATCGACGCCTCGGCCTACGATCTGACGTTGGCCGGGAGCCCGCACCGCTTCGGCGCCTACACGACGGGTGAGAAGATCGACCACGTCGACGGCATGACGGTCGAGGAGGCCGAGCATCAGATCGCCACGCGGCTCTATCAGAACACGGCGCGCGTGCATTTCAACCTGTTCGCCCAGAGCAAGGACCGTTTCGGCAAACGGCTGATCTATGGCGGCCATGTCATTTCGCTGGCGCGCGCACTCTCGTTCAACGGGCTCGGCAATGCCTTCCACGTGGCCGCGATCAATGGCGGGCGGCATGTGGCACCGCTGTTCGCGGGGCTCACGGTGTTCGCCTGGTCCGAAGTGTTGGCGACCGCCGACCTGCCGGGACGCAATGATGTCGGCGCCTTGCGCCTGCGCACGATTGCCACCAAGGACAAGCCGTGCGCGGACTTCCCCTCACGGAGCGGCGACGAATACGATCCGGCGGTGATCCTCGACCTCGATTATTGGGTGCTGATGCCGAAGTGACGGCAAGTCCGAAGCGCAGCCCGCGTCCATCGGCCTAGATCAGGCTGGTTTTTTTCGTCCGGCTGCCCGATGAACGGGACGGCGGGCAAGAAGGGCGGGCGACATGGCAACAATCTCCGACAATGCGGCGGCGCGGACGGCCGCGCTGACGATCCTTGCGATGATCGCCTTCGCGGCAAATTCGTTGCTGTGCCGGCTGGCGCTCGGCGAGGCGCTCATCGACGCGGCGAGTTTCATGACCGTCAGAATGGCATCCGGCGCGGCAATCCTGTCGCTGATCATGTTGCAGCGCGGCGGACATGTTCCCCGGCGCGCCGATTGGCGCACCGTGGTCATGCTGTTCACCTATATGGCGTTCTTTTCCTTCGCCTATCGGTGGCTGAGCGCCGGAACCGGCGCGCTGATCTTGTTCGGCGCGGTTCAATTGACCATGTTCGTCATGGCGCTGCGCGCGGGCGAACATTTCTCTCCGGTGTCGTGGATCGGACTTGCGGCAGCGGCACTCGGGTTGGTCTACCTGGTGTCGCCGGGCCTCACGGCGCCCGATCCGGCCGGCGCGGTGCTCATGGCGGTTGCCGGAATATCCTGGGGCTTCTATTCGCTGCTCGGCCGGGGCGCGCCCGACCCGCTCGAAGCGACGGCGGGCAATTTCGTTTGGGCGGTACCGCTGACGCTTGTCGTCAGCGGCGCATCCGTGGCCGACTTCCACGTTTCCACCCACGGCCTCGCCTTGGCGGTCGCATCCGGAGCAATCGCCTCCGGCTGCGGCTATGTCATCTGGTATGCCGCGCTTGGCGGATTGACCGCCACGCGCGCGGCCACCGTTCAACTCACCGTGCCGATCATCGCCGCCTTCGGCGGCGTGATGCTGCTGTCGGAACAGGTCACCTTGCGCTTGCTGGTCGCATCCGCCGCAACGCTCGGCGGTGTCGCCCTCGTGGTGACGCAGCGCGCGGCGAAGGCGCAGCCACGGTAGCCTCACGCGCTCGCCCGCAAATGGTCGACCAGCTGCCGCGCATAGGGCGGCAGCGTTTCGACGTCGCGCACGCAGATGGTCAATTCGCGCAGGGCCCAAGGA